>Ga0209611_10002612_pt1 | contig 31686 bp, 31 predicted proteins | sample S1TSphgellanicum_3_FD_187693 | JGI IMG/M metagenome (GOLD analysis project Ga0209611, IMG submission 187693) | Host-associated microbial communities from peat moss isolated from Minnesota, USA - S1T2_Fc - Sphagnum magellanicum MG (SPAdes) (version 2) | ecosystem: Host-associated > Plants > Peat... | reverse complement strand
AAGCCCAAAGAAGCAATAATTTTAAAGAATTTTATAGATCAACCAGTGTAATTTGGTAAACATTCGCGGGTCAAGAATGTTATGACAAGGTGCTAAATGAAGAATTTTAAAGAATTTTAATGTGCAAAATAAAGAATGTCATCACTAGGTCTCTTGCATTGATTTTTTTAAAAACTACACGAAAGTTCAGAATGAAATTCAAAATATGCATTGGCATAACTTCTAAGTGACCATTTTGGTTCACATTACCTATCGCCGCAATCCAAACTATGATCATGTTGACCCAAACTCCCAAGTCCTTAAAGAAGTTCATTATTATGTTTCTGATGACAATAGCCATGACACGTTTTTTGTTCAACATGCTTTTAGGTTGCATTGGAAATTTTTGAAAACAAAAGGTTGTTTTCCAAGTTTACATTAGGTCCAGAATGATGGCTACTTTGGTCAATTCAAAAGTGCCAAAGCTTGGTACTTTGTATTTCGTTACCCCATGTTGATTATAGGATTAGATTTAACAAGAGGTTGTTAGATGGTATGGCATTATTTCGCTATAGGGCATGGGAAGGGAGAGGGTGATGGTATAGGTGCGTCACTCAAACATGAAGTTTGAAAGGAACAAATCAAACCCATTGGATTAAAAATTCAAAATGCTATTGAAATGGTGGCTTATTTAAAAGCTAAATCAAACAGATACCATGTTGCCTCCTCTAAGGTCGAATGACACATCAACAAATATTTCCATGAATTGAAAGTTGGGGATGGGGATAGATCCAATCCATTTGAATATGAAATAATGCATGGAAGCAAAAGCATGCACCAAGTTTGGTCTATCTCAAATAAAGACCTTACCCTTTGCCAATATTGTCAATTATCCTACATGTGCGTTGGCTGTATTAATCACAACCTTGATTACTGTTGTGTTTATCATGAACATATCCCTGATTGGACCATGACCAAATTGAGGCCTCGAAATGCAATTGAAATAAGAAAGATGATGTGCAATAGTGATGAGGAAATTGAAGCTGGCACATGTGGTGAATGGATTGTTGATAACCTCTACCTTGGTGATAACATTGCAATCCTATCTTTCAATGTGCTTTGGATGATGTAAGGAGATTACCTTTTTGGCATTTAAGAAGGCAACAATGTCGAGATGATAAGCTTCGGGTTAGGGAGGAACAATGGGTTAGATTTTACAAATTGAAATGTCTACATTGTCCTTGGATGAAATGTTCAAGACATAGATTATACACAATTCCAAATGTGAAGGAACATTTGATCGATAATGGATGGGATCCAAGTTAGAGTTTGGAAAGGTCTAGGTAATAAGGACTCATCAAATGAAGAGTGGGAGGAACATTTTAGGGTTCTAGCAAGACAACAAACCCAGGGGCTTGATTTTGCTATTGATATGCGAGTTATGGTAGTTGATGCATTCTAACAAACAAATGATCCAATGGTATTAGAAAATAAAGCTTTGGACATTGTGGAAAAAACATTTAGGGTTGCTGATGGGTTATATGAGGGAGGGAATGAGGGTGAACCAAATGGTGATGTTAAAGCTCCTTTTGATAACGAGGGCCAGCAATGACGCGCTCTCAAGTCACGGGGTGAAACCCACTGGAGGGTCTCACAAAGTCAAGTTGCGGAAAGTTGAGACTTGGTAGCACGCTCCCGGCTTCCAACTCTAGAAAGGGGTAGAAGGTCGAGTTGGGAGCCCCGGGATTAGACTAGGAAGAGGGACTAACTTAGCTCGTGTGAATCTGCATCCAAAAACCAACCAAATCGGGTTAGTTTGGCATTCGGGACACCCTTGGGTGTTGGGACTTGCCACAGGCACTTGGACACACAAGACTCACCACGGCCCGGACTCGGGGGAAGCCACCACCTTCCCCCATATAGTATTCTCTGCGGCTGGTCGCGGAGGTTACATCCAAATGACACAAATTCCCAGGACTCCCGAAATGGAGTCTCGAAATTGTCCCGACGGGACTCCTGGAACTTTGAACCGCCATAACTCCCGACTGCAGAGTTGGATCGCGTTGAGGTCTAAACCAAAGTTGTAGCCCTCGTCGAGATCTTTTCAACGCCATGTCGCACACTCAAATCGGACGTCGGCAAGAGGTCGATTCCTGACTTTTAATGGTCGGGAGTTAAACTGGCAGTTTGACTCCCGACCCTTCTTTTGCCCATAACTTGGGCTGCAGATGTCCGAATTGCCAATGCGAGGCCATTTTCGATATCTACGTTTCAAGACCTTTCCAATGACATCAAGAACACCCCAATGCGAGGTGTTTGGCCCCTTGCTGTCGAGCTCTAAACATTGGGGAGTCCCGGAGAACTCCAAATCCCTAACTTTTCCAAGTGTTGGGCTTCACCCCCACACTTGGCCAAAGTAGGGGTGCAACAAGCAACATTTGGGAGATGTAGAATTTGATTTTGGAGACCAAGAACATAATTTTGATCCAGTGGTTTTGGAAGATGCAATGAAAGAACTATATGCAAAGGCCAAATGCACAAAATTAGCAACAATAATATTTTTTATGAACTTGTGCACAATACACAAAGTAAACAATAAATTTGTAGATGAATTCTTTGCACTTTTATGACATCATTTGCTTATTAAACCTAATTGTTTGACAACAAATTATTATGTTGTAAGAGCTTTGACACAAAAACTTGGATTAGTTTATGAAAACATCCATGCATGTGCTATAAGGTGCATCTTGTTTCAAGGGGATCATAAGGATGATATCAATTGTCCAAAATGTGGAATTGCTAAGTATAAGGATGATGTAAATAATGTGTTACCTATGAAAGTGCTTCGCCACTTTCTTATAATCCCTAGACTTGAACAACTATTAAAGACACCTACAATGTTTAAATTGATGTTGTGGCATTCACAAAATAGTAGTTCAAATGGCCTTGTGAAGCATCCATGCGATTCAAAAGCTTGGAAACACATTTAGCAAAAGTTCCCTGATTTTGCAATAGATCCACGGAATGTGCATTTAGGTCTTGTTGTAGATGGGGTCAACCCATTCAAGTTGACTCGGTCAACATGGTCCACGTGGCTAGTCATGTTGTTACATTACAATTTACCTCCTTGGTTGATGTTTAAATTTTTTTTCATTTTGTTCACATTATCGATTCTGGATAGGAAAAGAATTTGTCACATTTGACCACTTTGACATTTGTCTATAACCATTAATTAAAGAGCTTCAACAACTTTGGATTGGTGTTCTAGCGTACAATGTGTAAAAACCTTTGGGCTTTAGATCATTTACATTGAGAGGTATGTTGATTTGGACCATCCATGATTTCTCAGGGTATGGGATAGTTGTAGGGGTGGCACATCAAGGATTTGTTGCATGTCTGATATGTGGGCCAAGGTTTAAAGGGGAGCATTCTTCAATGGAGCTAGGGAAACAAACCTACACTGGAACATGTAGATGGTTACTAGGACACCCATACAAGATTGTAAGAATGAAAGAATGTTCCAACATGGGCTAATGGAAACACACCTTAAACCCAAAATTGCCACAATAGATGAATAATTAACATGGGCTGCACAATATAAAATTTGGCTAAAATTAGGTAGTAGAGATGGTGGAGTTGGGGACCCATCCAAAGAACACGGAGTGAAGTATCGGAGTGTGTGAAATGATTTATTGTATTGGCTAGTACGTTTACTCGATGACTTTTGCATCCTTTCTTGAATTACAATTATGCATGTAAATTAGAAGAAACTTTGAATTGATCTTTGACATGTGTGTTGAACTATACAAGTAATTGTTTTCGCAAAATTGGCATTGTACCTTGGTCTTTATTTTTGGTATACCCTAAAACCATAGTTCAATAGACTTTAGGTAAACAAGTGACATTTGATACAAGTGTTATCAAGTTAATGTTTAGTTATTACAACTGAAGGTTGTATAATCATAGTCTAGTTATTTGTTAGTTGAACGTTAATCATATACAAGTCAATTGTTTCTTGTTTTGAAGACAAATTTGTGGCAATGCTCATTAGAAATAAATATGAAGTGGGATTTATTGGATCTTGTGATCTAAACTTGGTTATTAGGACTATAGAGAAGCTAATGATGACTTTTATGAAGTTGTCATAGTGAACTTAAAAGCATTGAACAGGGAGTAATATAATGGGGTTACCATTTTGATGGCAAATTGTTTTTGGGTTGATAAGGGTTTAAGAGTGTGCAATTATTAATTTCAAAGAGAACTAACAAGATCACTTATGATGCTGTGATTATCACAAGAGCTTTTAATTTGATGGACACTAGATGTAATGCATCATGAAATGAATTTTGCTAATAATTTCTTGAAAATAGTGACTAGTGAAAAGGATATAGTGAAAGTGAGGCGAGATTTGCAACATAGAGGCATGAAACCACATTTGTGGTTAACTATAAACCCTCAAAGAAGCAAGAAAATGTTGAAATTAGTAGCTCCCTATGTGTTGACACCAAGTGAGTTTGACACATTTGCAACCACTATTGAGAATTTGCGGACACCATCAAGACATGTTTCAGTGATGGGAAAGTACATTAGGAAGAAGAGTTTTGGTGGTTTAAAATCACATGATTACCATATTTTGATGTAGCAATTTGTACCACTAGCATTACGTGGTCTTCTACCTACAGGGCCTTGGATGGTTGTGATGAGATTTCCAAAAAATTTAGGTGGATTTGTAACAAGGTTTGGAATCTTGCTGAAATTGATTCATTTCGAGTCCATGTTGCAATTACCCTTGCTTTAGTTGAAATGCATTTCCCACCTTCCTTTCTCGACATCATGATTCATTTGTTGTATCATCTTGTTGATGAATTAGATTTGTGTGAACTAGTGGCAACTAGATGGATGTATCTAAAGAACCTTAAAGACCTATGTGCACAATATGGCAAGGCCTAAGGAATCCATGGTTGAGGGGTACATAAAAGGTGAATGCCTTGGTTTCATAACCGAATATTTGCAAAGATTTGAGGTCATGTAATGATGCATATGGAATGCTAAGGAGGAAGAAGATGTTGGTGAAGTTTTGGAAGGTGTTGGGCAAAAATTCATGATGACTCCAGCCTTATGTGACCTTGCCCACTAATACGTACTAACCAACATTACCTTAATGTCACCTTGGCTCAAGTAAGTAAGATCCGTTATTATTTGGAAATTGTGGATAGCTAGGTTGATTTAGGAAATTTCTTATGTCTCTTATGTTCTTCAGAAAATGCCATGCACTTGTTGAATTCCTAATGTTGCTTTGTGTGACTATGTATTCAGGAAATGAAAGTTGGAGCAAGCCAACAACCCAAATCTGCTACCTTTCATTGAATGGGTAAAAAATGTTGTACATGGCCCAGGTTTAGGGTTTAGGTGAGCACTTGTCCAATGGCGTGCTACCATGTGAATGAGATGCTCCCTACAATTGGTTATGTTTATATCATGTGAATCTAGTCTAACATTATGGATATTCTCGAGTTATCATGACTTTTATGACTTGTATATATCTCTAACTTCAAAGTTGAAGTGCAAATGCTGAATTAGTATTAAGCTGGAAGCAGAAGCAAAAAGTATGTGTATGAACCATGAACATCCCAAAGATCAATTAGTTGGTGATGTTGCAATAAACCCAAGAATATCTAGAGACAACAAATATCATTTTGACCAAACAAAAAACCACCTATGTTGTGCAAGAGAGAACACTGCCAAAAAAGTTTGAGGAAAGGTCTAGTTTGCTTGGTCATCCTTGTGCTCTTAAAGTTGCACCTGGATTACTCAGTTCTTGGAGGTTTGAAAGTGCCACTGCAAGGGAATGCTGACTTGATCCTCTGGCATCCGACATCCTCCTGTGGTATCATTTCAGCTGTTAGGAACCAAGGAGATGTGACATTGAATCCTTGGGCAGTGTTTTCATCACAGTAACCCTGGATAGGAAATGTATCCACATCGGCCATATTGCCAGGGTGCATCATTCCAGCTTCCAACTCCTGGCATCTATAATCCTCAATAATCAAGCCCTGGGGGCCACTTGATTCAGACAGATCTTGGCTGTGATTATAGGGTTGCCATCCATTAGCTTCTGGCTGAAGACTACTTCCACTTGATGCATTGGGTGGAGGATGTACTATGCTGGAGGAAGGAACTGTGGTAGTTACCAAAGAAGCTGGAACCAAATCACATGTCATACAAGCAGTGTCTCCTTGCATTCGATCTGCATATGACAAGCTTGCCAGAAGAGCTTGTTGGTTTAGCACATTCATGGAAGATCCTGACTCCATTGACATGTATGAGTGTTGATTTGGCAGAGGCTGAGCAGGCTGAGCAGGCTGGGTTGGGTATGTTTGAGGCTGCTGTGCCGGATCCTGGTTGTATGTATTTGATCCAACCATTCCATCACCTGCACATTGATCCACATTCTTAATCAGCTTCACAGAAAAATGGTGTACATCCCTACCAGACACAAAATGAAATAGTCAGTCAGAATCAACACATAGACAGTACCTGCATACCAAGAAATGACATAGTCAATATAAGGTGCACAATGATGGGAATGCACAATCTCGATGTCAACAAGCTAATATTTCCAGTAGTCCCATTACTTAAATTCTGTAACAGCCTAATTTCCAGTAGTGCCATTTCTCTTGGCTACTAGATGTCATTAGTCTCCTCGAGTGTCAGTATACTTTGTGGTACTTAAGGTTGTTTTAAACCATGTTGCAAATAGCAGATGGACCTGTAGAGCTGCCTTTGATTTTAACCACCTTGTGGGCCAGACTGGGCCAGACTATTAGGATGGGCAGGAAGAGCAGTGCTGCAACTCTTCTAAAGCCTACTTTCCAGAGAAGGTCAGAGCTCCAAAGCAGCATAGAAAGATTCAGGTTACAAAAATGCTCAGTCACACCAGCTCTCTACCTAGCATCCAAGTTTTTATGACACATTGATCTACACATGAGAACCTGGTCCAAATGAGGTACAGTGGAACACACAGAGTTGATCTAACATTAGCTTCTTTGGCATCCCTATTGACACTCAACTTTCTGTTATAGCAAGCAGATTTAAAGGTTAGCAATTCTCTTTGTCCCTGTGGACTGACTTTCTTGAGAGAATAAAACCAGTTGAGCTCCTCTAATAATTGTTGGCATCTGACCAAAACAGTCCCAATCCAAAAGCTGGACCAACTCCCACAGTGTGCCCAAAAGTCATGGATTACATTGGAATTCTAAAAATCTGACTTGATAGAGTCGTAGAGGACTTCAAGCTGAATCTTTCCATTTTAAAAAAAGGTATTTGGTTTAGAAATGGAAAGTCATCACCATTGAAAGTTTAGTCTTTTTAATTTTGAGCAGCTTTCAAAATTACAAGTTTTTGGAGAATTGGATCAAGATACCATGCTTCATAGATGATACAAATTCTTGGATAGAAAGAAGGCACTGTTTGAATGATGTGGGGAAATAAATTTTGCAAAATAGAGTTGAGACGAGGGAGAATTGAATGGTCAAACTTGGCCATCCAATGTAACTTATAGAAATTTAACTATTTTTTGGCAGCAAAAATTCACAACTGTTTGGGACTCTTCTTAGCCCCTGTTGTGTCTCAGGCACCTTGTATGAGCTCACCCCTCTCCCATGTTCCTCTTTTTTTTAGCATGACCAGAAACAAAATTTTGGAAGTTGGAGTTGCTAAATGCTGCCCAGGCTTGAAAATAACCTACCAATGTGGCTTGAGAAACATGAATGAAACACCACAAGCACAGGAAAGATGGTATGGCATATCCCCTATACCATAGGGGCTGTTAGTACTTAGCCTAAGATATTGTAGGTAGGAGAACTGTTGGGGGCAGCAGCCCAATTTGGGCCGTTGTGGCGTTTAGGGGTTTAGAACTTGAACCTCAAACCTGGATGTCAATGGGAGCACCATTTTGCACAAAGGATCAGGTATCAAGTACTGTCTAGCACAGTTAGTACCTGCATGATAACTTGGTGGAAAAAATCAAGGTTAGGAAGCAGGATTGGGAGCTTGAAAGGGGTCACCACTCTTGGCCAGCCCCTTGCTCCTTCTGCCTGGAAATTGGAACTGCTTAAGCTCTAATCATATGCAAAGTCTGCTATTTATGTATGAATACCTTGTGAAGAAGGAGTCATCTCAATTGTTCCCCCATCATACTCCTGAATCAGTTCCTTCCAGTTCTCATAAGCCACCTTCACATGTTTATCCACCATCACCTGTGTGTCAATCCCACCCACCATTCATCACTTGAGCATTGAGCAGCACAATGATTAAGCCTTACATAAACAAGATTGAAGAACCATGTGAACCATGTGAACCATGTGAAAGAACCATTAGCCAGATCAAGAACAATGTCATTTTTGCTACCTTGAAGAGAAGATGTGACTGAAAAATCCTCATGCATGGACAAATTAAACTCTAGGTTGACATAGCAACAATGTGAAATTCTCTGAGTTTGGACCTTCTCTTTTGGAGTCAAAGAATCAGCTGCCCGATGTGTACTTTGATTTTTGATTATAGCAACCAGCTGAAAGATGTTGTTGAAGATAATGCTGAGATTACTATGAGGTTGATACACGTGTTGTTTAAATCCAAATTGACATGTCTGGGCATGCTTGACAGCGGCCTCCCAATTCTTAAAAGGCATTTCCAATTTCTGGCCAAGAGACCATGCAACCAACCTTTTTAACACCTTGTGCATGACTTGACTCTTTGCAAAAACCAAGTCTTGGCCTTGAAATTCAACTGAAAAGTTTGTGAGATCCATGTCCTGAAGACAGACAAGGAAAGAGCTCGCTAGAGACAAAAATGATGAGACAGTGCATGTGACAATTCCAAAGAGAAGGTGAACAATGGCAGGGGATGGGCTTACTTGTCGCAGCTTCCCTGGCTGCATTGTCTCAAATCGTAGGAACTGCTCAACAGTGCTAATGTTTAACAAGATCAGGTGCTTGTGGAAAGTGCCATCCTTCCTTATACTATCCAAGCGCCATACCTCATCATCCAATTCAGGAGGATATTTCTTCTCATATGCTGCCTCCACATAAGAAACAACCCATCTTCAAAGTCACTCCAGGCTTCTAGAGAGGCAGAATTCAAGTGTTCAGTCTAAGTCTGCCTTTGTATCTAAGGACAGTACTAAGCTCTGCTCATGGATCAGTTCAACTGAAGGGTTTTAAGCTTGCAGATCAATGTCACATATTGTGGAGTACTTACATTTACCACGATGGTCTTTGACTTTGAAAGGCTCTGTGTTCCCCACTCGCACCAGTATGCCTTCACAGTAGCCTGGAGCAACCTTGATTCCCAGACAGAATTGTTGGCTACGAACCCAGCTAGAGTTGTCAGTGAATTGGAATTCACCAAGAAAACCTTCTCCTTCCTTCAAAGTGACCAAGAGATCTCCAATCAATAAAGGCCGTTTTCCATCACGCTCTTTGACAATATGGTGAGTCTCTAGGTTATTTGAGTACGGACCCAGGTCATCATCTTCAGCCGCAGCAAAGTCTCCTTCCAAAACAATGATCTGAAGCTTGGCAGTCGATTCTGGCCCCACAGACACCACCTGGTTTGTCATCACATCCAGCAGCTGGACACAAATGACTGACCCATCCTCAGCTTTCACTTTTGTTGTTGTGTACAGTTTTGTAGGCAGCTTATTTTTGAACACGAGTTTCAGAATCCTTGTATCCTTGGAAGGTGCTTGAATGATCCTCTTTGGTAAAACCCTGCACACGACACAGAGTCACACCTGGACCCTTTATATCCTTGCCTTCCTCAAAACCGAACCAGCAAATTTTCTTTGCAAAATATGCAGCTGCTATAAAGTGCAAGGAGCTCAGGGATGATGTTATGAGCACACTTTGCACTTTCAGCAGGGATGTAAGTAATGCTTGCAAGAGGAATTTCAGAGTTCATAGGACCAAAGGAATCTCGAGATTGCAAAAGCATCTAAGACTAGGCTATCATAGAGATTTTGATTTTCCAAGGGATGACGTTGTCAGAGAGTATTCCAAGCAGCGAGAACATTTGACAAACTGAAGAAGACATAATGAAGATCAAGCTTCATGTGAAAGTCACAAGCTCGAGAGAATCTTGAAGAAAGGAGTAATGCTCTGCAAGTTTACCGAGTTTCAACTCTGCAATGGAACTTGTTTCTAAGGGCGCGGTCAAGCTCCTCTTTCACCTGTGCAGGAAACATCAGATCTGTTACCACCTCCTATACGACGAGTCACGACTGTGGCAGTACAAGACACCCGATGCGATAGCTGGATTGGAAACATGGGAGCGAGATTCTAGACTGTAACCAAACTGCAGGCAAAAGCCATGTTGGTAAGGACTTCAAGAGAGATTGTCTCGAGGCTCACCACTCTACGAAACAGACTTTCAAAGGGTGACGGCAAGCGGGACTCCAACTTCAGTATTTCCATTCCTGCAAGGCTGCAGAAGCAGGGACTTCAAAACTAGAGTCAAATCTCATTTGAACGCATAAACATCAGCAAGGACTATAGGTCTCCAAGAATCAGTGATTCAGAGACTCATTACCTAAAACGGGTGCGCCGACGGCGTTTTCTCCCTGGGCTGATGCCTTCTTTCGATACTTCCGGGTAGGCATGTTTCTCGCTTTCAGACTCGGCTTCTTGTTGATCGATGAGTTCCAGATCGTCGGTCGCCATGAGAATTATGAAGTGATTGTAGGGATGAAGATCGTAATTACAGAGGAGTCTCAGAGAATGGCTCAGTCAGATGCCAAATATGAATTCCAACGAAGCTTAAATGCAATTTGCAACTGTTTCACACCACCTTCTTGTTGCAGTGATCTGTTTAAGCTTGAGAAACTGCTCTGCGGAGCTTATGAACATGAGCATCGCCTAAGAAAGTGGCATTTCCACGCAAGAAACAGATTCCACACATGTTCTGGCAGGATTACTGAGGCAGAAGAGTACTCCACCAGTGAGCTGGAACACTGGCACACACAAGGCGGACCAGCTGTTACATAGTGCAAAGAAGGAAACAGAAAATAGAAAGAACCTGCTGCAAACTACGTCTTACACATGCAAGGGGCGCACGACCTGCACAACAAAAGAATCCGCTGCACGACGTTGAAGCTCTAAGAGGAGAGTTTAAGATCATGAAGAGAACAGACGCAAGCTTAGCAGCTGAAGCGCGAGGTTGCGACTTGCAACCTCATGCATCGCGAATCGCGCCTCGCAATTAAAGAAATCGTGATACGAAAACTCAAAAATCTGCGTCTGAAAGGAACAAAAACATAGTTGAAATTGGATCGTTTACGTTAGAGAAGAACAGGCGAAGTAACAACTGCAAGAACGCGATCTACATGTATATAGCTCGCTTCTTTACACAACGCGTGTCGAGAGCTCCATGCAGAATGCACCCTTCAAGAAGTAGAACTCCGAGCACCAAGGGGTAAGTACTAGCAACAAAAGAACCGCGAGCATTCCAGCTTCGTTTGAACAACAGTTTCTCCAGCTCTCAAGTGACGACCTCCGTCTTTTCCAACAGCACCTCAATGGAACCGACGGAGAAAATATGCAACCTGACTCATCAACAGGGAATGCAATCCAAGACGCCAGCCAAAGAAACGCAACGATACGTACCGGGACCGTATGGTCTGCGATGCCGAATAATAGTAGTCTTCAACCTGGAAAAATTGTGGATTCCGAATACAAACCAAAAGGAAGGATCTGCTTGGATCAGTGGCTTCTGACCTCGTGACAGACAAAAAGCATCAGGAACCGTGATAAAGTAGCAGCATACAAAAGCAGAACCAGGGAAGCGGTGGAAATAAACGAATTCAAAGAAAGAAGAAAAAGTTCGAGAAAAGATTGCCACCACTGTAATCGTTTAAGTTCTCCTATTTATGACAGGACTATGTGCTTTAAGGAAGAAGAAAATTAACGCAAACTGTGTCCAGAGCTTTGGCTTCCGTAGCACGAGCTGATGTGAACTGTGACGACGACAACGACTTGGAGGAGCCGTCGATGGGATTGCAAAGAGGACTTGGGACTCGAGACATTCTATACTCATGGCCCGCATCCAAATGAACGAACGTTTCTTCCGTTTCATCCTAATGACTTCTCAATATTCCATCCAATGAATTTTTTGGATTTCAGCGGTATTCGGCGGTAATTTCATCACACTCGACGGGAGAGTTTTGGAATCCAGGCCACAGCTTTTTTGTTAACGGACGCGATCCTGCCACGTCTTTTAAGACTGCAGGTAGTTTGTGGACAGACAGTCGGGGACTCGTCCACTCAGACTTGACCGCGTTAAAGCGTTTTTGATTTTGGCGGGCCGGTTTTTTGTATTTTTGTTTTTGCATTACTTGTTTAAAAGGGTTTCCAAGAGTTCAAAGTTCAAATAGCCTATTTTTGACTGCAAGGAAAAATTCGAATATTTGATTATCTACGTTGAATTGGAGGAGGTGTGCGGAACAGGGTTTTCACAAGAGGACTTAGCCAAATTTGGCTATAGGTCACAGAAAGGACATTAGAATTTTTTTGGATTCAACTATGTTTTGGCAACATGCTGGAACTTATTGTTTAAATATGTTGATTTCAGTGTTTTTTCCTCTTTTGAAATATGGCGACGTTGGGCCATTTTTCTTAAAAAATCCTTTGTAGAATTCACAATGTTTTTTTTTTGTTTTCCTTTCCTTTTTGGGTTTTTGCCAACCCCAAAAGAAAAGAAATGCTGGTGAGTATGATGATTCTAAAATCTGCGAATATACTGAGTTCAAATTTTCAACATGAGTAGACATTGAATCCAATTTATACTAGAGTTTCTCAAACTACTTATGGTGCATTCACACTTGATGTTAAATTCATGTTAAATGAAAGTCTAGGTGACATCCTAGGTGGCACTCAAAATGAAATGGCCGAGAGCTTAATGTTAAGTGAATGTTAATTTAACAATAAATCTTCACAATAAGTAAGTTTAAGTCTTAAATGACTAGTATGTTAATATTAAATGGGCGATAGTAATATTAAGCGAATGTTAGTCTAACATAAAATCTTCACAATTAGTAAGTTTAAGTCTTAAACGACTAGTATGTTAATGTTAAATGGGCGATAGCTTAATATTAAGTGAATGTTAGTCTAACATAAAATCTTCACAATTAGTAAGTTTAAGTCTTAAATGACTAGTACATTAATGTTAAATGGGTGATAGCTTAATATTAAGTGAATGTTAGTTTAACATAAAATCTTCACGATATGAAGTTTAAGTCTTAAATGATTACTACGGTGTTTAAGGGACTCAACACTAGAGTCCCTAACACCAAGTGTGAATGGACCTTTAAGAAGCCAAAATGACCTAAGTTTTAAAAAGTTTTTGGTTAGATCCAATAATGGTATTTTTACTCACAAAAATCATATATGTTGAATTGAGTAAAAGAGGTTGTAGTTTGGGAATCCAGAGGCCATCGTGTGACAAGTGTCACTGACAGTCCTTTTGCCATTGTTCTATTTGTCAATAACACGTTTCTCAGGTGCTCAATGTACCGACTAGTTTTGTGAAACCCTAAAGTGCCTTAGCCCTTTCTACACCTCTTTTACCTCTATTCAAAACGGTGGTTCCTTTTCACCCCCCCCCCCCTTCCAATTTTGTGATGTTGCTCCACTGATAGTATATTTAGAGAAATTTGGCAATATTCAAAAATATTGAAGTAGAAAATCATAAGGACCCTTTCATGTTGAAGGCAATTGTGGAAATTTTTCGCAATTTTTTTTAATTCTTTTTTTCATGATTATTTTTAAAACACAATGAGTTTGTGATGGATAATCATTTTTCAAAACATTTTTTTACAAAATGATGAAACAATGCCCAAAACTATCATTGATTCAAACCCTAGTTATAAATCTTCTCTGATTTGTTCATCACAAGTGATTGAATTCAACCACAAATAAGATTACAAAACCAATTGTTGGATTCAAATTTTAGATACTCGAAAACCTTTAGTGAAAATTTCAACCAAAATCAATCAAGAGAGATCATAAAACAACAAAATTAATTTGAGCTCATGTGAGGTTGGGTAGGTGCTATCAATGTTCAAATTAGAAGCTTCACCTTTCAACAAGAACTTTAGAATAGTAGTAATGCATGCATCCTAATATGTCACTCACAATGATCAAATTAGATGTTTAGAAACCAAAATTTAGACCAAAATACAATTCTTCATGATGGAATGGATCCTTGCAATTTTTTAATTATGGATGTGAAGTGAAGTTAGGTTGATCCAAGTGTTTGAACTTTATGTCAGCTCATAAGTGACTTTTTCAAGTTAGCTTCATGCTAATCAATAGCAATCTTCACACTTTCCTCGGTGCACTCCTAAATGTGGGTAGTTGGGTTCATTAATTTGAGACCTCATACATGCCCTTATTTGATCAAAACTTCACTCAAATCTGTATGACAATGCTTGATGAATGTAACATGCAAAAGCTTTTCCAAAACCCCTTGCAACCACACACACTTAAAACTTTAGAAAATCATTTTTTGCTTACTAAGCATTCAACATTAAGTATAGGGAAAATATTTATATTTAAACCTTTCTGAGATTTGAAATGCTTGTCACAAAGTTAGTGAGTTGGGTTTCGGTTGCAGAAAAACCTTGCAAGGTTTTAAAGATAAACCTTTCCCTTGTGTAAATGAACATTGATTGTTGCACATTTAACAATAGAAAAGTATCCAAAAAACATTGTTTATTCACTAGTAACATTGTAACTAAAATCATTATAGAATCAAGTCCATTTGTTTGAAATAACTAACTAATATGTTAGATTTGATTAAAATTAAGATTAAGTATGTTTATTTTGATATTTAAAAATTACCTATTTAATCAAAATGAACATTATGCTTGACATGTGACATATGTGGCACCCTTGTTGAGTTGTTCGACTTTATTATTGAAATTAATGTGATTAAAAGCAATCATCTAAATATGACTAATTGTGATTGGAATGTTATTTTTTATGATGTGGCAATATTAAAAAAATAACTATTTTTTGAATTGAGTTACTAAAAAAAAAAAAAAGTAATTTACAAATTTCATGTTTTCATTTGTTGTTTGCAATTATTGACATAAGAATCAAAATAGGTGACAAAAATTGAAATATAGTAAAATGACATGTGAAAAAATGGAAGATTAAACTAAACTTTTTAATTTTAATTTATTACAAAAGTGGAACTTAACTAATGTACATGTGAAATTCGAATTAATTTAATTTTTTTCGATGTGGAATTATAAATTATAAATTATTTTACAAAAATAAAGACATGTGAACTATAATTCTGTAATTTCAGAAGTGAAATTCATTTCATTGTGAGACTTTTAAATAAATTTAATATAATTATTATACTTAATTTTTTTGTTAAATCAAAATACAAAAGTTAATGGTTTTTTTACAAATTTGCAATGGTGCATCCTTGGCACCATTTATTTGATGTTGGTCTCATTAGGCATTGGCAATCAACTTTTACAAAGCTTATATAATTTGGCTATGGCACATGAGGTGTGTGTAAGTTGTAGGCTCCATGGCAATCTTAAGAATAAAATTTCATGGCAACATGGATTTTCATGGTTGTAAGTTTTAATTGTAACCTAAATGCAAACCCGAGCTAATAGTATGTTATCATGTTGTTTGTGGTTGCAATTAACTTGCAAAAACCTAAAGTTTACACACAAGTTCCCAATTAAACTCAAATTATGGACAACAAGTTGATAGCAACAAATGTGATTAGTGCACAAGAAAAGTTATAAACTAATAAAACAAACCAATCCAAATTCAATCATTTCCCTAACCAAAATACCCTTATGAGGCATGTATATTGCAAAATGGGATAAACACACCTTTTTAATGATAACACAAAACAACAATGTGATGAAAAACTGTAGGTGCCATATCTTTATCCACTTATTAATTTCCATAATGAATCTTGTCCTTCCCTCACTCCAAAATAGCAAAATGGAAGGAAAAAATATGAAGTGAGCTCATAAAATTATTGCACATGCAATTTGACCAATAGGTCTAGATGTGTAGTCAAGTGGTTGCAAAACTTGGATTTCATGAAGTTAACAACAGAAAAGGTTCTCTTGTCCTCCACACTACCTAAGACCAGTACAATCACAATCTCCATAAGCTTCAAGGGTGATAATGTAGTCAAAAGAACCACCAAGTGGGTCGACATGACAATTTAAATTTGTATTTTTGTATTTTTGAAAATCACAAAGGGAGCACAATAGTTTGGATTGTTAATATATTTTTAGAATAGGTTCCATTACTTGCAAAGTTTCAATTCTCAAAATTTGATGCAAATCAAAAGTGAACTTACATGTTTAAAACATTCAAACATTTAAAGTGGACAATCATTTTTCCTCATATTTCTTTTTTCCTTATCAAATGTGCATCATTCTTTTTTAAATTAAAATTTTTAACATTGATGATTAAAAGAACAAAAGGAATTGAAATTGATGAAATTCAATTTTACAAAACATTTGAACACATTTGGTTCCAATGTGTTCTTGGCTCAAATTTTTTGAACTTTGAAGATGTGACTTAATTAAAAACATGTTTAATGATAGCCAAAATATTTTAAACATTAAACAACCAAAACATTTTGCCTACAAGTTACCATTCCCACCCATTGGAATCATCCTACTACATCAAGATTGGGGTTCTTATCCACTTTCAAAAATTAATAAAAGCCTTACATGCATTCATAATCCATCATCAACTTCCTTTGTTCCAAAAGGTGAAAGATAGTTGCAAATTGAAGAAATTTCTTCTTCTTGGGCACAACCCTTCTTGCATTAACCACTTGGTCAATCACTTATACATGCCTAGTAGTGTGATATATATTGGCATGTTTTGTATGTTGACATTCAAAACTAGTGTGCCATTCTGCATCTTTTTGCCCAAGTTTAGGAAGTATATTTTTGTTTCCTACTATGTTTGTGAAACCCATTTGGTTTGGGAGTTGAGCCTTCAACTTCCATGCATATCTTGCACCATGCATGGTGCATCTAAATTTCAAGTCTTGCTCTAACTAAGAGCTCAACCCATGGGAACTTGATTGCCTAGGTATTTTGGAAGTGTCTTTCCATTTTCCATTCAAGCTTCCTCTTTTTAAATGGTTAGGACATCCAACGTCATTAGCATTAAAAACAATAAAAGTTTTGGTAACAAGAAGGCTACTGGAATTGAAACAAATAATTTTGGGTCCATAGGTGAGGCAACATGTTTTAGGTGTTCACTTCCAAACATTGTCAACGAAACTAAAAGTTTAATTGAACTTGATCCAAAGAAAAACAAATGAAACTACAATAAACCCCCTTTATAATCACTCCCATTTCAATCACATTTTTATTTGTGTCACACATTTTTTGGTAACCATTCATTTATTAAGAAACATCATTCTTTAGAATAATTATCACACTCGTTAGTAGCACAAAAAAAATTGCAAAGCTTTCTTAGTAAATGTGACTTTAATGGGGGTTATTTAGGACAAATATTAGGGTTTTATAAATTGTAGTTGCCTCTGACAATGTTAGTGTTGCTTTGTGTTCAAATTGTACAAACTAACAACAATGAATTTAGTTGAAGAAAAAAGAAAAAACAACTTTACAGTGCAAACAAGCAAAAGATATGTGAGCTTGCCAAGAAAACAAAAAAAATTAATTTTAAAAATCTAGTTGATAAAATACATAAGCTAGTAGTTAAGGATTTCAAACCCAATGTGACATTAAAACATGCAGAAATCACAACCTTCTTCAAATTTAATAATGCATAATAGAACTTAGAATAACCCATGTAAAAAATCTAAACAATTGGCACCTTTATTTTAACATGAAAAGGTTGTTTTGTAAGTTTTTTTGCCTACAGTCACAATCTTGTAAAGGTTTATATAGAATGTGACTATACACATTTAAATCACAATTCATTAGTGTCACAAAAAAAAGTGGTCACCAAGGGTGTGATTATAAAGGGGGTTTACTATAATTGAAGTGTGTAGCATTCTTCATTGGTGCCATTATTGAGAATTAATTGCAAACCACAACTACAACAATCAGCACAACTTATAACAAATGCATCACATATTACTAGCACAAAACCCTAAACACATTGTTTAAAAGCACTTGCAATTTATGGAAATCAAAACAAAATACCAAGAAATAAAACATCGAGGGTGAGGCATAAGCATGGTAAAGTGTGCTAGCTAGAAACACTTGTTGTTTTTTTGGAAAATATCCATAAACTATACCTTAATATATTGAATCCATTGATATTATTAAATCAATGATCAACAATTAAAAGTTCTTTGACTTCATTACATTATACATGTTTTAATATGCATTTAAGTACATTTTTTGAAATGCAAGTTCTAGAAAATACATGTCACAATTTTGCAAAATTGAGTTACAAGTACATGAAAGTAAACATCAATTATAATTATTATACTTTCAAGTTGATGAAAGCCTAGTGTGTATGGATATAGTTTGAACTTTTCATATTATAATCATAATTTATCAAAGTTGTAATGTAAAAGTATTTTGAAAAATTTGAACAACCAACCAATTTAAAACATATTTTTCATCCATTTTTTATATATAGAAATTCCTTAAACTTTATGTTCTACTTACAATAAACTCAATGAAATGTTATATGATTTCAAAATGCAAATTAAATTGGCTTTTAATAACTTGTTTAATGTTACTACTGAAAAGATATTATTTTTGAAATTAAAACTTTTAGGACTATTTTTTTTGCATATTTTATGCTTGGACTTGGGGGCAAAAACAAGATATTTTGTACCTACTTGTTACCTCCAAAAAAACCCTTATAACAAGTGCAACAAAACAACAAAGGCTCCCAAAACCCTTGTAGCCAAAAAAATAGATCTTGTGAAAAGTTCTAGATTGTTGCAAATATTGTTACATTGTAGATTGTTGCAAATATGCGAGGCAAATGAGCATCTTATGTTTGAACTAATAAAAAATATAATTATGCAATGATGGGACTAAGGAAACATGATATACGTAAGTGCTCCAAACTTGCCAATGATCAACCCTCTACACACAACTATCACCAACAACAATTGACAATGGACCTAGATACTCTTTAAAACATTAGTGCACTAAAATAAGAATACATAGCCATATGAACACAAAAAAAGAAACTCTATGTAGAAAGGATTACAAAAAGACTTATACAAAAAAAATGTAGGATGCTTAGGAAAATGTCTAATACCTTTAAATGATGCATCCTCTTCAGCCCCTTCTCAACTATGATTCAACTTGCAAGACACAACTAGACCCTAAGGAATTAGCATTGACAATTTTTTGAACCACTCAAGAAATTAAGCCCCTATGCATCCATGTGATCCTCTTGTATTTGCAATAACCTACACAAAACACAATAAAGGATCCTTTGAAGATGGCAAAGTGTCCTTCCCAACATAAAAATTTAATGACCATCAATGTGACTATAGCCTATACCGTATAGAAGAAGAATTATTGACAATCAACCCTAGGATGAAAGCATGGTTAGGTGGATCATTTTTGGCATGTGAAAGTCCATTTTTAAAACTAGCAAAAATTCTTACATTTTGATAATTAACATCAATAATTTAATATCATTATTATTTATAAAATTAATAATGTCACATCAACTAATAGTTTTAATATTTTAATCAAATAGACTTGGTAAAATTTTTGGCATAAAAAACTAGTTTAATATGATTGAAAATATTTTTGTCCAATATCCATTGGGATTGAAATTCCAATGATAAAGACCAACATTAAAACCATCTAATGTAATAATGAGGAAAGGAGAAAAAGAAAGAATGTGAAAGAGATGCTTGCCACTAGTTGGAAAGCACTTTGCTATCTTCAACTATATAATCAACCTAGTAAAAAAACAACAAAAAATAGAGAGTCTTACATTCTTGCAATGATGACCTTGATAATTATTAAAAATGTATAAAGTGATACAAAGTTTATTATAAGTAAAATGTTGGAAATATAACACCAACTCTAACATTAATAATATATATAGCACCAACAGCTGGGAACTACAAGAATATGGAACAAAATCATGTGTAAGTTGTATATTTAGATAGTTACATATAGTATTAGATTAGTTTGCAGAACGCATTTGTAGAATGATGCAAGGCCCCCTCTAGATTAGAGATGATGGAACCTAATGCAAATCATCATGATTTTTTAACATTGGTTGATATACTTTTAATGGTTTAACTTGGCTTCACAACTAAGGCCCTAAGATGCCAAGCCATATTTTCTCATTTTCAAAAAAATTATGGAACTAAAGTGGGAATCATTGCCAGGAAGATTTAGCCTAATTTATGATTTTTTTAAAAAAAAAAGTAAAACCATTCAAGCATGTTTCTACATTGTTTACTTATTATAACTGAATACAAACAAATTGGTGATTGGTGATGAAAAATCTCAAAATTCATTTATTATTTACATTTTTATTTCTAAACTAAATAACTGTTTTTTTTGTAAAAAAAAAAACCCTAATGCCAAGAGAATTTCTAGGTGTAGGGTAAAGCCCAAGGATGAGGCAATGGTCAAGTCTAGCGTCACATTTTAGGAATATCTCCCATCCATGGGCTTCCATTGTAAAGCACAAAGTGAATGTTAGAGATGGGTTCATGGACAACTCTGAAAAAACTATTTTGAAGTTGTCCCATCTTTCATTTTATAGATAGGGAGGTAGGTCTATAAAAGGGCAGGGAGAGATCAATACATAGGTCTATTTGATAGCAAGGGGGGTAGTTCTATAAGGGAAAGGAGAGATAGGTATCGCTTTCAACTTGCAGGTATAAATACAAGTGAATAGAGAAGGAGTAAGTCTGTAGGCCTGGCACACAAATGTAATTAAATATCATAGTACATTTTCAAGTTTGGTGGTAATTAAATTATTTTTTAACATCCCAAATTTTCTAGACATTATTTGTTTGAAATGTTGAAATTCAAGGAAATAACAAGGGAAGACAAAATTAAAAAATTGGTGGAAGCCTAGGAGCCAATCCATCATTACAAACCATGTATCCAATAATTGACAACATTTCTCTACCCTATGATTTGGTGAAACATTATATCTTCCCATTTTTGCAAAAAGAAGTAGTAAAAAATGTTGTAAAAGGTCTCATTATGTTAGAAGTTCAGAGCAATGTTGCCAAGGTTCTCAAATTTAGGCAAGTTCTGATTTAGGTTAAAAGTCAAGTTCTAAGATCTTTGAAACAACGGTTCCAAATTTTCTTAGAACCATCATTGGAACCTAAATGAAAACTAGTCTCTTTTCAAAATTGGATTAGAACTTGAACCGAGAATGTTGTCCTGTATTTAACAACTTCATGTTTTCTAGGTACATAAATTTTATTTTATTTTTAAAAGCTTGAATTTACATTTTAAGCAAGTTATTGCATACGATTGATGGCACATAATTCATATTGCATAATCTCCATCTTATATCCTGTGCACCAATTGAACAGACTATTATTATTATTAATATTATTATTTTCTATGTAATTATGTGTAATAGAGATGGAACTGGACCTTGTTCAAACCAGCTCTAAATTCTTTGGGAAAATGACTGAAACCATAAGTTTTAAAAATCCAAAAAACCAATCTTAAGATTGACCAGAGGTTTCATCAAAACCAAAAAGAAAAAAAAGAGGTTAGAATTGGGACTGAAGGTTCATTTAGAAATCAAGAACCAGAAAACACTAGTTTAGAGTCAAGAGAACTTGCCTAAAAGCTATCTAGATTTCATGCCAAAATTATAGTGTTATATATATATATATATAAGTAGCAAACTGGATTTCAAAAAATAAAACAATTATCCAGCATGCAAGTGCTAAACCTGAAAAGGTATTACAGCATCACAAATGTTCACAACCCTATTTCGATAATGGTCAAGCTATAATTGAATTGGAAGGGATTTTATGACATATTTGAGTGGAACATGTCAAATAACATTCGTTGGATAGGTTCATAAAAAAAATTCCACACACATCGATCTAATTCACCAACAACATGTTTAAGCTTGCCAAATTTCATCATGATTTTTCCAAAAGTCTTGTTCAAATTATGAACCAGATGCCATGGACATCACCCCCTTCCCCCAATTCTAACTATTTCCCAAACCCACAGATAAGTACAAAGAAAGGAAAATAGTGGGTCATTCCACACTTTCAGTGTCCAATTGCATAAATGCATCCCAATCAAAACAATCATGGAAAGGTATCAAAGTGGCGGCATGTCATTTTGGACCTAATTCCCTCCAAGAATGTTTGACACCATACCCGTTCAGTGTCCAGCCCCACAATATCCAAAACAAAATTCAAAAGGCAATCAGGTGCCAAGGTGCCCACATGATCATAGCCATGGTCATAGGTGAGCACCCCTATTGGCTAAACATTACCAATATTTGTTTTGTCCTCAGCAAGTCCAGTCTTGTGCTCAAAAAACACCCACTCTGGCAATCCACATTGAAGCTGTGAAGGATACAGAGTTTATTTCTCATTCATGTGCTTTTTTGTCATTAGAGCTTGAGCTCTCTTATGGTCAATTTTGTCCCATCAAACCATAGCCTTGGGCAATACTAAGTAATTGATCATGCAGATTTCTCCATGCAGAGGTACATACATGATGGACTTCATTCATTGTGTGTGTACTATGTAAAGCGAAAGAGCAAGATTTTTTTTTTTTTTTAACAAATTATTGAAGAGACTTACTCTTTGACTAAATGATCAATTCAGCCACAAAAGCAGCTTGTAGCAAGAGATGCAACAATCAGATCTCTGCACAACTGTAAACTACCAACTAACAGAATTACAATATTCAAAAACACTAGAATTTGTATCAACCATTGGATCTGAAATCCAATGGTCAGATCTTCGTGAAAACTTCCTGGAAAAGCAGCTTTAAAGGGGTACTTGTTTGAGGTTTTCAGTTACACAGGTCCCTCTTTGAGTGAGGGGCAGATGGTTCCAAGAAGATCTTGACAAACAATGGGAATCAGTTTGTGGGTTTTTGTCCAAGAAAAGAGGTCACTCTTGAGTGTTGATCAAAGTGGTATTACCATACTTGCATGCAAAGAGCACTTGAGTGCAAATGCTCTCTTTCCAAGGACTACAGGATACAAACAAGAGTTTAGTCGGTTGTTTTATCGAGTTGACTAAGCCAACATTATGGATCTATGCAAATTTCTGATTTTACTTTCAGCAAACTTTTGCCAAATTTTGACCTGAGAAATTTGACTTTGACCTATACAAAGGATTCTTCGACAAAAAAAAGTAGCCTAAATTCCCTGGATTGCATTGCAGGAAAAAATTTCAATCCAAATTTTCGCAACAGATTCCAATAGGTAGGCAAGAATATAGAAGGATCCTTTCATTTTTCCACTTTCATATCCAAGTTTTGGCAATTTTCTTGTAGATGATACAGTAGTTTTTGCTAGATAAAAAAACTCGAAAATTATTTAAATTTACATTTTTTTAATAAAAAAAATTCTGCAAAGCAATGGTTTTTAAAAATCAATTCTCTGATTTTTTTCAAGTGGTGATCATCCATATGTATATTTAACCAAATTTAGCAATATTCAAAATACGAAAGTAGAAAATCACAAGCAACCCTTCTCATATTCTAGGCAGTAATGGTGATTTTTGGTGATATTTTTCAAAAAAAAGAGATTTGCAACAAAACATTTCTTTCCAAAATATTTTTGCAAAAACCATTACAAAAAAATCACTGATGCAAAGGAGTCATGAGACAAAACTTTAGTCATTTTTTCGCCTTGCCTACCAAGGCACGGATATTGTGTTTAGATTCATTATAGAGTATAGTAGCTTAAGGGATTTTGGTCCCTAGGTAGTAGGTCTATTTTTATATGAGGATTTTTGAAAGATGATATTTTGGCTTGTGTTGAAACTTGAGAGGAGTTATTATAGATTTATGATATCTTGAAGGATTTTGGTTTCTTCTAGAGGAATTTTTTGAAGATCATATTTTGCCATGGTCAAATATTTGAATTTCCATAATTTTCCTTTTTGCCTTAAGATACTTTTTAATGTAAATGGCAAGGCCACAGTGTGAAACACCCCTTGTTCACCTCGTTGACTGAGCCAACATCATTTGCATTTACTTGTAGAGCATGGCATATAAGTTATTTGATTCTACTTTGGTGTTAGTCAAATTGTCGGTGTTGTCATTTTGCAAGAAATATGTTCCACCACAGCTATCAGTCATAGTACAATTGCCATCACCCATAACAATTCTTTTGAATTCAGATGTTCAACTTCAGCATGAGTTCAAGCATGAGTGAGTGTACGAGGGGTCGAAGAGAGCCTCTGTCATTGAATAGTGGCCTTGTGGAGCAGATACGAGTATTTTCTGACAATTGAGTTTCTGCTGTGGATATGTTAAGTCGATGCTTGGGCGAGAGCAGCAGGTGTGTCTTGGAGTTGTGCCAACTGCTACTTTCCAGGCAAAAAGTTGGGTGGTTCTTCTTCCTGGTAATGGTTGGGATGATTGTTGGGTGTATGAATGTTGAGTTCCCTCGAAATTATCCTCCATTTAGTCAACTCGTCTGAGGATGAGATGACTGTTGGGTGTAAGAATGTTGAGTTACCTTGAAATTATCCTTCATTCAGTTAACTCGTCTGAGGATGGGATGATTGTTGGGTGTAAGAATGTTGAGTTCCCTTTGAAATTATCCTCCATTCAGTCAACTCGTCTGAGGATGAGATGAGTGTTGGGTGTATGAATGTTGAGTTACCTTGAAATTATCCTCCATTCAGTTAACTCGTCTGAGGATGGGATGATTGTTGGGTGTATGAATGTTGAGTTACCTTTGAAATTATCCTCCATTCAGTCAACTCGTCTGAGGATGGGATGATTGTTGGGTGTATGAATGTTGAGCTCCCTTTGAAATTATCCTCCATTCAGTCAACTAGATTGAGGACAGACACAATCCATGGACCATGGGCTGACAAAGTCCATTTTTCCTTTTGAAAACATATTTTCCCTCTCAATTGAGTCCCTCTATTGTTTGACCATTTTGCTTCCTCACACATCCATCCCTCTCTCTCTCACATATCTTATTCCCCACCAAATTTTCAAATATTTGTTTCATGTATATAGTCGGTCACTTTTTATGTTCCCACTTAATGTTGCTGAAGCTTCCACTGTGTTTCTCTATGTTCTAAAATATTGTCCTCAAAGCTTTCTGGAAACAAAATAAGTTCCCATTACAAATTTGTTTCCAACCCCATCATCAACACAAACATGAATCCAACTGTGTGTAATATGGTCTCCAAAGTTGGATCCAAGTGTTCCAATCATGTCATGACACATGCATATTTAATTTCTCCTAGAATTTTTAAATGCTAGTGTTACTTTTTATTGTCCCCGAGTCACACCTAGTTGTCCACAAAATCCTCGAAATTTCAAGGTTGGTCCATAGAATCACCAATACACACTGAATAATGGGAAGAATCAACGGCATGTGCCATACAGCAAATCCTCGTAGATGAGTGTTGAGCACGTATTTAATACCGCCAGTTCATATGCGTCATAATACAAATATATGTAGTTGTCGGGTCCAACAAAAATGAAAATCAGTTCCTAACATAAATGTGGGCCATTACATTTTTATGGAAATCGTATGTGCACGTGGATATCCATTCAAATAACCGCTTAATAATACAAGCTTATATATTAGTTATGATGGATAAATATGGATAAGTTATGATGTTTCTTGGACCAGCTATTCATGAATGTGCAATTTAGCTTTGGTCCAATAACCCCAACCATACCAAACAATGTAGACCCTGTTTTCCAATCGAATAGCCAGACAAATCTAAAGGGAGCCTATAAAGATCTGTATTTTTCAATGTAGGTAATGCCTTTTTGTTGTCTTTTTTCACAAAATTTCAGATATCACGCCTATTTTCTAGGGATTTTTTTCCACCTTAAATTGTGCTTTTTAGCCTCGTTCTTTTGGCCAATGTTTTTGTAACTAGTATGTGGATTTTATGAATAAATGTCTTCTTTTCAATAAAAATGTGAACCCATAACATAAAGCCAATAACATTGCAGGTAGAACTCAATATCCACCAAGAACTTTTTCAATGTCTCACAATTGAATTTGTTTGTACAGCATGTTTTGAGATACCCGCAGCATAGACAATGGTTATTAGGGTTACTGCTTGCACATAATTTGAAAACCATGCCTATGCAAAAAAGGGAACATCAATCTTCAACATCTACAATCTATACCAATGCTCAAATGGTATAAAATTGAGCGTCTATGGTTTACACCAACATTGGAATGGTATATACCAATGATACCCTGATAAGGAGTATTGGTAAGAATATGGGTATGTAAATCCTGACTAGTCTGGACATATCTAGTGATTGTACCTCCCAGATACCCATATTGCACCCAATAACTTAATTTTTCTTACTCAAGGAGGTTGAAACTCTAAATGGGTTTTTGTTTGCTTATTATATGTTGAGTGGATCCAACACCTTCAATGTCAAACTAGGTAGTAATTTGGAGCCATCACTTCTTTGTTTGTTGCTCATTTTGCTTCTTCAATGCAGCTGGTATGTCTTACAACCAAATTTTGCAGCATGCTGTTCATAGTTTTGAAAGCATATATAATATAGTAGAATTTGATAGCTTGAGCTTCATTATACCCTTGTCATAGCTTTGTTATGACTTATAACCTTTTGGATTTGTTAGCCTTTGCTGGTATTTCAATTCACTGGAATTGACTTCTTTTTATTATGTTATACTTGAACACAGGCTATCATTTGTATTCATATAAGATTCAAGTTTAACCTATCAACTCCGTTCATGTGGTTCCTCTGTAACACGTTTTTACATAAACAGTAAACTTCAGGCTGACATCCCTTTGTAAAACAGCTGAATCCAAATTGTTTCTGTGCCAAACTTAAACATCCTCATGGAAGTCAAACCATTGCCAAACACAATATGGGATAAAAAATGAGGTACTATTGGGAACATCTTAGGGAACACATTGTGAACCTGATGAGAACATTTTCAGAACTTGATTAGAACCACTTTGGGAACACATTGGGAACCAAAAAATGCCCCTCCTCCCCTCTCCCCCCCAAAACCCAAATGAAGAAAACTAAGCCCACTTGAACCTTCTCATTGGTTGCATGAAATTTCTATTTCCAAAATGGTTTGTCACCATTTTCAACCTGGGCTACTACTAATACCCCCATTACAAGCTGGGGGTGGTACCCAGCATATCCAACTCATATGTATTTATATGTTTGTATGTTTGAAGTGAATACTTCTATATATTGTAGAGTCCTCCAGGTTTAAGAACTTTTTTGTGATGGGCCAATCAAAGAGGCCCATTGCAAAATAAAATTACGAACTTGGAAGGCTCCAGACACACCCAACTAATTAATATGGATCACAATAACATAACATAGGACCATGATCATGTGTTTTGAAAAGAATGGTACTTGCTGTTTTTCTCTGCCATGTATATATTATGTGTTCTCTTGGATTAAAATCCCCATCCACACTTATCTTTGAACTTTGTGAAGACCTACCAAAAAAATTCTAGTTTTAGCACAGCAGGTTCTATTATGGAATTTTTTATTTATTTTTGGAACAAATGAAAAAATCCATTGCAAAGAGAAAGGAAATACCAACAACAGGCCTGGAGGGGAGCACTTAAGCCCAAGCCCAAAAATGAAGTCACAAACAACAAATCGCTTGGTAACACTAATAAATCTTAGCAGTTGAACTCTAAACCCTAAACATCCAACACTAGCAAGATCTCTCACACGAAGAGTGAAAGGAGGGCACCAATGTCTCTCAATGTCCTTTTTGCCATGGGCTGCCCACCTCCATAAATCTTTGGAAGCGCGTTATCAGCCAGACCTAAACTAACTTTAACCACCCACTTTCCGCACGTGTTTTTTGGGGTCAATTTTCAATTTAACATTTACAATTCATTTGCAATCTAACTCCAAGGTGCTTTTTTTTTTTACAAAGTACCTCGTCAAGAGTCTTTTTCTACTCTCTTGGAAATTTCAGCCCCGTGGTGATAATAGACCTGTTTTTTGACTGCCTGCCTGTGAATTGCTCATTCTCCACAGCAAGTCATGGAAGTAAGTAACTTGTTATTTAAACATTCATTGAAACATTCTCTTCTCTTTTCTCACGGAGCTCTTTGGATCATGGGCTTTTTACTATGTACCAACATAGATGATGGAGAATTTTGTAGTGAATTTGCTTAATTATAATCACACCTCATGCTAAGTTGATGTTAAGAGAAGTAAGCTTCTTTTTTTTTGTGTTTTTCAAATCAGAATGTTAACCAACATCAAATCCTAGGTGGAATTCTAAGTGACACACAATATTATGTGGGTGTTAATGTGATGTTCAGTGGATGTTGCTTAACAACAAATTTTCAAAAAACCTAAATCTTGGAATAAAATCACAATGTTTAGAATCAACCTAGCATAAAAAGGGCTTTAAATCAATGTTAAGTAACAAACTATTTTTCCATGTTTTTTTTAGTTGTGAAAGAGTTTTTTTTTTTTAAATTAATTATCATTTAGGTCAATATTATGTAATATAAGTCTTCTTTTTTTTCATGATGTTATTTAAATGTCAGGCTACTCAATACTATAGGGCTTAGCACCAAGTTTGATTATGGCTCTTAAAAGTTAAAATATTATGGATGAATTGAACAAATTGCATGCAATTACGACATTCTATGAAATTTCAAGCTTCATAAAAATAAAAAAAGACTAAAGGATCATTCAAACCTCATGTTATGGCTTATATTGTTGGGTGACCTAATATTTAGATAACATCATAAAATTTTTAAAAATCTGACTTAAAGCTAGCAATAATCTAAAATGTCACTTAATAATTTTGGTGTCCATTCAAACCTAGGTTAGTTTTATTTTAAATTAAAGCATCACTAGGTTAAACAACTTACCTTTGTCACAAGAGATTCACACCATCGTGATGAATGTTAATTATTAGTAGTCACAATCAAAATTGATTATTATAATTGAGATTATTACAATTAATATTAAATATAATAAGTATTGAGTTAGATCTTACAATCAAGAGTGTGCAATGTAACATTGAGTCAAGACCTCAAAACCTAGGTTGTTGACTAGTTTTGGATGTTAGCTAGCATAAATGTTCACACCATGTACCATTGGATGCCACATCATGAGCAATGCTAGCAAAACCTACGAATGTGAATGCACCCAAAAATTCAACATGAACTTACTATTGACAAGTAGCACTAGGTGTAAATGATGTGTAAGTCAAAAGAACGAAAACACCATATATCCCCAACGCAATACCTTAAAGGTTTGACCCCTATTGAACATAGATAAAGTGTTATTTTTGAAGATGAATAGTCAAGTGAACTTTAAGTGCTAAATTGGAAAAAGTGGAAGTGGGTGCAACGGATGGCTAAAGTCAGTTAATTGAAGGTAGGTTTGGGAATAGTGCCTAAAGGGATTTTAGGAGGCTTAGGGATGATCAGCCCAAGGAAAAAGAAGTATGGTAGTTAAAGGGCCTCTCCATAAATGCATGGACAGTATCCCAAGGCATCCTCAAGCACCATACATCATTTTAGACACTATTCCCAACCCACCTTTAACTAACTCACTTTGGCCCTCCAATTCCCCCCACTTTCACCTTTTCCAATTTAGCACTTTCGATTCACTTTACTTTTTATTTATTAAAAATAGCATTTTATCTACATAATAGAGGTCAAGCTTTTGGGGCATTTCCTTGATGGTATATGATGTCTCTTCTTCTAACTTCTTTTCTTCTGAAGCTTGAAAACTCATTCATAGTTGTGTGCAATTTGTTCAATTCATCCATAAGACTTTAGCTAAGCAAATTCACTACAAATATATGCGTCATCTATGTCATTGATTTCAAAATTCAAACAAATATATGATAACAAGCATAGTAGAAAATGATTGTGGGACTTTTTATAAATTTAAAAAGCTTTTTGGGACCTTTGGAATATGAAAATTTTCCATGGATTGAATATTTCCTTCAAGAAATTAACAAATTGCACATTTTTTAGTCCCTTATGCCACATGTAGTTGTATAGGACTAGTTATACAATGCCATTTTTGGCATAATGTAAATTGAATGGGTATGAGGAGAGAATGCATGGTAGAAGTCCGCCCCCCCCTTCCCCAATGAAAGGGAAAAAGAACATGAGAAAAATAATGTTAAATAATATGCCACTTGCATGGCATAATGTGGAAAAGGAACCATTAATAAGAGGACAACTACAAAAGTGGTGTATTATTAGCATGGGGTTGATAATTCAAAAAAACAAGGGAAAGACTTTTAAGGACTTTTTTTTCCTTCGAAAATAAATGTTTAAAAATTATTATCTGGAAATTTAAAACTCTTTGAATCTGAACTAGACTTAGTTTGTCCTAATATGTCAAAGAGCAATATTTGAAGGAGGTCAAGTAAAATTGTTCATTTCATGGCCACAAAATTGGTTTCATGCCCTTGGCTTTGTACATTTTAAATTATTTTGGAATGAATTCTTGCACATGAAATCATTGTCCCATCCTTATCTAAATATTACCCCCATCCCCATGAAGCTAAAACACGACTAGACTTTATGCAATCCTTCCAAGCATAGTTGGGAAAATGAAAAAAATAATCTTAAAACAAAAGTTTGCAAACATGGGTGCATTATTTCAACTTGTTGTGCATGTTGATGGCTTTAATTTATGGGCACTTTCACGAGTATTGGGTATTGGTTACCACAATTTGTTATGTGCAATTTGAACATTGACAAGTAGTTCAAATTTTTGGTTTATCACCATTGGGTGCACTCACAATCCAACAAGTCAAAAAGGGCTTCGGATTGTTAAAAAAAAAATCGAAATTGGATAAAGAATTATGTTTTGCCATTTAAAACCATGGCAATCTTGGAAAGTTGTTCATATGAATGTCAAGGAATTCAAACTTAAAATCCATTTGATGATATTTTTAATTTAAATTTTGATTTAAAACCTTTGAAAATGAACACCTATGGTGTTAAAAAATAATCAATTTTATAAAGGACTATCAAAAGGATTCATATAATAAAACACATTTGATAGGAATTTTTTTAAAAGATAAATACCTATTAGCCACATTGGAAAAGCTTTCATACCCTAAAATATGTGGAATTTTAAAAGTTTAATTCAAAAAACTTCCAAAATTGATCTAGAATTCTAAAAATTTTAAAGTCATTTACCACACATAAATGAGGTATAATTTACATGATGTGTTAAGAAAAGTTATAGCTTACTATAAAAGAAAACATAAATATGTAAAAAAAGAATTTTTGCTTATGATTTGAAATTGTTATCATTTTTATAAACAAAATATTAAATTTACGTGAATCAAAACACTTTCAAAATTTCATATTTATTCAAAAATGATTATTAAAAAAAAAAATTTAAAAAAAACATGCCATGTATTGGGACAACTATAAGCATTTATTATAACAAATTGCAGAAAAACTCTTCCAAAATTCATTCATATGAAAAAAAAATATTGGGGGAAAAAAAAC
>Ga0209611_10002611_pt1 | contig 31689 bp, 25 predicted proteins | sample S1TSphgellanicum_3_FD_187693 | JGI IMG/M metagenome (GOLD analysis project Ga0209611, IMG submission 187693) | Host-associated microbial communities from peat moss isolated from Minnesota, USA - S1T2_Fc - Sphagnum magellanicum MG (SPAdes) (version 2) | ecosystem: Host-associated > Plants > Peat... | reverse complement strand
AAGATCGTGATGCTGACGGGCGACCACGCCGAGACGGCCCAGCGAGTCGCGGACAAACTGGGCATCGACCGCGTCGAGGCCGAGGTCACGCCGGAAAAGAAACACGACATCATCGTCCAGCTCAAACGCGAAGGCGCGCGGATCGCCATGGCGGGCGACGGCATTAACGACGCGCCCGCGCTCGCCGCCGCCGACGTCGGCATCGCCATGGGCACCGGCACCGATGTCGCCATGGAAAGCGCCGGGGTCACGCTGGTCAAAGGCGACCTCAACAGCCTCGTCCGCGCCATTGCCTTAAGCCGCGCCACGATGAACAACATCCGCCTCAATCTCCTCTTCGCCTTTATTTATAACGGCGTCGGCATCCCCGTCGCGGCGGGAATTCTCTACCCCGTCTGCGGACTGCTCCTCAATCCCATGCTGGCCAGCGCGGCCATGGCGCTCAGCAGCGTGTCGGTCATTGGCAATAGTCTTCGCCTGCGCGGCGCGCTAAAATAGTGGGCTGAACACGATATTATAAGATGTGTTTTGATCCCCAACGGGGCGTTCTAGCAACAGCCCAGGGCAACGCCCTGGGATATCGATGACAAATCGGTGAGCCCTGAACGGACGGCCTAATTCAAGATTTTTGGATCACCCCTTCAGGCCTGGCTGCCCTTTGATACTTTCCCAGGGCGTTGCCCTGGGCTAAATTATGCCGCCCCTTCGGGGCTACTGACGACATGCGCATTTATTTCTTATGTCATGTCGACTAGATTGAATTTATGTCGGAAACCATCCAGCAACGCCTCAGCATTTTCGTCAACGGCCATGCGCGGCAGGTCAGCGCCACGACAACCCTGGGCGAACTCGCGATAAGTTGCGGACTCGATGCGCGCCGGCTTCTGGTCGAACTCAACCTCCAAACCCTGGCGAGGGATGAATGGCCCGCGCGCACGCTCCAGCACGGCGACCGGGTCGAATTTATCCGAGTCGTGGCGGGGGGATGAGCCCGCATTGGTAGCCGGGCAACGACAGGCGAGCCTGCGTTGTCCGGGTCGTCCCGCCTTGGCGGGGCGACAGGAGGTCACCGACTGATTCACGAATATCCGGTGACCTCCCGTGCGCTCGCGATGCCGCGCCCGCACGCCCGGGCAACAAGCAGCCCGGGCCACCAAAAAGAAAGACTGCGGCTTATGGGGAGTTGAAGGGAGGTATCATCCCACCCGGCGGCGGCACATCGACCGTCCAGACATTGAATTCCGGCCCGAATTGCGCCAGGCAATCGAGCGTGAAACAGCGCATGTAGACCAGCACCGGCAACAGAATGACCGTCCCGATATAGGGCAGCAACTCGACGCAGCACGTCGCGCAACAGAGGATGAGCGAGAGAATCGCCACGCCGACGAAAATCGCCATCCGCAGCAGGATAAACACGGCCATGCTGCCCGGATACTGGCCAATCAATTTCATCGTGGCGAAAAACGCCGGCCTGGCCAAAAGCCCTTGCCGAAACATCAGCGGAATGCCGAATTCCCGAAAAATAAACATGATGACGGCAAGCACCACCGCAAGGACCAGATAGATCAGCCCGAGAGCAATGAATCCGCCGATTTCTCCTCCCTCCGGCCAGCGCTGCTGCTGGAAAAGCGGAATCGCCATAAAGATCGCCGCACCGAGAATCGGCAGGAAGACCACCAGCGAAAGAACAATGAACAGGAGATAGAAAAAGAAAAGGCTGTTGGCCTGCCTTTTGTAATAATTCCATGGCCAGGAAATCGCGCCCCGATTGCGCACGATGTTATCCAGGAACATGAACTGGCCGCGCGCGCCCAGCCAGTAGACGAGAATAATCAGGGCGAATACAAACGCGAAAATAACCAGGCCGATGAAGACAATGACTCCAATCTGCAGGCCCGAGATCGCATGGTTGAGATTGGTGTTGAACGTATGAATATCGAACTTCGGCGTCTGCACGGAGCTGTATTTATTCAGGCTCCCGTTATTAAAACTATTGCCGTTGTACGACGTGTTGAAACCGTTGCCGCCTTCAAGAAGGCCCGCCAGAAACGCGCTCAGTCCGATGGCGCACCATTTTTCGAAATTAAACGGGCGAAACAGGATGATATGCATCCGTTCCCATGCTGAATCAAACGCCCTTGTGAAATCGATCATAATGCCAATCCGGGTATGCCTTGCGTCAAGTCAATCGGACAAGAGGCTGTCTGAAAAATCGCCGCGGGTCACGACGGAAAATATTCTCGTCAGTGGAACCTGCCGTCCGCCGCGCCGCCCTGCACGAATTACAGTTGTGTATTTATCGCAATTGCACCCTTGCGTTTTTGGGAGAGCGCTGACAGCTTAGTCGGCCATGCTTTTGGGCAGACCAAGATTTACCATTTACGGCCTTACCGCACTACTCGGTGCAGGCGCGCTCATGTGCCTCGGCGCCGGAGGTAAACCGGTCGATGCCTCCACGGCACCGCCGCCTCCCTCTCCGTCGTCGCTCACCGATCTTCCTCTGGTCGCCTACCCGCCCGTCACGCCCTGGTCGACCTGGAACGCGCACAGCATCACCGAGCTGCGCCATCTCAAAACCGCCACCGGCTCTCCCCGCCTGCCCACGCCCAACCCGTGGTTTCCGATCGATCTCTACCAGGGCACCATCACCCGCCGGCAATTCGAGCAGAAACTCCATACCCTCTACGATCCCTTCAACGCCTTCGCCCCGTACCTCGACATCAACGATTCCCGCGTTGTCGTTTATCCTTCCGCCTCGGAGCGCCAGATCCCCCAATTCGTCCTCCAGTTCGCCCCGCCCAATCAGCCCCGCGCGCCCATGCGCTGGTTTCGCACCCCGGCGGAAGTCCGCACCATGTCGCATCCGCTCGGCAAACCCCTCAACGGCCTGCGCGTCGCCATCGACCCCGGCCACATTGGCGGACCCTGGGCGCAGATGGAAGAGCGCAGCACCCGCTATAACGGCAGCGCCCCGGTGCAGGAGGGCGATCTCAACCTGATCACCGCGCGCCTCCTCAAGCAGGAGCTCACCGACATGGGCGCGACCGTCTTTGTCGTGCGCGACTCGACCGAGCCCGTCACTCCCTATCGCCCCAGCGACATGATCGAGCAGGCGCGCGAGCTGCTCATCGCCCACTCCAAGCACGCCACCAACCTCCATGCGCTTCCCCCCGATAAACTCAATCTCCTCTTCGGCGCGAGGTTGATGGAACTCTCCGAATTCCTCTTTTACCGTTGCTCCGAAATCATCGAGCGCGGCAACCGCATCCGCAACAACTTCGTGCCCGACATCACGATCACCCTCTATATAGATGCCACGCCCCGCAGCGGACGCGGCCGGCTTACCCCCGGCAACGCCAATATCTTCTTCGTCGGCGGCAGCTACACCCGCAGCGAGATGCAGGACCCCGAAATGCAGCGCCGTTGCGTTTATAAAATGGTCGAGGGCGCATCCGACATCGAAGCGGAAGTCGCCGCGGACATCGCCAGCGTCTTCACGCAAAGGACAGGCCTCGGCCCGGTCAAGTATGGCGATTCCGGCACCACCCGGGCGGTTATTCCCGGCAATCAATATGTGGTCGCGCGCAACCTCGCCGCCAATCGCGAATACGACGGCCCCGTCGTTTGCACGGAGCCCTACTTCATGAATAACTACGTCGTCTATCAGCGCTTGCTGGCCGGCGATTATGTGGGCCAACGAACCTTCAACGGCAAAAGCTACGGCAGCATCTTCCGCGAGTACGCCGACTGCGTGGCGCAGGGCCTGGTCAAAGCCTATGCCGGTTCCACCGTCATCGCGTCCGGCCCCAATAATGGCGCCGTTCCGCCTCAGGCCAAATAATCAATGATCGGTTTCACGCGGGAAGTAATCTTTTGGCCGGTTCGGTTTTCACTGTTATTCCCGCAAAACGTCGATAAATTCGGCTTCATGCCTGCACCTTCTGGTCCCGCGGCAAGTTAGATATAAAGTATTGCCTATGTCTCGCCCATTGGAACTCGATGACCTCGTCTCTGGCACGAGTCTCGGGCACTACGTCATCACCGAAAAGATCGCCCAAGGTGGGATGGGCACCGTCTTCAAGGCCCTGGAGCCGGCCCTCGAACGCTACGTGGCGATCAAGGTTCTGCGCCCCGAGTACGCCGCCAACCCCAACTACGTCCAGTATTTCCAGGACGAGGCGCGGGCCGTCGCCGCGCTGCGCCACCCCAATATCATCCCGATTTTCTTTATCGGCCAGGAAGGCAACGTCGTTTTCTTCAGCATGTCTTACATCGAAGGCGAAACCTTCGAAAACTGGATCGACGGCCGGCGCTGGTTCAACGAAGAACAGGCCAAGTGGTTCCTCAGCCATGCCGTCGCCGCGCTCCATTCCGCCCACAAGGCCAACATCATCCATCTCGACATCAAACCGGCCAACTTCCTCGTCGACCGCGGCAACAACATCATGCTGACCGACTTCGGCCTGGCCCAGAAAATCGTCAAGGACGCGAGCGAAGCCGGCGAACGCGAGGCCTTCGGCACGCCCGCCTACGTCTCGCCCGAGCAGATTTCCCGCGGGCCGACCGACCAGCGCACCGACATCTACTCGCTCGGCGCCACCCTCTTTCACCTCATGACCGGCCATCAGCCCTTCAACGGTGCGACCCTGGAAGACATCATCTGGGGACACCTGGAAAAACCGTTCCCCGAGGAAATTGCCCGCGAAGCCAACGTGCCCACCGGCTGGATTCATCTCATCAAAAAAATGATGGAGCGCGAACCCGACAAGCGCTTCGCCGACTATCGCGAACTGCGGACCGCGCTCGAAAATGTCCACTCCTTCCGCTACGAAACCGCGCCCGTGGAGGCACCCTCAAACGTGGTGAAGCCTCTCGCCGTGCCCCGCACCGGACATAACGCCCAGACACTGCACGGGCTGCTCGCGCCCACCAAGCAGCAATGGAGCGTCAACGAAGCCAAGACCGGCTCGTCGCTCAATCTCTCGCGCAAGCAGGTGGATGAGGCCATGAAAGACCGGGTGGAACCGTTCCAGGTCCATCTTCTGGTCAACACCATCAAGGATCTCTGCCAGCCTCGCGCCGATGAGCCCGCCGCTCTCGCGGAAGTCATGGACAAAGTCCCCGGCTACGAAAGCGCCGTGCGGCTCCTCGTCAACTTCATGATCAACCCGTCCGGCGACGACGACTCGGCCAGTAGCATGGACGCCGTCGACGCCCTGGAAACGCTCGGCCTCGAACGGGCGCGCAATCTCGCCATCACCTTTTTCGCGCTCAACTACGAAAACCCCAAATCAAACGTCTTCGACTGGCTGCCGCTCTGGCGTCACCAAATCTCCACCGGCGTCGTCATGGACTTTCTTTACGACGCGCTCGACCTGAAGCGCTGCGGCTACGAATACGCTGCCGGCACCTTCCACGACGTCGGCAAAATGATTCTCGCCGAGGTTTTCCCGTTCGGCTACTTCACCGCGATGAATCGCTCCCAGCTCGAGTCGACCCCGCTGGCGGCCTGCGAAACCGCCATGTTCGGCGTGACCCACGCCGAAATCGGCTCCAAATGGCTCAAGACAAACGAATTTCCCCCGCTCCTGATCGAAGCCGTTGCCCTGCATGAGACACCCGCAAGCATCGGCCGCCGCTCCCTGCTGGCTCATGCGCTCGTCTCCGCCAATCAACTCGTCAAGCAAATCGGCATCGGCTACAGCGGCAACGCCATGCTCGCTCCCCAACGCTGGGAGGAAATGCCGTCCACCAAGATCATCTGGGAAGCCCGAGGCAACAAAGATTACGCCTTCGAGGATTTCACCGCTGACATCACAAACCAATTCGAATCCTTCCCCGACTTGGTTTGATGGTAGCCGCCGCACGCTGGGCGGCGGTGCAGTAGGTAGCCGTCGCGGGCCCTCGCGACGGTGCCTTTTCCCCCTCCGAGATCCTGAGCTTGTCGCACGCATACGCGTGGCAGGATCAGTTTGGTAGCCGTCGCACTCCGTGCGACGGTTCCCCTCCATTCCGTCATCCTGAGCGAAGAGAATGCGCAGCATTCGCGGAGTCGAAGGACCTATGTGGCTTGATCACGGAGGTGCACCGTACCTAAGGATGTGGCAACAGACCGGCGGCCCGGCTTTGCCAAGAGCAAGCCAAACCCGTTTTCGATCATCACGGAGGAAAAGGAACAAGGTCCTTCGACTGCGCTCGGATCAACCCTCCTGGGAAACAAGAGCTTTCGCCTCGCTCCGCTCAGGATGACGGACTATTTATCGGGAATGATTTCGTCATGATCGAATTTGCCCGTCGCTTTGTCGTAATGGCAAAGAACCACTCCAGTATGACCATTGTATTCAAAACGAACGTGATAGGTGCCCGATCCTGATCCATCCGCGTCCTTATCGAAATTCCCGGATTCATATGAGCTTTCCTGCCATTTTCCATATTTTGCGGAAAGTGGATAACCCGCATGCCATAAAGAGCCCCAATCATCCGGTCCCTTATTGATTGCAAATTCGCCCAGAAAATAGAGGCCGAACATAAAGCTCCCAACTGAGACCGCTGCAACGAAAGTGCCAAATACGATGGCGGCTGGCTTTGGCATCCGCCGAAGCATCAGCATCGCGAGAAGATTTGCAGCCATCCAGCCCACGAAGAGCATGAAGGCTAGAACGTGCACGGTCGTAAGGCAGGTTGGGGACGCCTCTACACCAACCCGGCGTCCTGATCGGCTTCGAGGAAGCCGTGCAGGTGGCGGATACGTGTCGGGTGCCGCATCTTGCGCAGCGCCTTCGCCTCGATCTGCCGGATACGTTCGCGCGTGACGCGGAACTGGCGGCCCACTTCCTCGAGCGTCCGTGAATAGCCATCGACCAGCCCAAAGCGCTGTTCGAGCACCGCCCGTTCGCGTTCCGTCAGCGTATCGAGCACATCGCGAATCTTTTCCTTCAGCAGCGCGTAGGCCGTCATCTCGGAAGGATTCTCCGCCGATTTGTCCTCGATGAAGTCACCGAAAGTCGTGTCGTCGCTGTCGCCCACCTGCGCCTGCAGCGAGATCGGCTGTTGCGCCATGCGCAGGACCGCGCGGACGCGTTCCACCGGCAGGCAAATTTCCTCCGCGACTTCCTCGGGCGTGGGTTCGCGACCGAACTCCTGCACCAACTGCTTCTGCACGCGCATCAGCTTGTTGATCGTCTCGATCATGTGCACCGGGATACGGATCGTCCGCGCCTGGTCCGCGATCGAGCGGGTGATCGCCTGGCGAATCCACCACGTCGCATAGGTCGAAAATTTGTAGCCGCGGCGATACTCGAATTTCTCCACCGCCTTCATCAGGCCCATGTTGCCTTCCTGGATCAAGTCGAGGAACGAGAGCCCGCGGTTCGTGTACTTCTTCGCGATCGAAATAACGAGGCGCAGATTGGCTTCGACCATCTCGGTCTTCGCCTTGTGCGCCTTGCGCAGCCACTCGACGAGATGATGATGGTCCTCGTGAAACCGTTCCAGCGGCATGCGCACCTGCTGCTCGACGTCCTGCAGCTTCTGCTCCAGTTCCGAGACATGCGCGTTGTGCTCGCGGCTCTTGCTGCGCGATTTCTGCAGCTTTTCCAGCGCCCGTTCCGCCTCGACCAGCTCATGATGGTGATGTTCGCAGACGATGACGAATTCCTCGGTCACCTTCTGCTTGTAATAAAAGCGGACGAAAAGTTTCTGCAGCGCCGCGTCGGTCTTGACGAATTCCTTCTCCGCCTTCGCCAGCGCGTTCGCATGGCCCCGCGCCTTCACGACCTTGGCGTAAGCGTTATCGGCCTTCTGGTTCGCGCCTTCGACGCTGCGCACCAGCGCCTTCAGCGTGGCGAGATACTTGTCGCGGCTGTCGATCTTCTTGTCCTGGATGACGCGGTCAAAGCGTTCGCGACCCTGCTCCAGCTTGCGGGCGAGATTCAGGTATTCGCGCGCGGTAAAACCAAAGCGGTTCAGGTGCTTCTGCACCATGCTCTCGGCGTCCTCGATCCGCTTGGAAATTTCGACTTCCTGCTCGCGGGTCAGCAGCGGCACCTGGCCCATCTGCTTGAGGTACATCCGGACGGGATCGTCGAGGATGTCGAGCTTGGCGTCGGTCTTTTCGTCCTCGGAAAGCTCCTCCTCCTGGCCCGCGGCGGTCTGCTTGTAACGGTCGACCTCGGACGCGTCGATGACGTCGATCTCGAGATTGCGCAGGAACATGATGATCGCTTCCAGCTCCTCGGGATTATTGACGCTCTCGGGAATCGCCTCATTGAGGTCGTCCCAAGTCAGATAGCCCTGATCCTTGGCCAGCTTGACGAGATCGCGCAGGCGTTCCTGGCGCTCCGGCTGGCCGGTCCAGACGGCCTGCACGCCCTTGGCATCTTTTTCGTGCGAATCGGTGATCGACTTCGAGGGCGTGGCTACCGTCGACGCGCCTTCGGCCTTGTGACCGTTCTTATGCCCATTCTTGGGATCGGTTTTTTCGCTCTTGGCTTGACCGTTCTTGGCCGGCTTCGAAGAGGAGGACGCAGCCTTGTGGGCGGGCGTGGTTTGACGGTGACTTTTGGAGGATGATTTAGGCGTGATGGAGCGGCTCGATTTGGGCATAGGTCGTGAGGGAAACGGTGAAAGACGCGGAACTTGGTAGTCTCCACCACCGTGGGGCCCCGGTCAAGCAACAATTTTGAACCAAAGCGAACTATCTTTGCCAGTGAAAGAGAGCCTGAAATTGCTTGGCTAATCCCAAAAAAGCGACGAAAAGTATAATCCGTGAGCAAAAACGAACTTTTCGAAGAATTTGCCAAGCTGACGCCCGACGAACAAGACGAGGTTTGGGAGGCGCTTTGCGCGCTGGAGGAACAGCGCGCATTGGGTACCCCTACTCCTAGCGAGCAAGAAATGGCCCTTTTGGATCGCGAGACCGAGGAGTATGAAAAAAAACCTCAAGTCGGCGCTCCTTGGACGGACGTTGAAGCACGGATTCTCGCCAAACGGTAGAGCACCTATTCGGGTGGCCCGGGCTACTTGTTGCCCGGGCGGCGAAGCCGCAGGAAGCGAATCAGTATGATGGTGTGATCTTAACTCCAACATCCACTCCCATCTCATAAAATCGAGCTGAGCTCCAGGCCCACTCAATACTTGTCAAAGCCAGCCCCACCACCACCGGGTTGTCATGCATGTAGTTGAGTTTTTCAAGGTACTTTTGATCCGATTCTAAATTGAAGTCATAGAATTTCGCCTGCCAAATCGAGCATTTATCGGGACAAAGGTTATGGTACTTTGTGAGTTCTTGGGCGTAAAACCGTTTGATCCGGTACGAACTCGTCTTTTTCCAAGCTTGAAGAAAGGATGCAATTGTTGCTTCGGGTGCAACCGAAAGAATCGCGTGAACGTGGTTGGGCATGACAACGAAGCCATGACAGTACGCTCGGTGAGTTTGGAGACAAGTTTGCAGAACCTCTACGACAATGGATCGAGTCCTTTCCGGAGCCAAAAACTGGCGCCTCTGATAGGTGGAGAAAGTCACAAAATGATACCCTCCGGGCTCATCAACGATTTGACGTTTGGGCATCGGATCGCTTCCTGTCGCCTACGGCGCCCCGGGCAACAAGTAGCCCGGGCCACCCAGCCTTCTATCCCCAAGATTTAAAGTCGGGAAATTTTCTCCTTATAGTCTCGATTTCTCGGAGATATTTCATGGTTTCATCTGGGGAAAGCATTCCTGATTTCACGGATTCCAAAAGTATTTCCAGACGTTGTTTTTTCCATTGTTTTTCAATGTTTTGCACGAGCTTTGCCGCATGTACTTCTAAAGGCGCTTCAAGAGGAATAGGCACAGGATTTAGAAGAAGACCTGCTAGGTAGTTGTGAGTTCTGTCGTCACATTCTCTTATAAAATGCATTCCATCTTCCCAGGCATCATGCGCATGAGCATCAAGCAATTTTAAAAGGGTTTCAGCTCCATCAAGGCCCTCTAGCCATGCGTAGTCAAGTTCACGACTGACAACAGGAACTAAGTCTTCATTCGTCAAAAGAAGCGAGAGCAAGGCTTCGATAGGTCTAGCGACTTGAAGGGGTTCAGCGTGTATTACCGCTGCAGTCACCTCCGCATTTATTCCTAAAGAAGAAATGCTTGATGCGCTATGAACTCTCGCTTGGGCAGACTGTTGGGCTTGGGCCTTAGCGATCTCTTGGTTCATAATAAAGATAGGAATTTGAAGCCGTGATACCGTTTCATTTGCTACGCGCTCTTGCTGCACCGCATTGGGAATCTTCGCGATCACCTGCGCCATCTTCGCCGCCACCGCGCCCCGCCCGCGCGGACTGGAAACATCCTCCTCCGCGCACGCCACGTCCAGCAAATGCCGCGTGTAATCCTTCGCCTCACGCAGGATCGTCTCGAAGACTTCCACCGGCTGTTTGCGCAAAAGGCTGTCGGGGTCCTCGCCCGCGGGAATCCGCGCGATCCGCACCTGCAGGTTCTCCTTGAGCAAAACCTCGATCGACTTCAAGGAGGCATTTTGCCCGGCCCGGTCGGCATCAAAGCAAATCACCACTTCCTTCGCGATTCGCTTCAGAATCCGCGCGTGATGATCGGTAAACGCCGTCCCTTGGGACGCGACGATATTGCGCACGCCTTTCTGCCAGCAACGCATCAGGTCAATCTGCCCTTCGCACACAATGGCGCTTTCGGCATCAATGATGGGACGCTTGCTCTTGTTCAGGCCGAAGAGAATCTTGCTTTTGGTGAACACCGGCGTCTCGAAGGAGTTGACATACTTTTGCGCCTTCGCCTCGGGATCGAGCAGCCGCCCGCTGAACGCCACCACCTCGCCCGCATCGTTATAAATCGGGATCATCAGCCGTCCCCGAAAGAAATCGTAGGTGCGCCCCGATTCCGACGTCGCCACGAGCCGCCCGGCTTCGAGCGTGGCCATGCTGTGGCCATTCTTCTGCGCCCATTTCAACGTCGTGTCCCACCCTTCCGGCGCATAGCCCAGCCCGAATTCCTCCGCGAGCGCTCTGGGAAAATCCCGGCTCTTCAGATAAGCCCGCGCCGGTTCCGCGGCCGGATCGGAGTGAAGCAGCTTCTGCCACCATGTCGCCACGGCCGCATTCAACGCCAGCAATTCCTCGCGACGGCTTCGCGCCAGCGGATCGTACTGGCCGCTGCTTTCCGGAATCACAATCCCCGCCCGCTGCGCCAAACGCCGGATCGCCTCCGGGAACGTCATGTTCTCCATCAGCATCAGGAACTTGAACACATCGCCGCCATGCCCGCTGCTGAAGCACTTGAAAATCTGCTTCGACGGATCGACGTAAAACGACGGCGTCTTCTCCTTGTTAAACGGACTTAGCGCCTTGAACTTGGCCCCCGACTTCTTCAGCGGCACGTAACTGCCGATCACATCCACAATGTCCGAGGCATTCCTCACCTGTTCGACGATTTCGGGTGGGATGATGCCGGCCATGGAGCCGTTATCTTAGAACCGATCTCCAAATTAACCAAGGGCGCGTTACAGTCCCGTAGCCGCGCTCGTAAGAGCGTGGACTTCAGTGGCAGAGGTCGACCACGCCCTCACGGGCGCTGCTACAAACATCAGCTTGGCCTCGCGCCCATCTGTGGCATGTTAAAAAACCATGCAGACGTCTCACTTCACCCCCCGCCGATTTCTCCCCGAAACCATCGACCTGACCGATACCGCGCAACTCGCGCCTGTCTTCGACCAACTCGCCTCCCGCCTCGATTTCGTCGCCTCGGTTCCCGATCTCGAAATGTGGCTGCGCGACCATAGCGAAGTCTGCGCCGCGCTCGCCGAATCGTCCTCGCTGGCCTACATCAACATGACGTGCCAGACCGACGACGAGGCCAAGGAAAAGGCCTACATGCACATCGTCGAAGTGGTCGATCCGTGGCTCAAGCCGCGCCAGTTCGCGCTCATGCAAAAGCTCGACCAATTGCCCTTCTTCAAGCAGCTCCCCGCCTTCTACGAAGTCTACCGCCGCAGCGTCGACACGCAGGTGAAAATCTATCGCGAAGAAAATATCTCGCGCGAGACCCAGATTGCCAAGCTCACCCAGCAGTACCAGAAGATCAGCGGCGGGATGACCGTCCACTTCGACGGCAAGGAACAGACCCTCGCCCGCATGGGCCGCATCCAGGAAGAGCCCGACCGTCCCCGCCGCGAAGCCGCGTGGAAGACCGTCGCCGAACGCCGCCTCCAGGACGCCGACAAGCTGGAGGAACTCTTCGACCAGCTCCTCGTCCTGCGCAACGAAATCGCCCACGCCGCCGGCTTCTCCGATTTCCGCGCCTACATCTTCGCCAACTACGAGCGCTTCGATTACACCCCGGACGATTGCCTCCGCTTCCACGACGCCGTCGAGCATCACGTCGTCCCGCTCGCCCGCGAATTGCAGGAAGAGCGCCGCCAAAAGCTCGGCCTGGAAAAACTTCGCCCGTGGGACCTCGCCGTCGATCCCGACCACAATCCGCCGCTGCATCCCTTCACCGAATCGTCCGAGCTGCTCGAGAAATGCCACGAGATTTTCGGCAAGCTCGATCCCCGCCTCGGCGATTACTACAATGTCCTGCGCAAACAGGAACTGGTCGACCTCGACAACCGCAAAGGCAAAGCGCCCGGCGGCTACCAAAGCACCCTCTCCGAGGCCCGCGTCCCTTTCATCTTTATGAACGCGGTCGGCGTCCATCGCGATGTCGAAACCATGCTCCACGAAGCCGGCCATGCCTTTCACGCCCTCGCCGCGCGCGAGTTGCCGCTCCACGCCTACCGCAGCGCGCCGATCGAGTTCTGCGAAGTCGCCTCGATGGGCATGGAACTCCTCGCCGCGCCTCACTTGCGCGCCTTCTATTCCGAAACCGACGCCAAGCGCGCCCAGAGCGATCACCTCGAAGGCATCATCAAATTCTTCCCGTGGATGGCCACCGTCGACGCCTTCCAGCACTGGATCTACACCCACCCCGGCCACACCCGCACCGAGCGCACCGCCTTCTGGCTCTCGCTCATGGATCGCTTCGGCGGCGTCGAGGACTGGTCCGGCCTCGAGAAATCCCGCGCCCACATGTGGCACCGCCAGCTCCACATTTTCGAGATTCCCTTCTACTACGTCGAATACGGCATCGCGCAACTCGGCGCGCTCCAGCTCTGGCAGGCATCGCGTCGCGATCTCCATTCCGCGCTCGATCATTATCTCAAGGGCCTCAGTCTCGGCGGCTCGCGGCCCCTGCCCGAACTATTCAAGACCACCGGCCTCGCCTTCGACTTCACCGACAAGACCATCGCGCCCCTCATGCGCAACGTGAAGGACGCGCTGCTGGAGTTGGCATCGTAAAGTTATGACTTTTCGCGGCGGCGTGCATGTTGGAGCGAATTTTTATTGCGCCCTCAACGCAACATGGCCGTTTGCCAAACTACGGATCGAGAAAGAATTTCTTGCGATTTCATCCCTCATCGGGAACCCCGAGTTTCCTCGATCCCAAATCACAAAACTCTCCAAATATTCAGGCTTTTTCTCGAAGGGCCTCAAGATCGAACACACAACTGGCCAAGCTCCCTTCGTTGTCTTTTGGACTTTTGATCTGCCCGCAGTAAAGCGCGGCCTCGAAGAAAATGGTTTTGTGTTCTCGGAATAATCAGAGAAACCCGCTCCCGCCATGTTCCTAAAAGCCATCTATGCGTGCTGGGACATTTTCATCCTCTTTTGGCTGCTCAACATGTTCGCCAACAAGCGGACGGTTAAGCGCCAATCCTTCGGCAGCCGTTTTGCCTACACCGTGCCTTTCTTCCTCGCTTTCTGGCTCATGTTCGGCGGCGTGTTACGGCACCGAGAACATCCCTATGCGCTCATCGTCCTGCCTCATTTTCTCGCGCTGGATATCTTGAGTCTTGCCATCACCGTGCTTGGCCTCTTCCTCGCGATTTGGGCCCGCATCACACTGGGAAAAAACTGGAGCGGCACGGTCACCTACAAGGAAAACCACGAACTTATCGTGCGCGGCCCCTACGCCTATGTGCGGCATCCGATTTACTCGGCCATGCTCCTCATGTTTCTCGGCACGGCCCTTGCGACCGGAACCGTCGGCAGCCTCGTGGCCTTCCCCATCCTCTTCGTGAGCTTCTGGATCAAATACCGCCAGGAAGAAGCCCTCATGATCGAGCATTTCGGGAATCAATATCTCGACTACAAGAAGCGCGGCGGCGCCGTTATCCCATTCGTGTTTTGAAGCATTCAGCGGCTAATTGATCGGCTTAAGAATTCCAGGGCTTGCAAAGTAGGAACTGTAATTCATACTTGTTAGTATGAAAATAGGCGAACGCGGCCAGGTAACCATTCCAAGAAAACTGCGGGAACGTTTCGGGCTCCAGCCCTCGACCGAAGTCGAGTTCGAGGTGGAATCGAACAAACTCGTCCTAAAGAAAGTCGGCAAGCCCATCGACCTGAGGAAGTGGATCGGAAAAGGCAATGGCGGCCTGAAAAACATGGGCTACAAGAATGCCGACGATTTTATGCGGGACATTAGAGGCAGATGATCACAGCCTTGGATACGAACGTCCTCTTCGACGTCGTTCTTCCCAATGTCGAGTTCGTCGAAGCATCGATCCAGGCGATTCAGGCGGGCGCGCAGGCTGGTTCCCTCATTGTTTGCGACGTGGTTTACGCTGAGCTATGCTTCGAGTTCTCTTCAAGGGGCGATTGCGATCGTTTCCTCGACGCCAATCGCATTAACGTCGTGGCCATGAGTCGTGACGCGTCCTTTCTGGCCAGCCGCGCCTGGCAGAAATATCGCCGACAGGGTGGTCCTCGCACGCGCATCATGCCTGATTTCTTTATCGGGGCGCATGCGCTGACCCTTTCTTATCAATTGGTCTCCCGCGACTCGGATTTTTACCGAAAATATTTTCCTCAACTCAAGGTGTTCAATCCGTGCAAGACGTGATGCTAAAATCACCTTTGCCGATTCTCATCCCTATGAGAAAATACCCAACGGTGAATCGCTTTCTCTTATCGCTCATTTTCGCGGGCCTGCTCGCGGGCGTTCTACTCCCGCTGCGCGCCGCGCCCACCGACGACGAGAAGAAAACCCTCAAGTCCGCCGAGCAATCGTTCAAGGACGGCGCGTTCGATCTCTGCAACGACCGTGTCGCCGCGCTGCTGAAAAAATACCCGAAGAGCGAGTTGGCCGCCGAGGCCGAGCTCCTTCAGGCCCGCGCGCTGTACCAACTCGGCCGCAGTGACGCGGCACTCGCCGCGCTCAATATTCCCATCGACCAGGTCCCCGAAAACCTCCGCGCCGACACCCTCTTCTGGCAGGCCGAATCGCTGCTCGATCTCGGAAAATGGCCGGACGCCGAGCAAAAATATCGCGCCCTCCTCGCCTTAAAAAATGCCACCGGCCACTCGGAGGAGGCCCTGCTCGGCCAGGCTTTGTCGCTCTTCAAGCAAGACCCCGATTACGTCGATCGCGCCAGCCTCGGCCTGGCCTGGGCGCTCTTCAAGCAGGGCAGGGAAACCGACGCGCTGCCCTTGATCCAGGCGCTGATCAAAACCAAGGGAGGCACTTCGGCCGGCCAGCAGGCGCAACTCCTCCTCGCCAAAATCCAACTGGCCCAACAACAATTCAAGGACGCCATCGCCGGGCTCACTGCGCTCCTCGCCACCCAACCGGAAAAAGGCGTCGCCTATGAGGCCGACTTCTGGCTCGGCGAAACCTATTCCGCCAATCGTCAGGCCGATAAAGCGGTCACAGCCTACCAAAGCATCACCAGCGATCCCGAGGCCTTCCCCAAGCCGCTCGTCGCCCGTGCGTGGCTCGGACTGGGGCGCGCCGAATCGGCCCTTCAACAAAACGACCAGGCCATGCTGGCCTATGAGCAGACCTATCACCTGACCGTAAACGAAGGAACCCAGCTCGAGGCCTTCCGCGCCTACCTCGAATGCGCCCGCGCCAGCGGCCAGTTGCCGGAGGCGGTCGCCAAGCTCCAGGAATTCGCCCGGACCTCCGATGTCTCCGCGCCCGCCGCCCTTTTCGCCATCGGCTCCGTCCTCGCCGAGGACCAGGAGGACGACAAAGCCATCGGCATTCTGGAATCGCTCCTCGTCGCCTACAGCACGAGCCCGTGGGTTCCCGCCGCCAACGAACAACTCGGCCGGCTTTACGCCCGCACCGGCAAGGTCGACCAGGCCGTCAAGGCTTTGCAGAATTGCATCGCCGCGAACTCCGATCCCGCACTCGTCCGCTCCGCCCGCTATCAACTCGGCTACGTCCTGCTGAATCAAGCGAAGGACTACGCCGGGGCCGCCGCCCAGTTCGCCCTGGTTTCCGACGGCACCGATTCCTCCGCGGAAAACGCCTCCTACAACTTTCTCCTGGCCCAGGCCTGCCTCGGCCAGAACGACGTCTTCACCAAGGCCCTCGCCGATTTCCAAAAGCGTTTCCCGCAAAGCAATTACCTGAAATCACTCGCCCTGGCCGAGGGCCAGCTCCTCGCCCGCGAGGGCAAAACCGACGACGCCAAAACCGTCTACCAGAATGCCATCGCCACTTCGGGAACGGGCTCCGACCAGGAAGCGCTGCTAAATGCCCTGCAGAATCTGCAATACCAAACCAACGACCTCGAAGGAACGCTCGCCACCTGCAAGATGATCGTCGCTCAATTTCCCAACGATGCGCTCGCGGCGGCGCAGCGCGGCGTCCTCGTCTCGTACGAACTCAAGCAGCTCAACGAAGACCAGGTCGAGCAGGCCCTCGTGCAGCTTGCGCAAAAATACAACAACTCGCCCGGTGCGCCCGAGGCCTATTTCAATCTCGGCGAATTCTATTTCAATCATCAGGACTACGTGCGCGCGCAGGACACCTTCCAGCAGTTGACCGCAAGCTATCCTAACAGCGACTTCGCCAATAACGCTTATTTCTACGCCGGGCAGGCCGCCTTCGACCACCAGGATTATGCCGCCGCGCGCACTCTCTTCGAAAAAGTCCCCGACGCCTCTCCGCTCAAACCCGATGCGCGCCTCTGGGAAGGCCGCGTCTACCAGCAACAGTTGAACTTCGATCAGGCCGAGACCTATTACGACGCGGTCCTCGCCACCGAAAAGACCGGCGCTCGATTTGTCGACGCCAGCCTGCTCAAGGGCCAGTGCCTCTTCGAGCTCGGAACGAACGACCCCGCCAACTACGCTCTGGCGCTGGCCGCCTTCGACCAAATCCTCAAGACCAAGGAAGGCACGATTGCCGACCGCAACGAAGCCGACGTCCGCGCCGCCAAATGTCTCGAAAAAATGGGCCGCACCGATGAAGCCATGGCGCGTTACCTCGATGTCCTCTACGGACGCGTCGCCGGCGACGATTCCGCCTCACCCGTCCCGCCCGAATTTTCCTGGCAGATCAAGGCCGGTTGGGAAGCCGGGCGCATTCGCGAATCGCAGAAAGACTGGCGCGGAGCCATCGAGATTTACAAGCGCCTCGAGCAAATCGGCGGCCCTCACGCGCAGGACTTCCACGATCTCGTCAACAAACTCCGCCGCGATAACTACATCTACGAATAGGCGCTTGCAGTCTGTAGCGGCGGTCTATGACCGCCGGTCGCATCAGCGACTTTATAAAAAGATCGTCATCCTGAGCTTGTCGAAGGATCTCTAGCTATTTCTTAAGCCACGGAGGACGAGCGGAATAGTTAGCAGGCTGCTGAAAAAGTCTGGAAAGATTGAACGGGATTCGAGGCAGGGAAGTCCAAGATGGATGCGAGGTCAAAGCGAACGGGAGCCTGGATTTATCACTCTCATCAACGTGGAAAAACTCATCGCGGGGGATCATAAAGGGGCTTTCGCATTCGGGCGAACCTAGCTCATCTTCACTCTCGCTTGTCGCCATACTTGTCAGCTTTGCAGAGGCATTTTGGACAAGTGCCACCGCCCCATAAAAATTCCTGCATTGTTTTTGGTATTCGAACCTTCGGAATGAGGGCACCACATTGTGGACAGTAAACTTCACCTTTCTAACGAAAGAAGCACCGATCGCCCCACCCAGCATTGCAACGAAAATGCCTATCAAGAATATCATTAGTTACTTTCTCACCCACGCACTCGTCTCGGCCACGCTCCACTGGTACTTCCGCCGGTGCTCGCGGATCAGAAACGGCAAATCGAAAACGTGGCGCAGAGCAAAAGCTGGCTCAAGCCGCTCCTTCAACGCGCTTAACGCGCCACGTCCGCCGCCATCGAGCCACTTTTCCCTCGGCGTGTACTCCTCCAGCCACGTATAGGGCGACGTCATCACCAGCCATCCTCCGCTCGAAATCAGGTCCGGCATCCGCGCCAGGCACCGTGCCGGATCGGGCAGCCGGTCGATCAGATTCGCCATCAGCACCAAATTGAAGGAGCCCAAATCGGCGCGCAGTTCACACGCGTCGCCCCGCTCAAAGCTCACATGATCGGTCTTCAATTCCGCGGGCAACTCCAGCCGCAGCTCCTCCGTTGCTGCGCTTTCTCCCGCCACACGCACCGTCACCGCGCGACCCGGACGCATCCGCTCCGCCGCCGCGATGAATCGCCCCGAGAAATCGATACCCACCACCTCGTCGAAATATTTCCTGAGCTCGAAGCTGCTCCGCCCCACCGCGCAACCGAGATCGAGCGCCCGCGTCCGCCTCCGCAGTTCGATTTGCCGCAACGGTTCGCTCACGCACCGCGCGGGAAATCCGCAAGCCGTCCGCGCGTCGGGCAGCAGCGGACAAATCTGTTCCGGCGTGCCGTAATGAAACAAGAGATACTGCTCCACTGCCGCGTCCGATTCATAAAAGGGCGTCGTCATCGTTCTGTTGAAATCATCGTTTTTTAACAGGAAAACATGAAGGCATGAAATACATGAGGAAGGCAGGTAGTATCGACAGAATTAAAGGAATTTTTGTGGGAAGAGATCGGCAAACCCAGACTTCTTTCCTGTTTTCATGATTTCATGTTTTCCTGTCAAATGGCTTTCACCAAAGAACGTCGTCATCTCGGTTACCTGTTGCCCGTCGCATCATCGATCTGCTTTTCCGTATCGACAATCGGCGCGATCTCCACTTTATACATCAGCCCGCCGACCTCGATCGCCACGAAAATCAGCGCGAAGAAATAGACAATCTTCGGCAGCCAATCGGCCATCCGTTTCTGCGCCTGCGACCACGCTTCCGCCGCCTCCGCTTCCAGCGCCTGGAATGCCGCCTCGAATGCGCCGGAAATTTCGCCCGTCTCGACGAAATCGATCCAATCGCGCGGCAATTGCTTCCAATCTCGCATCAGCTTTGACAGCTCCGTGCCCTTCAGCATCGCCTGTTCGCCCTCCGTGGCCAGCCGCTCACCGCCCGAATAGCCGGAGGCCCGCCAGGCGTCGCCCACCGCGCGATAAAGCGAAACGCCAGCCGTGAATTCGAGCTTCAACGTCGTGATCCAGCGATAGGCATACGTCGTCGCCAGCGAACCCCCGACCAGCGGCACATAATACCAGAAGCGCCGCAGGCTTTCGTTCGTCCAAGAGGCGCGCGCCAGCAGGTAAATGACGAAGCCGATCACGTAAAACCCGGCCAGCGTCCAAACCAAATGGATCAGCACGACCGGCCATTCCGTCTGCACCAATTCGATTCCCGCCGTCAGCAGAATCACCAGGTGCAGGATCACAATCGGATAATAAAGCGGACGAATCAGCGCCTGCCGCATCGACAATTCCCGCGCCCAGAATTCGGACAAATGGGTGAAGATCGTGTCGAGCTGCGCGCTCCTTTCGCCCGCCGCGACGAGATGACATTCGAAAGGCAAAAAGCCCGCGGCGGCAAAAGCATCGGCGATCTTCTCGCCTGCGTTCACCTTTTCCGAAAGCACCGCCAGCTCCTTCTCGCGCATCCGTTCCTTCAACCGCTCCAGGCTGCCGCGAATGGCCACACCGGCGCGAACCAGCACGGCCAGTTGCTGATAAAATCGGATTCGATGACGCAACGTCACATGCGAACCCTAACCGACCTTCCACGTCTTGGCGAGGGAGTGACTAGAAAATCCTACCGCGCAAAATTTTCCCATTTATGCGCGCGGGGCGTGACATCGCCGCATAATTTTCGTATGCTCCGCCGCGTCAAGGCAGTCTCGCTGGAACAAGCCCTGCTTGAGATTATCCGGCGCAAGCTTTGGCCGGAACTGACAATGAACGTAAAATACTCTTTTCAATCCGTGGCACTGGCGGCCAGTCTCCTCCTGGTTTTCACCTGGAGCGCCCAAGCCGCCGCCATCTCGCTCGGCATTGATGAGCTCGAAAAATCGAATTTCGCTATCCTCCAGGGCAAGCGCGTCGGCCTCGTCACCAATCCCTCCGGCGCAGATTCCCACGGCCGCTCCGCCATCGACGTCCTTTATAACGGCTCCGGCTTTCACCTCGTCAAACTCTTCGGCCCCGAACACGGCATCGACGGCAAGACCCCCGCCGGGCAAAACTGCCACAATGGCCGCGACCCGCACACGCATCTCCCCGTCTACGCGCTCTATAATACGGACGAAGGCGAATTCCGGCATCCCACGCGCGCCATGTTCTCCGGCCTCGATGCCGTCGTCTATGACGTCCAGGATCTCGGCAATCGTTCCTACACCTTCATCAGCACGCTCGGTTACGTCATGGACGAGGCGGCGAAGGACAACATCCAGGTCATCGTCCTCGATCGCCCCAATCCGCTCGGCGGCGTCCGCATCGAGGGCCCGCGCCTCAATGACGGCGTCTCCTCTTTCGTCGGCCTCTATGACATTCCGGTCGTCTATGGCCTCACCCCCGGCGAGCTGGCTCTCTGGATCAATGCCAAGTATCTGCCCAAGCCCTGCCGTCTCACCATCATCGCGATGCGAGGCTGGACCCGCCCCATGGTTTGGGAGGACACCGGCCTCAAGTGGATTCCCACCTCGCCCAACGTCCCCACCATCGGCGCTGCCCGGGGCTATACCGCCACCGGCGTCCTCGGCGAGATCGGCATCGAAAGCGGCTGCGGCGGCCCCAATCCTTTCCAAATCATTATGGGACGCGATTGGCCCGAAAGCACCCTGGTCAGCCGCTTCAACGCGCTTCATATCCCCGGCGTGCGTGCCAGCCCTTATGAGGAAGATGGCGAGGACGGCATCTATCTGCATATCGATCCACGCAACGCCGGCAATCTGACCGCGATCAACTTCCAGGCCATTGATCTCCTGGAAAACGAGGTCGACGACTTCTCGGTCTTTGGTCATACGGACTCCGACCAGCGCGATATGTTCGACAAGGTCAACGGCAACACCCGCATTCGCCATCAGCTTTCCGCCGGCCGCTCCGTCTCGGACATCATCCATTCGTGGGACTCCGGCGTCGCCCAGTGGGCCGTCGAACGCCAGCCATATCTCCTCTACGGCATGACCCTCCCCCATCCGAAGACCCCGAGCATCATCGCCGACAACACCGTCACCGCGCCCTGATCCCTCGTTCCCAAGTTTCACTTGGGAACGCACTTGCTGAGGCCATTTCATGGCCGATCCTCGACGAAAGGACCTGTTTTTAAGTAGCGCGAAATGAAATTTCGCGAGGAACAAAAAAACATTCCCAAGCGAAACTTGGGAACGAGGAACCGGCTTGCGCCTCAATGCGGCGCCTGCGCAATCGGCTGCATCGGCGGGGTGACGGTCGTCGCCGGCTTGTTCGGCTGCGGCGCGACCGGCTTGGGCGCTTGCGCCACCGGCCCCTGGCTCACCGCCGAATACTCGCGGTAAAGATCATCCAGCATCTTCTGCTCACGCGCCTTGTAGATCGGCTCGAATTGTTTGGCCAGGTCCTTATCCATCTGCAACCGCTTGTTCCAATACTCCTTCTCGAAGCGGACCTGCTGGTCCGGTAAAAGCGTCAGCAGACCCATGTCATGCGCCTTCTGCCTGGCGACATTTGTCCGGTAATCCCGGAAATCCTGGATTCGCTGCAACATCGCGCCCTCGTCCCGCAAACTCATCTTGCTAAAGGCCGGCCATTTCTCGAGCTGGGCGAGAATGTCCCGATCGGAAAGCGTCGCCAACTGCTCCAGCTTGTCGCGCATCACCAACTGGTCCTGGCTCGGAATTTTCACCTCGCCCACATCGGGAAACGGCAGCTTCAACTTAAGCGGATGCGCCACTTGATCGCTTGGCGCCACGATCTTGCCGTATTGGGTGAAAGTGTCAGGCGGAGGCGCAGGTGGGAGTACAGGTTTCCCCGCCGGAGGCTTCGCAGGCGCAGTAGGTGAAGTCGTGGCGGGTGGAGTCTGGGCCTGTTGCATGGTCATCGTTTGCTGCGCTTGCAACGGCGCGGAAAAAACGGCCATCAAGCTCAACACCCCGCCGGCCAGCCGGGGACAACCAGTCCGGAAATTTAGAGAGACGTATCTTGCCATGAAGACGAAGTGGAAGAGGAGGAATCCGCATCCGTTGTATCGAGGTTCGCCACAATCTCAAAAGCATCCTGCACATTCTTTTGATCGTCGACCTTTTCGGATTGAACCTGCGGCGGTGGTACAACCAAAGCCACCGCCATGGCAAGGGCCAGCCCGCCGCCCAGCGCCCAGCGCCACATTCCAACCAGGCGCGGCAACCAGTCCCCGCCACGACCTTCATTGCGGCAACGCGCCAGCGTCCGCGCGACAAACCACGCATCCGGCTCCGGGCGAGGAGCTTGCGCCAGCAAATCCCACACCGGATCGTTCTCGTCCCAGCCTGCATCCTGCGCGGACTTATGAGGAGGGCCTGATTTCATACTGGATCAAACACAAGGGGTAAGATTGAGTTGCGCACTATTTTTGGTAGCCGCCGCACGCCGGGCGGCGGAAACTCAAATTTAAAAGATAAAGCTTTGATGCCATGTCCTAGCCCTCCGGTTCAAGATAATCCTGCAAAGCCACCCGTAGCGTTTCCCGTGCCCGGAACAGCAGCGACTTCGTGGCCGGCACGCTCGTCTTGAGAATCTCCGCGATCTGCTCATAGGAGAACTCGTCGTACCGGCGCAGGACCACCGCCAGCCGTTGCTGCTCCGGCAGCGCCAGGATCGCCTCGTCGACCTTTCGCATCAACTCCTGCTGCAACACATTTTCTCCCGGTGTCTTGTTCGCCAGGTCGGGCAGATCCGAACCGGACGCGGGTCCGAAATGCCACTGCTCGTTCTCCGTCGGATGCAGCGAGACCAGCGTCGCCCGCGATCGCCGCCGGTGCTCGTTGAAAACGAGATTGCGTACAATCGTAAAAATCCACGTCTTGAATTGCGCCGTCGCCCGGTACGAGCCCGCCGCGCGATAGACCCGCACAAAAACCTGCTGCGCCAAATCCTGCGCCTCCACCGGATCGCCCAGCATCTTCGCAATCGTCCCGTAAACCGCACCCTGATGCTTCTCGATCAAGTCGCGCAACGCCACCTCGTCCCCCGCCGCGATGCGAACCATCAATGCCTTGTCCTGCGCATCCGACTCATCCCTGACCGCCGCCGCCCCCTCATCATCTCGAAAACGGTCCTTCATCGTTACTCGCCGCCAGACTAGCCGCACTGCCCCGCATTCACAAACATCATCGCATGCAATCGCGCTGCTGCGCAGGGCAGTTGGTAGCCGCCGCAGGCTGGGCGGCGGTGCACTTCGGGTGGCCCGGACTACTTCGTTGTCCGGGTGCGCGAGCGCGGCATCGCGAGCGCACAGGAAGCTGTTCCCCGGTAGCCGTCGCACTCCGTGCGACGGTGGGGCGCAAGACCCACTATAAAAATCCGTCATCCTGAGTAAGCCAGGCTTGTCCTGGCGCAGTCGATGGACCTCTTACTATTCCTGCCTTTCGCGCCTCAACTTCGCCCTCGCCTCCGACGAGCATCCAGCTAATTTCACTGTATGACCAGTTTTTGGGTCGCTCTGGCAGGCTTAGGAGCTTTGCTCACCTTCTCGCCACTGCGCGCAGATCCAGCTTCTTCGTCTGCGACAGCGCCGCCGCTCTTTACGGGCGACTATTGCGACGAACGCCCAGAAAGCATCCTCACGCGCAACAAGCTTACTTCGATCATTATCCCCGAAGTCGATTTTGAAAATGCAGACATCTACTCGGTCATCGACTTCCTGACTCTTAAAAGCAAAGAGCTCGATCCCGCAAAAACAGGCATCCAATTTCGTCTCGAATTGCCTCCGGGTTCCGTATCGAAATTGTCCGGTCCGCAATGGGATGTCTTGGTTAACATGAAAGGCGCCTCTCTAATAACAGTCCTTTACGAAGTCTGTGACGACGATCCTCCTCTCGAATGGTTTATCTCCAAGGGCGTAGTCGTTCTATATTCAGAAGGCAAGATCGTTCCTGCTGACAATAATCCGGCCGAGCCGCCCTCTGAAATCAAGGCCCGAAAAGACGTGGCCAGGAGTTTGAGGAGAATCATATTACCAACAGTTGATTTCAAAAACGAAGACATCGCCGTCGTCGTTAAGTTTCTGTCTGAACAAAGCCAGAGATTCGATCCGAAACACTTTGGCGTCAAAATGGAGCTTCGTTTGCCCGCCGACAACCCACCCGGCAAATTTCACGTTCGTCGCTCTGTCTCGATAACTCTCGATAATGTATCAATTGAGGATGTTCTAGGCTATGTCATAGCGCAGGCAAATCTCGGATATACCATTGAGCCAAATGGTATCGTTATAAAAGCTGGGCCAGAGTATTGAACCCACACCATCCACTTGCCTTTCCCACCCGAAAGTCGCATCTTACTCCTCTATGTCAGGCCATTCCCGCTGGTCAAAAGTTAAAAACTACAAGGGCGCGATCGACGCCAAGCGCGGCAAAATTTTCAGCAAGCTCTCCAAGGAAATCTCCGTCGCGGCCAAGCTCGGCGGCGGCGATCCCCACTTCAACCCGCGCCTGCGCCAGGCCATCGCCACTGCCCGCGGCGAAAGCATGCCCGTCGACAACATCGACCGCGCCATCAAAAAAGGCACCGGCGAACTCGAAGGCGCGGCCTACGAGGAAATGATCTACGAAGGCTACGGCCCCGGCGGCGTCGCCGTCCTGCTCGAAGCCGCCACCGACAACAAAAACCGCAGCGCCGCGGAAATCCGCGCCCTCTTCGCCAAGTACCACGGCCACCTCGCCGGCTCCGGCAGCGTCGCGTGGATGTTCCACCGCAAAGGCGTCGTCACCATCACCGCGCCTGGCATCGCCGAGGACGACGTCATCCTCACCGCGCTCGACGCCGGGGCCGAGGACGTCCGCTCGCACGAAGACATCATCGAGGTCATCACCCCGCCCGACAACCACCTCGACGCCGTCACCAAGGCCCTCGAAGCCGCCAAAATCCCCATCGCCAGCGCCAAGCTAAGCTACATCCCCGGCAACCTCACGCCCATCACCGACCCGCACATCGCCGAGCAGGTCGTCGCCCTGCTCGAAGCCCTCGACGACCACGACGATGTGCAAACCGTCCACGCCAACCTCGACATGGCCCCCGATCTCCTGGCCAAAACGTAGCCCTCTGCCCTCTGCTCTGCGTCTTATATTCAACCCCCTTCTGCGGCCTTTCCCAAATTCTGTAAATCTTGTTAATCCTGGCCAAAAAGTTTCCCCTGCCTTCTTCATGTATTTCATGATTTCATGTTTTCCTGTTAAAAATTCCTCACACCAAAAACTGCCGTGCGCAGCACGGTTAATTTGGAAAATTTGGTAATTTGGTCCTGCTTCCCTTTCTTCCTGTCAAAAAATCCAGCGCCTTCCGCTAACAACCTCACCAACAATTTCTTAGAACACTTCTAACGAAATCGCGCTTGCAAATAAATCAAACTCCTCTATCTCCTAAGCCATGAGCGACTGGTACTACGCGGCAAACAACGAGCAAAAGGGGCCGGTCAATGAATCGGAACTGAAAGCCAATTTCGCCTCCAACAAGCTCCCCGTCGATACCCTCGTCTGGAAAGATGGCATGGAGAACTGGACTCCCGCCAATCAAGTTCCCGCCTTCTCCTTCCGCCCCGCGCCCGCCCCGGCCAAAGTCCAGCCCGCCGCCGCCGCTGCGCCTACTCCCGCCGACACCGCAGCTCCCGCGACCAAGGCCAGCCCCGACGTCGACAACCCCGAATCCGCGACGCCCTTCGACGTCAAAAGCCTGATGGGCACGCCCCAAGCGCTGGAAGTCGATGCGGAAGACGCGGAGAAAAACAAGATCTTTGGCATCCTCGCCTATCTCGGGATTCTTTGCCTCGTCCCGATCGTCGCGGCCTCGGATTCCCCCTTCGCCAAGTATCATGCCAACCAGGGCCTCGTACTCTTCCTGCTCGAGATCACCATTAGTATCGTTCTTTTCGTCATCAACATCGTCCTCGCCATGCTTCCCGGCGGACTCGGTTTTCTCAGCGCGATCTTCGGCCTGGTCTGGCTCGCGCCCCTGGCGCTTCTCATCATGGGAGTCATCAACGCCGCCGCCGGAAAATGCGTGCCCTTGTACGTCATCGGCGGCATCAAGCTGCTGAAATAATTCACTGCGCCCGCAATCGCGCGCTCCTCGTTCCCAAATTTCATTTGGGAACGCTTCCTTGTTCCCCGCGAATTTTCACTTCGCTGACTCTTCCCAATCTTCCGACTCGCGCTAACCGCGTTCCTACGCGAAAGTAAGTGATGCCCTCGTCCACCGACTACACCGCCGTTCGGGACGACCTCGCGCATCAATCGCCCAATGCGATCTGCGAAATGTTCGGCCGCGTCGCCGCCCGCTACGACCTCATGAACCACGTCATGGGCGGCGGCCTCGACCTCTACTGGCGCTGGCGTCTCGTCCGCGCCGTTGCCGCGCAAAACCCCGCGCGCGTCCTCGATCTCGCCACCGGCAGCGGCGATGTCCTCCTCGCCCTGGAACGCCACCGCGCCTATACCGAAAGCGCCATCGGCGCCGACTTCTGCCTGCCCATGCTCCAGCGCGCCCGCGCCAAGAAAGCCCGCAATCTCCTCGTCGGCGACGGCCTCAAGCTGCCTTTCCCCGACGCCTCCTTCGACGCCCTCACCATCGCCTGGGGCCTGCGCAACTTCGCCGACCGCCTCGCCGGACTGCGCGAAATGCGCCGCGTCCTGCGCCCCGGCGGCAGCGCCTACGTCCTCGAATTTTCCCACCCCGTCGCGTGGCTCTCGCCGCTCTACTTTTGGTACATGCGCGACGTCATGCCCAAGTACGCCCAGTTCATCACGCCCGAGCGCGGCGCCTACGAGTACCTCGGCGAATCCATCCGCGCCTTCCCGCACCAACCCCGGCTCGCCGCGATGATGCTCGAAGCGGGATTTTCCGCCTCGCGCTGGACCAACCTCAGCCTCGGCATCGTCGCGCTCCACATCGCCGACGTGTGATTCGCCTAAAAATCCTAAAACGCTTATTTTTTAGGCGTTTTAAGCCGCATAAGCTTTCCAAGCCTACCGCACCTCACGGCTTTTGTGCGATTATCACGATATGCCAACACTGGAACTGACTACCAACCTCCTCGCCGAAATCGGCGGCTGGCCCGCGCTCAAGGAAGCCCGCGCGCTGGTCGAGCGGGGCCGGGTCAGCGAGGCCCGCCGGGAAGGCGACGTGATTCACGCGCGCGTCGAGGGCGCGGAAAAAGTGCACGAGCCGCAGATCACGCTGGCCGATCGCGTCGCCGGCATCGAGGTCCGCTGCACCTGCGCCGAGTTCCGCAAAGCCGGACGCGTCTGCCCCCACGTCCTCGCGGCGGGGCTGGCGCTGCTTGGTAGCCGTCGACCTCCGGGCGACGGTCAGACTGCAACTGCACCGGCGCAAGGGCCTGCGCCGGCTACCTTGCACGTTCAACGATTACCCCGCTTCCTCCTCGAAGACGCCCCGCCGAATACACCTCAACTCGAAATCACCGTCCTCCTTCCGCTCAACGTCAAGGAAAGCCTCGCCAAAGATCCCGTCCGCATCATCCTCGAAGCGCGGCGCGACAACGAAATCCAGCCTTTCGATACCGCCATGCGCCATCTCAACCCGGGCTTCGCCGTCAGCGAAGAAGACGACGGCGTCCTCACCGCGCTCGAATCGCTCACCGGTACGGCAGCCGGGATCAACGCTGTTCCGCGCGCCAAGATCGGTTTATTTTTTCGCGCCCTCGACGGTCATCCCCGCGTCTGGCTCGGCAAGAAACAGCGCATCGAAGTGCGCGCCACCGCCGAACGACCCCGCATTATTTTCAGCACAATCGCGGACGGCTCTCTCTCTCTTCAACTCCCCACTCCTATCCGTCCTTTCAATCCTATAAGTCCTATTCTACCCACCTGGTCCTTCGACGGCACGCACCTCACCGAAACACCGGCCCTGCCAACCAACTTTTCCACCGATACCCGCGTCATTCCCGCGCGGCAAATCCCCGATTTTCTTTCCCGCGAATTTTCCGCCCTCGAACGCACCTGCGAACTCGTCTTCGCGCCCGGCTTCGAGGAATTCCGGCTCGAAATCGGCCAGCCCACCTTCGAGACGCGGCTGGAAGGCGCTTTGTCCGGTCTGACCCTCGACCTGATCGCCCATTACGGCGACCAGGAATTTTCCCTGAACGGAAAAACCGAACCCTCCGCCTACCAAAAATATTTTCCCGCGCCCTCGGCCGCCGTTCCCCAAAATCCTGTTAATCCTGTCCAAAGATTTTCTTCAGTCTTTTGGCGGCGCAACATCCTCGCCGAACGCGATGCCCTCGCCCAAATCGAGGCCGCCGGATTCAGTCACGTCCGCAGCGGTGCGGCGAGCTTCAGCCTCATCTCGGAAAATCATGTCGGCCGCTTTCTCGCCAACACGCTCCCGCGCTGGCGACGCATCTGGACCGTCCGTTTCGGTCCCCGGCTCGAAGCCACCAGGGCCGAAGTCGATGTGGCGCAGCCCGAATTTTCCCTTCGCGATTCAGGCAACGATTGGCTGAGCCTCGACCTGAAACTTTCCGTGCAGGGCAAACCAATCGCTCTCGATCAATCGGAAATCCAGCGCTGGCTTCAGACCGGACAATCCCACGCCCGCACCGCCAACAAACGCGTGCTTCTCGTGCCGACCGAAGCGTGGAGCGAGATGAAGGAAGTGCTGGCCGATTGCGAGGTCGACCAGGAGCCGGGGAAGATGCGCATCGCGAAAACATTCGCGCCTTATCTCGCCGGCGCGCTGATCGCCCAGGGTTTTTCCGAGAAAACGAATGATTCGGTCCGCCGTCTCACGACGGCAACTACGACCGATGTTAAAGCCGCGCTCGATGAAAAACTTTGGGCGCAACTTCGCCCCTACCAGGCCCACGGCGTCGAGTGGCTGGCGGGGCTCGCGCAACAACATTTCCACGGCCTCCTCGCCGATGACATGGGCTTGGGCAAAACGCTGCAGGCGCTGGCGTTTTGCGCGTGGTTGAGAAGGACTGAGGTTTCGCGCGGAGGATTGCAGAGGGCCGAAGAGGGAACAGAAGACGGAATAGTTAGAGGTCCTTCGACAGCGCCGAACCAAGTTCGGCTTGCTCAGGATGACGGACTTATAAAAGTCGCTGACGCGGCACCGGCGCAAGGGCCTGCGCCGGCTGCCTTGGTTGTTTGCCCGACCAGCCTGGTGACGAACTGGCTGCGCGAAGCGGCGCGGTTCACGCCTCATTTGCGCGCGCTCGACCTAACCGGCCCCGAACGTGTCGAAAAGTTTGCCCGCAAAAACAACTACGATCTGCTCATCACCTCCTACGCCATTTTGCGTCGCGACATCGAGCATTATCGCGCCGAAGAGTTTTCCCTCGTGATTTTGGACGAGGCGCAGCATATCAAGAATCGCGGGAGCCAGAATGCGCAGAGCGCCAAGGCGCTCCGCGCGCGGCACCGGCTGATTCTTACCGGCACGCCGCTGGAAAATTCGGTGCTCGATCTCTGGTCGCTCTACGATTTTCTTTTGCCCGGCTATCTCGGCACCGCGGCCGATTTCAAGGAGCGCTACGAGACGCCGCTGACGAGGGGCGCATCCGACGCCAAACTCATGGAACGACTTCGTCATCGCACGCGGCCTTTTTTCCTGCGTCGGACGAAGGAGGAAGTATTGACCGAGCTGCCGCCGAAACTCGAATTTCGCACGCTTTGCGAACTCACCGACGAGCAGCGCGAAGTTTACCGTGCCGTGCTCGCGCAGGGCCGTCGCGAAGTGTTCGAGCATTCGGACAAGGCTGGTCGGAAATCGGGGCTGGATCGACTCGCCGTGCTGACGACGCTGCTGCGGCTGAGGCAGGTTTGTTGTCACTTGGATTTGTTGCCGGGATATCAGGAAGGCACCGCCGCTGGGACAGCGGCGGCTACCTTTGAAAGCCGTTGGAAAGAGCCGTCGGCGAAAATGGAGCGGACGTTCGAATTGATTGACGAGGCGATTGATGGGGGTCACCGCGTGCTGCTCTTCAGCCAGTTCGTGGGCATGTTGCATCTTCTGCGCGACGAGGCGAAACGGCGCGCACTTCGCTTTTGTTACCTCGACGGCCGGACCGTCGAAAGGCAGGCCGAGGTGGATCAATTCCAAAACGATCCCGGCATCCCGATCTTTTTTATCAGCCTGAAGGCGGGCGGCACCGGACTGAATCTCACCGGCGCGGACACGGTGATTCATTTCGATCCGTGGTGGAATCCGGCGGTGGAGGAACAGGCGACTTCGCGCGCGCATCGCATGGGACAATCGAGGAGCGTGCAGGCTTACAAGCTGATCGCGGCGGGCACGGTGGAGGAAAAAATCCAGGCGTTGCAGGTGCGCAAACGCGAACTTTTTCAGGCGAGCCTGGGCAGCGACGAGGCGTTTGTGGAGAAGCTTTCCGGAGAAGATCTCGAAGAGTTGCTGGCCGAGTGACTGAATTTTTGACGGAATGACGGAATTTTTTTGAGGGAAAATTTTAATAGGAAAACATGAAGAAGGCAGGGAGGCAGGAGGGGTTTTGGTTGGGATTGGTTTCAGCTTTAAAGTTGCATCCGCCGTCTCACGACGGCGGCTACGGGCAGAGGCTGAACTGATCCTTCGACAGGCTCAGGATGACGGACTAGTTTATGCGAAGTCAAAATAGGCAGATATCCTTCGACAAGCTCAGGATGACGGGAATTTATATATGATTATCGGCGTACCCAGGGAAATCAAAACGCAGGAGCATCGCGTGGGGCTGTTGCCTTCCGCGGCGTACCAACTCGTGAAGCATGAGCATCAGGTGGTCGTCGAGCGGGGCGCGGGCACGGATGCCGGTTATCCCGACGATGACTACGCGTCGGCGGGCGCGAAGCTGGTTGAGTCGCATGAGGAGCCGTTTAACGCGGATCTCGTCGTCAAGGTGAAGGAGCCGGTCGCGAGGGAGTACGGTTTCCTGCGCAAGGGCCAGATTCTTTTCACGTATCTCCATTTAGCCGCGAGCCGTGAACTGACCGATGCGCTGCTGAAATCGGGCGTCACGGCGATCGCCTACGAAACGGTGACGCGCAACCAACGGCTGCCGCTGCTCGAGCCGATGAGCGAAATCGCGGGGCGCATGTCAGTGATTGTTGGCGGACATTTTCTGGCCAAGCCGCACGGCGGCAAAGGTGTTTTGCTGGGCGGCGTGCCGGGCGTGTTGCCGGGCAAAGTCGTGGTGCTGGGCGGCGGAACCTCGGGCGTGAATGCGGCGCGCATGGCGACGGGACTCGGCGCGGACGTGACGATTCTCGAAG
>Ga0209611_10002608_pt1 | contig 31711 bp, 16 predicted proteins | sample S1TSphgellanicum_3_FD_187693 | JGI IMG/M metagenome (GOLD analysis project Ga0209611, IMG submission 187693) | Host-associated microbial communities from peat moss isolated from Minnesota, USA - S1T2_Fc - Sphagnum magellanicum MG (SPAdes) (version 2) | ecosystem: Host-associated > Plants > Peat... | reverse complement strand
CGATCCGGGCCGCAAGCTCAGCCTCTGGCTTCAACCAGGGTCAGGCTCCTCCTGGGACAGAATGATACTGATGTGGGTCTTCTGGTAAATTCCAGTTTTAACCGGTTCCAGGTTCTTCCCGATTAGTCCGGTTCCAGTTCCTACCCAAACCCACAAGGTCAGCCTCTTCCTGCAACCGGATCACAGGTTCATCTCCCTGGTGGGACTGGTAGGTGGAGAGAAACGTGCAACGAGTGCAACTCGTTTAAGTGGAACTGGATTTTGGTTTTACCACACCCCACCCCCCCAACCCCCCCTTTTCTCCAAATTGCTATCTCTTGGCCCTTTGTCTTGCAATTTAAAAAAAAAAAGGTTTAAGGTAGTAGCCAACTTTTGTGTAATAAAATTTAAAGATATAGCCAAAAAAATGGTTGCCTTTTTATTAGACTTATAGCTAATGATTAGTAGTCACATGTTTTTTCAAAAAAAATAAATCCTAGTATCCCCTAGTATCCCTAATACTTTTATTTTTAGTATGGTGGCTATGCATCATGAGTCATCATGACTCATGAGGTTTTGATCTTAGGTATACAACTTGCAAGACTCAAATGAAGGTCTTAATTTTCACCATTTTTGTTCAATCAATAGTTCTTTGTGATTGTTAAACATCAATGTTTGTTGGTTGTTGGAATGGCATTTTGGGATGTACATTGTAGAGTGATAAAGTATTAAACGATTTGAACTTGGGTCATGAGCTCATTAAGTTGTGTACAAAGTTACAAATCACAACTTATAAGCAAGATTTTGTTTGAAACTTGAAAATTTGAAGGTAAGCTCATTGAATTGCAAGTTGCATTGCGCAAGTAATGTTTTTTTTAAAATCTTTTCTTTCAAGTTGCAACTTGCAATTCACAATCATATATATAATTGGTTTTGGACTTCACAATTTTTGTGAATTGTGCATGCAAGTTTGGTTTAGAGTTACTTTTTAAAGTTCTATGTGCATTGCATTTTATACTATTGCCTACATGAGCTTATCGTGCTTGGGACTTGAATGTTTGGTTTTGGGATGTGATATTTTAAGTTTTTGAGTGTGCTTTGTTTAGTTGAGTGTTTGTCTTTGGCAATTATTCGTGATGGGTTGTTGAAACTATCGTCAAACTTTTGAGTGAAAGCTTTGTTTAAAGTCACAATGCTAACAATGATGTTGAGATTATGGTCATTCCAAGTTTAGTGGTGTTGAGTAGCCACACACCGCTAGGATGTTTGGATCATTGATCAATTTGATGGAGAAAAGTTTTGAGTTGAGTGAAACCCCATCGAAGAAACCTCAAAAAAATTACAATGCCATTTGAAAGTGGCAAGACATTTGGGTCATGCGGTTTGTTTGGGTAGAGGTTGACATTGTTGATGGTGTGATGGTTTATGTGAAGTATATGATTCATGAAGCTATTACAAGTTGACCTAAACACATTGTGCCAAAGAAAAATTTAAATAAACGTATGGGCAAGTGATGGCCCAAATGTGACAACCTTATCAAAGCCTTGAAGAAAGACGACATTTAATACGATGAGAACAACAAGCATCTTGTCCTTTTCAATGCTTACAAGCCTCTATCAATTCTATAATAATTGGACAATGCCATGGTTGGGGAGAATTGGTGTAAGGTTATTCAATTTTGTTTGTTTTGTAGAATGGAGTCCCATGCTTGAATATGAGGTTTTGTAGCCCATGTTCCAGTTCATGAAGGTGAAAATTTTGGCCAAAAAACATTGGAGTGATGCTTCTAGGTGGGAGATGGGTGAACATATTCATCCCCATGTTCTGAAGGTGAGTGTAATGGGAGTTCAATATTTATCAATTAACTATGATGTTCATTAACAACTAGTAATGACTGTTGCTACAATATGTATATGTGGTTGACAAATGGGTGTGCATTCCATTCTTGTTATCAATGACCTAGGTGGTGGGTGAGTTTAATGTAAATAATCAAATTTACTACATTATGGAGTATTTATTATAGGAAGGAGGTTTAAATCGAAATGAAGTCAGCTTTTAGTGTAAATGGTGTGACTATTTCCAAGGCACCAAATCAAATGTCATAGTGCAATTTTGATCATCATGGGCCCTTTTATTTTAGGGTTTCATTGTGTTTTCCACTAAATGAATTTAGTTGTGCAAACTTTTTCTACATTTCAAGTGGAGGTTTTGCTTTAAGCTTTACACCAAGATTTTTGAAAAAGTCCCAAACACCATTTGAAACTCACAAAATTGGTTAACATAATGGAATTTAAAAGGCTTAGAATATTGAAAAATGTGAAGATGAAATGAATTTCTATGTTAAATCTTTCCAAAAGGGTGATCACTAAATACTGAACTTTTTTTATGAAGATGGGCATGGACATGAACACCCATTTTCAAGTTACAATTAACTTTGGTCATTTTAGTTGATTTTGATGTGTTGTTGTCCTTGGCTCGTATCCTCTTTCTTTTAAGAACAATCCATAGTTTAATCAAGTTTTCTCCAGGGAATGATAATTTCATTTGTAATTTTGTTAGTCTGATGAAGATTTGTCAAACAAAAATGTATTCCTTATTTGTCAATCTTGTCACAAAATTTCAAGTTGAGATGTTCCATGAATACCATGCACTGTTGGATTGTTCTCATGAAAACATCACCTTGGAATAAATCCCAATGCCATAATTTGCTTTTGAACATCTTATTTTCAATGTGAATGGAACTTAGATTTATTGTTGATACATTGACAAAGTAACTAGGGAGAAAGCACTTGTGACAAAAGAAGGTTGAAATAGGTGTGCACATGGTGTGGAGGCAACCATAATGAATTTGCCATTCAAGTTCTCTTATTTTTCCCAAAAAAAAAATTGCTTTTCATTGTTTGTTCATTACTTTGGGATTTTTTTATAATTTTCTTTTCATTTGAATCTTATTGTTATATGGCAAACTTGTTTTCTAAATATTTGTTTGTTGCTTTGCCTTGTTTTTCTTCATATGAATGTGTTTTTACTATGACAAAGATTGTGAAATCATTGTTGTTAAATTGGATACTAGGTTCCTTTTTCATGAAATGCTTGATGCATTTGGCATCATTTATTTTCAATATTGGATTCAAGAGGAAATTGAAGTTTCCATTCTAATCCATCTTGGGGATTTTAAAGTTGCACTATGTAAGTTCTTGCATGACCTTGGTTACAGAACTAAGTGGTTAGTAAAACTTAGTTATTGAAATTCTTTTGGGTTCAACATTTCACTTGTAGCAAGGTTTTTCCAAACTCACAATGAAAGCCCAAACAAAGGTTGCCATTGATATAAACTCGTTCACTCAATTGTGGTGTACAATTTCAAGCTTTTTAGAATGTTTGTCATAATATTTTGAATATGTCAAATTGGCTGAAATTGGAAATGTCTTTGTTTTGGGTAGTGTGGAGGATGAGAGGTGTTTCTTAAGTTTGAAGTTCCTCAAATCTAACTTCCAAAATTGGTTGAGTCCTCATTGCCCATGGTTGTTAGAATGTTCTAACGACAATTTTTCACCTTAGAAATATTCCCATACAAGGATGCAATTGAGTCTTGGAATAGTGAAAAGTAGTATGGTGACGTTTAATGTGTATTGTATCTTTCAATCTTGATTCACATTCTATTTAATGAATCTTTAAATTCTCATGATGTTAAATCATTTAAAACTTTTGTTACAAACTTAACTCTAGGTTTTTGTAACTATGGCTATGTGCTTTGCTCACTTGGTCATGTTGAACTTTCACATGGATGATATTAGGTACACATTATGGCTTTCAAAGGCCACAATCCATTACCTTGTTACTTGTGTTTTTTCTCCACTAGTTTCTTCCAAGTTTTGGTAGCTATGGCCATTGGTAATGTGCTTTGGACACTTGAGTCTTGCTCATGTTGAGCTTTCACGTGGATGATATTGGATTCATATTTTTGCTTTAAAGGATCACAATCCATTACTCTACCCTCGTGTTTTATTTCCATTGGGTTTTTTAATGTGTCAATAGTAATAAATAATAGTTACCATATACTTATTTTTGCTTTTGTATATTTCCAAAGTCATATACTAAACTTTTTGTATCATTTTTGTAGGCCACTTATATTACACTAGGTAGTTCAAAGGTTCAACTCTTTCATAAGTGATAGGAACTTAACCATTTGTTCATTCAACATTGTTGCAACTTTGGTTTGATGCTTGATTAAAAGTTTAAGATCTAAATTTTCCTTTGTGCAACTTTTAACATCAATTTGGCATGGAGTTGGAACACTATTGGTGCTAATGTCCATGGAACTAAACAACTCAAAAGAGATGTTGGGTTGTTGCATATTTTTGCACCAAACAAAATTGGACAACATCTTTTGGGAAAAAAAGACAAGTTGTAACCTTCATTTTTGCACAAATCAAACTATCCAATAGCCTTTTATAATTTTTAAAAAAAAAGCCCATAGCCAAAAAAACTCCAAAAAATTGATCTATCTTGCCACCTATAGCTAGTTCATTTGATGACTTGTGTTAGTTTGGCACCATGCCATGGGTTGTTGGTACAAATAATGTTAATACTTGAAAGTGAAAAAATTGATTATTTGAAAGTGTTGGGATTCTTAATTGCTGATCTGAATTTTTCAAAAAAGAAAACTTTATAGTTGCAATGGGATCTATTTTTTTGTACTACTATTGGGTCGAACGCAACATAAGGAATCATATTCTATTAATTAGGTTTTTTTTGGCAGGGAGAGGACACCCAAAGTATTTTTTGTTTGTCTGTATGCAAGGAGCCACTTTGATTTGCCCATCACAAAAGAATTATTGAAAAAATTGGACTCCTCATGCTTTTTCATTTTTGTGAAATAGTTGATATGATGATTGTCCATAAGATAGTTTAGCCAAATTTGACTATAAACAACATATGAAAGTGAAAAAGTTTAAGCATGCTTCACATTTTTGGTTACATGCTAAACCACATGGAGCAATCTAGCAAATATTCAAGGGAAAAAAAAAGAAAATTTTCCATTTGGAAAATAGAAAAAGAAAAACACTTTAAATTTTTTTGAAAACCATCAATCAACTAAATTTAACTTTAAAAACCTTGCATAAAACATGATCAAAATAAAATCATGGTGGAGCTTCCCTTTTTTCAAGCTTTATAAGTTGTGACATTTAAACTATGTGTAATTTTTTTAGGATAAATTGTGATGGTGTTGGATGCATCTTGCATCACTAAGGAAAAAGAAGAAGAGGTTGTATCATCACTTTCATCATCAATCAAAATGGAAAAAAAGTTTCTGTCATAACCACCTTTTGGTGAAGTGAATTACCATTAGTTTTCAACTCAAGTTCAATGAACTATACCTGGCATTTAGGTGATTGTGAACTCATTGGTTCCATTCTTATGGTGCATTCATGCTTGGTGTTGAGGACTCTAGTATTAAGTCCCCTAACACCAAGCTAGTCATTTAGAACCTAAACCTATTTACCACAAAGATTTTATGTTAACATTCACTTAATGTTAAATAATCACTCATTTAATATTGGGTGCCACCTACGATGCCACCTAGATTTTCAATTAACACTCAATTTACATTAAGTGTGCATGCACCTTTAGTAAACTAATTGTCAATTCATTGGTTGCCCACTACCAATTCACTAGTTCTTACTCTCCCCAAAAACACAAAATCCCCTTGTCCCCAAGTTTTGATTGTGTGTTATTGTTTTCAACCCTTTTTGGACTTTTGGGTAATTGATCTAGAGTAATATGTGTTGGATTTTGGCCCAATTTTTAAAAAAGTTTGTTGCTTGACTTCACCCTCTACTAGTTCATACTAGGTTGCAACAATGAGGTGCCTTTGAATTGATGTTGGAATGTTTGATAATGGGTTGGTCAACACCTACCCACCATCAAATGGTGCCAATCAAAGTGTTATATCTTATCATCCATGAAACCATGGAGTCTCAGGTTTTTGTCACAACTCACTTCACTTCAAATCCAATGGTTGGTGTTTTTGTCACAACTCACCCATGATCTTCACTTCAAATCCAATGGTTGGTGTTTTGTCACAACTCACCCATGACCTTCACTTCAAATCCAATGGTTGGTTTATTTATTTGATTTGTCAGTTTTTAAAATTTCAAAGTTCTTCTTAATCCGAGTGTTGGGAAAGTTTAAAAGATGCCAAGAAGCTCCAAGCACTTTGGGGTTAAGGAGTAGGCATAATATCCCTCCTCCACATATGCCTTGTAATCTACTTATGTTTAGGTTCATGATAACTTTCTCCTTGTGCTTTATGGGGGGTAAAGCCCATAGGTGGAGTGTGTTCTAAATGTGGGTTGGACTTGGCTATTGCTTGGTCCTAGGATATTTTGGTCTAAGCTAATGGCAAGGGCACCAAAATTTGGTGGGGACATAGGTCATATGATTCATTTCAAGGACATTGCAATTTGGGTATGTTTTGAATCAAAGACAACCCTAAACTTGAGTTTCACCTGAAAATCTAAGAAAGCTTAGAGCTCTGTGCTCTTGGTTGAGAACAAAATCCCTCCACTCATAGCTTCCTTTTCAATTAGTTTACATCATCACGCCACATTCAAAATCTTTACTTTAAATTGTTGTAATCATGTTTATCAACATACCGATTGTATCCCTAAAGAGAGATAGGGTGCACAAACAGCCTCTTATTTGTTTACATAAGTGCACATAGTATGGCCAAATCCAAGGAGGGCATGCTCTTCAGAAGCAAATAAACACACTGAAAGAGTATAACCCCCTTCTTCAATTTGAGCAATCAACAAAGGTGGTGACCAGTCTTGACTGGTCACCATATAACCCACACAATCCATACAGGCAATGTCTGAAAGAAAGAGATTGACAAAGGATCTATGAATTTTCTCATCCAATTCCTTCATGTCCAGATATAAGCACTCCAATATTCTGAAGGCTCTGGTTACTAAGCCAAGATTGTCTCTATAAGTAAATGACAACAAAAAATCCTGATTGATACACACACAATTGAACAGAGTAAGCTGACTATCAATCTGCTTAAGAAAATCTATTTGAAGGGAGAGAGGACAGATGTATAATTATCAGATGTCTGAAAGACTAGAGGTAATTGAAGGTCAAAACACATAGCATCCTATGAATTCATTCTTGATGAACTGCTACTGAGAGCTATTATGATACAAAATGTCTGACAACAAATGACCCAAACACGTCTGCCATTGAATGATCAACCAGGGTTCTAGAGTCTCAAGCTGCAAATCAAGCTTTTCATGACCAATACTGGATCAATAAGTACTATTTGGTTCAACCCTGAACTGATTCACCATCAAGCTTGGCCAAAGAAGTAGGAGCACAGATAACCCACAAACTGACAGTGTGACCCACCCAAAGCTGAATGGCATGGGAGGACTAAAACCGGTGGAGCCTGTTGCTATATCCATGGCAGTAATGGCAACGGTTTCAACATCAGAAGCACTGCAGTTGGCACCAGCAAAAGTTGCATTTCCTGAGTTTTTGAAGGCTTCAATGCAACTTCTCAAGTTTGAGTTGCATGTCTTATTCAAATAGTTCGCTGCAGTTCACAGACAAGGGAATAGAATTCAAATTTAGTGTTCAAGTATAAATCACACTCTGAAATGTGTTTTGATGTTGCACTTGTACTCTGTGTAGACAGTTCCCTCTTCCAACATTCAAATTTTGCCCCACCTAAACCTTTAGCAGTTCCATCCCCAAACCCTCAAACCCACCCCCCAAAACCCCCCCTTTTTGGGCTTGATTTCCATTTTCCAAAAATAGGATTTCTAGTACGAAGTTCAGGATCAAAAATAGGTCACACAAGACTGAATTGCAGGCTCAAGTTCAGAACTCTCCAACCCCTTTAATCATCTATGAGCTTCTCAAATTAGGTCAACTAACTAACAACTCTTTGATCTTGTTTGTCAAACTTGTCCAATCTGGATGAATTTCATGGCCAGAAGTACCAGTCATTGTAGTGAGATGGTGAATTAACAAACTCTGGTGGGAAACATTTGTTGGAGGAGAAATTGATCAAGAAGTGGGGATTAAGGAACAGTTGACGTACTAAGCTGAGAACCAATGCATTGGTCATGCACCATGCAGCATCTATCAAGTCCATCACAGGGAACTGCACCTGGACATCCAGTGTATCCAATTCCACAGTACTTCCCATACCGCAAATCAAAAGGATCTGAAGATGATTGCCATACAGCATTAGTTCGGAACACCATCCAGTCTACACCATCTTCATAAAGTTCAAGGTGAAAAACAAGGGTTCTAACAACCAAGCTCAAATTATGCAGAACATCAGCACACAAATAATGCTGGTTCAATCTTGGTTCCATGCTATAATTGCTCTCAACAATATCACCTTGAGCTGCACAAATTGTCCACTACAGTACATGACACACATGAATATCACAGAGAAAGAGGGTCTAGTACCATCACAATTTTGAGACTCGCATGTATTACTACATGTCTGCCATGTAGGAAAGCCACCCACCCACCCACCATCAACCATTAAGCTGTGAGTACTTAATCACTCGCACAGTCGTTAATCACTACTCCACAGATTGTCAACAGCAAAGAAAACCATAGGGTAATCATGTCCAAACAATTCTCTCTGTAGAATAATCTTGCAGCTGCCGAGAGATCATTTCAATCAGTAAAACTATTCTAGAAAGCACTCCCGCTTTGCTTTTGCAGCAGACTTCAATCAGTAGTACAACGGATGTCTACCTAGACTATATCTAACATAAAACCTAATCGAGTGAGTTCCACCAAACTGAAGAAAAAAACGACACAAACGTCACAAATCCATGAAAAACTATGTATCAATATCACGTTGCATGCATATGTACATTATGGGAGGAAGAGCTTTAAAAAACGTTCAAACTGCCGGAACTGCGGACGTAGTGAGGATCAGGGAATTTGGTAAAGGAAAAGCAAAAAATTTACGTACACCGACAGTGCCGTTCAGGATAAGCGCCGAAGAGGAAGTGCAAAACGAGAGCAGAAGAAGAAGAAGAAGAAGATGAAGAAGGAGAAACTGTTGAAGAAGGACTATAATAGACAGCAGCGTCAGTCGAAAAATAACAATATTAGAGCCACGAGCATCACCATCTCCTCCGCTAATCATCCGTGCCGCCATGGCCACAGCAAAGCCAGCGAGAAAGGAAATGACGGCAATGGTGCTTCTTTCTGTGTGTGTGTGTGTGTCTCTCTCTCTCGAACAACGACAAGTGTTATGCTTGCTCTCGTGTACTTGCACCAGCGAGGACTGAAGTGATTAATCAAAAAACTTCTATTTATTGAGCCTTTTGAATTTTAGAAGATCCAATAAAATGGAGACAAGTCTGAAGTTAGTCAAAGAAGACAAAATTCAGGCTAAGGAACAACAGCCTGAAAATGCGAAGGAAAAAAAAGAAAGTGTCGATGCTTTACAACAATATGAAAAAATATGAATTTGTAATTGGCCATGTGATTAAATGTAATCGACTAAAATGAAAAAAGACTCAACATTACAATGTTATATATATATTATAATCACATTGTATGAATTTCATGGATTGTTTTTGAATAACCATAACATAACATTACAATGTTATATATATTATAATCACATTGTACGAATTTCATGGGTTGTTTTTGAATAACCATAACATAATGGACTTTCAAAGGAGTACCCAAAAACCTGTAATAGTCCATAATCAATGAGTATGGATTCCATGCACCTTCATACAATGTTTTTTAATGAATAAATGATTCACTGGTAATATGATGTGATAACATTGATACCAAGGAAGAATTTTTGGAAGGATTTTGATGATCAAAATTTTCTATGTACGTTTAATTATGGTTTTTTTTTTATTAAGTCCTTTCTTTGACGAATAATAGTTTAAAAGCTCATATTTCATATTTAAGTTCTCCATAAGGCACAATGCCAAAATGTGGCATTTACCACTACAAAAATCTAATTGTATGTGTCATCTATGATTAGATTTAACTACATGACTACTTAATCCAAATGACCAGGTTGTAAATCCCACTAGTTGCATTAGTCACATCTACATTAACGACTATGGTTTGCCACGACTACAATTGCAAAGTCCTAGATTCAACAAGACACATGGTAGCTAGCTTCACAAAGTGCCACGTGTCACAAAAAATTTTAACCATTTTTTTTCTTTTCAATAAAATATTGCCACATGTTAGCTTCTTAATGTAGGGGACCTAGCTTAGGATGCCTAGCCTAGGCCACTTAACTTTATAAACCTACCTTAAGTAACCTAGTCTAAGCACTAAAAAAACTTTATAGGCTAGATAAGCCACCAAGGTATCTAAGTGCCTAAGTGTAAAGGTTTGCAATTGGGAGGACTTGAATTCTCCACCTCCACTTAAGGGAACAAGTCTTTAACCATTGCGCCACATTATTATTTATAGTAAAATCTATTTACTATTAATCTATAAACAATAATGTTTTTAGTTCAAGTTAACCTAACTCACCCTAGGCTAACCTAAGTTGACCTAGGCTAATTTAGGCCTAGCCTTGGCTAACATAAGTTAACCTATACTAACTTAAAGATTCCTAACCTAAATGTAGGCCTACTTACCATAAATTAACATAGACTTAAACTAGGGTAAAATAGGCTAAACTTAATTAAATTAGGCTAAATTTGGATAAATTTGGTTAAACTAGAATATTGAAGATAAACTTGGCAAAACATGGCTCTTTAGGTTAAACTTGGCAAAAATTGGTTAAACATGGATATTTAAGTTAAACTTGGATAAATTTGTCAAAATTTAGCAAAACTTGACAAAACTTAAATAAATTAGACTAAATTAAGATATTGGGGCAAAAATTGGCAAAACATGGTTATTTAGGTTAAACTTGGCAAAAATTGGCAAAAATTGGCAAAACTTGTCTAAACATGGCTATTTAAGTTAAACTTGGCAAAATTTGGTTAAACATGGCTATTTAAGTTAAACTTGGCAAAACTTGGCTAAACATGGTTATTTAGGTTAAATTTGGCAAAACTTGCCAAAACTTGGTTAAACATGACTATTTAGGTTAAATTTGGCAAAACATGGTTATTTAAGTTAAATTTGACTAAACTTGGCAAAACTTGTCTAAACATGGCTATTTAGGTTAAACTTGGTTAAACTTGGTTAAACTTGGCAAAACATGGTTATTTAAGTTAAACTTAGCTAAACTTGGTAAAATTTGGCTAAACATGGCTATTTAGGTTAAATTTGGCAAAACTTGGTTAAACATGGTTATTTTAGGTTAAATTTGGCTAAGCTTGGCAAAATTTGGCTAAATATGGATATTTAGGTTAAACTTGGTTAGTCTTGGCAAAATTTGGCTAAACATGGTTATTTAAGTTAAACTTGGTTAACCTTGGCAAAACATGATTAAACTTGGCAAAACATAGATAAATTATGTTAAACTAGGGTATTGAGGCAAAATTTGGCAAAATTTGACCAAACATGGTTATTTAAGTTAAACTTGGTTATACTTGGCAAAATTTGGCAAATCGAGATAAATCAGGCTAAATTAATGTATTGAAGCAAAACTTGGCAAAACTTGGTTAAACATGTTTACTTAGGTTAAATTAAATTAAACTTGGAAAAACTTGGATGAATTAAGCTAAATTAGGGTATTGTGGCTAAACATGATTAAACATGGTTACTTAGGTTAAACTTGGCAAAACTTAAATGAATTAGGCTAAATTAGGGTATTGACGTTAAACATGGTTAAACGTGGCTACATAATTTTAAATTAGCTAAATTTGGCAAAACTTGGAAAAATGAGGCTATATTTGATTAAACATGATTATTTTAAAATTAAACTTCGTTAGACTTGTCAAAACTTAAATAAGTTAAGCTAAAATAGGGTATTAATTTTAAACTTGGCTAAATTTGGTTAAACATGGCTATTTAGGCTAAACTTGAATAGACTTAGCAAAACATGGCAAAACATGGCTAAACTAAAGTTAGTTGTAATTAATTTTTTTTCAATTTGGTTAATTTGGTGTTTTTGTAAACCAATTAAAATTGGCCAAACTAAGTTAAAGTAAGTTACTTATATTTTGCTAGGTTAAAATTATGATATTTAAACTAAAATAAATTACTTTAAATTATGTTAAATTGGGCTACATTAGGATAAATTAGATTAAACTATGTTATTTATGTTAAATTAAGTTAAAGTAAGTTAAATTGTGTTAAAGTAGGTCAATCTAGGTTATGGTAAACTAAACTAGATTATTTAAACATATGTTTGTCCATTTCAAATTAAATTAAATTTGGTTATACTATTTCAAATTCAAATATTGTTTTGATATGAATACATTAGTTGTGTAGTCATATTTTTAATCATAATTACTTTTAGTCCTAATTATAGTCGTATGTAGAGTCATGTAGTCATAATTTTGACTAGAGTCATTAAAATGGTAGCGACTAAAAACCACATATGACTACATGACTATGTTTGGACATTAGTTGGAAGATGTCCTAGTTATAAAAACCACATTTTGGCATTATGAAATAAACTAGGGTTGAAATTTTTTTTATAACAAATTTTTAATGATAACTTGTAAAATGACACATGTGATTCAAGGTATCTTGCCTTCACACTACCTTTGTAATGTTAATTTAGGCAATTATGAACTTCCACATGTGCCTAAAAGTGTTACACCTTAATGTGTTTTCACCTTTAACATTGACTTCCCTAAAGACTTGCTTACATTCTCCATGTTTGTATCTTTTTCAACCTTCACACCTCCATTTCCCATGGCCATTATTCTTGTGAATGATACAAACCTTTGTTATTCAAATTTGGTTTCTTAGATTTGGACTTGGTCATTGTGCATTTACACTGAGTTTTTTTTGTTACAATCATAGTAGTAGCAATAGCCCAATTAATACCACGTCCATTTCATTTTGCTATCCAACCTTTGACAAACCAAGTCATCAACTTGTTGGTTATATGGCAAGTTCCATAGAGCTTCTAATACAAGGTTTCAATTTCTTTCTTTGCATTTGGAAGCATTGGGTTGGTGGGTTTGAAAGTCTTGACATGGCCAAACATGTTAGTAATGTTTGTTGTAGTCACATGTTCATTAGTTACATCACGTTTGGATCTAAACCTTTTTATCAAGAGTCATCTCACATCCTTAAAAAAATTGGCATCTTGAAATTGATAATTAACCCAAGCCCAATTGGGATACTCCTTATCAATATAGTGCTTTGGTTTCTTTTCCTTTTCTTTCGCCATGTGACTAGCACCTACAACATGGAAGTTGATTTAAATTAAAAACTTGGTTATTGATTAGAAGTTGCAATTAGAAATTTGTATTAAAACATGTAAAATGATTATCTTCCCATTATGTAGAATCACTAAGGACAATGCCAACTACATTACATGAAATCAAATTGATTTGTGAAAATGATTAAGATCTTGGAAAATAGTTTATATGAACTTTGAAAACACATTCTTGGGTTCAATTATGAGTTGTTAAACTTGTAGTAAGGTAGGAGTTGTAAATTGTTAACCACAAAATTCAATGATCCATAAAGTTTGTTAAAACACTAATAATTTGACAAAGGCCCAACTTAGTACTTTCAAACACAGTTAACTTGGGTTTAATGTGAATTTTAAGTTGAACCCATACTTGAGGAAAACAACTCAACAACTTTAAAAGCACTTGAGATCAATTGTAAAAGATTTTAGTCCTATACAACTTAAGCACTTTACAATGATAAACCTTTGAATTGAAAGTTGAAGGGCTTTTTTAAACTATTTGATAAAGTGTTCAACCCTTTTAATAATTTACCTATAAGAACATGGACAAAATCTTAGAAAAAATAATTGAACAAATGATAAACCATTATATTCAAAGATCAAAATGAACTATATGCATCACTTGTGTCACATGTAAGCAACAAGTGCAAATGTGCAAACATGACCAATGCACTACAGCCTTTTGTGGTGTGATTATCAAGGAAACATTAGAGTGTTTTGTTCATTGTCCATATTTTTGTTATAACTACTTCTTTACAAATTAATCAAACTCCGATTAACTTTATTAAATAAATTAGAAGTATAGGTCAAAATAAATTCAAATTTCCAAATATCATAATTATTTTAAAATATTTCTAGAATTAAAACTAAAATTTTCTATTCCATCCATTAGTGATTTAAGATTAAAAATCTGAAATTATGGTTATATTTATGGAAAAATGGCATTAAAACACCAAAATTGATGATAAATAACAATGCGTTAAAAGCATAAAAATTTAGCCTCAAAAATCTCAAAAGACTTGTCACTTGGTGTTACAAAAGGAATGTTAAGATTGGTTTTTAGTGCTAAGAAAGTCTTTTCGGACATGCGATTTTCTTTTGAAACATTTCAAACTTTATAACAATTTTTATCAATATAAAAGATTTCCATTTCACAATAAATTTTCACATGATTTGTTTCCATTTACACAATTTTAAAGATTGGTTACAATGGCAAAGGGTCATGCTTTTGTGATTGCACCCCAATTTAACACCTTTGAATCCTATACAAAATTATTTTACAATGATAATTAACATATGAATTGAAGGGTTCAAGGGGTTTTTAAAACAACACTTGCTTGATAAAATATTTTATCCCTTTTGTTAATTTACCTACAAGCACCTACATAGGGTGTTAAAGTCATGGAATTGTTTTTGAGAAATTGAGAAACCATTGGATTATAGGCATCATTTATGTCAAATAAACAACTTAACACCTTTTTAATGATACATAGAATGAAATAAAAGAAGTCATTCTTGCAAGAAAATATCTTTAAACCATAAACCTAAGGCAAATGCTTTTCAAAGTGGTTGGTAAATAACATTTATTTTGATAGAAGCAATTAGGTACCTTTTATATGTACTTGTAATTATGCAAATTAAGTTGTTAATCTTGAAGTAGAATATTCACTATGAGAAATCCTATCCAACGAAACCACATTACCTTGTAACTAGAGTTCCAAAACAACTAACATACAAATACATTACAACTAGAGCATGGAAATACGAGCAATTAATAAATAAAATGTCACATTAGAATATCAAGGAGTTGTACTATAGTTGCAATTTAGTTGCAAATAAGACACTTATATAGTGTAATGTATGCATCATACATATAGATGTTAATCATGTTTGATTTTTTGGCATGTTACACTTTAATTGTGTGTGACAATTACATTGGGTGTAGTCACAATAACACGTACCATAGCAAATGTAACGTTTACTTGGTTTTTTCATGTTTTAAAGTTATAATTTAATTTGATGTTAAAATTGTAAGATTTGTTTATATAGTTGTATTTTTAATATATCATGGAAACATTTGAAATAATTTGAAACTAATCCAATGAATAAAAATTTAATGAAAAATTCATTAAGCACTGTAACACTTGCTTTAAAGTAATAAAAGGATTTGTAAAAGGATTTGATTTTTTTTTTAGATGACATTTTTTGTGAAATTTTTAACATAAACCTTAATAAAATAGTATGCAAAAATTAGAATTTTCTTTAAAGATTTTTTTGAAGATTTTTTCAAGAATATTCCAAGAATATTTCCCAAAAAATAGTCACAAAAGTAATCAAAAAGTAGGTGGGTGTGATTCATGTTATCTTGTTTGCACCTCATTACAACTAGTGAAAATGTAGCATTCAATCAACAATTATGTTGCAACTAATGTACAATGTTGACATATTACAATCACCCCACATGTACACATATCTAATGCCCATTAGATCTAACATTTGCAAGTAGTTGTCAACTATGATTTTCATTGAAGCATCATAGAAGTACTATTTTTCCATTATTTTGTGATTTTTTTTCAATTTTTAATAAATTAATGAATAGAAAATGCATATTTAATCCTTAATGTTTAATAATAAATTAATTTCTCAGTAAATTAATTATTATGAAATATTAACTAATATTTAAATATTTAATTTGAATTAATTAATCCAATTAGACATTTAATTTGTTAATTGACTTGAATAATTAAATGTCTACCTAATTTTTAAATTAAACTAATTCGTAAAACTATTAAGTTCAAATAATTAATCATCAATTAAAAAAATCGGATAATTAATTATTTGATAACTTTGTATTCTACCCAAATTCATATTTAATGTTTAATATTTAATAATGATTTTTTTCAATGATTTATAAACTATTAATTATTATTGATACACAATTTACTTAATTACTATGAACTAATTAATTAAAATAATAATTTAATATTAATCTGAACTAATTAGTATAATTCAGATAATTAATTTTCTAATATTAAATTATTTGAAATCAAATAATAAATTATCAAATAATCTAGACAATCCATTTTGGGAATCCATATGATTAATTATTTGATAATGAATGAATGAATTATTTGAAATCAGACTAATTAATTCAAAAAAAAATTCAAATGATTATTTTAGATAATTTATCCACATATATAATTATCAAATAATTAAGCATTTAAATTTATAAAATTTAAAATAAACACAAAGAATGTGGGAAAACCTTTTTGTAGTTGCAACCCAATTTGCAACTATATGTGCAATTAAACAATTTAAAAGTTTTGTCCTTCAATCTCATCTCACAAACTATATAAAAAAGGTGTTTTTTCTTGTGTGTTCACATTAAAATACATGTATCAATTTTGGATGAGCTCAAAAAAGTTTAACCTTAAAAAAAAAACATAAAATAACAAAAAATATTTTACTTGGTTATTTTTTAGTTCACCTACCCTTCTACCTTCCTACCTACTTGCTTACTTAGGCAAGTATGTAACTAGTCCTACTTTTCTACCTACTTATTTATGTAGGTATGTAAGTATGTAGGTATGTCTTACTTATTTAGTTTTACCTACCTACCCATGCCTATGCATTGACTTACTTAGTTACCTATATATACATTTCAAAATTCAATTAATATGTCATGTGCCAACTTTCAACTATGCCATATGTCATATTCTAAAACCATATAAATGAATAATCATAATGGATGGTGGAGATTAATATTTCAAAAAAAAAAAAAACCAAAATTCCCCATAGTGCCACGTGCTAACTTTTGATGGATTGATGAAAAATGACGTTAGCATGATGTTACCATGGTAGTTGCAAATTAGTTGAATTAAAGTTACACAATAGTTGTTTTTACATAGTTGTAATTAAGTTACATTTGTATGCAATTTCACACACAATAAGGTGTATCTATTGTAACTCGTATAACTTGTTTGATAGCACTCACGTTCATAGAAATACATTGAGTTGCAATGAGTTGCAAATGAGTTGCAAATGGTCATTGCAACTCAAAAACCAAGTTGCAAGACTAGTTGGAAATCACCTCAATTTTTCATAATGATTTTGGAAAAGGCAAACTACTAAATTTAAAGGTTCAAAATGGGTCCACATCACTATTTACTTTGACATAGGTAGATAAAGGCCTTTTGCAAGTAATCAAAAGTAGTTAGCTACAAGGTGTAAGTCCTAAGAAAGGGTGTTTTGCAAATGACAAACTACTGAGTTCAATTGGTTTGTGGTTTCATATAATAATTTACTTTCACAGAAGCAACTAAGGACCTTTTGCAAGCATTTGGGATCAACTACAAGGAGTTGGTCTTGAAGAGGAATACTTTGCAAATGATAGGTTACTAAGGTTAAGCATTTAGAATGGTTTCACATCATGTTACTTAATTTTATAGAAATGGAAATTTTGAAAATAATTGGCTTGAGTTATAAGGTATTGGTCTTACATTGGTGTGCTTTGGAGACGATCAAATATTGCATCCAAGTAGTATTCTTGATTTCAAGACAACAAAACTTCAAATTAACACAAGAGCAAAACTAGTTGTTTAAACAATCAAATGTTTTATGAAACCAAGGTCATCTAGGCATAAAAATTTCATAAATGCCATTTTGAGTTCCAATTTTAGGCCAAAGAAAAAACCACAAATTCAATAATTAATCTCGCATAACATAATCCAAGAAATTGGAAAAATGTACTTTGGAATACAATAACACCAAATTGTCTACATGTATCATAGTTGTTTGGAATTTGAACTTGGAAATTAGAAAGTCTTGTTTATCCCTTATGTCAAAATTCCCAAAAGTGAATCTAGGTGAAAATGAAATACAATGAGTCAACAACATTATTTATAAAAAAAACTACATGCGTTTTTGTCCAAAAATAATTTTTTCATACAAATGATTTTTTGAACATTTGTTTTTGCAAATTTTTATAATGAATGCCTATAATTGTCCAAGTACATGAATTGTTTTCAAAAAATTGGAAATACTAATCTTCCAACACTATATTAAATCTAGATTGGTTTTATAACATTATATTTTGTAAATATATAATCTTTTAAAAAAAAACTATAGGAATCAAATTAGAATTCAACCAAAACTCCATCATAGCACACAAATATGCATATTTCTAACTTTCTAGTAATTTTTTAACAAACTCCAATTCTCATATCAATGGGGGAAAAAAAAAAAATTATGGAAAAAAAACATAGCAACAAAACATATTAGAATAATGTTGTTTTTCTTCATCAAAAACTGAAAACTCTCTTCTCCTTGAGCTTTTTTTCTCTATCTCTCCAAAAATTCCAAAACTCAAAACTCCCCACTTTTCATCTTCACAATGTACTTAGATTAACTCAATTTTCCCAACATAAACCAATTTTAGTTTAGTTTTAGTAGTCCGAATCGTATTTAATCATCCTTTACTTCTATCCACCTTGTCACTTACTAGAACCACCTTTGTCTAGCTTGTTTATAGGGATAACATGTAGTTGTTGTTCACTACTTTCATTTAGTCTGTCCAACAAACATAATATAGTTCTATCCTTAACAAAAATATTTTTGAATAAATATGAATTTTTGAAAGTGTGTTGATTCCTTGTAAATTTAGTGTTTTGTCTTTTAAAATGATAGCAATTTCAAATCATAACCAAAAGTCAAATTTTAAATTTTTAATGTTTTCTTGTATAATAAATTATAACTTTTCTTAAAACATCATGTATATAACACCCCATTTATATGTGGTAAAGTTTTTTTGAAAATTTAAAAGTTTGGATCAATTTTGGAAAGTTTTTTGAATTTTTAAAGTTTTACAATTCCACATATTTTAGGGTAGGAATGCTTTTTAAATGTAGGTTTTTATCTTCTTAAGTTTTTCACATCAAATTTTTTAAATTATATGAGTCCTTTTGATAGTCCTTTGCAAAATTGATTTCTTTTGATGTAATATGTGTTCATTTTTAAAGGTCCTAAATTGAAACTTAGACTTAAAATTTTATCGAATGAATTTTTGGTTTGAATTCCTTGACATTCATGTGATTGAAAAAAAAACAACTTGCTATAATTACCATGGTTTTAAATGGTAAAACATAAATATATTTCCAATTTTGATTGTTTGTTTTCATCATCTGATGTTTTTTTTGGCTCATTTGATTTTGATTACACCCATTTATTAGTTGGTTCAAATTTTGTATTTGTTTGTCATTGCATTCAATTTTTGTCTTTCCTTGATTATTACCATTAAGATTATGGGGTAAAGGTTATGTTTACAATGATTGATTTAAAACAATCTTTTCTTGGGATTTGCGTGTGATCATAATTAAATGAGCCAAAAACCATGTTAAATGATTGAAAAACTATCAATTTTGTCAAACATATTTATGTAATGCCACTATAATGTCAACTTGATTAAGGAAATTTGTGCTAATTGATTTATATGAGTGTTGAAGATTTTTTTTTAATAAATTGAGTTTTGGTTTAGTAAAGGACTTTTGAACTGTAATACTCAAAAATGAGTTTTATAAAGCATTAGGCTAAGGAATCTTTTAATAAACAAATTTTGATGGGATTTTTTTTGAAATGATGATAACCTACTATTCACATATGAAAAGAATTCACAATTTAAAAATTGTGATACTTGAAATTTTTAAAAATTCAAAATATAATTTTTAAATGTTCAAATATCAAAAGTCATTTGTTATATGTAAATGGGTCATAATGTATGACTTATGAACAAAGTTGTGGCTTATTAGTAAATTTTTTTTTAAAGCTTAATTTATTAGTCATCATATTTTAGTATGATTTGAAATCATGATTATTTTTCAAGAAAAAATGTAAAATTTGGTAAAATTTGTACACTTTTAAAAAATTCATATTTATTCAAAAAAATTAACACAAATAATGTAATTTATTGGGGGAATTGAAAATATTTTTAAAAACATGTTGCAAAAAAAATCCTTCAAAAAATACTTTCTATGAAAATGTTAAAATGTCCACAAAGGGCCCATTTGTGGTTGAATCCTTAGTCACCATTGGCACATTTGATTGTGATTGCACCCATTTGGAATGTTCACATGTATGAAAAGTAAAAAAATAAGCAAGTTATAATCTTTTAAATTCCTTCATAATAACATAATGAATATCATCATTCACTTCTAGATAAGTTTGGTTACTTACCTTTACAATGCAATTCATATATTGTTTTAAATGGCTTTGTGGTGGTGTGAAGAAAATGTCATGATCGTCACTTTTCTCTTCACAATAACATAATGAATAACAACATTCACTTTCAAATGAGTTTGGTTACTTAACATTACAATGCAATTTGTTTATTCTTTTAAATAGTTTTGTGGTGGTGTGAAGAATATTTTGTGATCGTGATTTTTCTTTTCACAATAGCATAATGAATAACAACATTCACTTTCAAATAAGTTTGGTTACTTAACATTACAATGTAATTTGTATATTATTTTAAACAATTTTGTGGTGGTGTGAAGAAAATGTCATGATCTTCACTTTCCTCTCCATCTTCTACCTACTTTTCATCAACATGCAATCTACCTAAAGGGCCAGGGTACATGGCCTAGATGCACCTTAGCCCTTCAAACATTAATTATTACTTCCTTAAATTTTAGCAACACATTAAAATTTGTAAACCAATAGAATTTAGGAAATTGGGAAAACAAAGAACATTTGAATGAATCAAAAGATTCATGGAACTTTTATTGATTTACCTAATGAATTTTTGTAAATATTAATAGCTACAATGTTGTTTTGAATTTTGAATGTAATGATCATATTGTGTCAACTCCTAGTCATGTATTTCAAAGCCTATCAACTTCATTTCCAAATTCCTTCTACTTTGTTTTTGCATATCATGCAACAAGAATCACACAAAGTACAAAGCTCTAATAACACTACAAAACAATAGCTTTTACCATTCTAAACCTAAAACCAACTCAAGAAATTGCATCAATTAGAAAATGAAAAAAGTAAATGCATAAAATATTCCAAGGTTTCTGATTACTTACCTCATGCAACAAGTTCTAAATTTCAAAAGTTTTATAGTACAAGTATGAAGTTTTGATGTATTTCAATAGATTTGTAATGTTGACAAAACCACTTGGGGTTGATTCGTCAATTTGGTTCTTAGTTTAGAAAGTTCACTAATGAATGTACAACATAACAATGTCCACTTTCATGACAGAAAGTTCTCTCAACCAACAATGCTAGTTTGCAACAATATTTTAAGAAATTCTAGTGGCTAGAAGAAAACAATTAAAGATAGATTTCAAGACAAACATTGAGGAAGGAAATTGAAATACTTTGTAGCAGTAATCACATGACCACAATAATGTACATCAAGGACCATAATAGTGTTCATGAGATAAAAGTTTTTGAAAGAAGAATACCACTTTGAAGCAACAATTCAAGAAACTTTGGTGAGGAGGAAGAAAAAAAACAAAACTCAGAGAAATAGGTCTTTACTTTGAAGCATTTGAAAATAACACTCAATGAACTTCCCAAGCTCTCCTCTAGCAAAAAAAAAATGCTTGTAGCTTGACCAAATAGACCTTTGAACTTCCAAACCATGTTGCCAACAAAGATGATAACACAACCTTCATCAATCCTTCAATTGTTTAATTAAGTTCAAAGTGCAAGGTGCTCCTTCAAGGTTCCTACATTTGAGTTTCAATGGTGGCAACAAGAAGGTTCAAAGAAAAAACTTCAATGAGTTTCAATGAAAACAACAAACTAGCAAATTCCAAGAATTTTTTGGTGAAGACAACAACAACAATTACAAAATGATGACCTAGAATACATGGCCTAGGCTAGGCACATGATTTGTGTGCAAGACTAGGTCATAGACTAGCCAAGAAAAACCCTCATGAGCGGTTCTTTTTCCAAAAGATATTGGCTAGACTAATTGAGTACCAAAAAACCATGTGTTAATTAAAAAAATTATAGTCCTTGAAAACCACTTTAACCTTGATGCCCTTGCCTCCATTTATCATGTTTGTACCTTGACATTTGAATGTGATAATGCATATGTTAATAACTTACACTAATATTAAAGTTATGATAAGTATCACATTCATTAGAGTTACAGGTAAAGTCACCCTAGTTTTGGGCCATAGTTTGACCTTCCAATTTGACCTTCCACTTTGACTCCAAGCCCTGTTTCATTGCAATTTGAGAGTATTCATAAAGAGAGAGAAATTGGGTCTCCATTCATGAACTGGGTATGAGTTCATGAGACTTGCAAGGCCTTCTTCCGACGAGGCTTTGATGAGCACCAGTCAAGGTGCAGGTGAGGCAAATCCAAAAGCGTCCCAAAAAATGTGCCCCAGTTTTTGGGGTACTACTTTAGGGAGAACTCTATTTTATGTATAAATAGGTGAAACTACAAAGTTTCACATAGCAGATGCATCACGAACCATTCATCACTCCATCAAATATGGCTTTCTTTTAAAACAATTGATGTTTGGTGAAAGTCTATTATGTTGTTGCTTCAACTTGTGACCCCGAAAGAAATTGCAGTAACATATGAGCTTCTAAGGGCCTCTTTCCATTAGGCTGCTGAAGTCACAGTTACACACAATGTGCTGTGATCACAATACTAGCTTAAAGGAAAGCCATTGACAGAGGGCCTTCATTCTCAATGCACAGACATCTACTTTCCATTGAAGAGCTGCAAGGGCATTGGAAAAATTTAGTTAATCATGTTAGGAAATTTGGGAACACATGTTCTCATAATTAAAAGGAAAAAAAAGGATAGATGGAACTTTATGATGAGTCACATTTTGACTCTCATTAGCTCTTGCAGCTCTTGCAATTGATCAATGCTAATTGGAAAAACATAATGAAAAATTGGAGTGATCAAAGAATATCTGATCATAGAAAGATGTCTTACCTGCTTTCAAAATTTTCTAGAGCTAGAAACTAGAGAAACAAAAAGAAACAAAAGCACATTCCTCTGAAAAAAAAGGGACAAAGGAGGCTTCAGGAGTTCTTGGAGTTTCAGAGCCTGGAGAAGATCAAGCTCAGAAATCATGAATACCTAGAACTGGGTTTGCTGAAGATTTGCAGGATTCTTATTGTCCCTCCTGATTCCTACTTGAATACAGTTGTGAAAACCCCAGCACAAAGAAAGAAAGAAAGAAAGAATCATCCACCCAGGTGCAAGTCTAGACATTGCATCAATACAGTGGAATTATGAAAATTCTAAGAACTGGATCTTACAAGTCTGCCTGCCCAGTCTTGTCGAAACAGCTTGAACATTGGCCAAAAGTTCTGTGCAATTTTGCTTAAATTTGTGGAACTTGAAGTTCATGTCATATATATATAAATTAACTAACTGCGATTCTGTCATGTCCTTAATGAATGCCGAGAAGATTGTGATCTGATCGATATTCCAGTCTACGAATTTGCACCTGGGTCTCAAAATGCAGCGGAAAACTTCTAGTACATTGGCTCAGAAAAGCATAAAATGAGCCCCTAGAGAGAAATTAGCTGGGATCTGTAAGAAGGAGCTCTTGGACATGAGTCCTTCCCTTACCGGAAAATTGTGTAACTTGACCTCCAAGAATAGACTAAGAAAACGCAAGCAACAGGGAATTGGGCAATTCGAATTAGCTGATCCTTCATGAAGAGCTGATCTCCGGATATGGTAGTTGCAGAGAATTCCTTTAGTGGAACTGGAAATCGTTGCCTGTAGCGTGCACCTTGAAATCTGTTTTTTGTGAATTGGTTCGACTAGTGTGGTAACAGTATTGGTGGGTGGTTGTGGCGTAATGCTGGCACGTTGAACTCATGTGACCATCGGGGTGCTTGCAGGAGGAGTTGCTCCTTTGCAGCTGCTCCTGCAAGAGCTTAACTATCAACTCGTCGGATTCAGACGTCTCCACCGCGCGGTGGTAACTATGAATATTATGGCCCAGGAATCCATGGCTGTTGGTTGGAAAAGTCGCTAGGCCGGGGCTGCTGCTGAAGGCTGCGGAATTTGCAACACCGTTCATCATGTTCACATAAGCTTCTGGCAATTTCGCAAGCGCCCTCAGTGGATTCATGGACCGCATCGTCCACTGCCATCGCTGACGTCGATGAGCCGGTTTTCGTGACCACCGCGGCCTACTACTAGTGTTGTTGTTGCGGCCGCGCCCAGCAATTTTCTTCTTGTGCGCCGCCCTCCGAAGTCCGCTTACTTTGACAGGCTTTCTCGTACACATATGTATGGCTCCACCCATTCTTGGCCGCCAACTGCACCACTTGAGGAGCTTCTCACGGACGATCGCGAACAAGTTTTTTCTAGCTGCTGCTGCTGCACTCGTACTGCTATGTCTGACATCGATACTCTTCTCCTTCTCATCAGTGTCGTAGCTGTAGGTCTTTCTTCCCTCGACTCCGCCTGCATCGGCTCCAATATTATGCGTGATCTCGTGATCACTCTTCCGGGAGGACCGTTTTGTCGCCGCTAAGCTGCAGATCGGATCATCGATCTTGCTGCCACAAAACGGTGGGGGGACGTATTCCTCCCAAACCGGTGAAAGCAGCTGCATTGAGCTAGCACGCAGCGAGCCCGAGCTATGACGTGCAGGCACAATGGTATAACTGCTCATAGCTAGTGTCATGGGTCCACCGTACTCCGGACTCCGATCAATAATTCCTCCAGCTGCCAAACACTAGACAAATGCTTTTGCAACAAGATCAACAGCAAACTAATCTGTCACAATTAGATCTAACGCGGCCATGAAGTACTCGAAAGCTCTAACAGTTACAGGTTTCAAGCACCCACTAGTACTGATCACTCTTGATCGGCGGCTTCTTCACTTGCAGAATCTAGTAGCTGGACTAGCTGATTCATCAAAGAACAAACAGCTGACGATCTTCATGAATTCACTAAACTTATGATCTTGACATGAGAGGAAAAACTTTGAAACCTACAATCTTATAAGATTATTCTCGACATGTATATAAATTTCCCAAACTAATTAGTATTGATCCCACTCTCGGCCTAATTCTTGATAGACATCGAGAATGTGCAGGGATCTAAAGCCGGATACTAGAAACTGGCCAGCAGCAGCTAACAAAGGGAGAACACACACACACACACACACCCACACCAAAGACCAGTTCTTCCTCCTCAAGGGAGATCAGTATTGCAACTACGTCACTGTGTTTGAACTGCTGGTTTGAACTTGCCACATGATACAAGGGGCAAAAGCCATAGCGTGTTTCTGTGAGCTCTGGCCTAGTACAATAAAAGCAGCTCCATTGGTGCTCAGTATGTGACCCTACACCAAAAACAAAAATGGGATGAAGAAACGTCAACATAATATGCCGGTTTGGCTCAGCATTTTTTCACTGTTTGCTGAGGTTCGTAAAAAGGACACATGAACTCCTAATAAATATTTATGATCCAATTGCTAGGAAGAGTGTAATAAATATGATCTGACTGATTGATGCTCCTTGTTTCTGATTAGCCAACCAGAGTGATTAGTCCAGGTGGTTTGCTATTAGTTGTCTCGCACCTATTCGCAGTCCCAGTTTTCGATTTATGGGTGGGTTTGGGGAGCAAAAAACACAAAAGCCTAATCTTGGATGTGAGAAATATTTTTGCAAGGTCACATATTGAGCACCAATGGAGCTGCTCTAAAGGGGAGAGACTATGGAAGTACCTAATGGAACAAAAATAATTATTTTAGTTTTGATTTGCTCTTACATTTGGATGAATGTTGAACACCAAGTGTTAACTTACAGCCTTCTTTTCTCAGTGACAAAATTTCGCCAAAAAGTGAATTTAAAATTTAAAATATTCAAATATTAAGTAAATTAATATTTAAAATTTTGGAGGTTGTTTTTTCAATTGCCAGATGTGAGGGGAAAATAAAATCCCCAGATTTCTATATAGTTTGGTTTGTAAATTGTCAGTGTGTAGCCCAAAATATAGAAAGATGTATTAAAGATTTGAACTTCATATTTGGTTTTATAGCCAGATTTGGCTTAATCTTCCCAGGGATGATGACTATTTCTTTTTACATCTTCCTATGGAAGATAGCCACTTTGGCTACAAACAAAAAAAATTCCTAAAAAAACACTACACCTTGCACCATGTGTTAATACACCTTGCACCATGTGCTAAGTATGTTTGAAGTGTTTTAGTACCTTTTTTTTTTGGGCTAACTTTATAGAGGTTTTGGTCCTATTTTGACTATTGTAGGTTTGAACTTGGCATATAAGTTATAGTATAAGGCAGGGCAAAGCCAGAGGTGCTTGTTTTTCACATTTAGGTGTCATGCAAAACAACATTCAAAACATGCTTTCACACAACCTAGGCTATAATAGCTTGGTTTGGTCAATCAAATTAGCACGCCAAAGTTGAGATCTGACCCAAAATATGCAGAGTAAGCAGAGGGGGAGGAGATTCCAGTAACAAGAGATTGGGTGGACCTTGACAATAGGCAGTCAATAATCAAGCGGAGTTTGGGGGTAGGGAAGTGAGCTTAGGTTTCCATCCTCATGATCTTGACTAGCCTTTGATCTCAACGCTTCCATCTTATCTTCTTTTAGTTAAGTAGCCTAAACAAAAAGCATTGGATGGATGATCAGTGGACAGGAAACAATTTTTCATTGGGTCTTAGTTTTCTTAACCATGATCATGGTTTGGTCAGTTGCTTTTTTACTAACTACCTACTAAAATTTGTTTTGCAGCCTAAATGGCCATCATTTACAGGAAGATTTTTTAGTTTTTTTTTTAAAAAAAAGGTGGTGATCATCCCTCAGATGGTTTAGTTAAATCTGGCTATGAATCAAATATAAAGATTTTTTGTTTAGCCTGCTGAATTTCTGGCTATTTATTGGAACAAAATATAAGAATCTGGCAATTTATTATTATTTTTACCCCCCTGATTGCGAAGATTGAAACCTTGCAAAAAATGTCATTTTTGAATTTAAAATTTAAAATTTTCACCAGTGAAAAGAACACTGCTAGTAACAACCCACTACCCACTAACTCCTGAGGCACAATTGCTAACCATCTACATCCATTTACTTAGTTAATAGTGACTTATTCCTTCACCTACCTATCTGCTTGACCTACTTTTTGAAGGATTTCCAATGGATGGTGTGTTCCTTTGACATTTATAGTTCAACTCTATTGTAAATAAATAAATAAATGAAAAACACCCATCAAGGGAATAAAAGAAGAAAAAAGAAAGGACCAAAGTCCAAACAAAAGACCACATCCCAAAGTGCAAAACGCACAATGGGGAGCCCTAAGAGGAGAAAACATGAAACATAAGACTTAAACCCATCACCACTAGCATGAAGCAAGTCTTGCAAGGAGATGGGTGAAAAACTTGGAAGGACACCAAGCTTAGAAGAGGCCTTTCTTGCTATCACAATTACCTAACACAAGATAGTGGTGGCCTAAATTATTTAAAGAACCACTGACACCTTTTGCCTATAAAATGAAAATATATGTGAAATAGGAGGACCTTTAGAGCCCTTTGCCATGTTGGCACATCAATGAAAGAAGTCATCATCCACTTGCTAGCATAAACATCCAAATATATCTATTGCAAGAAGGATCAAATCATCCTCACAGTGTAAGTTATGATATGAGACAATATATCCTTTAGTTCCAATCATCATAAGCACTCCCTGGGAAGAAATGCCTCACAAAACAAAATCTACGTGAATTGGGTCAACAATGATTACATCTAGCAAAGTGTGAATACCATTTGCTATAAGCACAATATCCATTAGTCGTTGTCATGACTAGAAAGATGGCGTCAAGAGAACATGTGTTTGCTTACACAAAACATGAAACTTGATGTCCTTAACAATGGAGGTGAAAGAATCTCAAATTGCATTATGTGTGGTTATGCGTTTTCCACAATGTGCATAATGAAACAAATGTATCCCTGTCAAATCTATGGTTTAGCTACATATGCATCAAGAAAGGCCACAAGCCATGGGATGGGGGAAGCCCAATCTAGTGCATAATGTTGAGGAAAAAATGTTAAAAGCCATCCTAGAAGATGGGATGACTAAGTAGGCAAAAGGTCAAGCACTCAAACTTAGGCCTGCACAAGATTTCAATCGAGTGCAATGACAATCTAAAAACAACTCTGAGATGATATTGGAAAATGAATGTTCATGCACACTCTTTGAGATGTTCTCTTGAAAACAATCCACTCCTCTTTCAAATAATTACTCAAATGGTGGGATGGAAGCTTGAACAATTGGAGGTGGAAGGTCACAAGACCACCTAAGGTGAGCCTAAAATGGAAGTGAACCTAAATTGTTTGCCCCTATCATCCCCAATAAAATGGGCAATTGTCTTGCAAAAATCTAGATGCAATGATTGGGGTGACAAGCCCGCAGCTCCCCAAGTACATTACAAGGGTGATAACTTCTGTAGAAACAAAGCTTATCCCACCTCTGGAAATGGGGAGAGTCAAAGCTTGTCAATGAGCTAAGGGAATTTCCAAACAGTTCAAAGAACCTAACCTTAAAAGTTTCCCAAATACATGAATGAGGGCATGCAACCACAATCCAATGAGCCAAAAAGGGTGTTGAACTACAAAGAAAAATAATCAAAATTGGATAAATATTTATGTTTTGCCATTTAAAGCCATGGCAATCATGGAAAGTTATTGCTTTTTCATTCATATGAATGTTAAGGAATTCAAACTAAAAATCCATTTGATGAAATTTTAAATTTAAGTTTTGATTTAAGACCTCTAAAATGAACACTTATGCATAAAATAAAAGTCAATTTTGCAAAGGACTATCAAAAGGACTCATATAATAAAACACATTTGATGGGGAAAAAATTAAGAGGATATAAACCTATTATCCACATTAAAAAAAATTCATACCTAAAAATATGTGGAATTCTAAAACTTTAATCAAAGAACTTTCCAAATTTGATCCAAAATTTTAGAACTTCAAGAGTCCTTTGTGCATAAATGGGGTAAAATGTATATGATGTGTTAAAAAAAGGTATAGTTTATTATACAAGAAAACATTAAAATGTAAAAAAATATTATAATGGTTATGATTCAAAATTATTATCATATAAAAGACAAAACATTGAATTTACAAGGAATTAGGATACTTTCAAATTTTCATATTTATTCAAAAATAATGAGGAAAAAAACACGTAATGTACTTGGACAACTATAAACATTTATTATAACAAGTTGCAAAAACATTGTTCCAAAATGCATTAATATGAAAAAGTTGTTTTGGGGAAAAAAACCATATAGTCCTTTTCTAAAATAATCATGTTGGTTCATTGTATTTTGTTTGCACCTAAAGGTTGAATCAAAGGAGGTCAGTTGGTGTTAAAAATTCGAGAATGGGAGGAAATAACAAAGAAGGTAATAAAGCCTTTGTGCAAAACAAACGAGTGAAAATTTCAAATGCCACCTACACATCACCCAACCTAGGAAAGGCATTTATGTGCTAAACATCATACTCTAAAGCATTATGGAGAAAAGAAGAAATGAAGGGAAAGGACTCCAAAAGAACATCCAAAACCTAATGCCCTTAATAGGGGTACAAAAATTTAATGTTGGCAAGGACCCTGAAGGCAACTTCAAAGGAGGCCAAACAACACATTTATAAGGTTGAACCACAAGGCCTACCAAATTTAACTAAGAAGAAAAATGATGAAAAATTGAAAAGACAACTTAAGCAAGCCTAATGATGTGGGTGTCATCTACAAAAAAATCAAACAAATAAGATGGGGAAAATATCATTAAACTACAAAAATGTCAAAAATGAGCTAGGATGAAAAGATGACCACCCAAAAGATGGGTGAAAACACACTAAAGGTGAGCCATTTTAAGCCAAAAAAGGTGATGTATAATGAGTATTTTAGTACACAATAAATTAAAATCTTGATGGTATTTTTTAACTATCCTAAACACAAGCAAAAAACTTCAAAATTTGCATAACATTTTGAGACTCAAAGTTCACTTTGAATCAAAATTAATCTTGATCCAATGGTTAGATGAAAAAGATTGAATAAAATTAATATACATATAGTATATAATTTACAGTTTTTCAACAACCATAGGGCCTTATGTTTGTGGTTCATGAAACATTACAAAACAAGAGAAAATTGAAAAAATAATGCAATGCCCATTTATAAAATCTCTTCTTCCTTGATATGGTAGTGGTTTTTTTTTAAAAGAAGATTTTATTATGCATGTATTATTCAAAAATGCAAAAAAACACACTTTTTTAAATGAAATTTCATCCAAAAATTTTTAATTTTTAAATGGTCCTAGATTTAATTCATGTATATCAATATCATACACCATAAAAAAATTCACCCAAGAATTCCACTCACAACCCTAATTTTGAAATATATATGAATTTTTTTCAACTTTTGTGACAAGTATTATTTTGTCACAAATATATTCTATACATTCAATTTTTTCACTGTTTATTGGATTTAAAAAAAATTTGATTAGATTAAGTTTAAAGTTAATCAAATATATTTAAAACAAGCAAAAATAATCCAAGATGTGATGTCCATACATTACCAAAAAAATTAATTATAGAAAGATTATACTTGTGACTACAAATTTTGGGGGGTTTAGTATGTTTATGCTTAGATTGCCTTGATGAATATTAATGCAAAATAAAATAACAGATAGATATTTTGAGGGGAGTCATGACTAAAGAAAAAAAGGAGCTAATGAGCATAAAAGGAACAAACAAAAAAGTATGAGTTGAAACAACTACCCACCTATAGCACATAGCCCTTGAAATATATATAACACTATGAGAAATAATGTTAAAGGCATTTGCAATGTCTACTTACAACACTACCCAATTTGGGTGAACATTTAAGGCTATTCGAATACCATGCATCACTATCTCATAGCCTCCCATGATTGCAACCCCAAACTGGTGGGGAAATAAGTGAATGGAAAATGCATCATGAAATTGGTGGCAAAAGGTCTTATTCACCATTTGATAAAAAGTTTCACCTATTGTTATTGGTCGAATGCCACCACAAGGCTTGACCAAAGCTAACAACTTAACAACACCAAAGGCCCTAGTTATACTCTTGGGGTTACGCCCTGTAACAACATAAGAATACACCAAAAATAATTAAGAAAAAATGTTAGTTGAATCCTCTAGGTCAAATAAATCTTGAAAGTGTTCAAATACCATGCATGAAAGCATTCTAGCTAAAAGGTGGGTCGAATGGATGAACGTTGACTTGAACATGTTTTAAAAAAATCCCAAGTTTGTTTTTGGTTAGAACTTCATCAAAAAACCTAAACATGGCATGGACGAATTCGAAGGATG
>Ga0209611_10002607_pt1 | contig 31717 bp, 29 predicted proteins | sample S1TSphgellanicum_3_FD_187693 | JGI IMG/M metagenome (GOLD analysis project Ga0209611, IMG submission 187693) | Host-associated microbial communities from peat moss isolated from Minnesota, USA - S1T2_Fc - Sphagnum magellanicum MG (SPAdes) (version 2) | ecosystem: Host-associated > Plants > Peat... | reverse complement strand
ATTTTATTTTTTTTTATTTTTTTTGGGCTTGCTTAATAAGTAAATTATTGGTGGTCACAAAAATTATCTCCACTCTGCAACCTGATTGGTCTAAGACTTCAAATAAAGGAAAGAAGGGCTGGGTTTCTTTGGGCTCTCTTTCCATTTTATAGGCAATAGCCAAGTGCTTTTTAGGCTATTTAATAGGTCCAAAAACCAAACCCAAGTACCAACTTCTCTTTCAAAATATAAAAAATTCCTCTAAAAGAAACCAAAATCCTTCAAAGATATTATAACTCTACACCTAATCTCAGGTTTCAAAACAAGCCCAAAAAATCATCTTTGAAAAATCCCCATATAAAAATAGACCTATTATTACTTAGGGGCAAAAATCCCTTAAGCTACTATATATACTCTATAATGAATCTAAACACAAATATTTTGCCTTGGTATGCAAGGCCAAAAAATTCAATTTGGTGAAAAACTTACTAAAAATGATGTGATTTTGTGCATCCTCAACTTGTGACTCATAGTAGGTGGATTTGTGTGTGTGTGTGTGTTTTTGGGTGGTGATCATTGAAAATTGGCTAAGAATGGCAGAAGGAGGTTTGCTTTGGAAAGCACACATTCCACTTGGGGCTACAAGGGGAAGTTAGTTGTCCATGCATGCATGGTGTTGAGTCAGGATAAGTGGCAATCCAACCGATACACCTACTAGGGCTAGCACTTTCTTCCCCTTCTCCCTCAAGGCTTGACCCCTATTCAACCTTAACATCATGACTGAGGTACTAGCCTCTACCAATTTCAATAACTTCCATGTTTTGTTGGGCCCTGCACCCACAGGGACAGGGACTATCGCATTGGATCCAACTTTTGGAAGTTTTTACCTTATTAGAATCGGTTTCTTTGTTGAAAGTGTTTAGACTGTTTAGATTGGAACGGACTTTTTTTTGGTGTTCAGAGTGTGGACACAGTAGGTAGATGTACAACATTACATATAGTAAAGGACATCGTGAAGCATCATTTCATCCATCTGTCTCATCATCCATCCGTCATCCGTCATGGTCTGTTTACTCCAACGGGGCGGAGAAAGAGTGAAATATAGATGTGGCACGGCGGAGAATAATATATATTAGTGTTGTAAATTTTATTTTATTTTTTTAATATTTTTTTTTGGGGTTTTTGCATTTAGGTACACTCATCCTGTCTCTTTCTCGACTATTGAAAGAGTTGGGTTGGGCTTTTTTTTTTTTTAAATTATTTAAAATATTGAAAATTTTCAATGTTTTTACATTGCCATAATTTTTTATTATAGTTCAATGGATGCCAGAGCGAGTAGCCGTTAAGCACACTTTTATTAGATATGGGCAATTTCAAGGCTTGCATTTGCCATAATAATAATGGCAATGGATGTCAGTTGCCATTTTAGCACACAAACTTAATAGATATATTGGTAATTACAATGATCAGATTGTCCAGAAAAACAATTTTGCCAATAATAATAATATGCTGGATGCCAAAGGTATTATTATGATGCATGTGAAAATTGCCTGCATTAGAAACCCTAACCATTATGAACAGGGAAGGGGTTTGGATACTGGAACTTATCAACATACAAAAACAAAGAAATAATTTTCAACAAATTGATACCTACTAAATAAGTAACTTACTATTTACTTACAAGTTGAACAGCATTGGGGTATATTTATTGTTTCCGGTCTATTCCCATGGTCAACTATATGTTGCTATCTCATGGGTCACAAGCAGTGCAAACATCAAGATTTTCAGTGACTGATGGATACATGCGGAATGTCGTATATAAAGAGGTTTTGAAAATGTAATTTGTAATTGTAATTTTGTAATATGTACCGTCAAATACACACACCTGTGCATTAGGCACGGGGTTCAAACTAATGGATTTTTACTAGATGATGCATTGGTGAATGTTTGGTCACATAATTGATATTTTTCATCAAACCTAATTGGTCATCAAAGTATTGTGATGTATGATCGTGGTGACACATCGAACAAGGTCTAATTGTAAGTTCAAACAAACGGTCATGGGTAAAGTGATACCTAACCCTTATTACACATGTCTATCAAATGGTCGACACTTTTGATTTGAACAATAATTGAGAATAAATATATTTTTTATACATGGAAACATGGTATGAATTATGTCCTAGTTGTTGAAGGGAAGTTTCCTTTGGATTTTTATATTAATTTTGTTTATTGTTGTAAATTGAAGGTAGTTAGTTATGAAGCGTATGAATTTTCTAAAAGGTGTTGGATGTTGAGGTGGTTAGGAAGTTGACAAGGTTGTTAGTGAGGAAGTGAATAAGTATTTTTGAGAGTGTTGAAATGAATGTAAGGTGGGTGTTTTTCAAAGAGGTTACAATTCCTAGAAATGAACCAAGTTAATAATTAGTTTTATGTTTCAATTGTAAGGGATGGAGGATCCTTTGAATGTGTGACTATGTACAAAATGCTTTGGCAATAGAATGTGAATTGTTCACATGGATTCGGTGATTTGGTTTGGTAAGTTAAAACTTAATATCCATGTATTACATTACAACATAATTGTGTTTTAAGTTTACAAGATCAAGTTTGTGATGAATGGTGTGGTTTGATGATAGAGTTTGGGGGCCACAAAGGTTGGAATGTAAAAACTAAGATCCATTACTATAGGAAAAGGACTTGGTTTATAATGTAGTTGTAATGATCATTGAGTTGAAATATGATGCATGTGAAAAGTGATGGTAGTTAAAATGTTTATCACATATGTCATGAAATTGGTTGCATTGTTAATTATTTGGAAGTGAAGTAGTTGAACTATTACCATATTACCTTCATTAGTTTGGCAATAATTCAATTTTTTTCCAATAAATGTCAATGATTTTCAAAATCAACTACTTGCAATGCTGAAAGTCCTAAAAAACAATTTGGCAATACTATTGATTATGTACCCTAAAGCTTGGTGATGTAATGTGCCTAAGTAGTGAAAATTTATTTGACTTTTTTTTCCCACCTCAATTATAGCAAGAATTTTTTATTTTTACTACCAAGGTGAAATTGGAAAAAAATTGTTAAAAAGATGTTGGAATGGTAAAGGTACTATAATATGAATGCTAATGAGATGGTACATTGTCTAAACTAAATGTGTTGAATAGTAGAGGTTTACAACCATCTTTCCTTTTTGGTTATAACGATTCAAGTTTGTGTGGTTGTACACAATCAAGCCATTCATCACTAACCTTCCCTTTTGCTTGAAACAAAATTTATGCAAAATACTACAAGTTGAAATTGATTTGGCCTTAAAATTGCATTGTGAAATGGAAATTGTTAAATTTAGTTGATTTTTAAATAACTTGCCACTTCTCTTTTAGTTGTGCATTTAAGCATTTTAAATTTTCACATGCCTTTTTAAAAAGCCTTGTTGAATGCACCTATAAATTGATCACTTGATCCCTTTTCTATTTAGTGCTCTTAATAATTGATCAAAGACAAATAAACACATTCATTTATAGATTGAAAACAAAGTTTGACTACGGATGACTACAATAAGGTTGTGTGTAATACATACCCTATGTAAAGAATAGGGCAAAAATGTGGGTTGCATCACACATTAGGTGTGCCCATTAAAGAATATCCTAGATAAACTAATTGTTGTCACAAATATAACTTTTAATACCATGTGAAAGTAATAGCTTGCAAGCCTCTTTTGTGAAACTTAACCAACATTGGCCCCACACATTTATGAATCTATATTGAAATCCTTAGAAGGCTAGTGGATGATATCCACCAAATTTACATTGTGGAATACTAATTGATTGTGAAAAAATTCATCCTTGGTCAACAAATCTTGGGTGAATAGAACATAAAAGCATTTGAAACAAAAGAAAAATTGTGGCAAAGAAATTTGTAATGGTTCAATTCAATCATATTAACCATAATTATTATTTTTAAAACCACCACCTTTTCTATTTATAAAGGCTTCCTCAAAATTTATGGTTTGCAACAAGTTGTGAGGCTTAAATAGATCACACAACATACAAATGGTGATTTGCACCTATCCATTATATACTTCTTCCTTACATACTCACCAACAATAATAATCCATAAATGAATGAAGATTGATCAATAAACACACCTATTCATTGATATCTATCTATTAAGGATAGTAGTTTGTTCATCCTGTTAAGATTTCCCAAACCATGACACCCTCCACCATGCTCTTGATATTGTTGGGAGAGATTTTTAATGTTTAGGGGTGCATCAAGGTGGTTTTGTAAGGTTGAGACCTAAAATGCAAAGAGTTATTGAATATTGAACAAATTTTCATTGAAAATTCAGTAAATTATAAACTAATTATTTTAGGGAACTTTGGGTGCACTATTGGCGTTATTGGAAAGTGTTCAAGGAGTATTATTTTTGGGAATTAATTTCATAACTTTTAGACTTGAGGCATAAAAGATATTGAATATTGAATTATTTTTGTCATTGAAATTCAAAAATTCAAAACAATTTTTTTTTAAGGTTCACAATTAGGGATGTATAAGTGGGTTACTTGTTGATGTTAGTTGTGTAAGTGGGAACAAACAACTAAATGAAGTAGAATGTCAAATATTGTGTCTTGTGTGGGGTTGCTTACTTATATTGGTTGTGAAAAAATAAAAATATGTTTTACAAGGACATTAAATTAGTGTTATGAGCTACTATGTGCTTGAAATATTTAACCTTATCCAATATTATTATTGGTCCAAAATCATTGAAGTCCACAATAACATGTGTAGCCAATTTGAAATCAAGGTTCAAAATTAGTTCAAAATAGTTCAATTCATTGTCATACACACATATTAATGTGGGTTTTGTTGAAATAAGGATATGTGCATAGTGGGTCATTGTTCAAACATCATGTCACATTATTTTATTAACATTCAACATTATTTTGGATTTTGTTAATTTTTCAAGCATAATGTATTTTATGTGGATGTGAAATTAGATTGTCTAATCAAATATTTAGTGTGGGAATGTAATTAGTGTAACCCTCATTATTACATGTGTAAGTGGCTCAAAACAAAGGTTCATAATTAGTTTTGACCATATTAATCATGTTGATCAATGAATGTGACCTATGATTGGTCCATTGAAAACCCAAACGGATATTAGCTATGTGGTTTGCAAATATGCTCTAAATGCTTCAACTTTGTGTGATACCAACAACTTGATAATTGATGGTGAAAACTTGTTGAAATTACAACTAGAGGACCATTACGAGTTTTACAATGTTGATGTACAATGTATTGTTGTTTGAACTTTGATGGAGTTAAGAAAGTTTTGAGGAAGGGAAGTTAGCCTTGGAGATGGGGGGAACCAATAAAGAGGTGAAATGGATTGATCAATTTTTGCCCTCCACCATACACATCAATGTTTAGGGGACTGATTTCCAACCTTTGAAATTTCATTTTTTCCTTTGTGTGTTTGTTTTTGAGCTTTGAAGTTATATTGTCTTGTGTGTTGTGCAAGGATCATTTAGGGTGCTTGAAAGGTTTGTGTTTTTGCTCCAAATTCCAAGATACTTACTACTAAGTTTGAGTGCAACAAGTTTTAATTTTTGCCTCTTACAAGTTGTGTGTGAATGTATTTGCATGTGTTGTGTGCAACCATTGACTAAAGGGTTTTTGGACATTTGAAATTTAGTCATCAACTTTGTTGTGGGTTCACTATTCATTGATTTTGCTTGTTCAATTCAATGCAACTTGCAAGTGTGTGTGCACATTTTGTAAATTACATTACAATGTCAAACAATTAAGATTTAGGCAACAAATCCTAATTGTTGATTCTTGAGTATTAAGTGTTTCTTTTTTATGTTTATCTTTATGTTGTGAATTGTGAGGTGCAAGATGGCTCCTTTTAAACCCCTTGGTGAATTCAAATTTCATTGTGTGTTTGATTAACAAAGTAAGGTTGGCAATGTCGTTGATAGTAGCAACCAAGGTTTTGGTATGGACAAAGAGAAATCAAGAATGAAAAAAAAGGTTTGGATCCCAAGTCAATGTGAGATTTGAAATCCAAGTTGAAAAAATCCCAAAAGATATTGAACTTGAGTGTAAAAAAAAGAAGAAAAAACCTTATGAATTGAATAAAAAATTTCAAGAAGCATGAACTATAAACTTGTTGTGGGTTGAAAGCATATTCAAAGTGTATTGAGTGAAGTGGGATTGTCATCCATATCAAGTCCAAGATTAGTACAAAGGTCATATGGGGAAGGAAAAGTTGTTAGCTCCTAAATTTGATTCTTTTTGCAAACATGATGGTTGGAAAAAAATTACTCCCCCATGCTCGATGTTCCTAAAGGCAAGTTTTATTGGGCTAACTTTTTTCAACATGCTAAAAATGAATTGCTTTATGCTTCCAATCATGGGACAAATATGTTGAACAAGGTCATGCCCCGTGTGGCACATGATGGCTCAAACAAAATGATTTAGGTTGCCACAATGTGTTCTAACTACTCCAAAAGGGAAAGCCCATAAATGAATATGATGAGAGCGTGAAAGGCTTGTTATTATAGTTTTGAAAGGTGGTAAAGCTCATGGGAGAAGGCAATTCATCAATGAGAAGAGCCCCATGCTTCCACCACTTTTCAACAGACATCCTTTACCATAGGATGGAATGCAATGAGATCCATGACAAGGGGCTCTTTTGTTGTAGACATGCTCCAATTTTGCTCCTCCTTCAATCTTGAACCAAAGTGTTAGAAAATGGCATATAAAAGTATGTGAGTGTATATTTAAGCTTGTCCCCTTCTACAATGATAATAATGGGATGTGAGAGCTTTGTGAACATGGTACAAAAATCAAAGAGACTACACTATAGCATATCATAATAAGCGTATAAAGAATACCTTCCGTACCATTCTTGAACATTTTAGAATTGAAAGAAAGGTTGCTCAAACTCTTTACCCCATGAACTTAATTGATAGGACTCTCGACATGGCCAATTTCCTCAAGGTCCAATCTATTTTTCATTTAAATAATTTTGTGTTGAAACCAAAATCATGAAGATGGAATTGATCTCAAAATGAATAATTGGACAACAAGTTTGGCATTACACAATGTGATACGCGTTCCATTTTGCAAGCCCTTGAATTCAAACTCCACCTCAAAAGAAACATTTGAAAATTGTCTGTTTAAGTGTCCAAGTACCAAAAGCCCATTTGTAGAGATAATGGTGCGGCAACCAAATTTGTATTCATGAGTATCAGAACTTCTCTATACTTCTTTAGGTCAAATTGAATAGAATTGAAAGATGCCTGAATAACAAATATGGTTAAAGAAATTACAGATGCAACAAATAGCAACAAACAGCAAAAGAGGAAAAAGAGAAGACCCGAATACATTAAACAAACACAGAAGAAGACTGCCAATTCAAAACACTGCACTTCTAGCTGGGGACTACAAAATCTAGAGACAACCCAAATTAATTTACAGGGTTTCACTAAAGAGGAGACCTACCCCAAACTAGCCTCTGAGTTACCAATTTGAAATTGGTTCTTGGGTCTGCACTCAAGCCATTAGTACTCTGTCCCAATAAAATTCTTCAGTATTTTGTTTAAAGACTGCAGCTGTAATAAATAAGTTCTCGCCCATGTATATAAGAAGCACCCAAAACACAAACAACAAAGACAGAATAAGCAACAAAAACTAATGCAATGATATGACAGACAACCCTGATGTACAAGCAAGAATATGCTTGTAATGAGCAGTGGCATGAGCATCCATAGATACAGAGACTGGATCCAGATGGAACTATGTTACTTGGCTATCAATTTAATGGCCCCAGCTTTGAGTTCCATGTGATCATGACAAAACAGTTGAATCAAAGTCACCACTTTAGTGACTAACTTTAAGTCTTTTGAGGATTTGTCCATTCGCTCCATGTGATGTTGATGGATCAATCAGCTTGAAAGAGCCATCCTCCACTTAGGGCACCTCCCAATTATTTCCTTGCCATCAGTAAAGGGCTTGCCCATATGCTGGAGGATGGCAGCTCTGGGTCCTAGAAAGCTGGTGGTTGCTAGGCAGTGGATTACCCACTTGATATGATGGCCATAGCAGAGAAGTTTCACATTAGACTTGAAACCTCTCCACAGGTTGTGCCAGACTGGAGAGACTCATTAGCAAGTGTCCCAATTGGTAGCGTAAGTTAGAGCCTATTCAAGAGAACAAGATTTGTCCTGCAACTACCTCAGACCTCCATCAACCTTGCCTTATCAGTAACAACAGGCCTTAGCCCATTCCAAAGCTCTCCAAGCTCTCCTTGTGCCCATGCAGCACAAGCAACAGGACCCAACGTTGATGGCACCTGACCACACCAACAGCCAAATAGTCAAGACAATCATCAGCTGCAATGTACACTAAGCCCAACAGATCAGTAAGCATTGAGCTGTGGCAACTCCATAGGCAGAAGCAAACTAATCAACAGATCAAATAAAAGACTGAAGCTGTAGGCTGGATGGAATCACATGTCTTTTCTAAGGAAATGGCTGTGCATACAACATATTCATAGGGTATGCAGGCACTGATGTTACAAGAAAGTGTAAATGCAATTTCCATGCATCCATTCCACTGGCACCAGATGAACTCATTTAACTGCTGTATACATGGTGAGAATCTGTGCAAAACATTTCATCAGTCCTGAATGCCAGTACATTCCACAATTGCCATGAGGAACTTACCAAATAAAGGAGGGCAGGTTGAGGCAACTGACTCAATAAGCCAGCAGCCAGAGCTGTAATGAGGCCAATAGAATAGCCACATACGGCATACCGAATGTACTGATTTCCTCTAGAGAATGAGCCCTCATTCTCATGTTCTCTCCCTTTCCGGTGATCAAAACACAGAACCAAAGCGAGAAGCATTCCTGGAATGGCCTGCATGGTTTGCAACAAACACCCTTCAGTTTGAGCCGCTTTTAATGCCCTTCTTCCATTTACATCTGTAGACATTTCAGATCTGAAAACAACAGCAACTCAACCCTACATCAAGAGAAAACAAAATCCAAAACCAAGGAGCAGTTTTGAACAACAGCCAAAACCATACACATAATCAGGGACCTTCAGCAGCAAGGTGCATAGTATTGACCACCTATCATAACATCACCACTGACATCATACTTTCATGTACATGGATGGAGGTGAATGTAAAACAAGAAACTTCATTCATGGTTGATAGCTCAATAAAACCTAAAAGAGAAGGAGAAAAACTAAAAGAAACCCACTTGACAGGAGCACTTTTCTCTTTCGTTGCCAGTAGACTAAAGAAAAGTTGCTGATCAATTTCTCTGTTCTACAGAATCTCCAGTTCTGTGCCTTCAATGGGTTCAGAGACACAGACTGCATTTTGATGCATATCAGAAGGGTGTGTAACAGGCAGAATTGTGAAGAATGAGAGAAAGATACCATATCTCCAAGGCCAAGCATCAGAAACTCTGTTCCTCCACTGCTGCTTGGAATCCATCCTCCAAGTAAATTGCGGGGAAAGACTAGCTTCACGGGAAGCTCCAGTTTCTTTGTGATTGCTTGTGAAAGGCCCTGCAAATTCAAAGAGCTGGCCACAGTGTGGATGGGATTGGATGCTTGTTGAGTGGCCACAGATACCATAACGTTGGAGCCAAAGAATTGCTCAGAAAAAAACACCCAGAAGATGTCGTACACAAATAGACACAGGAGCAGGAGTGCACAGATCTTGATATTTGGAAGCCGGACATGGCTCACAAATGCAATGCAGATTGAGATGCCAAGTACGTTGTTCAAGAGCCAATGACCCGTCACAAGCCAAGCTGCAACCACCACACAACTGACCACAACCAGCAAGCCCTGTGTTCGGCTGAAGGAGCCACAGCAGCCACGGTTCACAATGATGGGATCCAGTAACCCCATTTGCGAATTCATGTAAGTCACATAAGGGGCCATGCAAAACGCTAGAGAGGAAGCTGATGCCACTGCAGTGAAAGCCATAATGAACTGGGACATGGATGCAAACAGATAGAACATGAGCAGGAGGCTGCAGGAACTAGCTATAGGAATCATCAAAGCCTGTGAACTGTCTAGGGTTATGGATGCTTCTGCAAAATCCCTGTGTCTTTCAGATTCCTTTTCGAAAGTCAAAGCCCGCTGCGCCGAGGCTGACACCACAAACACCGCAGTGGCTATCAAAACCACTGACGCCGGCTCCAGCAGATACGCCAATCTCCACAGAGCTTCCATAATGTCTTTCGCGAAACCCTAAAAACTCTGAAAACTCGAGATGTGTGTGCCTCCTGTCTCTGTCTCTGTCTCTCTCTCCACTGTTCCCTACTGCCCACCAAAAACAGAATGCATGCGGCAAGTCCTCCGCAACAAGGAATTGCCTGCTTCCTGTGCACCCAACCTTCACAAAGAATTTCTCATCTTACCCTAACGACTCCATCGAACTCGATTCTCCTTCCACGAGCCTCCTCTTGCTACTGGCGGAGATGTTTCAACTTCGAAGTTGAATTACAGGGATGCGATTCCATATATTGGGTAAGAGAAGGTGATTTCCGGATAAAGACGAAAACGGACTTTAGCAGCAAGGCAGGAATAGTCCTGCTCTCAGAGCGAGCAAGCGACTGCTGCGAAAATCAAAGAGCTCCAAAGTCCATACAGCAACTGGCCTTTTTGGTGTCCGGATTTCCGCGAATTTGGGCGCGCAACTGGGAAACAGAGCAGCAATCAAGACGCACATACTCCATCTCGATCAGACTACGCGGAAATTTTGCGGAGAATTTCTGGGCGCGAGACGGGAAGAGAAGGAAAGAGGAAACGAGAGAGACGAGAGAAAAAGGCGAACAGGCACTCTCACGCGGCGGGAGCATGGTGGGCTCACGGATGAGGAATGATCCCCGACACATCCGACGGATGATTTCCGATCCTCGTACGTTAACTCTGCGTGGATTTCATCCATATTTTTCTTTTAAAATCCACTATGGGTTGACGAGCTTTTTTTTTAACTGGCGGAATTTCGTCAAAAGGCGAAACACTTTTTTTTTTCCCGAAAAGAAAAAGAGATTTTGGAGGGTTTCAATTGCCGACTCACCAGAAGTGAGAAAAAATAATAATAAAAATCTCAAGGTTTCTATATTTGGTTTTTAAGTGTGTAGCCATAAATTTTGAAGCTTGATTATAAAGATTCATACATAAAATCTGTTTGTAGCCAGATTTTACTAAATCTTCATAGGGATGATTGCCATTTTTTTCTGCATCTTCCTATTGATAATGTTTTTTTTTTTTGAATTTTAATATAAGATGTTTAATAAACTCATATGAAATATTGATACTTGATGGCTGCAAATTTGATGAAAAATGGTAGAAAATTTTTAATTTTAAATGGAAAATTTTAATCAATGACCCTAGAGAAGTGTTACACTTGGGTGAATAAAGTGACCAAATGCAATCTCTAAGGACAACATACATATTTGAGGTGTTTAGACCAATTTTGAAGATTGTGTGTACTCAAATATAAACTATGACTCCAAAATTGGAATTACCAAAGGAATGCATAAAATGTTGTCCTCTAGTATTGTGGGGATTATTATGTAATCTCGTGCAATATATGTTGTTGAAACATTTTGTAATTTCAAACAGAAGGGAATTTTTGACATTTGTGAACGAATTTGTGCAAAGGCCACACTTTCTTTCAACTTATTTGCCTAAGTTTGCAAACAATCTTTTCCAAAAGAAAACTGTACACTAATTTGGTGCATAAAATTCGTTATAATTTGTGGTAGTAAAATGAAGTGATGACTAATAATACATGTGCTAATGTTTTTGTTCATAGTGAGAATATTGTGTACTTTTAGAGCAATACGATGCGCAATTGCTAATGGCTAGATGTAGGTGCCATTTAAAGGTGGAGTCCTTCAGAGTATGGAATATGATGTGGGAGGTATTGGCTATGATATGGCAAATGCCCTTCCATGAGCTTTGTGAATGGTTAAGCTCCACAAATGGTAATTCCTCAGACCAGTGTTTCTTTTACGGTTGAATTTTCGCCAAATTTTGACCTAAGCAAAGGATTTTTCATGGGAAAATTGGCCCAAATTTGCCAAATTTCAAATTTTAAAAATTCCAAATTGCCAGAGTCTTATGCTACCTTCCAGAAGGTAGCCAAGAATATAGAAAGATTTATTTTTTCCTACTTTCATATCTATTAGGTAGCCAAATTTGGCTAAATTATTTTTTCGATGAGCTTTTTAGGCCCACACATAAGGACTTTTCATTGACTACTAAAGGTTAAAGCTGAAAGCATTTGAAAATTTTCCATGCCCAAGTTGGAGAGCATAGTTGGAGTGATCACTATTAAATGTGCTGGCCACAATAGCCATGGCACCTTTCCACAAAACCCATGGGACCATTTTTTTTTTTTAAATTCACCCAAAGGAACCATCCAAAAAAATTTCATGACTAGACATTATGTGGAGCAAGTATGGTTGGTATGTGATTATTTTTCAAAAAAAATTGATCTATGTGATGTTTCACCACCCCTTGAAGATCTGCCAATGGAGGAAAATGACTATGTAACCATTTAGGTTTTGGTTTGCTCTCATGTTTTGAAGAGTTTTCATAGGTGTTAGTGTGTGCTCCAAAAACTAACACCCCATGAAAACTCTTCAAAACATGGAAGGAAATGAAAACCTAAGTCATTACACTCACATAATCATCCAGGGTTTTGGACTACTGCTGACTGGACTAGTGCCCCCAACAAAAGGCTTTGAATGCCAAGGCCATCAAATGCATAGGCACTAAACCCCAGCTCTTTAAGGTGTTAAGTCTTTGATGATTGGTCCATCTACCTTAGTTTTCACTTGATCCCACATTTTGATGAATATTCACTAGGTGTTACTGGGAACTCTGAGTTCATTTTTTAACTTCATGGAACATTTCCTCTTTTAATCCTTGTTGGTTTGAACCAATGTCAAACACATGTATAAACGATGTAACCTTAGTATATTGGGTGGAAATGAATATGATAAAACCCTAGCAAACTCCATAAAACAAAGCACTGAGGAAGGGGAGAAAAGAAGGAACAAAGAGAAAGGACCCAAGTTTAAGCCAAAGGAGCTGAACCCAAAATGGGTCATGTTCCAACACCCCCACCAATTGCAAGAAGCATATCAAAGAGAAAAAGGGATGGGAAACTTGAAATATTGGTAAGCTTAGAAAAGTCCTCATTTACAATGACAACATGCTTCAAAATAGAGTTTGATTGAGCCCTTTACAAAGTTATCAACACCTTTTACCTATGAAAAACTCACAAAATATCCAGAAGGTCATCAAAGCCCTTTGTCAACCATGTCATGTTAACACATCGATGAAAAAAATCATTCGTTCATTGGTGCAAACAAGCAAAAACTTCTACAATAATGGAAATAACACATTCACTTAGTGTTAATCATGGTAGAGTCCTTTCTTAACTTAAGCCGCCATTGTCAGGTAAACCTTGCAATTTGAAACTTGCAAAACCAAATTTACTTGGGTGGGATCAACAATGACAACATCAACCAAAGTGTGAATGCCATCAACCAATAACATGATGTCAATTCATTAGCGAAAATACCAAAAAAGAAGGCAATGGAAGCACGTGAGTTTACTCTTACAAAACATGAAATCCCAACTTTTTCACAATGAAAGTGAAAACATCCCAAATGGCATCATGGGATTTAATCCAATCCTCACCATGGGAATAAAAAAGAGGGTTCAAGGTGGGTCCCTATTAGAACTAAAGACTAGCCACAAATGCACTACGTCAACTTGAAAACTAAAGCTTAAGGGAGGTCCAACTTGGTGTGCAACATAGAGGAAAACACATTTGAGGCCAAACATAAGAATCAAATGACTAAATGGACAAAAAACCAAGCATTCACCTTTAGGCCCATGTAGGACCTCAAACACATACAATGTGAATTAGAAGCCATGTCACTAGAGATGATGATGGAGAATGAATGGTTGTGTAATTTGTTTGAGATGCTTTCCTAAAATCAATTTTTTTCCCTTTCTACAAATTACATGAAAAATGGACCACAAGTCACCACATATGGGGGAAGGAAGTTTTTGTCCAAACCTCAAATGGGCTTGGAAGGGAAATAAATAAAAATTGATAGCACCTATTGCCTCCAATAAGAATGGGCAATTATTTGATAAAACAAATGCCCAGCTTCCTATATAGGTTGTTTACACAATGAACTTTGTGGAAATGAAGCTAATACCCCCATGAGAAATGAAGAGAAAAGCTTGATGGTGCACCAAAGGGATTTGTGGGCAATCCCAAAGACCAAGCCCAAGAAACACCTCAAAACTAACATGAAGGTCATGTCAAAAAAGGCAAATTAGTGTTGAAATATCAACAAAGGAAGGAACAAAAAAAGCAAATAAAAAAATCTTTAGGTGAAACATTGAAAAAAAATCCCACAAGATATTTGGCCATCCCCTAACCTTCAAAACATATTTACATGGCAAACATCCTTGTCCAACATGTTTCATAAAAAGGAAGAAATGAAGGAAGTAAATCCAAATGGGATACCTAAAACCTTGATATCGTGTGAAGGGCAACAAAAATTAATGGAAAGAAAAAAGCCAAGAGACAAATTGAAAGGTGACCAAGTTGTTAAACATTTATAAAATAAATCACAAGCCCCACAAAAACCAAATAAGAAAAAAAAATGTTCCAAACTAAAAGGAATGACAAAGGCATGACCAATAAGGGATGGGAAAATACAAAAAGGAAAAAACCCTGATAGAACATTGTAACGCCCAAAAATGGGCTACTGAAAAAAAAGGCATGGCAAACAATTCACCCTAGCATGTGCCCATTAAAGAATGGATGATGGACATCTGCTTTAAAAGGGAATGGTGGTTGAAAAAGAGGAGAACATGTTGGGCAAAAAAAGGCTGAATAAAAGGAAAAAGTTGAGACAATTGGCTTCTTGTCATGTGAAGTTCATAAAACATGGCTATTCAAAAGATGGTGTTGAAAGCATTTACATCATCCACCTATAACATTGCCTAATCAAGATGGATGTCTAAAATAGCTTAGACACCATGAACCATTGTTTCACACCCACCTTTGATTACTATTTTCACTAGTAGAAAACCTAGAATTTTTGGTCAAAAAGTACCAAATTTGACAAGGGTCTAAAAGACCACTTATTCATCTTTGACATGTCGATTTTAACATGTCATGTGTGACTAAGGTGGTTTTTTTTACTAGCACCATTTGATTGGTCATTTTGATTGGTTAATTTATACCCATATCAAAAAAAAAAAATTGTGGCAGGCAGGCAAGTATGTCGTAAAATAATAAGTAGGTAGGTAAGTGATAGCCTAACCTAGCCTAGCTTATCGTACTTGACCTACCTTAACCTAATTTAATAATCATACTTGGCCTACCCTACTTATTTTAGCCCCTTAAGCATGTACATAGGTTATAATGTTAAGAATTGAACCCTTGACCTCCCCAATGATAAACCAAGTCTTTAACCAATGGAACACACCATCAAAAGGTGATCAATTTTTGTCAATTTTTTAATTTCACATGTTTATTTCAACACATCACTACAAGACTATGTGTCAAGGACATGAAAAATCACAGGAACAAAGGTTAAAAAGAAGGTCTAACTCTAATTTTCAAACAAGGGACAAAATGAAATTATTTGATTTAAAAACAAAGACACAAGATGTGCACGACAAATGTGAAGACAGATCTTTATTATGCTAACATATGCAAACATGAACATGAAAAGAACTTGATAAAGCTATGGTGCAAAATCGTGCTTAAGACCGATGTTGAACAAACTAAAGGAAATGAAAAGTCTTATTCCTATTTATACCTCTTTGGGGACCTAGTTCAAGGAAGTTTCCAATGAGGTTTGTATGTGTGCATTAAATAAAAAAGCTTTTTGAAAACCTTCCTACCTGATAATCAACTATGAATTAACTAAAAGTTGACTTGGATTTAATTAGAAGTCAACTAAGAATTAATGGGAAATTCACTAAGCTTTAATTAAAAGTTAATTAGGACTTAATTGGGACTTAACTAAAAATTAACTTGGACTTAACTAAAACTTAATTGAGAATTAACTGGAACTTAACAAAAAATTAACTAAAATTGAACTAAGAGTTACGGATGAACACTATGAATGAATTCCATCTATTAGAATATGGTGTTTAATGTTTGCATTCGTCACATCACCTCCCCTTCTAACGACGAGGTCCACAAAAAGTGGACTTGGGTTTGTTTAAATATTGTTGATGAAACTCATGCACCTTCTCCGTGGCATGTGATAGGTTCGTGATTGGTTCCCAAATGCGTTCACTCACATCATAGCCATGCTAATGAACAAGATATTGGAGTTGACAATTAGAGATCATTGAATTTAAAATGCCTTCCATTTCATATTCTTATTCACCATTGACTTCAATAGGTGGAGGGGGATCATAGATTTTTTTTGGAATGGTAGACACATGGTAAGGTTCTAATAAGAAAACATGAAACACAAGATGGATTTTCATAGGACCTAAAAGCTTGAATTAAAAAGCCACGACATTGGTTTGTTTCACAATGAGGAATGGACATAACCTTTGATGATCCAACTTCTTTGATGGCCTTGTTGTTTTGATATGTTGTCGTTGAAACCAAATTTGGTCCTTAACCTTGAAGCTAGGTTGTTCCTTCCAATGTTCATTAACATTTTCCTTGTATTGTCTTTGCGCTTCTTCAAAATTAGATACAAGTTAAGCTCAAACATTCACTAACCACATGGTTCGATCCTTAGTTGCTAGATTCATGACTTTGTGCACACCTTGTATGTCAAACTTGTGGTGAAAAATTATGATTTGCAAAGAAAGGTGTTTGCTAGGTTGATGAATGCCCTATGTTGTTATGATCAAACTTTGTCATGGCCAAAAGTTCTAACCAATTATTTTGATGATAACTTGTTGTGCATCGTAAATATTATTCCAAGACTTGATTCACCCATTCTGTTTGCCCATCCATCTAGGGGTGGAAAATTGATGACAACTTCACCTTCACACCTAAAAGCTCAAAGCGTCGTTTGGAAAACTTAGATGCAAATTGAGGCCCATGATTAGAAATGATATCCAAAAGACCATGATATTGAAAAACATGATCAAGGAATAACTTGGCTATTCCTTTGCCAATTATTGTTTTGATACATGGAATGAAATGAACCATCTTCGTTAAACGGTCCACCGCCACCAAGATGGAATCATAAAAATTAGAAGGCGGAAGATCTGTGATGAAGTCCATGGAAATTGAAAACCACAAGGATGTGGGGATTAGTAATGGTTGAAGGAGACCATAAGGGTGATGATACAGATTTTTTGCTCGAACACAAACATTGCAAAATCCGACAAACTCCTTCACATACTTCCAAGGTTGTGGCCACCAGTAATCTCAAAACACTAACTCCATGGTCTTATTGAATCCAAAATGGTCTGTAGCCAAAACATCGTGCCTAGCTTGGAGAACTTAAAGTCATGCAAGCCCATCAAGAACATACAAAAGACCATCACAATAAAGTAAACCATTTTGAAACTTGAACTTAACATGATCACTAGAAAAATTCTAGACTTGATGACAATTCCTTAATTGGCCTTGGATGCTAATAGCAAGAGGGTCCTTTTTAAAATCTTCTTGAATTTAACAAATAAAGGTTGTGTCCTCAGGAATTACCAACGCACCCAAAATTGAAGATGTTCAACTTGAAAATGACATCACATTTTTGCTTGTAGGCGATATTTCTTTCTTTAGATGCAAGGTATGATCAACGAGAAACAATGCATCAAATTTCCTTTGTTGGCATCCACAAAGATAATCGAAACAAAAACAATGCCCACTGAGCTTGGCGTCAATTCAAAACATGAATTGTCATGAAATACAGCAAGTTCGTATGGTCTAAATTCACAATGATTTCATATTGAACTCCTTAAAGTAATTGACACCACTCTTCAAAGGCATCCATGATGCCTATAAATTATTTATCATGAATATCATAATTAGTCTTCACAATAGAAAACTTAAGAGAAGGAAAGCCAAAAGGATGAAAATGATTGTTTTCTCCAAGTTGGGAAAACACGACGCCTATTATAAAATTGGAAATGTCCATTTCCAAAACAAAAGGTTTGGAAAGGTCTACATGAATCAAAAGTGGAGTAGTAGTGAAATAATCCTTCAAAGATTGAAAGATATTATCAGTATCAACTCCACCAAAAAAAAATTTATCCTTCCTAGTCAATCGAGTAAGAGGGGCCACTATTGAAACATAATGGGTAATGAAACGTTGATAAAAGTTAGCAAAGTCAAAAAAACATTGGACATCTTGAACAAAAGTTAGAGTAGCCCAATCAACAATGGTTTGAACCTTATGAAGATCCATACGAATGCCATCTCCAAAAATGCTGTAACCTAAAAATTCCATTTCAAATTGATGGAATTCACATTTTTCCAATTTGGCGTAAAGTCCAACCTTTCGAAGCTTCTTCAAAACCACACATACATGGTGTTCATGGTCCTCCATTTTCTATGAGAAAATGAGAATGTCATCAATGTAACAGTCCACAAAATCATCCAAATATTATAAAAAAACATCGTTCATCAGATGTTGAAAAACAATAAGTGCGTTAGTAAGGCCAAATGGCATCACAACATATTCAAAATTGCCATCACGGGTTCTAAATTTGTCTTCCATTCATCACCTTTTCGAATGTGCACCAAGTTGTATGCTCCAAATAAATCAATCTTAATGTACACCTTGGCATGACTAAGCTAGTTCAACAACCTTGAGATCAAGGGCAAAGGGTATCAATTCTTAATGGTGAATTGATTCAGCCCATGATAATCAATACACATTTGGAGGGTACCATCCTTTTTCTTAACAAACAAGATCGAAGCACTAACTGGTTACTTGGAATGTCGAATGAACTTTTTCTCGAGGTTTTCATCAATGTATCCATGAAGCACTACAAGTTCATCATGTGACAAATTATAGATGGGTCCAAATGGAAGTTGTGCTCCTTCCACAAGATCAATGGTGTAATCATATAATCGATGTTTGGGCAAGGTGTTCGCATTTTTCTTTTCAAACACATCCTTGAATTCTTGGTATTGGAAAGGAATATCATGTGGATGTAGTTCAACATTTGGTGAGGGGAAAATGTAAATTAAAAATGCATCTCCTCTCATGGTAGCTTTCATGAAAGCTTTTGCTCCAACGAACAAAGGCTTTGGGCACCTAGGCCTTTTTAAACCACCAAGATCTCCTTGTTATTTCAAATTTTGCATGGTTTTGATGAAGGTTTCACACTCCAAGGCCTCATGCTATGGTGTTTCAAAATGAAGACTCCTCATATGCCAATCCACTTGTGGAGTATGTAGAACAAGCCAAGACAATCCAACAATGACATGATTTTTTGGAAATGAAATGACATTGAAAAGAAACTTGCTAACGTGGGAACCAATGGTAACATCTAATGGTTTGGTTTCACGTGTGATTGGTCTTGATGAAAGGTTTTGACCATCAATGACCTCAACCGACATTAGTATGTTCTTTTCCACTAGAGCCAACTTGTATTGTTCACACTAGCTCCTCGTTCATAAAACATGCTGATGTGCTAAAATCAAGAAGTGTTTAAGCCTCCATCGTCGTGAGCTTACTACATTTGACAATGATTTGAACCAAGAAACATGCTGTTGGGTTTGAAGATAAAATGGGACCATTTTCATTATATGATGCATCAAGGTCTAGCCTCGCAATCCCTTATGAAATTAAACATGTTTGTTTTCTAACTTTCCTGGTTGTGGATCCATAATAAAGGTGGTGCATGTTACCTATGGTCCACACTTCTTTGGACATTCATGAACAATATGGCTTGGTTCTCCACAATACAAACAAAAATTGTTTGTACGTCGATGTGCTTCTCTTACTCCATGAGGGGTTTGAATCTTGTTTTATCAATCTGCATGGGGTCGTTCTTTGGCAAGGTTATTGAAGGCTAGGCTGGCATTGTAGGTGGAAAACTCTTTTGTGTTGTTGATGGTGCAAAATTCATTTGTGGTATCAATGTGGATTCATGGTGCCTTTTTTGTCGATGTTTAAATAACTTGTTATCACACTAAACAACTTATGCAATGGCCTAACTTAATGTTGAAGGATCTTGCAAGGTGAGTAGCAAGTCCTTCACATCACCTCATAACCTAGATTGGAATTGATTTATAAACGTTGCTTCACCCCATGAAATATCACAAACTACATGAACTCTGATGCATCTACCAGAGTTGAATGTACTCGACAAAAAGATCGTATCTTAATGTTAGACTGTGTTTTTTGTTGGAATCTCCAAAGGTGGCATTGAACTTTTCAATAAACGCTTCAAAGTTGTCAAACAAGGGTGATTGATGTTCCAACAAAAGTGCAAACCAAACAAAGGCTATGCTTGACAATAAGGTGCCAATGAATTCAACTTGAGCTAGGCCAATTGGATATCCATGAGGATGAAATTGGATGACCAAACACACTTGATTGACAAAACTTTGAATGTTGAACTGTGCCATCAAACTTATCAAGTAGGTTGATCCATGGTTCCTTTGGTTGGGGTTGTGTTGCCAAAACACATCCCAAAGAAGTCGAAACTTGATTAGTTTGTAAATGAATAATAAATTCATGAAGTGTTTGATTTTCATGTTCATGATTCCTAAGGACAACAAGGACTTCTTCCATGGCTATAAACATGATTATGAACACTGTGAAATATGACGCCAACAAGAGGTGGGTAATCCACAACTTCAATCAACAAGAAGTGGGTAATCCACAACTTCTTGGAAACTTTTCCTTTGAAGAAGAGGGGTAATCCATATTCAACTCCAAAAGGAATCTAATTCTTAAATGGCTTATAAATGCACAAATAAACATAGACCTCATGGAATCTATTCAAATTGTTGTAGCCCTAACCTTGGGCTTGTGACCAAAGCAAGGGCTTGCAAGAGGGCGAGATAAGAAGGAGACGCGGGAAACACATCTTATACTCCCGGGAGTGCATGAGAGTGTGAGAGAATGAACCTTCACACTCCCAAGGCAACTCCGACTTGGGGAGTTAGAGTCCTGAAGGATTCTCGAATCTTCAGGGAGCGATTACAAGGGTCAAAACCCATTCGTTTGAAGAATTCTTTATATCATTGGAAAACTATTGAAATGTAAATGTTTAAAATGGGCTTGCATCACCCATTTGGACATCTGAAACACAAGTTATGGCCAAAAGAAAGGTCAGGAATCAAATTAACAATTTGACTCCCGACCATTAACAGTCGGGAATCGACCCGATTTCCTTGCGTGCAGGTGGCATGCGACATATTGTTGGAAAGCTTTCGACAAAGGCTACAACTTTGCTTTAGACCTCATCACGATCGGAGGTCAACACACAAAGTTATGGGGCACCAAAGTCGCAAAAGTCTTGACTTTGGCAATTTCTGGACTCCCATTTGGGAGTCTCGAAACAAAAAGCCATTTGAATGTGGGCCTTGTGGAGAGGCACAAAGTATACTATAAGGGGGGAAGGTGGTGGTTTCCCCTGAGTTCGGGCCGTGGTGAGTCTCGTGAGTTCGAGCACCAAAAGTGCTTCAACTATGCACTAACCAACTTGTTATTTGGTTTGTGCAAATGCGAGTGAGTGATTAAGTGCTTATCATTCTTCCTAGTCCCATCCCGAAGCTCCAACACGCCCTTCTACCCCCCAAAGTGCTGCAAGCCAGGTAACGTGCCCTGACTCCTTGTTTTTCCATTGTCTTTAGTCTAGACTCACATTTGATTCCATTAAGGAGCCCGAGGTGCGTCACAAATGATCAAGAACACAAGAAATTATAAGAATAAAGGCTTAAAAAAAGGTTTAAATCTAGCTTTCAAACAAGGAACAAAACAACATTGTGTGATTCAAGAAACAAAACCACAAGATGTCATGATAATGTGAAGACAAATCTTTATTATGCTAATGTATATAAACATGAACATGAAAATAATTTGATAAGGCTATGGTGCAAAATCATGTTTAAGATTGGTGTTGAACAAATTGAACGAAATGAGGGGTCCTAGTCTTATTTATACCCCTTTGGAAATTAACTCAGGGAAGTTTCTAAGGAGGTTTCTATGTGTGCATTAAGAAAGGAAGCTTCTTGAGAACCTTCCTAATTCAAAGTCGACTATGAATTAATTGAAAGTTAACTTGGAATTAATTAAAAGCTAATTAGGAATTAACTATGATTTAATTAAAAATTAATTATGAATTAATTGGGACTTAATTAGGAATTAAATAGGACTTAACTAAAAGTTAACTAGGATTTAACTTGGAATTAATTAGATTTTTAATAAAAATTTAACTAAAACTAAATTATAAGTGATGGATGAACATTATAAATGAATTCCATCTATTGGAAAATGATGTTTAATGTTCACATTTGTTTCACTATGAAGCATGAAAATAAGTAGGTTGTAAAAGATATGTGGATGGGTGGGTAGGTAGGTAGGTGGGTAAGTAGGTGGGTAGGTAGTTAATATGTAGGTAGGTTATAGGTGGGTGGATAGGTAGGTAGGTAGTACATTTAGTTGGGTGGGTAGGTAAGTAATTAATACGTAAGTAGGTTATAGGTGGGTGGATAGGTAAGTAACATTATTACAAATCATGGTTTTTTAAAAGGTTCAAATTGATTAACTTGTCATTTTGAATAATGGACATGTACATTTTGATTAAAAGCCATGGGCTTGAATGACACATGTATGTGTTGATTTATCAATTTGACTATATTGGTTTATTTGACTAAATACACATAATCAAGTTTACAACTTTAGTCAATATGGCCAATGGTCTTTACTCAAGTTGAACAATTAATGAATATGGCTAAAGATCCGTAATTAAAATAACCAATGGTCTTTAGTCAAGTTGAACACTTAGTCAAAATGGCCAATGATCCTTAATAAAAATGACTAATGGTCTTTAGTCAAGTTGAACATTTAACCAATATGGCCAATGATCCTTAGTCAAATATGACATGGTTTAGTACCTTATGTATCTACCTCCTACCTATTCATCCACCAATTTATTTAGTTAATTATTTGCTTACCTATTACCCACCCACCCACCTATTTATTATTTATTTATTGATTTATTTACCTATACATTTTCGCCCACCTACCTACATATGTACCTACCTATGTTTTTCACTTTCATATGACCTACTTATTTACCTACCCACCTACCTACATATTATCTATCTACCTATCCACCCACTTACTTATTTAATTTTAACCACTAGGTGTAACCATGAAGTTTAACCACTATGTTTAACCAAATTTTAATCATCACGTTTAATTAAAATTTAACCATTAAGTTTGGCCAATAGGTATAACCTAAGTTTAACCATTAAATATAACCTAGTTTTAATCATTATGTTTAGTCATTAAGTTTATCAACTAAGTTTAGCCAATATGTTTAGCCATTATATTTAATTAGGGTTTAGTCATTACACTACTAAGAAATGTGTCTTAGTAGTTCATTTGGGTTTCACTAGATTTTTGAGTGAATTTGGACATTTTCACTAAGTGAAATTGTTTAACCTCCTAATGAACGGGGACCAGTTGTTACGGATAATGACTTGTTTCATTAGTACCTAGTGAAACAAGGTTATTCTCAAGTGAAATACAAATTCATCAAACCATTCATTTGCTAGTTAATTAACTATCCAGTATGGAAATTAATTAAATTTTAATTATTTAATATAAAATATTATTGATAATTTCATGATTGTTAAAGCCTATTATTTATTGACACGTGTCATTACCTACGCTAGGTTGAAAACCTAGCCTAGGTGGGTAGGTAGGCCATGTAATCAACCTAGGCACCTAAACTAGGAGTTTGATAGGAGAATATTTGATCAATATACCATTGCTGACCACACAACACCACCCATGAGGTTTGATCCTTTGACCTTTGAAATGGGGGCAAACACCTTTACCATCAAGCCACCACACTTGTTGTGATAATATGTTACATTACATTTTATTTATCAAATACTTCATTTTAAACATTACAAAAACATAAACTTTGAAAATTCATATCTTATTGAAATTTTGTTCAAATGAAATGATTCGAGTTTACTTTTTAAAAAAATTTAATAATGTACATAATTACATTTATTTCCTTTTGAAAGTTTAAAATCATTTGAACAAAAAAAAAGTTGAATAACATTATTCAATAACATTTCAATGACCATTCTTTTGAAAAAAGAAAGTTTAATAAATGGATTTTTTTTTTGTTAATATAATAATACTACCTATGTTAAGCTACTTTCAATTATTATATGACTATGTTTCATTAATTTAAATTATTTCACCCTACATTATTTACGGCTATTTATGGTTATTCTCAATTATTTTTGGTTATTTTTGGTTATTTCACCTTAGGTTACTTTTGGTTATTCTAAGTTATTTTTGACTATTTTAACTTATTTCAATTTAGGTTATTTTCAGTTATTGTAGGTTTTTTTGGTTATTCTATGTTATTTTTTGCTATTGTAGATTATTTCAATTTAGACTATTTGCAGTTATTATAAATTACTTTTGGTTATTTTAACTTATTTCACCTTAGGCTATTTTCAACTATTGTAATTTTTTATAAATTCTATGTTATTTTTGGTTATTGTAAATTATTTCAATTTAGACTACTAATAGCTATTATAAATTACTTTTGACTATTGAAAGTTATTTCACCATAAGTTATTTTTGTTTATTATAAATTATTTCACTTTAAATTATTTTTGGGAATCGTAAATAATTATAATATATGGATATTAGTTGTTATTTTATTCGTGTTATTGTTGGTTATTAATGGCTATTGATACCTATTCTATTTATGGTTATCAATGTTTTTTAGTGGTAATTTTATTAATAGTTATTGGTGGTTATTCTATTGGTGGCCATTCTATTAATGGTTATTAGTGGCTATTATATTAATGGCTACTGGTGGTTATTTTGTTATTGGTCACTAATGGTTATTCTATTAATGGCTACTGGTGGCTATTTTATTAATGGTTATTCATGATTAATCTATTAATGGCTATTGGTGGCTATTGTATTAATGGCTATTCATGATTAATCTATTAATGGTTATTGGTGGTTATTCTGATGGATATTCGTGACTAATCTATTAATGGCTATTCGTAATTAATCTATTAATGGTTCATTGGTGGTTATTTTATTAATGGCTTATTGGTGGCTATTCTATTAATGGCTATTGGTGGCTATTCTATTAATGGTTATTGGTGGCGAATTTATTAATGGTTTATTAGTGGTTATTCTATTAATGGCTTATTAGTGGTTATTCTATTAATGGCTTATTGGTGGCTATTCTATTAATGTCTTATTGGTGGCTATTCTATTAATGTCTTATTGGTGGCTATTCTATTAATGCCTTATTGGTGGCTATTCCATTAATGCCTTATTGGTGGTTATTCTATTAATGCCTTATTGGTGGTTATTATATTAATGGTTGTTGGTGGCCATTTTATGAATGGTTATTGTATTATAAGTTATTGTTGGTTATTATATGTTATATTACAACTATTGATGATTATTTTATTATAAATTATTTTTTGATATTCTATGTTATAATATAATAGGATATTGGTAGTTATTATATTGTAGGGTATTTAAAATTATTTTTCATAGGTTATTATTTTCTATTCTAAGTTATTTTTACCTTAGGTCATTATTTTTTGTTTTAGATTATTTTGAGTTATTATGTTTAGGATAAAATAATTTATAATAACATAAAGTAGAATGACCTTGAATAATTAAAAATATAACTTGAAATAAGATATTTTAATTTTAAATAAAATAACCTAAAGTATAGCCTAAATTTAATTGAATAATTTAATTTAAAATAATTTAAAAGCTTATAATAACCTAGTAAAAATACTTTAAAGTAAAATAACATATAATAATTTAGGGTACAATAATTTAAATAACATATAATAACATAAAATATAAGTTAAAATAACTAAAATAACTTAAAATAATATAGGGTATATCATAAATTAACATAGATAAAATATTTTTAAAAACATATAAATAAATCTATTTGTTATAGTAAATTATAATAATGAATTATGTTAATTAGTAATGAAACATGATGTCTACATAGTGATATTATGGTGAAATAACTTTCACTAGATGAAATTAGTAAAATGCAGTGAAGTTATTTCACTTTTAGGGTGCCATAGTGATTTAAGCTAGTAAATTACACCCCACTTTGGTAGTAGTGTTAAGTCACTAAATTTAGCCATTATTTTAAGTCATTAAATTTGGCCACTAAGTTTAGCCATTATTTTAAGTCATTGGGTTTAGCTGTTACTTTAAATCATTAAATTTAACTATTAAGTTTAACCATTATGTTTAGCCATTATTTTAAGTTATTAAGTTTAGCCACTATGTTTAGCCATTATTTTAAGTTATTAAGTTTAGCCACTATGTTTAGCCATTATTTTAAGTCACTAAATTTAACCATTATTTTAAATCATCAAATTTAATCATTAGGTTTAACCATTAATTGAACTCACTAAGTTTAGCCACTAGGTTTAGCCAATATTTCAGGGCATTTAGTTTAGCAACTAAGTTTAGCCATTATTTTAAACCATTAAGTTTAACCATTATTTTAAATCATTGAATTTAACCACTAAATTTAACCATTAGGTTTAGCCAATAGTTTAAATCATTGAGTTTAGTCATTAAATTTAACCATTAAGTTTAGTCAATAATTTAAGCCTCTAAATTTAACCATTGGGTTTAACCATTACTTTAAGCCATTGAATTTAGTCACTAAGTTTAACCATTAGGTTTAGCTAATAATTTAAACTTCTAAGTTTAATCACTAGGTTTAACCATTATTTTAAACCATTTAATTTAGTCACTAAGTTTAACCATTAGGTTTAGCTAATAATTTGAGCCTTTGAATTTAACCACTAAGTTTAACCATTACTTTAAACCATTGAGTTTAACCACTAAGTTTAGTCATTAATTTAAGTCATTAAGTTTAGCCACTAGGTTTAGTTAATAGTTTAAGTCATTTAATTTAGCCACTAGGTTTAGTTAATAGTTTAAGTCATTGAGTTTAGCCACTAGGTTTAGTTAATAGTTTAAGTCATTGAATTTAACCACTAGGTTTAACCATTATTTTAAGTCACTAAATTTAACTATTAAGTTTAACTAATAGTTTAAATCACTGAGTTTAGTCATTAGGTTTAACCATTACTTTAAATCATTGAGTTTAACTATTAGGTTTAACTATTATTTTAAATCATTGAATTTAGCCATTAAATTTAGCCATTATTTTAAATCATTAAATTTAACCACTAATTGTCACTAAGGTTTAGCCATTATGTTTAATGATGTGAAATGAACATTTGAAATAAAAAATTCATAAAAGCTGAACATTTTTTATGGTGTAGTCCATTGGTAAGGACTCGGTTAACCGTTGGAAAGGTTTGGGGTTCAATTCCTTATATTTACAACCTACATGCATGTTGAGAAGGGTAGCATAAGTAGGTTAGGCTAGGTTAACACCTACCTAAACATATTTACTACATACATACCTACCTACCTACCTATTAGTTTTAAAAATAATAATCCAAAAAATGATGTTAATTTAAGTATAAAATTGACTTAGTCAAATGGTCCACTATCCACCAATCAAATAGTTAGTCACTCCACCAAACAAAATGGCAAGGTCCAATTTGACTGCTCAATCATGCTGGACATGTACAAAACTATTTGCCCAAATTGATAGGTTGATTTTCTTGACACCTGGCATTTTTGGGTATTTTTTTACTAGAAAACCCAATAAAAAAAACCATAAATTGTAGTAATGTCATAGGTAGGTAGGTAATACATTTAGGTAAGTAGGTAGGTAGTATATATGTAAATAGGTAGGTGGGTGGGTGGATAGTTAGGTATTACATCTAGCTAGGTGGATGGGTTGGTAGGTAGGTAATACATTTAAATAGGTGGGTGTGTTTGTAGGTAAAAGGTAAGTATGTGATAGGCAATAGGCATAAGATGTCCCATTTGATTAGAAAACATTGGTCATTTTGACTAATGATGTCAATTCCTATATTCAATTTGATTGAATGTTCCATTTGACTAAAACCCATTGACCATTTTGACTAAGGTTGTTAACTTGATTAGATATATTGGTGAAATAAGTCACTTTAGTCAAGTTGATTGGTAAAAAAATACATGTTTGGGCCTTTAATCAAAATGAACATGTCCATTAATAAAAAAAAGACCAATTAATCAACTTGAAACATTTGAAAAATCAAGAATTCTAATAGTGTCTAAATTGATGAGGCATCGAATGAGTAGAGAACATGTGAAAAAACTTTATTCACCAATTGATATAAAACCTCACTCATTATAATTGATCAAATCCCTTTAGAAGGACTGGTCAAAATCAAAAACCTAGGAGCACCAAGAGCCCAAATAATGGACCCTGGAATATAACCTACAATGACATGGGAACTCATTTAAAAGAGATGTGTGAAATAGTTAGTTGAGTCTTTGGGGTCAAATAAGTTTTATAAATGCTTGAAATTCATACATGAAGGGCCATGAATTGAAAGATGTGGAAACCGAATGAAAGTTGACTTAAACGAATCCAAGGGAAGCTCCAAGTCCAAGTCAAGTTGAATTTCCATTAAGGAATTTGAACAAGGAATAGGCAAATCCAAAGGTTGAAATGCACTAATGGTTTTTAAAGAAACTAGGGCAAGGGGGGCAAATGCGTTAGTAGCATGCCTTATGGCAAGACTTTGTTTAAGCCAATGTGTTGGAGGTAGGACCAAATTAAAACTTGAGAAGCACCTAAAAAGGGAGTGTTAGTCAAGGGGGCTTGAACTGGATAAAGGGTCACCATAAATGTTCAAACCCGAAAACGTGTTGTACATGAAAATTTTCCCAATCCCTTGTTAAAAATTGTCATATGCGCAAATTAGTCTCCTTATGAATAGTTGAAGGGGGATGAAAAAACACCATTGCAAGAAAAACGAAAATAAATGCCAAACAACCACATTGAATGAATCGAAGGCCAAATGGTCTAGGGGAACACAAAAGGATAACTACACCTCCCACTTCAAAGTTGAAAGGATGTGCACATACAAATGAAGTTGAGGAAGATTCAAATGGAATGTTCCAAGGGGTCCAAAACTGAAACCTCAAGTCCAGCTGAAGGTAAAGGAAAAATGGCCAAAAAGGAATATGAGGGACCTTGCTCATCAAACGAGAAAATAACTTGAAAAGCTTGGTAATGCCCATGGTGATGAACAATGCCATGTTGCAAAAACTAGGTCCCACAATTGGAACACGTTGACATTGTGTTAAGTGGGAGGTCTCATGAATAAAAGACCCTAAAACCACCTCTTGCGTCGTCAAAGGGGATGAACACAAAATAGACCAAAGGTTAGGATTGTGAATTATCTAAGACACACAACTTAGTTTAAGACCTAGAAGGGAAAATATAATTAATTCAAAGAAAGACAATTATTTCAAAAACTAAAGATTACATAAGTGGGATCGTTTTTTAGAATTGTTGTAGCTTTGTGTCAAACATTTTATGTTAGGAAAAAATGAACCAAAAGTTCGACTTGATCTATTCTTCAATTGGTTTTAGGTCTAGGAAGTCATTTACATGGGGAAGGACGATGCACAAGTTTGAACTTCTTTTTATACAATTGTTGCTACTACTTTTCAAGCATTACTTTTCCTCTTCTACATCATTAGTTTGGGCATGTGTCACAATGTGTTTTCACACCCATCACTACAGTTACATAGCTAGGTATGGCAATGATACCACCAATGCACTTGTCTATGGCAACCATGGCTAGTCCTATGCAACCTATGAAGTTCATCATCATTTCGTCCCACATCATTCCCATTCCATGCTTTCACATTTTTCCATGTCTAAGCTTCTAAAGGTATTGTCACCACTACTTTTCTTTAACCACCTAGGGGACATAGCCAACAACTTATTTCTTGGCTATTATGAGCATGATTGAAAAGACAAACCATTTTGGAAGTGACAATTTTAATGGTATATTTGCAGGCGTTTTGAAGGTCAAGATTTGTAGATTCTTGCAAGGCTTTGAAGACATTTCCTCCTTGCCCAATATGAGTATTGTTGTGGAAGAACATACCAATTAAATATGACTTGAAGCAATGCCAACCTTATACCAAATCCAATTTAGTGTGGGACCTAAGGTATTTTTAGATATATACATGTTTAATGGCAACATCAATATGAAGCAAAAATCAACCTTGGACCTAATAACAGTACCAAATTGATATGAACGTTTTTGAAAAATACTTAATACCAATAATTGCCAAGTATGAAAAAAAATTACCCATAAGATTGAATGTGTAATACCCACATAATTTGGAAGAAACCAAACTATGAAATGTGAGTAAAAATTGTAATACTTGCATTTGGGTGAAAAAATAAAGGTTGGTTTTTTTTATACTAAAATGTAATACCTACGTTTGGGTCACAAAATATTCATTGGTTGTTACAATTTCTTACATTTGAAATGACATTTTTTCATGCAAGTATTGCATTTTGGGATGAAGGTTTCAACTACTCCAACTTTGAATAACAACTACCAAAATATTTAATACTTGTGTCTAATTGTTGAGAAAATTGTAATATTGGGACAAGTCAATGCTTGTGTATGCAAATTCCAAACTTGCAATATCTACATTGGGTCACAAAATATGCAATGAATATTACAATCTCTCACATTTGAAATGACATGTTTTCATATGTGGGGAATGGCGGTCAATACCCACATCAAATCATTAAAGAAATCATAATATTATGATAGGTTGATGTTTGCAACTTCCTCCCCCCGATGTTTATATGAAAATTTCCTTTCAAAATTCAACCTAGGATTGATTTCAATTAGTATATAAAAATACAAAAAGCCACAAATGTTTGTTGTTTCCTAACTCTAAATATATTGCCTTTTATTTAATTAAATTACATACATCATGCAATAAAATGCTCCAAAGTGAAGATGAAAGTTTGAAATTGATGTCAAAACTTTGTAAGCTATTGCAATTGGCACATTTGAGAATACAATTTTATTGTCATTAAGGGTTAAAATAAAAACTAAAATAGCTATTGATGGGTCCTTTGCAAATACATGCATTCTATGCTCTACGCTATAACTTCACTGATCAACATTGACAACACCCAAATGCTACCTCGGCATGTGGGTAGGTAAGAGGGGTGAGTAGGTAGGTAGGTAGGTAGGTGGGGGGTGTTTGTTAGTTGGTATGTAGGTAGGGTCAAGAGTCAAGATGGAGCAAAATATGTAGCTGAGGCCAGAGAGGTGAAGAAAAACAACCTTAAAAAGAAAAAACAAAGTAAAAGATCAGCACCGATTTTTTTTGGACTATGGTAGCATGGTGATTAAAAAAAGTTCATTAGCCAGATGAAAAAATCCACCCCATCCAGTGGACAGAACAATCTCAATTGGTGTGCTGGTGGGTGCTAGTCAGTGTTTTTTTTTTTTTTCAATTTGCTGAAGGGGCCAGGGGGACGGGCACCCCT
>Ga0209611_10002605_pt1 | contig 31730 bp, 14 predicted proteins | sample S1TSphgellanicum_3_FD_187693 | JGI IMG/M metagenome (GOLD analysis project Ga0209611, IMG submission 187693) | Host-associated microbial communities from peat moss isolated from Minnesota, USA - S1T2_Fc - Sphagnum magellanicum MG (SPAdes) (version 2) | ecosystem: Host-associated > Plants > Peat... | reverse complement strand
TATGATTATATTTTTAAACTTTGTCACAATTTCATCTTCATTTTGCAAGAATGTTATTTGTTTTGTCTTAACTAAGTTACAATTCATGCCCATTTTAGGGGCAAACACAAAACATGAATTATGAGTTAAATCCAACACCAATATCAACATAATTGCAAGACAATGTTTAATAAGAGAAATATTTTCAAAAAATAGCCTCTAAGTAACTTCTTTAAGCTATATGCTTCAAGGAGAAAAAGATTTTCTTTGATTAGAAGGAGACAAAATGGTAGCCCTAACCATGTTCTCCTAGAGATCAACTTTTTTACGGAAAAGGGGAGCAACTTCCCCAAAAAAAGGGGGTAACTTCCTAACCATGTTCTCGTAGGGATCAACTTTTTTAGGGAAAAGGGGAGCAACTTCCCCAGAAAAAGGGAATAACTTCCCCAGGAACAAATTCTTGAAGAAAAAGGGAGTAACTTCCTCATGAACAACTTCTTCAATAGAAGGGAGCAACTTCTTCAAGGAGAAGGGGATTAAGTTGTCATGGGGAACAAGTTCTCAAATTTTGAGAAGAAAATACAAGGGGTACACTTTGTCCAAATCAAATGTTTTTTATACCATTGGAAAGTTCTCAAAGCATAGATATCAAAAGTGATTCGCATTTTTTACTAGCTAAAAATTATGGCAATAAAAAAAGCCAAAGGAGAAAGGGACTTGGGTTTAGGGTTGAAGGTTAAAAGCGATTTAGAAATTTGACTATTGGCTTTTCTTTTTGTCATAACTTTTAGCTCATAACATTAAATCAAAAATGCAATATCACTTTCAATATTTAAACTTTAAGACCTTTTCAATGATATAAAGATTTGATTTGGACAAATTTTACCCTTTTTGCTTTCTTTTCAAATATTCAAGAACTTGTTCCCTAAGGGAATTTAGTCCCCCTCTTATGGAAGGAAGTTGCTCCCATTTTCCACATAGGTTACTTCAATTTGGGTTTACACTTAATTTAAATGCAATATGGTATGGCGTAAGTGGGGGTTTAATTTAGGTTGGGGCCTAGCTTAAATGTGGCTTAAATTTAAACTAGCATGGTGTGATCAAGGTCTAGAAGTAACCTAGGTGCCAAAAGGCATGGCCTAGGTCTAAATAAATGTTAGGAAAAGGAAATTTCTTACTTAGCAAATCAATATGTAATAAACAAAACAATTTGACAAAACTAGGCATTATTGTAAATCGATTTGACAAACTGCAAAGCGATTTAACAAAACAGTAAATATGTAGACAAATCAAAGATGTAGTGATATAACAAATAGTACAATCGACTTACCAAAGTCAAAATGTCAAAAACGATTAACTAGTTAGAACTGTCAATTAGACTATAAAGAAGAAAAAACAATAATGTTTAGGGGGGGTTGTTGATACTTTTGCAAGGGAGGATCTAATAAAGATGCACGTTCTTGTGTATTTTTGGAGGTGGTGAATAATAAAAACTTCCTTTTTCTACAAATTGGTTTCTTTTTTCATTCTATGGTGTGATGATAAATTGTTATTGTCCAAGTTGTATTTACATGGTATCTACTACAATGTGATAGGACAAGACCCCAATCATGATACTTTAATTAATATAGCTAATATACTTTTTTTAAATGACAAAAAATATTCCTTATATTTGGTGACCATGCTGGGGAATGCAAGTTTATCATCATGAATTTTTAAGAAATTAATGGAAAGAGAAGAAAGAAAGAGTTGAAGTACATGAAAAGATTCAAAAAATGATTATTTTGGGGGTGAATTAGTTATTACATATTCAAATTTGCTCACTTATTATGAACAAGATATGGAAAAATCTATTATTTTCTTGGATTACTATAACAATGTCTATCAAAAATGGTATGAAAATCGATAGAATATGTCTATAATTATAAGAGAGAATGAACAGTTAAAGGAAATTTTAATGATAAAAGAAGGTAAAAAGAGATCGTGGTAACATAGTACCTATGGATGGTCTTTTGTGAACTATTTGCATACACCCAAAAACACACCAAAACTTGATAAATAGAATTGTTTTGTTGACAAGTTTAAGAGTATGTTGGAAAACATACAAAAATCAATCCTAAAAAAAATACATTTGAGATATTAAAGTCTGGTGTATACAACTTTGCACACTCATTATTGACACTGCAAAATTAACAAAATACAAAAGATGGTTACCATTATTGGTTTGTTTGCTGACAATGGCAAAAATCAACAAAATTGCTACAACACACTACAAAGTAATATTTCAGGATAGTCATGAATATACTAAGCCCAACATCAATGGATTAGTAGAAAAATGGATGCCTTTGAATATATAATTTAATTGAGAGGTAATGAGGAGTATCATTTCGAGAGAATTGAAAAAAGAGAAATTTTGTTATCAAATCCTTATGAGAAAATGTGAGTGAAGATAATATCTACAGTAGCTACATGGACAGTTGTAACAAATAAATTCAGAGTGGAAAAATAGTATGTTGTAGATATGTGTGGCCATGGGTAAACCCAACACCATACCATACGCTGGTACCATGGTAGAAACCTCAAAATTTCTTTTGTGCTTCTAATTATTATAACTATCCCGTTCTAAAGACTACATCAAGGCCAGTGGTTGTTTGGGGGGCGGGGCGGGTTTTGTTGTGTTTTTTCTTGGTTTCTCAAAATTTCCCATTTTTGTAAACTGAAGAATATGATTTCAACACATACGAAGGACTTTTGTATAATAAAAACCTTAAATTCACCAGATTTTGAAAAGAATAAATTGCCAGATCTACAATAGGTTCCAGCAGGTAGCCAAAATATAAAAGGATTCATAAATTTTTCTATTTTCATTCCTGGTCTATAGCCAAATTTGGCTAAATCTTCTTGCACGGACAATCACCAGTTTGGCTACACAACACAATTGGAAAGAATATCCTGGATTCAATGGCCTTGGGAGTTCAAATGTAACATTTGCCACATTGGATATAGCCACTAAGAGGCCTCACTGAAAGAAAAAAAAGAATGTTCCCAGGTAGGTGGTAGTTCACTCTGGCCGACATGTAGGCACCATGCACTCTAAGGAGCACTGAGAAACATTTTGTGAAGGTAAATGGGTCTTTTACTGCAATGATGCAAAAAACTAGGGGGAAACAAAATGCCCTCCCTGCTCCTGGATTAAAAAATATGCTTTACAAGGTTACCTCCAGATACACTGCAAAATTGACTTGCTCTACAAAAATGTTGGATCCAATGACACCGACAAAGCGTGGAAATTTTGGAAGTATATACCACACACACATATTATGCTCGGTCCCACGCCCTTGGACTCCGTGGGTGTGGCATGGGACCATGGGTTTGAAATGTCTGAATGTGCCTCGTATTATGAGGGTAAATGCTCCCAGCTTTAGAAGCATATATGATATACCTGACTATTTCAACTTTGGTTGTAGTCCAGGAAACAAAGGGAATCTTGAAGGCTGGCCCCGCTACCTACCCATTTTGAGGGAAAGTCTACTGATGACGTGTGGGTAGAGAAAAACGCAATCTCCAAGGAGACCTAGGTGTATGTAGATCATTCTTGGACGGGTATCAGAACCTGCAACAAGCTACTTCCGGATATCACCGCGGTTCTTAAGGCTCCTAATCGCGGACCTCAGAAAACACCAAACTCCCAGTTTTTCTGATACATAACCCATAGTCCACAAACACATTTGAGAACGTCAAACAACCACTGGTTCTTCGGTGAAACCTGGCAGTTCTTGAAGGTTTGAAATATCGAGAACCGGAGTTTCTCCGATTCTGAAATGTTTGAAAAATAGGGCGGTTGTTTTTGTAAAAGAAAGTCAAGTGTGCCCCACGACTGACACTCCTGGGAGCAATGAGTAGTTCCTGGGCCTCACACGTTTGCACAACAGAAATGATTTGTGGATGTGTTGAAAAAGCAGGCTTTGGTGGGCACAGCACGCAAGTCACTTCGCTGGGAATCAATTGCGATCCAGTCCATTGCTGGCGTAATCCAGATTGAAGATTTATTGAGTCAGTGACGCAGTCAGGTACCAAAAAGATACTTACTGTCATCTTACTGTCGCCAATCCATTCTTGACTCACTCAAGATCAAAAGTTAGTTACCAATGGCTTTTACAAAAGCTTTTTTGAAAAGAAATATGCTTGGGTGGCCGCAGTTAACCCTTAATTGTTGACCTGCTTTGATCAAACTGGCAGTGCCAAGTGACAGGAGGGAGTTCCAACCATATAAGCTTCCAACAGCTGGAATCTGTGACATTTTGAAAATCCGACTTGCTAGAGTTGTAGGGGACTTCAATTTGACTCTTCTGGTATAAAAATGTGTAATGTGGGTGAGAAATGAAAAATCCCCACCAGTGAATTAAGTGCAATTTTATGAGATATGGCTAACTTCCAAATTTTGGTATTTTTGAAGCATTTGATGTAGCTACCATAATTCAATGATCCAAAAAAATTGTAGTAGATGGAAGGTGGGCATTTGAGGTCAGTGGAAAAAGAAATTCAACATTTGGACTTGCGATAAGGTAGAAATGAATGGTCAAAATTTGCACATACAATGTCATTTACAAACAAGCCCAAAAAAAAAGCAAGCTATTTTTACTGTTCCAGGGCATGTTGTTGAGGCCCAGCGCCTCCCAGAATCCTGCCAACTTCACCTTCAAAACTGGAGATCAATTTTTTTTAGTGGCGACAGCAGTCACATTAAGTATAGCTTTTCTGCCACCAATTGGCGATAAATGCAAAAGTCATGTGAATGTACATGGCCACAGTGACAAAATGTATCATCAAAATATGGCCACACAAGTAAAATTTCCAAGGAAGTCTCTGGCCACAGAGGCAGCTCACGGCTTTATGCAAGTATTACACTAGGAGCCAAGGCGCAAAAAACTAGGGGCCAACTTTGAGCATTTTTGGCTTGTTGTTGGTCCCAAGTTACTAATAAATGCTACAACATTGACGTCAGGATATTAATAATTGCTGGAACATGGGCCCGAAGGGTTGCAAATTGGCTTCTCAAATGGTATCCTTTTGTCAGCCTTGGGGTCAATACAAGGCTATAAAGTTCAGCATTTAGTAGTAACTTGGGGCAGATTGAAAATATTTTTTCTATTTCAGCTTGATCCTAGTGTAAAGCCCTTGGGGCCAAATTCAACGTCCATTACTCCTTGCAAGAAATATTGAGCAATTGCTATGGGTACTTCTTTGCCAAATATTTATTATTCTAGAAAACAAGGTTCTGTAGCTTCAAAATGAATTTTCAAAAAAAACAGTTGAGGAAAAGGTATGCAATGTACACCTTTGAGCTGTTATTTCTAATAATGGTTGGGACAATAAAGAAATTTTTAATGAGTTGAGAGTTTAATTCTCAACAATTTCAGCAAATATCGATAAAATTTCTCTCTTTTTTTGGCAAGACCTGTTGAGAATTATTGCGAGCTGAACATCAGTTGTAGGTATGATGTAGAGCTTGGCAACAAAATTACATGAATGTAGTCCGTGTACAGCATGGAAGGTGGTTGTTTCCAAGGCCTGTGATAGTGCAAATTCTGGAGCATCAATGGTGAGGATCAAAGAAACAATGGGCACTGGGCTAGAGAAAAGTAGACCCTACATGCTGGCAAAAAATAAAATAAAATAAAATCATGGAATATCATTTGCTCCACTATTTTTATGTTTCCTTTGAGTTCAATCTTTACAAGTGTGAGATTTATTCTTATTTTGTGAGATGAAAGTACAAGAATGAATCATCATCTGAATGGATGATGGGTGAAATTGACTAACAAATTGTTATGTTAGTTGATAGATAAAGCATGACCCCAAGCAATCTATGTTTATGCATGAAATTGATTTTGATTGATGAATCTAACCTTATTGATTGGAATGAATCATGTCCAAATGCAAGAACACTAATTTTGATGATTGAGAAATGACCCAACTAGTTGAGAATTTTCCTAGTTCATGAATGAAATAATTGGAATACATGGTGTTTCAAGATGAATTTAATTTTATCCATGAAATGTCATCTAAACTTTTATTTCAACCATGTATTCCATTAGAAGAATATATAAACTTTCACTCATAAACTTGTGTGGATGAATTCCAATCAAATTCATGGATGAAACAAAACTTTAGACCATAATCCATGGATGAAATTAAATTCATTTCAAAACATCTTGAATGTTCATCCAATTGTTTCATTCATCAACAAGGAAAACTTCCATCTATTTGGGTCATTTTTCATTCATCAAAATCAATATTCTTGTAGTTGGATATGATTCATACATGGATTTCATCCAATCAATGGGGTTAGTTTTATCTATCAAAATTAATTTTATTCATGGAGATAGATTGTTTGGGGTCATGTTCTATCCATCAACACATATTTCAGTTTGTTGCAAGAGGAGCAATGTTTAGTTCATCATCATGGTCATGGACATTGTTGTTTAAATCACTATTTGCTTGTAAGTAATTGGAGTTGGATGAAATTCGGGAGTTTGATGGAATTCAACTACCTTGTTTACAATCAACTCTTTTTGTGAGTTTCAAATTGGGAGCTCAACTTGCACTTGAGGCGTTAGTCTTTGGTCACATCAATGGTAGGTTTGTTATGAACTTTTTATGTTTTTTTTTGTTTCTTTATGTAAAATCCAATTTGTATGGTGGGTTTTGATTTACATTTGGTTCGTTGGTGTTAGGTCATTCGATGATGGGTTTTTTTATCAATATCTTTTATTATGTTTTGTAGGTTGTTCAAACTAGTCTTTAGGTGAATCCTAACCTTAAAATGTGATGTTCGCAACTCAAGTGCTAGGCTTTGAATCAATTTTCAAATTTTGTTTCATTAAGTTCCTTGATTCAATCATCAAATTTTCTTGTTTTTATTCTAGTCTCCTTGTTCATTTTCTAAATGTTTAGTTACTTCATTTGTCTTTTGATAAATGTTTGATAAAATCATTTTTTTTCAATTTTTTAATTGAATCAAACATTAATAACTCTAAAAATAATTCCTCTGGATTCCAAAAGTTTTCAAATGTAATAAGTTTTTTCGAGTTATTTTTCACAATCATAGAAGTGTCTCAATGGTCTTTGACTAGGACCTAACTTAGTTGCCCTTTTTTTTTCTATCTTGACTCCCCCCTTCTTCTCATCTTCTTTTTTCACCTATGGGTAGTTTGTCATCAAGTTGTTTTCGTCATGATTCACCCCCATTCATTCTCCTTTTCATCTTCGTCATGTAGATAGTTCATTATGTTATTTTGTTCCAATCCCCCACTACATCTTGTTTTTTTAAAGGTTGTAATGCATGGAATGTGTGTGAAGGTAAAGTCATCATATTTTGTTCAAATGTTTGTGCTTGTTCTACTGTTTTTAGGATTACATGTGAACCATGTGAAAAATGACAAGAATTTTTTGAAAAGAAAATGTCATCCATATTTTCTTTTGTATTGCCATGCACATCCCTAATCTATAATTTCTAGTGCGTATTATAAGTAGAAAATTTTGAAAAAATGATTTACAAATTTCTCAAAATGAACTTTTTTGTTCTAGTTTCCAAGATGTTTCTTAAGTAATTAGAGAATCATTTTGATAGACAAAAGTTATTTTGAGTAGCCCAACCTTTGTTTTGTGTTGCTAAAACATGTGCTTTGGATTAAAGGGTCAATTATTAACTACTTAAGATTGCCAAAAACCACACCATAGTGATCCCTTATTTTGTTACCCCTAAATATGAAAACCTTGGCAAAAAAACCTCTACTACATTGACAACACAATTTATAGTCATCCATATTTTGAACCTGGGAATGGTGTTATCCACTTGTGAACCTTTTTTGTGTTAGAACTCTTGCCTTCAAGTGTCACTTTGCTTGAATTCCTACTTTATCGTAGTTCCAAATGTGATTTGTTGTATACTTGTGTTGAATGTGCAATGTTGTAATATTTTGGTAGAATGAATTGCATGCATCCTTTGTCAAACCTTGTGATTTACAAACCTCCCTTCAAGTTTGATTTGACAATTCTAAATGTTTGTGCTTAAACTAATACCACTTAAAGTACCTAATTACCTTATTTTGAAACAAGGTAGGTCTAGTTTGGGCCATCTTGAATTTGAATTGTTGCAATGCGATTGAAAGTCCACATGCTTGTATTCCAAGAATCCAATCAATGACTTTCTTTTCTTCTAATAGCATATGAAGGGCCAATTTTTTTGAACATAGTTTTCCCATTTAGACAATCAAATAGTGAGTTTAAAGGAATGTTGAAAATTTTGTTAGCCCCCCAAAGATGTTATCCATCTTTTCATCTTGCTTTGATCCTACTCAACATACCTCATGTAGATGATGAAATACTCTATTGGATACTAGATTGTGACATATACAAGCCCAATTCTAAAACAATGACCAATTCCAAACAACCAAGAAGATTTATAAGTCTAGTTCAAATAAGACCTTTCACCAAACACTTTTTTTCCCCATGTTGTGGAGTTTTAAATTCATGTGCAAATTATGCTATGGAATTTCATAACTATCCCCCATCATCAAACAACTTGATTCATATATTTAAACATTACACTTCAATATATGCTATAAGCAACACCCATGCCTAAATACAATTTTGGTTAGAACGGATAAAAGTTTGCAAAATATAATGAACAATTAGTTTTCGGCAAACATTTGGTGCTATGGTGTGCAATGAATGGTCATAGGCTCTTCACCCATTGCTCACGAACTTCCTAATGAACTCTCATAGTATTTGATCAAGGTTGAATGTTTGGTTATAGGTTGTCCTACCCTAGGCACAATTATTCACAACAAGAAACAACATGAAAGGCGAGGCATTTTGAAAATCAAAGTGCTTGTCAAAAATCATGGGATATCACAGGAAAAAAAACTAAAAAAATCTGTGTCAATTATCAGTTTTTAGTTATTACTAATTATTAAAAATCAAAAAACAATACTAGTACTACAACTAGTGTTACTACTAGTAGACTAGGACATTAACTTACTAGTAAGTGCCTAGAGTGAGGGTCAGTCATAGTAAACATTGCTCAAACTACTTTTACGACTGGATGGTCACTGGCTGAGGTGGTTAAAGACTGCAGTTTTAAACCCTAGGGACTCCTAGGGTACTAGGGGTAGCTACCAGGGTACTAGGTACCTAGGGTGCCTACAAGTAGGTGCTAAGAATTTGGACCCACCTGCTGCTGCGGCGTCGCAAGAACGTAGTGCGACCAAAGAAGGCAGTCCCACGCGGTGCTTCCGCTCTTCGCAAATCCTTCTCTCTGCAAATTTGCTTCCGTCGCAATTTGGATTCTGCTTTTGTTCGCGGAAGATTGTTGATGCCAAGCGCATAAGGTGGTTTTTTTTCTTTTTTTTTCCCTTCAGTGGTGGCGAGCATTCATCGCGGAGATCATCATCCTCTGTGTCTCTGTGTCTCTGTGCTGCTGCATTTGATGACGAAGACTTGGTGAGCTATTGACGTGAGATTTCTTGACATCCACAAGAAGAGCTGTTGTTGTTGTTGTTGTTTCTGGCGTTGTAGGTGTGATTATTATAAGAATTGTTCACTTTGGTTTTGCTGCAAAGTGTGCCTTCGAGGAGTTTTGCTTGTAGAATGCGTTCATGCTGGACGGAATAATGAGAGAGAGAGAGTGTGTGTGTGTGTGCGTGTGTGCGTGCGTGCGTGCGTGCGGGGAATTGAGCAGGTGGTGGAATTTTGTGCTCGTTGGTAGGGAAGTGCAGGATTAATCAGGAGGAACTGGGATCGGAAGAGTTTTGCGGAAGCTTAAGGTAAATAGGAGCAGCGTCATGGTCGGATTGTCGGGTGATCATGCAAGCCAGGTGATGGAGAAGGACGAAGAGGAGGAGGAGCAGCAGCAGCAGCTGCTACTGTGCTCGGAGGGGCAAGAAAATCTCATGTGGGTTTGTTGCAAGTATTTGCTACGGGGGAGCAGTTGAGCCCAGGAAGAGATGGTGGAAGTTCTGTGGAAAGTTTGCTGCAAGGGTCGAGTAGTAGCAGCGAGATGACGGCAGAGGGGGTGGATGGCAGCGGCCTAATTTGCAACAGTGCGATGACAATGGACAGAAGCTGCTTGGAGCAGCTCACGACAGTTGGGGCTTCGACTTTGTCGACGGACATGCTGCGGTAAAGTTTGGAAATCATGGCGCAATCCGAGCTCGAGCTCATGAGCCCGGGAGCTTCCGAGCCTACGGTGAGCGACTCATCGGCTTCACAGACTTCTGGCCAAAACTTTGGTAGGACATTCTTCTCCCACCTCCAGCTCGCTGGTGGGCCTGATACAGTGCCTGATCAGTGCACTCTAGAGCCGACAGTCTTTCGTGCTCCGATTCATGTTTCTGGAGAAACCTGGAGAGGAGGAGAAAGCTCAGACGGGATCGTTTGCTCCGAAGGGGATGTGATATACGACGCCACAACAACACCCCAAATGCAAAAACTGCAGTACCCAGTCTCTCAGGGCATTTCCGGAAGTCCATTGACATCTGTTCCACTTCTCTTTCCATTTCCAGGAACTCAAGTGATCTCTGAAGCTCAGGCCAAAGCGATGATGATCCCAGCAGCAAATCCGGCCATGAGGCCCATCCTGACATTTGGAGGAGCTCCAGCAGCAGCTATACGACCCAGCAGTAGTAGAACTCTATTAGGGCCAGAGATGGAGCTGCTGAATGCCTCCAGACCCAAGAGAAGGAACGAGAGAAAGGACCCTCAAAGTGTTGCTGCAAGGCATCGAAGAGAGCGGATCAGTGATCGGATCCGAGTGTTGCAGAGCCTTGTTCCTGGTGGCACCAAGATGGATACAGCCTCCATTCTTGACGAAGCCATTCACTATGTCAAGTTCCTCCAGCTTCAACTGCAGGTGAGTGTGAGCTCCTCGCACCAAATTTACTGCGATTCCACCAATTCACTACAAGAGAATGTGATTTGATTCTCACACAAAAAGCTGCAGCGCATGACACATGTGTGAGGTAAACTTTGTGGTTTCATCGATTACAATGTACAATATGTAGTATTTATTGTGTGATATGTTACACTAAAATGGCAATTTGACATCAATTAATGGCACGTATGGCACCTAATGTCAAATTGCCATTTCAATGTAATATCTACATATTACATAATATATGCAGTTTACATTTGTGCCATATGTGCCATTACCTCATGTTAAATTGCTATTCTAGTGTAATATATACCACTATGAACACCCCATATTGTACATTGTAATTATGGATGAAACCACAAAGTTTACCTCACACAAGTGTCATGAGCCACAAAACTTTATGTGTGAGAAAAACCACATTCTCTTCTGCAACTAACTCCACACACATTTCAGCTTCAGATCTTTGAGGAGCTTAACAACAAGCTTACCAACTTGGAGCTGACTGAACTCCTAATCAAAGACAATGGCTGAAATTGTGTTCCTGGGGTTTTTCTCCCATGGGTTTGTGCAGGTGCTTGGGCAATTAGGGAACAGTTTTGATTCGAAAGCATATAATCAAGTAGCTCATGATGAATGTCCATCAGCAGATGTGTTGCATTTGAGCTCTACAACTGGATCAGATCATCACATCACTGGGTGGTCGTCCAGGACCGCATTGAGCTCAATGTGCTTGCCAGACCATGCACAAGAGCGGGAACCCCAAACAGCAATTAAAGCTAGTCTGCAGGCTGCAACAGAAGAGAGAGGTCTGAGAGCTGCAGCAGAGCCTCAACAGTGCTGGTTGGGCAGTACATGCTCAGACTCACAAAACATGGATGCACTTCTGGAGGGTGTAGAGGTGGCATTCTCAGACATTGAGAATCTGCAGGTGGAAACAGGCCCCAACTATACATTTTCAACAGGGAAAACTCTAGCAGATTTAGCAGAAGCAAATGGGCATGGAGGCATCGCAGGGTTTCTGGCAGAGGCAAATTTGATGAGAGCTCTTTCCTCAATGATAATTTCTAATAATCCCATGGGCATTGCCATGGCTGAATTGTCAAGGCGAGAAAGCAATAGCAGAAGCATGAATGAGGATGAAGAGTCATCTGTTGTGGAATCACTCCTGGCTGACTGGAATGCTGCACGAGCAGGAGCTCTGATCAACACTGCATTCCAGCAATGTTCAGCCCAGAAGTGGGAGGAAGACTTGCTTGCATCAATCCAAGTGAATGAGTTCAGCATGACTCCACACTGGTACAAGGAAGTAACTCATACTGCTCCCAAGTACAAGGGAGTAGCTCACATGAATGAATTGGACAAAGGAAGCTCAGATTCAGAAGGTATGCTGACTTTGTTTCAACATTTCATGGTCTATATTAAAAGTTGTGCTTGACATGCCATTCAATAAGACCTGCTGACATCCATTTGAAGTATCTACTATGCACCAGATTTGCCTTAGTGGCTGAGCCTTATGAAGGTAGGAGGTGAACATGCAGGAATGGTACATGGCAGTTTAGTTTTTTGCTAAGATCCAATGCACTTGTCAACCACTTACAGTAGTCACTCATTTATCCCAAGTGGATGGTTCTTGGGCCTTATTGCATCAACAACCTATCACTAAGATATCATTGGACTCATGTGATATGCATTCACTTTACTGCAAATCTGGTGAGGTCTCCATTCCTCACTCACTGTACAATTTTAGAGTCAAATAGGAATGTCCATGAGAGGATCTGAGATTATTTGAGTGTATATATCACACACCATGACATTGTTATTTTGGGGGGAATTGGGGTAGGTGATGAAAGTCTTTTTCACAAGTCGAGCAACTTTTAAGATATCAGAAGAATTCATTGGGTTGCTCCATCTTCTAAAAGGACTAGTAGTTGTGTCAGGTTCTGCATGAATCCTCCAAACATTCATTAAGTTCTTCAATTGTTGATATATAGGTGGTGATGCCAATGGAGGTGGGCATGATATTCAGATGACACAACAGGTGATGATTGCTTATTTTTCATTTCCATGGTGTTGCCCTAGTGTTTGTGTAATATCCATTGGACATCATATACTTCCATTCTATGAACAATCATGTTCCTGGGGAGAACTGAACGTTTTGATTCAATGGTTGTTGGTGCATTGATGACATGTTTCAACTGATCTTGTGCAACAGGAACAGCAAGGACTTGATGGAAAGAAAATTCAATCTCAAGAAGACATGCTGAATCAGTCTGGACACAGAACCAAAAGACACACTTGTCATGAACAAACATCAACCAACACAAAATCTTCTGGCTCACGGTTAGTTTCTCAAATTATGGCAATTCATGAGGGGCAGCATTCATTCAGTGAGAAATGAGTTCTGCATGTACCACTGAATGTAATAAGACATATCTACTTGTAATGGAATGTTTGAAGTAGGCTTACTGGTGAAATTGAAGGGCCTTGGATGTTCTACCTGTGGGATAACAATATGGTAATATGGTAGCCCCACACTCAGCTTTTGAGATTGATATATTGGTTCTTGTTTCTAGACTTCATACCCATCCCTGGACAATGATAGAGGAAATTAAGCTACCTCAGTGGGTGGTCCTTACCTGCTCCAGAATGGGGACCATTCTGACATGTCCAAGTATAGGGGAAAATTGAATTGTGTGGGCCCAATATTCTTGTGGGTTAGATGTGGTTTGGTGGTGATCCAGACATCTACAGTTTCCAGTATCAGCATAGACCTAAGGAGACCCTAAGGAATTAGAATTGTCAAGTTTTGATGCTACTAACAACTATTACACAAATGCAGTTTGGAAATTAGAAAAGCAGGAAAAGAGGGTGTCGTTAAAACCTGGCTTATGCTTTACTGCTAGTACATTGTCAAAGTCTCAATTGAAGTCTATGAACTGAGCAAAGTTAAAACTTGAATAGAGCAAGTAGGATAAATGCTTTGTCTAGTAATCATGTTTGAAATCTCATGGTAGGTCCCTGAACTTTGTGCAGAGATTTGGAAAGGGTCACTGCAAAACGTGTGAAAATTCTTGAAGATCCCTCTGAACAACAAAAGTTGCTTCCCTCTACAGGGATCAATGAAACCGTGCAAAATAGGCTCTTGGAACTTGAAAGAGCCTCAATTTTGATTGTGGGACGAAAGGATATTCAAGGGGATTTTGTGGAATTTCAATTTCTATCACCTGAAAGCATGGCAAGGGTTGTGGGAGTGGGGCTGCAATGGTCCAGGGTAGTGGTCACCAGACTATTCAATGTGATTGTCACATATGTTGGCAACAAGGCATGGTTGAACTTCTGGAAGGAAACAAGGCAGAATAAGGATTCCAAAATGTTCACACTGTTGAGAGGCACAATTCCAAGAGTCTCAACAAAGCTTGAAGCAGTAAGCAACTTAACAGCCAAGGAGTCATCCAGAAGATTTGGGGTTGGATTGGAAGAATTCAAGTCTGAGATTCACAATCTGTATGTGAAAGACAACACTAAACAAAATGGGATGCTCCCACTTATATTTGAGCTCGCAAAACAGATGGGTGTTTCAGGAGAAAATGCAAGGAATTCAGGAAAACAACATTCTGGTGCTAGTTCAAGTGGGTATGCAGGAGGCAAAAGTGATGATAAAAGACCGGCAAACCCAAAAGGAAAGACACAAATACCCGGAGATGGCAACCTCGAAGACAAGGAAGGTGAAGAATCTGAGTTCCCATCTAGCAATCCATCTAAGTTGCCTGCAGAGCCTCCATTGGATACAAAGAAAAACAAGTCATTAACTGTGACAGTCATACCAGAATCTGGGGGCACCTTCCATCAACGATCAACAAATGATCTTGCATATCCAGAGGGTCCAGTACAACATGCAACAATTGTCCCTTGGCTTCAATTCAAATTTGAAATGTTGGGAGACTATGATGACAGGAGAATAACCACCACAACAACGACACAATGCAATCTTGGAGGAGGTGAACCTAAGTATCCAGATCTTGACTGTGGTTACTACCATGACAATATCACAATTTCTTTAAATTGTGAGAAGCAAAAAGCTGCAAGGCTCAAGTCTGCAACAGTGGATGCAACAAATTCTAGCAAGAGGACAATATCAACAACATTCACGGGTTCAAGGTCTTCAGCAAACCAAATTTCAGGTCAATTTGGTGGCACATTTCAGATTCCAATAGTGGATATTGGAGTTCAGGCTCAAGGAAATGTGAGCAGGATAGGCACTGTTGGGGATAGTGATTCACTTGCTAATTCCAATGAGACTTTGAACAACCTATTGGGTGGTTTTTATGTGAACCCAGCAGAACTTGAAGGAAATTTGATTTATAATTTCCTCCACCCTGAAGACATTGGGGAGCTTCTTTTGAAAAATCGCAAGCAATTTCTTCATTCTGGGACATGTCGAACATTTTGGCCAACAATTATTGGCGAGTGGGATACTTTGGATATGGATGAGACTTGCATGTACAGCTTCAAAACTGAACGTGACATTACGTCTGTCAAAGATTTGATGCGGTCAAATGTTGCAAGGAACATTCCATATTATATGCGACAACGATACCAAGTACCTTTGTATGTCAATCATGCAATGACCCATATACATTGTTATGAGACGACAACACTTCAAGGAGCTGGTGAGCAAAGGTTAGAACATGTGCTCATAAAATATCCAGCATTTTGACTGCATTTAATGCTCAAGGAGGTCACTCTTTGTATTTATTGGGTACACCTTATGTTCAGAGGGTATTATTTCTTACTTCAGTATAATTTATCAGTTGAATGTCAATAAACTTCTATACATATACATATAGACTTATTTTGAGGTGAGAAAATTTTCTTTCACTAAATTTTCAAACGCCTTTTTATTATTATAAACATAATAGATTTCCAGTGTGTTAGGGTTTCTATAAAAAGAAGATTTACCTCCAAAATACCTATTAAACAAATAACTCATTTTGAACTACAGAATTATAAGTGATTTCAATGTGATTCAATTCCCACAACCCCTTAGAATTCTCTGTGAAAGGCTTTTCAATTACATACAATTTGATCATCTTGACACAACTTGAATGCATGTTTGTTGAAATTCTACAATCCACCAACTAGATTCATGGGTTTCAATGTTTTTTAGTCCACTATATATGGTCCATTAGAACGTTCATTGAGGCTCTTTCAAACCTCAAGTTTACAATCCCAAGGTATGATAATTGAAATTGAAAAAAGGGCAAGAGCCCCAATATCACCTATTCTTGGTCTCATTGTCATGTCCACATTGGATGAGTTACTTTTCAACTCAAGAGGCATGGGCATGGGCGAGCATTTTGCCATGAGAAAGTTTTATTGAATTCTAGTGTTCAACCAATAACATTGGGCCAAAGTTCAAACAATTTCAAGGTTTTGACATGATTAATGATGTTTTGAACCATTCCTATATCAAAATTTAAACATAGATGGGTGCATTAAAAGGAGCTCAAGGGCTTACAAAAACCAACATTTCATGTAATTGAACCCTAATCACCCTCATGATCAATTCACAAGTTGTGTTCAAGCTAATGTGTTGTGATAGTATATGATATATATTATTTGGGGGCATCGTTTTATATCCCATGAACTTTTGGGAGGGGATTGCTTCTTACAAATCTAGATGGCAAGTCCAATCCTAGAGATCAATGTTCTTCACGAGGTATTGGATTAATTGGTGGTGTTATCATATTCATTAGATTTACCAACCCGTTACCTTGGGGGTTGAAGTTGTTTCAATCCTTGTCATTTCTAACCATAATGTATCATTAATGGTTTACAATCTTCACCTCATTTAGTTCATTATTATGAATTGACATAAATTATGCATCATGCCATGAAATTGTAAATAGAATAAAGACTTTCAGATTATAAGCATAATTTAATTTTTAAAAAGAGCCAACACATATTGTGTTCATTCAAAAGCCATGATTGTTTCCTTGTGTTTACTTTTGAAAATTAAGTCATCAAAACAAACAATGGAAATGTTGTCACACAAAGTTAATTATTAATTGTTGTGACTTTATGTCTTTGTGTTTGTATGTTAATTGTTTCATGTGAATGGGCCATTGCCCGTGTTACCCATAGCCACTCATTATATATATATATATATATAGGCGGTGATTAGGGTTGAGTCCCTTTGTTCAAATATGATTATTAATTTAGGTTTTCTTCTTAATATGCCTTTTTGTCTTTGAATTGTTTGGATTGGGGTAGAAAGGTAATCTTTTGTTAAGTTTCATTGGGACACGGGGGTGGAGAAGGCATGGGCCTCTTATGTATATTAAGTTTAAACATTAAATGTTGATTGCACAATGTTGAAATGTGTCTTTCATGATTAAATCATTTAATGGTTTTGTGTATCGGTTCTAGTCATTTAATCCTATGTTCAATTTAATCATATAACTTTTGTCATCATTGTGACTTTATTGTGATTGTATTACAACTATGTGATTAGATTTTAACCTAGATACCTACCTAAGCTACTATACGTTAAGCTTCCTAATTACTTAGCAATTTAAAATTAGGCTAGGAAACTTAACACCTTGCAAGCTAAGTGAGGCTACCTACCTAAGTTAGTTTAGGCCACCTATATAATTAGATTAGGCTACCTAATTAAATAGGCTACACTATGAGAAATCATGTCTGTGACAACTAGATTGCTTTGCAAATAAAGCTCCAAAATAATTAATATAAAATGGGGTGTCACTTTTTTGGGGTGTCTAAAAAAATCATATATTCAGTATTTTTTTATATTCCAAAATGCCCCCAAAATGTGGACAATCATAGTAGGAAAAAAAAATGATTGAAATTAAGAAAGGGTTTTAGTTTCATTAAGGGGTCCAAGGAATTAAAAAAGACAGTTTTCTTTTGTTGGGCAAATAAATTCATGCAAGAATAAGAAATCTTAACTAGCTCAATAACCAATCAAGTTCACCTAGTATTGGAGGTCACCAATAATTATCAACTAATGACTTTCTACCACCTCACAATGGAATTTGGTATACCTAGTTTCTTGCCCCTTAACAAAAAAAACTCTTTGTACAAAATAGTAGTTGGATTTGAATGGTGGTTTTTTCTAGTTCAATGCACAAAACAAAGCCATGTGAACATTCATGAAGACATTGAACTATGGGGAGCCATTGATAGTGGTGTGGAAAGGTATTTGAATTTGCAATGTGGTTAGTTCTGAAAGGCTTCCATAAGGCATTTAAAGTTTAAAGGTTGGATTGTAATCGATGATGGAGGGGTAAAAATTCCATGTCATTAGGATGCAAACAGGATAACACAAACCACACCCGCCTATTTTTGGGATTTCTTTTGGTGGAATATTTTTTAGAATAGTTTTTTTTTAATTTCAAAAAAATTTCCAAAAAAATTATAATTTTTAAAATATTATTATGGCAAGGTTTATGTAAAAGATTTCAAAATATATCTAATTGTCAAAAGTTTTGAAGTCTATTTATAAATCCTTTTAGTGCTAAAAAGCACGTGTTACAATGTTTAATGAATGTTTTTGAGAGTTTATTATTCATTAGATATTTTTCAAATCAATTCACATGTTCCAATGATATATTATGAACCTTACTATATTAAAAAATCTTATACTTTCAACACCAAATTAAATTACCATTTCCAAATTTGAAAAATTAAGCATTGGTTACACTTGTGGCTCATGTTAGTGTGATTACACCCATTACCAATTATGATTGAGTTGTCAACATATAAAGTTAAAATGACAAATTTTTTTATTAATAATTCATTTTTTACAATGTTGGAATCTACCAGTTTTTATAGAATCTAGTATTAATAATGAGATAAATATTAAAGCATTCATATCACATCTTTGATGTTTGTTTCAGACCAAATATGCATTTGAATAAAAAAAATTGTATTTTGGGTCTACATAACCTTCAAGTTGTGCCATGTAAATTTCTTCATGCAAATGATGATAAGAAAATGGTGTCTTCACATCCATTTGATGAACTTGGAGATCATAATAGGGTACACAAGCAGTTTATCTTGACCATGGGTGAAAACATTTTGTCATAGTTTGTGCCTTTTTCTTGTGTAAAACTATGAGCCACTAAATAGGTTTTATAATGGGTAATAACACCATGTGCATTGTATTTTCTCTTCAAGATCCATTCACAACTAATTATGGACCTCTCAAGAGTAAATTTTCCATTGTCCATGTGTTTTCGATTAATGGATCATATTCTGAATCTAATGTTTCTTTCAATTTTTCAGCATCATTATTGCTTAAAGTTTCTTTAATGGGTAGCTTGTGCATTAGGATAATCTAACGATGACAATTCACTTGTAAATGTCATATAGTCATGATATTTTGTTGGTAGTTCGCCTCTTACTATTCTATTGGATTTTCTTATCTCATCTTGTGGTTTGGGTGTAAACTTAGGCATGTCCATATCAACTGAACAATCATCATTAAATAATGGAATTTTTGAAGCTAATAACATCTCAATTTTTTTTCTACATTGTAATTCATTTGTAAACTTGGTTGAGATAACATACAAACATGGGATGAATTTTTTAATAATTGCAAAATCTTGTAAATTATAATGCAATAAATATGAGATTGTTAATTGGTGGTTGATGTGGTACGTTTGGTATGGATTCCATCACATCATATAATTCCTCGAACTCATTACCACTATTTTCAATGGCCTTCATTAATTGACCAATGTGATACAATTTGTTTTGATATCAACAATGTTTTTTCATCAAATTTTATGTTTATGTTAAGTAAGTATTTTCTTCTATCTCTATCATATAGATGTTAGTCTTTGACACCTTGTAGCCCACCTAACCAACAAGTACACATTTATTTGTTTTCATTTCTAGTTTTTTAACATCAAGTTCATTTGGTATGTTAACATATGCCAAATAACCAAAAATATGTAAATGACTTAAATTTGGTGTTTTTCCACACCACAAAGTCAATGGTGTTTTGGAAACTTCAATTGCTCTTGAAAATAATCGATTTTGTATGTAATAAGTTAATGTTGCCACAACATTGGCCAAAAATGAATTAGGGAGAAGTTTAGATGCATGTAACATAGACCTTGCTATCTCCACTAATGTTATGTTCTTGCATTCACTTACACCATATAAGGGATGGTGAATTGACATGTAATTCCATTTTGTGCACAAAAATATTAAATTGGTTGGAAATAAATTCATTTACACTATCTAATCACAATTTTAAAATTTTATGACTGGGTTGGTTTTCGGCATAGGCTTTGATAGTTTTGAAAAGTGTTCACATTGGTCAATTAATGAAGGCTAGATAACTAACTTATGTTAGTTCTTCTATCTCTGATAGAGATTATTTTATGATAGAGATTATTATAGAGATAGAAGAACTAATTTAGTTAGTTATCTAGGCTAGATAGTTTTTATAGTTTCTATTTCAATTATGTTTTAGAAAGTAGATGGTTGCAAATTTTCAATAGTCATTTACATACAAAGTAACTTAATCCTTCTATGGATTTGGTTGGCATGGGCCCACACACATCCATACGCACCAATTCCAAAAGTGTAGAAACACATGTTGCCATACCCTTTGGGAATGGAGATTTATGTTGTTTACTAATTAAACAATGGTCACTTAATGAAAGATCTTAGATGTTTGATGGAAGACCCAAGACCATCTTTGTTTTAATTAGCTCTTGTAATGTGTGTTGGTTTAAGTGTCCCATATAGTGATGCCATTTGATGGTATCCTTTGTAGTGTTTTTATTTATCACCAACAAATTAACACTATGAAAAAATTGTGTTTGCAGAAATTTCACTACCTTGTAACTAGAGCTTTGAAACAATTAATCTACAATGATGTTGCAATTATCACCATGGAAATATGAGGAATTAAAAAAAATGCCACATCGAAAATTTATGGAGTACTATTATAGTTGCATATTAGTCCCAAGATGGACCCCTATATGGATGAATGCACACATTGTGAATGCAAATGAGGTCAAATGAGCAAATGACATTATTTTAGAAAAAGACTGCGTGTCATTTTGGCCAAAAATAATTTTTTCATACAAATGAACTTTTGAACAATTTTTTTGGCAAACTGTTATAATGAATGCTTAAATTTTCCAAGTACATGAATTTTATTTTTTTTGTAATTTTTGGATAAATATGAATTTTTGAAAGTGCGTTGATTCCTTGTAAATTGATTAAATTTTTTTAATGTTTTCTTGTATATTCAACTACAATTTTTTTTAACACATCACATACATTATACCACATTATATGTCATAAAAGACTTTTGAAATTCTAAAATTTTGGATCAATTTTGGAAAGTTCTTTGAATTTTTTAAGTTTCAAAATTTCACATATTTTAGGGTATGAGTGTCTTTTAAACGTGGCCTTATCTCTATCTTTTTAATTTTTTTCCCGTCAATTTTGTTTTACTATTATGTGAGTCCTTCTAATAGTCCTTCGCAAAATTGATTCCTTCTGACACAATAGGTGTTTATTTTCAAAGATCCTAAATCAAGACTTAAACTTAAAATTTTATCAAATGCATTTTTGGTTTGAATTAATAGACATTCATATGAATGAAAAAAAAACAACTTGCTATGATTGCCATGGTTTTAAATGGTAAAACATAAATATTTCTCCAATTTTGATAGTCTTTTTTAATCATCCAATGCCTTTTGTTCATTTGATTAGGACTACACCTTTGTATATACGATTTTGATCAATCATGTTTGATTTTGTTAGCAAATTGCATGTCAAGAATCACATATGACAACTATAGTACAACTAGATTAAATGAAACACTCATTAACAACCTCTTTGCAACTATTAGCTACAATAATAATAATAATTACTAGCCTATCATATAATTAGTTATGATGACAACAATTATAATATAAATATGTTAATAACTAGTTTAAATATTAATATATAAATTATTATTATTATTAATTCTTACTATTATACATTAATATTTAAATTCTAGATTAATAGTTAATATTATTACTTATTATTATGAACTATATTAGTGAGTATACTTAGTACATAGATTATGTTAAGGTGGAACTACCCATCATTAATTGTTGGTGAATGATTGAAATTTTTTGGATTTTTACTGTTTATTTTCTATTTTGTGTGATGTAAAACATCATGGGAACATTAAAGTAAGCTTTACATTATACATTTCAATTCCAAAGGCAAAAGACCAACATAATAAACACAAAGCATGTCGAAATCACACATTGGTGTGTTCTTTTTTAAAATGACCCTTTAATTCTAAACATCATATCTTTTTTATTTCTTGTTTTTTTTCAATAATTGAAAGTGTTATGGGTGCACCAAGTTAAAATCTACATAACTATTTGAGTTTCAAAGGTAAAAGGACAACACAAAAGAGCCATGATGAAAATGAATGTATTGAATATTAAAATGTGAATTAAATTAATGACCAAACATTGACCTTGTTTATTCTTGACAACAATATCTTCTTCATTTTGTGTTTTTTTTAGTAGTTTAAATGGCTATGGGTGTGGAAAATCAAGGTTTAAAAAAACTTTTGCACTTGAAAAGCAAAAAGAAAATGTATTAGGATTAAAACTTTTTAAAAGCTTAAGTGTTTACTCATTAACTTGTCGTATAATAGTTGTAAGTATGTTGTAATTAAGATACATGAACTAATTTCTTAATCCCATATTGTTTATCCTATCTTTCAAGTTTGTAAAGTAATAAAGGTGAATGCACACTATGTAGTCCCTTTTTAGGTGTCACACTTGTAATTTTTCTTGCATATCTTTGAAACTTAAATATAAAATATTAATATTTTCATTGAAATATCAAGAAAAGGATTCACATATGTAATGCCAATAGAGTTAGCATTTTAAAAATGCAAAAGAACACATCAAAATCCTAAAAATTTATTGAATAATGGACTTTTGAATCTTTGCGACAAATTTTGTAAATTCTTACAAAACTCATGGATATCAACTTTTATCTTCCAATGTGTTAGTTTAATGTGTTGAAAGTTTGGGATATTGGATGAATTCTGTTTTAAAAATTAAAGATCCATTGAATGAATGGAATGTGATTTTAATTTATTATGTTATGGACTTTTCAAAATCCCAAAAATTGAAATTATTTAAAAATATTTTTTAAGCATTAAAAAAATTATTTAAAAATATTTCTTCTGTAACATTTTTTGTATGTTTTATAACATCATGACTTGAAATTGGAAATGGAAAAAAATGTTACTTTCAATATAATCTAAATATTCATATTTTAAATTAGTTTTCAACTACACTAAAAAAAATTTTTTAAAAAGGGACTATAATCCGTTGAAATTTAACCATTTTAATGTGCTTTCACATCCCATAATTAAGTGCATTAAGAACATTTAAAAACAAGTGACATTTGAAATAAACTAATAAAAAATGCATTACACGAAAATGCATCGTAGTTCACTTTGGGTTCCATTAAAATTCGAATGAATTTGAACATTTTTACCATGGTGAAATTAATCAACCCCCTTGTGAATGAGGATTGGTTGTTAAATACAATGAATTGGTTCACTGGTACCTAGTGGAACAAGGTTACTCTAAAGTGAAATACAAATTTACTAAACCATTCATTTGCTAATTAATTAACTAGGCAACATGGAAATCAGTGAAATTTAAATTATTTAATATATAATAGTATTCATAATTTCATGATTTTCAGCCTATGAGTTATTAACATGTGTCATTACCTAGGCTAAGTTTTAAATTTACCATTGTTGACCATGCACACACCACCTGTGAGGTTTGATCCCTTGACTTTGAAAATGGAAGCAAACACCCTTACCATCAAATCATCCCACTTTTGGTGATAATATGTTACATTGCATTTTATTTATCAAACATTTCATTTTAAACATTTTAAACGTTACAAAAATATAAACTTTGAAAATTCATATCTTATTAAGATTTTGTTCAAATGAAATTATTCATTTTTATTTTTTTTAAAAACAGTAATGTACATAATGACATTTATTTCCTTTCGAAAGTGTAAAATCATTTGAACAAATTTTAATCTCACTATTCAATAACATTTCAAGGACCATTTTTTTGAATAAAATAAAATTTAATAAATGGATAAGATTTTTGTTAATATAATAATATTATTTATGTTAAACTATTTTCAACTATTATAAGGTTACTTTTCATTAATCTAAATTATTTCATCCTACATTATTTACGACTATTTATGGTTATTTTCAATTAGTTTTGGCTTTTTTTACTATTTCACCTTATGTTATTATTGATAATTCTAGGTTATTGTAGGTTATTTCACCTTAAGTTACTTGTTAAAATTATAGATTATTTCACCTTAGATTATTTTTGGTAATTCTAAATAATTTTATATGTGGCTATTGATGGTTATTCTATTGGTGGTTATTGGTTATATTTTTATTAAGGCTATTGGTGGTTATTAATGGTTATTGGTAGCTATTTTATTGGTGGTGATTGGTTATTTTTTTATTGGGGCTATTAATGGTTGTTAATGGTTATTTTATTAATAGTTATTAATAAATATTCTATTGCTGGCTATTGGTTGTATTTTTATTGAAGTTATTGCGAGTTATTAATGGCTACTAGTAGTTATTATATTGGTGGTTATTTTATTAATGACTATTAATAGTTATTTTATTGGTGGTTATTAATGGTTATTCTAAGTTAAATTATCATAGGTTATTAATGACTATTGGTGGTTATTTTATTAATGACTATTAATAGTTATTCTTTTGGTGGTTATTAGTGGTTATTCTAGGTTAAATTATCATAGGTTATTAATGACTATTGGTGGTTATTCTATTAATGGTTATTAATAGTTATTCTTTTGGTGATTATTAATGGTTTTTCTAGATTAAATTATCATAAGTTATTAATGGCTATTGGCGGTTATTTTATTAATAATTTTTAGTGGATATTCTATTGGTGGATATTGGTGATTATTAATGGTTATTATATTAATGATTATTGTTGGTTATTTTATTATAGACCATTAATGGTTATTTTATTGGTGGTTATCAATGGCAATTGTATTGGTGGTTAATTTATTAATGACTATTGGTGACTATTTATTATAAATTATTGCTGGATATTATAAGCTATATTATCATAAGCTATTATTGGTTATTTTAGGTTATTTTATCTTAGGTCATTATATTTTATTTTAGATTATTATATTTAAAATAAAATAACTTATAATAACATAAAGTAGAATGATCTTGAATAACCTAAAGTATAACTTGAAATAACTTAAGATATAGCCTAAGGTTAGTTGAATACTTTTAAAGTTTATAATAAATTAATTATGATACTTTAAAATAGAATAACATATAATAATTTAGGGTATAATAATTTATAATGACCTATAATAATTTATAATAATGTAGGGTATAAATTAAAATATCTAAAGTAGCCTAAAATAATATAGGGTATATCATAAAATAACACATATAAGATATTTTTAAAAACATAAAAATAAACCTATTTACTATAATAAATTATAATAGTGAATTATGTCAATTAGTAGTGAAACACGATGTTTACATAGTGATATTATAATGAAATAACTTTAACCAATGTGAGATCACTAAAATACAATGAACTTATTTCATTGTTTAAAGTCCCATAGTGATTTAAACTAGTGAACTACACCCCACTTTTGTAGTAGTGATGGTTTAGCCCTAGATGTTAAACTATAAATAAAATGAAGTTATCCCAAATGACCTACTTACTTAGCTTAAAATATGTAAATAATAATGCTTATTTATTTTAGGCTTAGCTTCTTATTGACTTAAGTACCATGTGTCAACATTTTACCAACCTTAATTTGAATGATCTAGATTAAATTAATAAAAATATTAAATATCAAATTTAACTTAGAATTGCCACGTGTTCATTAATGATTTGTCAACACATTATCAACACACCAACACATTATTGCTTATGTAGTTGCGCAATAGTTGCAACTTAGTGGTGTAGTAATTATAATGGTATAATAGTTGCAACATAATGGCACAATAATTGTAATGATATAGTTGCAATATTGCAATATAATTGCACAAGTTATATATGTATACAATTCATATATGATGAATTGTGTTGTTGCAACTTTTGTAATTTCTTTGATAACACTCACATTATAGAAATATGTTTACTTGTAAGTGGTAGTTGCAATTTAAACAACTAAAACCTTGTTGCAAGCCTAATTACAAAACACATATTTTTTCATAATGTAGATTGCTTGTCAACAATGTCAACTTCAAATGGGTATAAATTTTGAATTTGATTGAATTTCAACCATGTATCTTCTCCATTTTTGGATTTTATTTCAATGGTACAATAGTCATGAAAAAATTCAATACTATTGAGTAGTTGCCTTCCAAATAGATATCAATTTTTTGGCTAGATCAGGCACATGTAATATGTCATGTACATTTGTGACTTCTCCATTTTAAAGGTTGATTTGAATAGTTCATGTGTCAATAGCTTTATGTTTTCCATCGTCATATGTGTAAATAAATAGATGAGGATTCAAAATTTTATATGATATAAACCACTTTGATACCACATTGGGAAAATAGAACCAAGGTGCAAAAGAAACAATGTTTTATGAATATCATGAATGAATACATAAATACACTTGAGAGTCCTAAAATAAAAAAGACCACATAGTTTGGTGGTGAAATCTCACAACAATAAATTATAGTACTTATGAATGGCAATACACCATAGGACATGAGCTCTTAATTATATCACATATGGGTGAAAACACACTATGGTGGCCAAAAAATGTAGTCATAAATATTGTTTTTGAAACCATACAACTTTCAACTTCCACCAAGTTAATATTAAAAAAAAAATTCATAAATTATACTCAAAATAAGGTAGTTCAATAACCAAATAATGCAATTGTCAAAGGAAACTATTTTTTTTATTAATATTAAATGATTAAAAAATATATTTGTGAGAATTTGTATGTTGTCATGATATACTACAAAGTGCAAATATACTTTTAAAATGATTCAAATAATTGCAAAACTTGATGAAGTATTTAGTCATATGTTGAATATGAATTGATTGTGCCATTTTAATTATAATTGAAAAGTTTGACTCATGTGATTTCACAAAAAATATTTAGACAAGTTTTTCATTCAAATGAACATGTGTGTTGAAAAAAAACATTTTGTCAAAAAATTACTTTCATTTGAAAGATGACAAAAATTATGTTGGAGGCCTTTGTATCAAAATCCATTTTATATGTTTATTAAAATGCTAGATGAAATCAAAGAAAAATTGCCCCCAAAATATACCCAAAAAAAAAAAAAACATATTTTTGCCTAAAGTGGCCCCCCCATAGTGTGCTTTCACCCATATCTTGATGCCTTATAACATTTTTATATTTCTTTAAGTTGCCTTTAGAGGTTTTTGACTATTGGTTGGCTCAACCTCATAACATTTTTATACTTCCTTAACTTATTTTTGGAGGTTATTGATTGTTCATTGGTTGCACTACATAATTCATGATTTTTTGAATCCCATAACATGTAAGCTTGGTGTTTTCATGCAATTAGTTATGTCAAATAATTGATTCCAATGTGTTAATTAGAGTGGATAGTTTCAATGTTTAGGCATTTTGACCATTCACAAGAACTTGCACATTCTCCCTAGGTATCTAGTTTGGTATCATTATTTGTCCCTTTATGGCAAGTTCAAATTAGCAACACTCTAACTAGGAAATGTTCCATGAAGTTCTCAAAAAATGAATTAACTTTTCACATGGTAAGTATCGCCTTGTGAACTTTCATCAAAATGTGGAACTTAATAAAAAAAATTCAAATATTTGTTGGTCCCTTAAAGATAAAACCAATAAAGCACACTTGTCCATTTTAATTTCAAGTAGCTAATCTCAAGCCAACATCTAAAAATGTCAACTGTGTGTATCCAAGTGTTTACACAACATCAAGTTACCAATGTCATTTGCATAACTAGTTTTGGTTTTTTTCCCATGAATCCATTATCCCTAATTTGCATTCAAGTAGCAATTTGTTCATGACAAGTTCTAATTTTCATGTGAACTTTCTTGAGAAATGCAATCACCTTAATCAATAATGCATTCAAGTAAAAAATGTTCACAAAAAACATCTAAGACCATTTTCCCTTAGGGGAATTGAACCTTGATCACAAAAGCTTTTGCCAATTGCAACAAGGGAATCTTATCCTAACACACCAATTAAAACCTCCATCCAACTTTCAAACATACAATCCCAACACTTGAGTGTTGTTGCCTTGACATGCAAATTTTGCAATATATCATGATTATAAACTTTAGAACAACAATTTTTCCACCTTCACTTTTTACAAATTTCCTTGATCTTTCATTGCCACCTCCTTCCACAATGCAATTGCATCATCATATGGGAAGTTAAACAATGTGGATTTTTTTTATAAACATCTTGACACACAAGTCAATGTGAATATTAATTAGTTTCATAGCTTGTTCTTCATTAATGAAAGGTGGTTGAATGTTCATCCTCAATAAACCCCAACACTTCATCATTACAATTTTCACCAATTTCATATATTTGTTGAATTTGTGACTTAACATAGCAAAATAACCAATCTTCATCCATAGTATAAATATTGGATTCAAATTTGAATGCTTACCCATTATCCCTTTGCTTTTGTGGGACATTGTGAGCCTAAAAATGAAAACTATACATTGAATAAATGTGTATTTAAAAAAGGCAAGACCATAGTACCTTCCAATGTTTCATGAGTCACACAAGAAATAGCCTTGATAACATTCAAATGTAGAAGGAATTCACTTTCTACTATAACAAAATTCAACTAGTATTAGGGGTACACAAAATCAAGGGCCATCATGATTTCATGATTAGAAAACCACCTCTATAACTCTAAAATCAAGGTTTGGGTTGCCTTGATACATGCATTTTTCAATTCAACAACAATTCTTTGGAAAAAATTCTCATGAACCTTGATCCATGAATCATTTATTAAGTTGCATGTGTGGACAATAAACATCTATCTTGCAATCTTAAAAGTAAGGCATTCTTGAAGTTCAACCATGGTCTAAACACCAACATAAAGGCAAAACATCCTTGGAAAGTTCAACTACCTTTGTGGAGTCATTAAACAAATGATCACAAAAATTGAAAAATGAATTAATATAGAAGTGCAAGACATGAACCTTAATAAGATTTATCATGTCCACAAAGTCCATAGTAAACACATCTCAACATTGGGCATATTTTATAAAAGTATGATCCACCTCCACCACGGGCATGAGACATGGCACACCCAAGATCAATTCAAGGTCACATAATAACTCCAAGTTGTGATGAATATATTGTTCTTGTCATGGTCAAAATGCATCTTCATAATCAAAGCCTTGTTTTGAAACCATGACCTATTTTAATGGACTCAACATGGAAATCCAATTTGGGTTTTCACATTCCTCAAAAGCTTTTAAAGCCTTAAAAGTTTTTAGTTGTAATCTTTATCCAATGTACCAACATTATGCCAAAACATGGTTTTCATGATTAAGACAACTTGCAACTAATGTCCAATTGTAGTCATATTTGGACCTTTAAACTATTAACCAAATTACATATTACTTTATGTTAGCTTTAGGTTTAGCATAATTTTAACCTTAAACGTTTAACCTTTAAATTTAACTCAATTTAACTTAAGTAGCCTAATTTAACAATTTAAGTCAAATTTAACCTTATTTACCCATGCTTAGGTTAAGTAAAAGATTTTCAACCAAACATGATTTAAGTAAATTAAATTAATCTAGTTTAACCAAATTTTTTTAATATAACCAAGTTTAGTTTAGGTAACTTAATTTAACTAATTTTAACTTAGTAGCTTAAGTAGCCAATATTTGCAAAGTTTTGCCAAGTTTTTAAAATCTTTGTCAAATTTAATTCATTTTAGCCCAAGTAACTTAGTTTAACCTAATTTAACTAATTGTAACCTATTTTAACATTTTATAGATTAAGTAGTTACTTTTGCCAAACTTTGTCAAATTAAATTTAGTTTAACCTAACTAACCTATTAGTATAATTTAGTCATTGTTCATCAAATTTCACCAAGTTTAACTTAAATATCATCCTTTAATGAAAGTTAACCATTTTAAACCAAGTTTAACCTAAATAAACTATTTTAATCAAGTTTAACAAAGTTTAACCTAAACGATTTAATTTAATCAAGTTTAGTCAAGTTTAACCAAGTTTCACAAAAATTCACCAAGTTTAACATGTATTTTGAATATTTTAAGCAAACTTTAACCAAGTTTAACCCACTTTAGGAAATTTTAGCCAAACTTGACCTAAATAACCTACTTTAACAAAGTTTAGCATAATATAGCCTAGTTTAACATAGGTTAAACTTAATAGTTTAATTTAGCCCAAGTAACCTTAAATTAAACTAGGTTATTTAAGTTTAACCTAGGGAGATTTACGTTTGCCTAAAATAGCTTATGGAGGCTTAGGCTAACCTAAGTTAACATGGGTTAAATTATTGGATGGCTTAAGTTAACTTCAATCAACCTAAATCAGCCCAAAGTTATCAACATCAACCTTGTCATGTCATATCAACACATCATCACGTCGATTTAGGGTCACCCTAGGGTCAAGTTAAATTGAATACAATAATTTTTGTATCAAGGGTAAAATAATTACCCTTGTGGACATAACACGTGCAAACTATGTAAAAAAGTTACCATACGGAACCAACACATGCATTCTTGGTTGAGAATTAACAGAACATTAAATGATGAAACCATTAAATGTCGTAGCGAGAAAACTTTGTGGACTTTTTTATAAATAGAAATATCTTAGCTATCCATCTAATCCACTACATTGATCTCAACGTTTGTTGCATCATGTAACTAATTTCAACTGTCTAGATCATGACAAAAAATTAGTTGCAATATTCTTAGCCCTATCCACAAATAGACCAAATTTGTCCACCCTTGTCCAAGTAGTGATCGCCCTTGTTTAGGATTGCAACCAAATTTGTCCACCTTTGTCCAAATAGTAATTGCCCTTGTCCAAAAGTGCGACTAAATATGTCCACCCCTATCTAAGAAACGATCACCTTTGTTTAAGAATGTGACAAAATTTTTCCACCCCTATCCAAGTAGGATTGCCCCTATTTAGGAGTGCAACTGAATTTTTCCACCTTTGTCCAAGAAGCAATCACCCTTGTCTAGGAGTGTGACCAAATTTGTCCACCTCTATCCAAGTAGTGATCACCCCTGTCCATGAGTGTGACTGAATTTTGGTCGCCCCTATGAGTGATTGTGTCGCAACCCCACTTTGGCCAAGTGTGGGGGTGAAGCCCAACACTTGGAAAAGTGGGAGGTTGGGAGTCTTCCGGGACTCCCGAATGTTCAGAGCTCGACAGCAAGGGGCAAAACACCTCGCATTGGGGTGTTCTTGGTGTCATTGGAAAGGTCTTGAAACGTAGATATCGAAAATGCCCTCGCATTGGCAATTCGAACATCTGCAGCCCAAGTTATGGGCAAAAGAAGGGCCGGGAGTCAAATTGGCAGTTTGACTCCCGACCACTAAAAGTCGGGAATCGACCTCTTCCCGACGTCCGATTTGAGCGTGCGACATGGCGTTGGAAAGATCTCGACGAGCGCTACAACTTTTCTTCAGACCTCGTCGCGATCGGAG
>Ga0209611_10002603_pt1 | contig 31741 bp, 19 predicted proteins | sample S1TSphgellanicum_3_FD_187693 | JGI IMG/M metagenome (GOLD analysis project Ga0209611, IMG submission 187693) | Host-associated microbial communities from peat moss isolated from Minnesota, USA - S1T2_Fc - Sphagnum magellanicum MG (SPAdes) (version 2) | ecosystem: Host-associated > Plants > Peat... | reverse complement strand
CAAAGGGGATTGAAATTTGGATATTACACTATTCACTGTTTTATATGCAAAGCTCAAAACTATAAATTGCATAATGTCATTTGTGCATATTGCACATATCATTGTGTAGGCACTTGGAAGTTAGAAGTCAAGAGTTGAGATTTGTGAAAGTTCAACACAAATGAAATTTGAGTTTTCCCCTTATATAATTAAATTCTACATTTGATTTCCTACTCCTAATTCATGATTGATATTTAAAGTCAAATTGGTTAAAAAGTCATAAATCAAATCAAGGGAACTAAAAAACTTTTATTCAAAATTTATACACATCTTGTATTTTGTCAATCAACCCATGGAATGGGATGCTTAAAATTTGGGACAAATATGGTTGGGTGAAACCACTTTGCCAAAATCAAAAGAATGTTGGACCCAATTCATGCAAATAAAAGCCATTTTATTTTATTTTAATCTTTTTAAAAATTGGTTTGCACCATTTCAATTATGTTTATTCCACCTTTGCACATAGCTATGAAAAATCATAAACACCTAGCCACCTATAATATGTATTGGCATTTAAAGAAATTTGATTTTGACACATCCCTTACACATTGGATTTGTTTTAAAATATTTTTCAAAAACAATTTCATTTTTAGAATCTAAGGTCATCATTTTCTATAAAAAACATAGAGTCCTTATTTAAAAATCACACCAATATCCACAAAAAAAAGTCCATATGTACAATATTATTCCACATGTAACAACTTCAGAAGTGGGCCACCAAAATAACTTACGGTCATTAATTGACAAAATGACCACACATATGCCTTCATATTTGAGTTGATAACTTAAAACCAAAGTCCATTGGATTTGATTTTGATATGTGCCAAATGGTTTTGAACAAAACTAGTTTGTAAAAAACTATAATGCAACAACGATATAGGTCAAGCCATTCATCCATTCACTCTATAGTTTAGACATTTCAAGATATTTGATCTTCAAGCTAAGATTTTCTTTTATGCTTTTACAAATTTAATAGCAATTAAATGCAAAATCTACACCAATATAAAACACTTGAGAAAAAAATTTAATTCTCAAGTGGGATTCACTTTAAAAAAACATGCACATAAAAGAAGAATAGAGAAGGCTTAATTGTGAGGTTGCTATGAAAGATACACATGTCCTTCACCCCAAGACATCCAAAGGACACCCTCCAACATCCCTCTAAAATGGTAAAATAATTTACATATTTTTTCATTACGCTAAACCTCGACATATATGAAGTTTATGATATTTTGTAACCAAATTCCATTCTTAGTCATGTAATCAATGTATTTTCCATCTAGGTGTGTTTGGTCAACATCCTCTAATCTTTATTGGACCTGTTTGAGGATTTATCACGTTGACCTCATTTGACCCACATTTATAGAATAAGAGAGTGCTAAGGTCAATTTAATTTTTTAAAATGTTCAAAACATTATTAGAAACTCCAAGTGCACTCACATATATAAAAAGAGGTGTTTTTAATTCATTGAAGTTCTATGACCATTATATTAATCCAATCTTACTAATTTTAAAATTAAAATTAAATTAAAGGAAAATTAAACACAATATGAAACATAATTCCATAGGCCAATTTTGTAGAATTATATATTGAATTAAAAAATGCCTAATAATCTAGCCATTTTTTTACATAACTTGGATGATGTTTTAGCTATATTGAGGAAATGTGATTTAACACAAAATAATTTCCTCATCTTATATTTGAGTACTATATTACGAAAACATTAAATTCTAAGATCCATGATTTAAATACTAGGTTTGGATAAATGCACATTCTTTCTTAAGTAATGGGTTTGGAAAATTTGTAAATTGTAGGTTTTTTCCAACAACATAAAATATTGATAGTTCTTAAAGATCAACCTACAATTTCTCCAAACCCATTATTTAAAATGTTTTTATATTGATCAATAGTCTTACAATTTTGTGGACACATCATTTCAAATTCAAGACACACTTTAAAAAACACATGAATGCCAATATACATTTAAATTTTAAGCCATATTCTTGTGACCTTTAATCTATGGAACTTAAAAAGGATATATCAATTTTTTCATTATGAAATGCAGTCCAAAATCAAGTTTTTAAAAAATAATGATTAATGAACACACAACATCCTTAGAAGGTGATTTACAACAAAAGGATGCCCATCCCAAGAAAGGTGGATATTATAACTTTAGTTGGATTTTTCGACTATCAACGAATTAGTGGCAATATGTAATGGTCATAGGTTGGGTAATTCAAATGTGCCAATCTTTTTACTATGCCAAAACTTGACATTTATGACTATGAAAAATATGACTAGAAACTATTTTTTAGTCATACAGTTATATATGCCATGTTTTTGTGCCTAGTCGTATTCTTGTAACCATGGATATAATTAGATGATTAAAAGTATTCATGGATAGAAATACATGATTACAAAATTTCTTCATGAACATCATATAATTATTTAATAATATACAATTTGAAGCATTAAAAACTTATGAATTAAAAAGGAAAAGGACTAAATGGTAGACATACTTACCTAGTAAGCATATTATAAGCTTATAAATGGTCAAACACATAATTAATGCACAAATAAATAACTAATACCTTATAATTTCTAGAAATTTTTCCTTAAGATCATTAATTAATTAATGTAAATTTTAACATAATGGATAAAACAACTTTGGGGGAATATTTTGCTTTTTTGAAAAATTTCCCAAAAAATGGAAAACAAATTGCCAAAGTTCTTGAAACCATAAAATTAGATTAAAAATTTTATGCATAAAATATAATTAAAACATTTAAGTGGAGACTCTTGTTCAAAGGTTTATTTGAATGATTTTTTTGTATTTTTTTGACATTAAATAATGAAATATATTTTTATTAGTGATATCCAATGATTTCAAATGAACTTCACATGCCCCAAAATGGCATTTTTTTCATGTTTCCATGTGATGGGTAGCAAAGAATATAAAATTTGATCATTAGTAATTTATCAAAATATTTGGTCATACAACTTGGAATTTTTCAATATTTTATATTAAATCACATTTATTGAATTGAAAAAAATTAAAAATAAGACTAAAATAGTGTACTTGTAATAAAATTTGATAAAAACTATGAAATTATAAAGTATATGTGTATAAGTTAATAATTATGATATTTCTATAATTTTAATACTTTTTATAAAATTTTAAAAAGTTGAAAATAATATTATATGTTTCATAGATAACATATGTTAATTTAAAATATTTTTATAATTACAAATAAATATAACACAACATTTATACCATTTTTATTGATTCATTGAATTTCTAAAAGGTGGGGAATATTATATATATACCACAAAAACCATGTTGATTTTAAATATGTTTATTTACAAATCGTTTTATGGAAAAAAATAATAATAAATATTCAAGATATCATTATTATTAAAATGTATGAAATAGTGAAGATTTAAATGCATTTTCAGTCAATTACTTGATTTTTTGTTAATTTTTTATGTACATGTGTAAATCTTGGAAAATTTTATAAGATTGCGATTTATTTGTTTTCATTTTGACAAAGTTTAGGGTCAAAGATAATAATGGTACTTTTGTATGGCTAATATGAAATAAATTTGTTGTAAATTTGTCCCATATCCTTTGTCAACAAGTTCAACTTTGGAAATTATATAAGTAGGTGAAAAAGTATTAGGATACACACAATATGTGCATTAAATATACTCAAAATGCAAATATCACTTGTGATGAGCCAATAAAAAAGTTGTCACCAGTAAATAAATAGGATTCTACTTACCTACCTACTTAGGACTACCTACCTACCTACCTACCAAATGGCTAGATAAAATTGAAATATTCAATATATTCCATGGGATTTACGACTAGGACAAAAATACAACTAATGGAATTACAATGTGTCCATATTCACTACATAGTCATGTAATCACAAATGGTATTTACAAATACAAACCCAATCATGGGTGTAGTCATTTGTCATGTTATGGCATAGTGTTTGTGCCAAAGAATTGGTGATAATTAAGATGGTGATTAAATTTTAGAAAACTTCCAAAACTATCACTTGTCAACCATGTTTGCTCTAGCTTTCAACTCAATAAACAATATTAGGAAAGATTTCACTTTAGTCCTAGTAATTAGTTACAATTGAGGATTTTGAGAATTGTTGATTCTAACTTATGTAATCCATTCTTAGTAATTCTTAGCAAGTAATCACTTATTGGATCCTTTTATTTGAAAAGTTTAGGTTTACTTATGACCCCCAAAAAAAACATTTAAGAACTTCAAATATCCAATGCAATAAGAGAATTAATTAAGGGCCTAGCTATGTCTAATCAAGGGGGAAAATATTCAAGCAAAATTCAATTGTAGTTTTTTGCAATGGGTTACAACAATAAAACAACTATTCAATTTCATTCTATGCACAAAATGGAAGCTCTAAAAGCATCAACAAGACTCTTTTCAAAATAAAATAAGGTCTATGATGATAGATTCCAAGAAACCCAAATATCATAGGTTTAGACAAAAACAATTGATACTATAACTTATATCATGGTGAAGTTCATGATATAAGTTATAGTATCAATTGTTCTTCACCATGATATAAGTTATAGTATCAATTGTTTTTGTCTAAACCTTGAAGGCATTGTAAAATATCAAAAAAATTGACTATCAAAAATCAAGTTTTAAAATGAGATGTTTTTTTGAGCACAAGAAAATAAATTAAAAATTTACTTAATTCTCATGATGAAATCATTGTGCATTCCATTGAATTTACGATAAATTGAATTCAAAATTTGAAAAATTTCCATATATATCAAAAGTGGGTGTACAACAAGTGTATTTCAAATTAATTACTGAATACCCTGTTCAATCTTACATTTTCATTAAAAACTTCAATGAAATATATGTCTACTAAATTGAGATAAAGAGATCATTATGTATTCAAATACATCATTAAAAAATATTTTGTTTTAAGTTGGAACACATATCTAAAACAAATGTTACTTTACAAAGCAAAATATGTTAAAGCTACTTGTGCATTTTAAAAACCTACTTGAAACTTATTTTTACAATGAAAAATTTGAAAATTAATGCATGTCAATGAAAAACATCTCATCTTTGATCAATCAAACAAAAACACTAAATATATAATAATATTATGTTAGGTTTTATTGTTACTTTTCAAGTAGCCTATTTGGGTAATCAAAAGTTTTATATTTTATGTTTCCCACACCCACTAGGAGTAGGTATCTTACTCATTCAAATGTTAAGATCATTTCCAAGGAAGGATTCATAGCTCAATAAAACTTAACTTAAGTAGTTTTATAAAAATATTTTTGAATGTAAGGTATTTATTCACATTCCCAAATATGAAAGGAAATATAAAATGTAGTTTTAATTGTGCCTTTGAAGGAGTATGTGGTATGATGAGGAGTCTGAAGTCTAATATAAATATCATCACTCTAAAAATAGAGGTTAGATTATTTTTATTAGGGATGTCAAGTTTGATCAATCCCAATTCTTTGAGTGAACTTGCATGCAGTTGCAAACTTGTTATTTTTTGCAAAGACAACAATGAAAAGAATCTTTTAAGACATATCTAAAGCTCATTTTACATTAAGAATCAAGGATAAAAAAACTTGGGAACTTTGAACATTTTCGACTTGTTGTTGGACCCCGAGTTACTTATAAATGCTAAAACATTGGTGTTTCATGATACTAATAAATGTTGAACTTTATGACCTTGTATTGGGGTAGATTGAAAATATTTTTTCTATTTCAACCTTGACTCTTAGTGTAAAACCTTCGGGGTTGATTTCAACTTTTGCACCAATAGGAATGTTTGATTTGAATTTAACAATTGACCTTGACTCCTTGTGTAAAATGGCCTAAATATCATGATGAAACCATCAAAGGGAACCTTCAAGATCTCATAAGGAAACATGTTTTTATACATAAATCACATTGAAAATGATTACCTAGCCAAAATATTTGTGTTAAACTAAAAGTTGCATCTAAACTTTCAAGGTGAATTATGTATCACCAATAAGTACCCATGGCTTATAATGGGGGTATTAGCCCAAGCCAAAAATGGTGACAAATAGTGTTGGAAATAGAAATTTCATGCAACCAATGGGAAGGCTCAGCATGCACTCAAAGTGCCTTGATTTTTATCTTTTAAGTTTTGGGTGAAAGGGAGGATTTTTTTCATTTTTCCTTTGTTCCCAACACGTTCCCTTCAAGTTCCCAATGAGTTCCCATCAAGTTCCCAATATGTTCCCTAAGTTCCCAATGTGTTCCCCAAAATTGTTTCCAATAACACCTTGCTTTAATCCCATATGTTTACCCAAAGTCCTCCCCTTTTCACCCATATAGGTGGGGCAAAGGGGGAGGCACTCCATCTTTCCATAGAATCTTTTATTTTGGAGAGCCTCCATAATTTCAACTTTTTTTTTGTGATGGGCCAATCAAATTGGCCCATTGCAAAAATAAAAAATTGGACTTGTCACACACCCCCAACTAATTAATATGAAACAAAATAAAGAACATGAAGACTTATAAAAGCTACCATTGTCTAGACAATAATTGTTTTCCAAGATTCAACTATTAATCATCAAACCTAAATTTGAATGTCAAATTCAACAACCAAATTAGATGAGAGATTGCATTGTCATTACTATTTGTCCTACTCAAGAAAATGAAACATGTAATTCTTGTTTAGAGGACTAATAAACATGGTAGTAGTGACCATCACTAAGGAGCCTAAGAATTTTGATAAACTACTTGGTCAAGATTATTAAATTCAAGTAATGCAATAATAATACAATTCAATTCACAAAAGTAATACATAGACATTATTTGATTTGCTTATTAGTAAATGAACAATTAGTGTGCAAAATGAGTTTTTAGAATTAAGCCTAATGTAGATGGTAAACCAAACAAGCTCAAAGTTCTCTTGGTGGTTAAATGATTTGAACAAAAGAAAAACGTTTAAACTTTGAAAAAATGTTTACTTTTATGACTTGAAATGGAATGTAGTTCTCTTTAAAGGATAACATTGGCCACCCATAACAAGTGGGTCCAAACATAATAAATAAGCCAAGGTGAAAGTCCTTTCCAAGGATTACATTTAACATGTGGCATTCTTGTGTTGAACTAAAATAATTCCAATTTTGCATTTTTCATACACAATTTACAAATGTGTGTCAAATAAACATATATTTTCATCACAACTTAAAGTTATATATCATGTATTCTCTTTGCCACACAAAAATGAACATCTTTTGTTTAAGACACATTTTCAAAATTCATAATTTTCATGACCAACAGCACGTTTGAACACCATTGATCAAAATGTGTTGTAAACATGAATTCCAAGTCATATTATTCTTTTAATCATCAATATTAAACCTATTTTCAGAAGGAACCATTTGCACATTTGACATGGAAAAAGAAAATTTGTGAAAAGAAAAAAAATGGTTGTCTATGCTAGGGTTTTGAAGTGTGTTAAACACTTAAAAAGACTTTTGAAACATGATGAATTTGCATGAAGTTTAATGATTGGAACTTTGCAAATAATGGAGTTCTCCCAAAAAAATTTGACAATCCAAATTATTGTGTGATTCCCGTGGTGATTTTAAAAAATACTAGGGTACAATTTTAAAACAATGTCCACCCCCATGGCAGCTCCTTTTATTATGTTTGCACCCATATGGGATATCATCTTTCACCTCAATGTGAAAACAAATTTTCTTAACATGGAAACCTATAGAAAGCAATTGCCATAATCCAAAATGAAGCATTCATGAAGAAGGAGCATGGTACACAAAAATTCAACACATACTCAAAAGACCAAGGACTAAGGATGTGGATTACAACATGTATTACATGATTAAAGGTGATCAAATCTTTACATGATTTGTGGATGATTTGCACAAAGATCTCATTTCCATGTGGATGATTTGGTACTACTTGAGAATGATGTTGTAAAGATTTTAAAGTGGCTAGTAGCCTAGTGCAATTTGAGTCTAGGTTTGACATGACAAACCTTCGAAATTTGGATATCTATCTAAAGTGTCTTGGAACATTCCATGTCAATGGGTAGAATAAGCAAAAAGGATTATTGATTTTTAGTTGAGTAAAAATTTACCCTATGATGATTCACGCATGTGAAGTCCATTGAGAGCCCTTTGAGCTCGGGCCATAATAGTATCATAGTGGACAAAGTCCATTGATGTCCTAGTACATGTTGCAATACGTTGGAGTCGCAATCCACCCCAAAGTCAATTTGAGTGAAAGTCTATAACAGTCTCAGTAGCAATTTGTTGTAGTACTTGGAGTAAAATTCATTTATGCCAACAAAGGAATTTTCATGACACAACATCATTTCGTAGCAAAGATTCTCAAGCAATTTGACACACATCAAGTTGTAACCTTGCCTACACTCCCTTGTGATAAGCTTTTAATGAAAACACATTCCAATCTATGAAATAATTCCAACTATGTATGCATAAATTATCAGAAAATTCATCTTAGATTGTCCAACAAAACATCAGACATTGCCTTCTTGGTTCTAGTGTATTTTGTAGATTTATAAGTGTTCCAAGAAAGATCCATCTTGAAGCAGTGAAACACATTCTACTTCACTTGAAGATGACACAAAACCTTCGTCTATATACTATGGAGAGGGCCTGGATGTTAATGTGATCAGGGTCCGATGCTAAAGGAAGGAGGTCAACTTCAGGCTACCGATTTCAATTTGGAAAGGGGCTCATTACAAGGAGTTCAAAAAGGCAACCAGCAAGACATTGATCCAGACATTGAAAAGAGTTTAGCTTCCCACTGTGAAACAACCCCATATGTCAGTTAGGTTCGATTTGATCAATTAGTTCAATCAACAACAATTCAAGTTTCAGCTTACTTATGAGCGTGTTGAAACCCTGGCAGACTTCATAAAACAAAACACCCAGCAAACCGGGAAAAGAAGGAACAAAGAGAGATGAACCAAGTCTGAGCCAAAAGAGCAGAACCCAAAATGGGTCACTAAGTGGCAAAAGAACAAATCATGTTCCAGAGATCCTTTCGACAGATATCTGTTGATTCAGTCTTGCTGCTTATGATAAATCAAGAGCCTATGTTCCTTGATGGCACCTCACAAGATAGTCATCATGTTTACAATCTTTGGAGGACTATTTGTTGAAGAATAGCTGATTTGAGAGGGGGTTTTGACTGCATTATACCCTCTCCTCTGTTACTGTCCAACAAGATTTAGCATAAGTTACACAGGTGCCATCCAGAGCTCTTCATTGTGCAAAATAAACATAATAGATCTATGTCTGGGTGTTTTAGTCTAGGTAGATTTAATGGGTCACACTACACTATATTATGTATGCAATTTGCAAAATCCTGCAGATTTTGGGTTTAGGGTTTTTTGTTTTTACTTACACCTGAATACTGATGCTATTGAGAAAATCTGGTTTCTTCTGCAAATTGTTCTTGGGTCTAAGCAGTTTTGATTCGATGATAATCTTTGATAATTTGCAACTTCTTTAATCTCAGATATAGTTCACATACCTTTAAATCACAAAGTCATGTTTACATATGCAGCTTTGAGGACTGATTCCAGGTAAATTTCTACAGGATGAGAATTGCTTCAATGAGACATTATATCTTGCACTTTGATGAACTTCACAAAATTCTCATTGATCTTTGAACTGCATCATTTATATAGTAATATCCATCTCAAACCTGAAACATTCAGCCGTGCAAGACCCTCTCTTTCATAGAGGTTTTTTATGGCATACAGAGCACTAGTTATACTGTTTTTCCCCTTAATACTCCTCTGCCACAATTTTGGAGCTTTGAGCACCACCTTTGGCTTTTGTAGATATGTACATGTCTTGCATCAGTCCAATATTGAACTTTAAGTGAGTACACTTTGCAGTTGCACCACCCAGGATGGATGGTTTGTGGACAGGAAACGCATTTCTCATTGTATTCCTGTGCCATAAGCTAACCAAGTGCTTAGCTTTGCACTAAGCATCCACACGCATCTACCTAGATCTAGTAACCACCAAGTTCCATACCTATTTACTTACCTACATTTTATATGGGTACTACTGGGTACCTAGTACCTACTATGCAGCAGCTTCTCAAATGGTGGATGAATTGGAACAATGTTCGAGCTCTCAAGAGACTGTGCAGGTTACTATGAAGAGATGCAACAAGATGTCCACAGAACAATCAGATTGGCACCAGTAATATGTCAGACAGAAGATGGAGAGCTACACCCACCAAAACATTGGGCACTCCAGTTCAGGTGGCCTGATCAAATCCATTTCTTTGCATCTGATCAGAAAAAGACTGCTGACAAGTTAAAAAATCAGAAGTTGATCATCTTGGGACACCAGTTTTTTATCAGAAATAAATTTTACAAATCAAGTTATTAACTTTGCCCAATGAATGTTCTTGAGAGCCATCAATATTCTTGACACCAAGTTCTCATGGATGTGTAATTATACTAATTATTGTCCTGATTTTGCCAAGTTCCCAGCCTTGTTTGTTGTGGAGCCTTCCTGCTACACAACATGAATCTTGGCTTGTTGTTGGCAATTTTAGCTTGGCATTCTTTTGGTCCAAGACTATGAGTATGCCCGGAGTATTTATATGATCACAACAGTATGTGAAATTGAAGGGGTCTAAAACATTGGAATAGCAAATTTGAATTCCAAATACTCCCGATAGTTCACTGTGAAAAAATTGATCACCTAAAACCTTCTCATTTCAGTGGAGAATTTAATTTACATGTATGTGGACCAAGTGAATCTTTTCACAATCGACATGAACCTTTCCTGATTTTGGGAAGTCTACACATGCTTGAAAGATTTCAGCAAAAAAATTAAAACTGTTGGTGACCCAGCTTGCAATCTGGATTCTATGAAGTAATACAACAAAACATGAGCTACACAGTGACAGAGGTTAAAGGTAGGTCCAACCTCAATATCAATCTCTTCTAGAGTGAAATTTGTGTGTGCAAGCTAGCACCAAATCACGAAATCATGATGTACAAAATGATGCTTGAAATGGGTGTTGCCAAAATAGCATGCAAAATCACAGTGGAGGGTGAATACCAAGTTTGAATGGGGTGCAAGGACTTATGATCATGTAGTTAGTATTTACCCATATGTTGTTCCAATGTAGATTTCACCATTTCATGATCAAAATTTCTGTAGAGTTTTCAATGTAAGTTTTTTTCTTAAATGGACATAAAAAATGCAGATTTCACCCAATGACATCAAAATGACATTTAACCCAATGACATGTACAATTCATCAGAAAAGCTTAGGCCAACCTTCCTCCCAATCAAAAACTATGTAAGTTTCTTCTGAATGGCCATATGGGTCACTATTTCAAGACTAAAAATGAGACCTGGTCCTCGAGATCACAAAAATTGTTTTCAAGGATTAATTCTGATCAATAATTTCTGATTCAAACTAATCACTCATTCAAAAAACACATTATAATGATTATGTTATTTAAGTACATAAATATCCAAGTTAGTAACTTAGTACTGGATACAAGTTCTAAATACACATATGATCCCGAGAGAAGCTCTTGAATTCATAATTGAAATTAAACTAATTAAGAACTTGTAGTACAAACTAAATTTTTCAAGTAAACAAAGAAATTTGCAAATCAGATACAAATTAAATCTACCCAATAACATCCATAATCAAGTTATGGAGCCCAACTCATAATTCATGAATTCATGAACTCAGAAAAGCTTGCCAATCTTCCTTTCTTGGGATGAAAACAAAGGGATGCAGTCATGGCGCCCAAGCTGCAGTGCAATCTTCTGGTGGAACAACTCTCCATGCTCTCTCTGGGAGACTGGCAACCTGATGGTGGTTTGGATTTCTTGCTCCATCTCTTCATAGTAGCCTGCACAGTTTCTGTAGAGCTCAAAGATCATGCCAATCTGACCACCATTTGAGAAGCTGCTGCACCCAACAGCTGTAATGCTGCAGATGGAGGATATAAGATTTGCTAGAGGAAGAAGATGAATCCCCAGTTTAGTAGTAGTACTAGTAGTAGCTGTTGCTGGCCAGTTGCAGTTGCAAGCAGTTAGCAAGCTCAAGAGAGCTGCAGTTGCTGTAAGTACTGGAGCTAGTATTGCTAGTGTTTTGTTAGCCAGTTCCTTGTTTCTGGCTTGCTGCAAGTAGATTTGGATGTCTGACGATTTGAGCTTTTCTGCTGTGAGTTTGAGATCTTCCTCACGAGTTTGGGTCCATCCATTTGTGCTGTTGTCGTTGGCATCAGCAGTTGGGAGTACTTCTGTTTTGGAGAGATTTGCTTTAGGGCCAAGGATTGATGGTGTGACGGTCTTGGGGAATTTCTCCAGGCCGTTGGGTTTCAAGGGGAGAGGGAAGGCGAGTTCAAGAGCTTCCAGCTTCGCCATCACTTCCTTCATGTACAGATGCGCGCTTTTTCGTAAGCGTGGATCGATGAGCAAAGTGTTGTGAATGTCCCTTGCTAGCAGTTTGTGGAAGCGAGCTGCCGTGCGTTGCTCTTCAGCCAGTTGTGAGGGTTGGTACTTGCTGGCCAGAAACATGAATCCAGCTGCACTGCTATTGAGAAGAAACGCTGCCACTGACATGCTGAAGCTGCTATTCATGGCTGCTAGAATTGCTGCTGCGATGGTGGTCATGTTCACTGTCATGTGGCAGAGCTTGTTCCAATTGTCTCTTTGGACTCCGATGATAGCATGCATTTCCGTCCGATCTTCAGCCGCCAAAGCGATGTTGCGCAACTGTGCCACCAATCTGGAATCCTCTACACCATTCTCATCAGTCCAACCTTTGTTATATTCTGAAGAACCAGAATTTGCAAGAGCCTTGATCAGCTGCTGTGGAGCTGGCCTGGATACAGCTGCTGCACTAGGATTGTCGACCGAGCTCGCGGCGAGCCATGGCCAGTTTCGACGCTCCTGCACCGACTTGAACTTACTCTCTCCACGGCCGGATGCAGCAGCAGCAGCAGCAATGGCTTGAGAAGTACTAGGACCTCTGCCACGACTCATAAACTGCAACAGCTTAGAATTACAACAACAACAACATCTGCTGCAGCGACTGCTACACTTTGATTTGTAACCACCACCCATTGTCAGTAGCTGCTGTATTGCAGCAAATTGGTTGCTAGATGTGATCCATATACTGGAGTCTGGAGCAAGTCTAGCTGAACTAGAGACAGCAAAAGCTGTTGATGATACAACCGCCATAATACAAAAGAAATTCTGCAAGCTCTAGATATATATAGCTGGATCACTTTCAAGCTGCAATTAATGCCAACAACAACAACTACAACAACTACTCATATAAATCTCTATTACAAACCAAAACAAAGTTGCAACTCCAGATGCAATTCTTATATAAATCTCTTCCAAGTTAGTGCTAATTTGATTGTTGCAAAGAGAAGGCTGCCAGTCTAGATACTACGGAATCTGAAGAGTTCTGTGAACTCTTACAGAGTGTGTTATTTGCGATCAATTTTTTTGGCCAAGGTTTTCTGGGGCTGTGGTTTTGTGTGTTGTGGAAATGTAAATTATCTAGAAGGCTAGTGTCAGGGGTGATGTTGGTTCTGAAGCAATTTAGTGATGGTGGTGGCTGTTAGGGACACTAGTACTTAGTACCTATGGAGCAGTGTGACAGCAGTGAGAGAGACAGAGAGAGAGAGAGCAAGGTGTGCAGTGTCAAGAGTGGGAGTTTTGAAGGTTGAAGAGGACAAGATTTCTTCTTATAATTTACAAGTAGAAAGGAAGGGGGAGGGGGGGGGGGAGAAAGCTAGGGTTTCTGTAACCAACCACCTTAAAGGAGACTTAAGAAGACAATGGAAAAAAATAAGAGCTTAGTACCATATTATATGGTAGAGGTTTTTATTGGGAAGAAGACAGGTAAATGCATGTATACTTGGCTCATAGATTTAAGTTTTATAAGTAAATCTGAATGGCACAAACACTAGATAGACACCACATTTTTTATTATATCTATTTTATAATCACAACAACAATAGCAACAACATCACCAACATTTCAATTCACGAGAAGATTGGAAATTAATAATAATAATAATAGTACAACAATAGAAATTAAATGTTTTTTTTTGGGAATTGTATATAACTTTTTTCAAACCTAATTCCTCAAAAAAATTGTTATCTAGTATTAGCAGCCTTGAATGGCTGAAAATTGTATATCTCTACCAAGCAATAATATGATTAATTGTCTACTTAATTAAATTAACCATTTTTTTAAAAATTATGTAAATCTATTATTCCATGGTGTGAGTTTTTAGATTTATGTGGAGATTATAGATTTGTACAACATTTTGATTTGCTAAATAAGTCAATGTGTAAATTTTGGAAGTTAAATACTAATCCAGAGATTTCTATACCAATGCTCCAGACTTGGGAGTTTAAAGTTTGTAGGAAGTGAAAGCAAACCAAAGCAAGATAATAATCTTACAAATTTAATATTTGGGTCAGTGGTTCATTTTTCAGGGAATTTTTATCACTGGTGGAAAAAATGAAATGAAATTTTAAAAATCCAATCTGGTGGCTCATACAAAAAATGCCCTAAAGTTGCCAGATTGTGAAGAAGAGATTTCTGAAGTAGCCATATTTAGACAATAGGTTCTAGCAGGTCGCCAAGATATAGCAAGGTTCTTAAATTTTTCTGCTTTGCTCTCTGACCTATAGCCAAATTTGATTAATTCCTAGTGGATGATTGCGAGTGTGTGGCTACATCACAAATTTGAAAAAGCAAAAACCTTGATTTTGATCTCTTTAGTTTGCTTACATATTTTTCTTCTACCCCCGGCCCACCCTGCTCAATCCCCTCTTGCAATTTATATAGGTCAAAATGTTATAATAGCACTTGCATCCTTAACATTTGGAAGGGTTTTGACTTAGAGTAGCAAGTTAGAGAATCGGTTTGTGAAAGCCAAAGTATTGAATTTTTGTTAGTGGGCCTGATTTGATGTGAGATTGAGTCACTTTGTTAGACACAAAGATAAGTTGCCATGTAGAAAGTTCAAAGAAGAAGACAAATTGAACCCAAGAGGAAAAACAACTTAGGACACCTAAGTCGGAGGAGTTGCTATAACCACCATCTAAGCATTCAAATGCGATTAAATCCATTCTCTCCCTCTTATTCAGGATTGTTTGACATGACTTGGTGCTGCCATCATCTTTCATGTATTTTCACAAAGAAGTCAGGGAAGAGGGTGTGCGAGAGATGAGATGACAAAAACCAAGTATAAGGAAAGTTCACTTGTCGCTCTAGTAGGTCATGCAAACCACCATCCTCATTGGCACATCCTAGTGCTACCACTAATTATCATCGTTAGGCTAGCATGGAAGGAAATGTTTCAAAAAATTTATTGGAACCAATAGCTATCTATAAAAAAGACAACCATGTGTTAAGATTATCAGTTATGCCAATCCTCAATGTTCCAATTTTTTTATCACATTTAGTAACAAAATGGGCGAGTCAGGAAACACAACAAGTAGGGATGCAGTGATGGGTGTGTGCATGGTTTGTTGAGTGAATTAGTATTGAGGGACTACATAGGCAGATCAAGCAAAGTGGTCACACTTGTATAGATGAAAATAGAATATGGGAAGACAGGAAATTGCATTTATGTGTTTAGAAATTTAGAATTTATATTTACACACGACACACTAAGAGGTTCTTGGAAACAATGGGGTCAATCTTTTTTATACACACCAGGAGTATACTTCTTGGTCATTTGTATGTTATTTTCTGATAATTGATCCTTACTGGTACTGTCCCAGTGATGGTGAAGAAGCATCACCAAACCCAAGTTGAGTATGGGAGACAAGTAATTGCATGATCTGATTAGCAGTTTTCTTGTTTTTAATACTTCTGTCTGAAAAAAGTTCCATAAACTGGATTTTGTTATTACACGTGCACTGACATACACAGTGTGAACATAACTTTACTACCTGGATACATGTGTCAAAGTCGGCGTCTTTTTCAAACCAAAAAAGCATAAGAGTGGTGCTTAAGGTCACAACTTGAGTTCATTTAACCCCAACTTTCTGGACCACAAACAAATGCATGGCCAAAAGTCCATGCATGTGCAAACCTTTTGCAAGTTGAAGAAGAGCCCACCTTAAGTGGGTCAGAAGGAAATCACAATACCCCACTTTTGATGTGCTTAGTTTGACTAATGGATTGAATATCATCAGTTAACCTCTTGTGATGAGTGCCTTCCATCGTTCCATCTCTACAAAAGTGCATGACCTTAAAGTCTTGCCTCTAGGGAAAGCCAACATAAATTGAGGGCAAAGTAATTTTGGTATGGTGCATGGTGTAACACGTGTGTGACATACATGGATCCACAATGCTTTCAACCTATTCTCTTCCAAAGGTGCCTAACAACAACTTGTTACGGCCCATGCACATAAAGGGAGCAAAAAGGTATCCATACATTCATTCCCAATCCACAGAGACAAATACAACTCCCTATTCAGCATCACTGACCAATTGCATGGTGCGTATTCATGTTCCAATTCTACAAGTCCTCACATTGGAAGTGTTATATGGTGTTACAATGTACAACCTTTGATCAATTCCTAGCTACCAATTGTCATGTTAGCAAAGACATTAAATCAGCATTGGGTCCTTATTGCAGGCAGTACAAAAGTATTGCCTGCAGTCCTTTTTTTCCCAACTGCCCATTTGCCTGCCCAAGATGTATCTGGAGCTGCCCAAATTACACACTTTGAGCCTTGTTATGAACATCCCAAGATGTTATGGCCTCCCATCAAGATGTCCCATAATAATGACCCAATACTGATTTAATGTCTTCTATTAGGGCAATATCAGCTAAACATATGAAACATTTATTTTTCCAACTTTGAATTGGCCAAAAGGCATTGTGTGTGAAGGTTTTTGCACATATCCAACAAGTTAATACTTATATGCTTTCTATATTATGAACTGGTTAGAAATGCTTAAGACTTGAAGGACATGTCAAGTGTGCTTACATGCCATGTAGTGAGGTATACATACATTTAAGAAAATGCTACATGAAAAGTCATAGGTCAGATGAAAGCTAGAGAGGCATATAATAATCAATGTATACTAGGAAGCACTAAGGTGAGGTGAGCCTAGTGTGGTCCATACCCAGTAGGTTTCATTTTTTTCTATTCTGGAATTGTTTCCATGTCTGGGCCCAATGGCTCTAATTGAGCATCAATGTCTAAAAGAGTGTGCAAATGGGAGATGTGCATCCGCTCTGGAAGAATCTTAAACTTTGTACTTATCTGTTGAATCTATGCACACAACCATCTGTCACTGGAAATGGGTCATTGCCTTGTGTTCTTTAATCTAATGAATTTTTGTTAAGTTTCTTCAGGCACTAGACAAGCCACATGGGGTCATGACTCTTGCAAGTGTCGGTTATTGGTGGAGGTAGGGGCTTGTATTTCAATATTAAGAAAATTTGCACCAGAAGTTTAATTACATGTTAACAATATTGACTTTCAATTCCACAATGAGTTGACATCTCTAAAGGTATACTTAGCTCTAATACCGAATAATGTTTTGACTTTGGGTTGGTTATATGTGACCCGTTTGTAAGAGACCTATCTAAAGATGATTCATTGTAATTTTGTTGCTAGTTATTCCAATTCACATGAAATGTTTTGTGGCTTGGTTGTTCCAGATCCGAGGCACACATTCATACTGTGGATTGTGCAAGCATCCTGAAAGTGTTCATGGAAGTTTAAAAGAAGTAAAGTCTTGGAGATCGAAAATCAACAAGGAAAGTTCATGGGGGGTAGAAAATGGGAAGATAATTTTACAGTTTTTTCAAACAAGTCAAGATCAATGTTTTCAACAATGTGAGTTTCTATTTTAAAAAACATTAGTTTGAAATTCTATCTAATCCATATCACAAATGAATGCCATCAAAGTGAATTTCATTATCACAATGTGAAGTGTCATTCTACAACAAATTAATATTGTGATGAACACCATATCCCCCCATTGGAATTGAGATGAAGGAACCATTTATATTTAATAGTATTCTTTCTTGAGTTTTCTTTACATAGTTGTGAGGTCACATATGATATAGTATAGTACATATTCTTAAGACTAGTTGCAAGTTGAGATATTCTAGTATGTTCAAAGGTTACCTTTTTACACAACCCATTTTTCAACATCTCACCAAATAACAAGTTGCAACCCTTTGTTGCCATATTTTGGAGTGCTTTATTTTGGCTATGGATTAATAATCTAGACTTTTGCAATGTTAGTATATTCTATTCATTTGGGTGTGGCCTAATTAGTGCGGTCAATTCATCAAAAGTATGTAGTTAAGAGATTCCTAAGGGTTTAAGCCCACTTTACAGCCATTTTACCTCTACTTGAGCCTTAGTTAGAAATTTGTTCCAATTTATTCATCTATGAATCAAATTACAAATCCAACCATTAAATTCAAAATTTAGAAACTGATAATTCTTTGATAAAAATTTCAACAAAAATCAAGAAAAGGGTGATGAGATAGCAATCTAGCTCATTCAAGATTGTTCTGTCAGGTGTTGCCCAAGGTTGGAATTGAATCTTAATGAATCAAAAAAAAACTTTTGGCATGGATTAATGCATGCATTTTAATATGGCAAGTTCACAATGACTAAGTTGGCTACTCACCAAAACAAATTTAAGACAAAATGCCATTCAAGTAGGAATGAAACTTTGCAAGTTTTGGAATGTGATTGTGAAGATCCTTGAAAATAGGTAGCAACTTCAAAAGGATCTCACTTTCAAAAACTCCTCTGTTAGTTTTTTAAAGAGTTTTCGAAGTTATCTCAACTAAGTTAGGAAGGTTGAATAGGGGTGGGCTTTGTCTTTTGCACAATTCCCCTTCACACACACACGTGGAAAATTGGTTCCATGGGGTTTTCTTGACAAACCTTTCATTAAAGCCACTTGAATGTCCTCAAATTTCAAACTATTGGGTCAGTACAAGCTAGAGTCAACCAATTTTTGACACAAAAGGTATCCCTAATAGTGTTTTATAATATATTTTGATCATGCGTCACATTGTTGGATTGAAGTTTTTTAAATCATCTTTTTTAAAGATAATTGATGGATGTTTTTAATACATCTCAAGATATAATTTGTGAAAAAAACTCAAAAAATTCATGTTATAATTGACTTCATCACCTTCCTTTGATTCTAGCATTCTTAAAAGTCCTCCAAAACTTTCATGCCATCTGGAAACAGCTTGAATGCCCTTATTTTGAATGACTTATCAAATTTATCAATTTTGAATCTATTGATAAATCATTACAAACCATGATTATGGTGAATTCATTTATACGTTGTTTACATATTGTTACACAAAAGGTTAAGCATATTATAAAAAAGTCCCCCATTTGGTGTAAAACGTTATTTTTTGAATAATAAAGCATTACACCTAACTAGATTACATAAAAATAATATATTTCAATTCATTTTCATAAAATTTTTAAAACATTTTACATGGAACACATCATCAATCAAGGGATGTAGACAAAATTATCATGTTCCATATAAAGTGAGTCACTCTAGATTGCAATTACCTTATTGAAAAGACAATCAATGTGTGCACCCAACCAAATAAATAAATAAATAAAAATATTTACATCTTCTTTGTTTACATAAATATGAAATACCAAAAAAAAACCATTTTTGCCTTATTTGGCCTTTAAGGGTTAAACCAAAATATTCTTGTAATGCACATGACCTCCAAAAAAATAATTAATTAATTAATTAAAATGGCTACCTTTAACATTAAAGAATAGGCTATAAATCCATTAGTGGAATTAATGTCAATGGTACATTATAACACCATTCAATTAATGTAGTACCTAGGCCAATTCAACAGCAATTACATCATTTTTTTGTGTTTGTTCAAATTTTTCATAAATACCCAATAACTATGTTCAATTTTTTTTAAATGATGATTTTGTTTTTTCCCTATGTTTCTTTCCCCCATTCAATGGATGTTGTCTCTCACAAAAATTAATGAAGTGAATGTTTAGTATGTGCACATGAAAAGTTCAATAGGTTGATAATGAGAGATAATGATAATGAGTTCAATAGGTTGAGTAATCTAAAAGTGTTGAATTTTTTTTGAAAAGTTGAATTTTTGAAAAATAATTAACCATTCAACACTAGACTAATGAACTAAACCTAGGTACTATGGTATGTCTTTAAAATAAATAATACAGACCATGTAATGGTTTCAAGTATTGCAACTTGGTAGAAACTACATTATTCATCAAATGTCTACATACTACCAATTTTAGTGTTTGTTAAACATGGATCATTTTACAATTTCCTTCCCAATTAAAGGGTACCAATCATAGTTCTTTCTTTCTTTTCCAGTTTTTTGTTGTTGAAAACTTGGCAAATTCTTCAAATGAATTAGAAAAATGAATCAAATTTACATTAGGAAAAAAAAAAAAAAATTAATTTCATAATCTAACCCAAGGTCACATAGATAGGTAGTTGAACTTAATATTGTGAGAGCCCTTCAAAGATGTAATGAAATTCCAGTTTGGCTTCAAATTTAGTGTATCTAATGTCAAATATCACAAATGAATGTCTCAATGGTTGTTTTCTATTTATGATCATATTATCTATCATCTTGGAAATATGTGAAATTATAGCAACTTTTGCACATGACCCATATTCTTAAACAAAATTAGTTTTGCCCAATTTTGATTTGTTAGTTGGCTTCAATTTCAATTTTTAAAACTTGAACCGATGATTCTTGGGAGGTCAACATTCGCCTCAAGAATTGATCCAACAATGTTTGGGGGAATGAAGAACCATCGCAAGAACTAGTCCAACAATTTTTGGGGGTAGTGAAAAACCACCTCAAAAATCAGTTCAATGATTTTTATGGCCCATTTGGTAGTTTCATTTCCTAGATGTAGGTGGTAGGGTAGCAAAAGGATGGCAATAGGAGGAGGAGGAGCAACATTAAGAGGCTTTCTTTTTTCTTCTTCATATACAAGTGCTATTTATGTTCTCATTGTTTTGGTAGTTGTGTAGCAAAACTTTGGAGATGGTTGTGCAAAGCTAATATTAAATTTTTTTGCATCAATTGTTTTGCTTAGGGGAAAGAATAAGACAAGTATGTTGTTGTAAAAACATTCTTCTCCTTCTTCTTTTTTCCTACAAATGGATTAACTCTTGCAACATCCAACTAGTATTGTTGTCATTGTAATTTCTTGATATGCAAGTGTTGTGAGTGTTGTCATTCCTTCAGTTGTCATGCAACATGCTGGAGATAGTTGTGCATGGCCAACATTAGAATTCTTTTGGAGTAGTTGTGCTCAAGGAAAAGAATAAGAGAAGTATGTTGCTATAAGAACATTCTTTTCTTTTCTTTTCTTTTAACAAAAGGGTTAGTTCTTAAAGTTGTTGTCATCATCCTTGTAATTTCTTGCAATAGAAAAATCCATTGCATTTGCAGAGGCAACAGAAACTCAGTCATGATGCTGGCTGGCTAGCACTCACATATGTTCATGGCAATGGAACCCTAGTTATCACTCACTGCAAAGACAGAGATCTGGAGAATATCTGGTGATCTCCATTAGCAAGCACATAAGCGTATTTGATCTCCTCAAATGGAACAACTATTGTCACAAATGGAGCTAAAGTAGAGATAGAGTTTCAAGGGGGAATTCCCACCCCCCTTGATTGCCCATAATTCCTGGCAACTGTCCATAACTTCTAGACTTGCTAAAAGGAAATAAGTATTCAAATATATCCGAACCTCAATGTTTTTTGCAACACCATCACGTCAAGTTCTTCCTGGTAAGTAGAGAGTGGGTACTTCGTGGAGGAGCCCTACTAAATCAATACCTTAGGATACCTGAACAAAGGAGACACAGATTATACTGAGAGCAGAAATCAAGAATCAATGTCCAGCTCCCAAGAGTTGAGTAGATGAACAAGACAAACCAACAAGGAGAGAAACAAATGCCATACAGAAAAAAGTTCCAAAACACATCCTCCACAGTAAGTGACTAGCTAGACCCTTGTGAGAATCTCTAGAAGCTTGTTGCGGTGATGCAACGAATGTTTACCAATGACTTTTTTTTTTTCTCAGAACCGTAAAAGTTGTTGCCTGGGAATTAGCTTCACCATCTAATCCAATGTATGTACTACTTCCAGAGCCACACTGGAAACAAAAAGGTGCAATTCATATACAAAACCCTACCTGCAATCCACCTTGCCTTTGACAGCAAGAAAGCAAGCAACTCCTAGGCACAATAAATCTGCAATCATGTAAGACTGCATTGTGTAATCATCTGCAACTTCCTGAGCTTGAAAGGTCAGAGCAGATGTAGATTGGACTCCTAGGCTAACCCTAACCCTCTAGAGCAGCAGCACCAGAGATAATTTCAATCAGCTCTGTAGTGATGGATGCCTGCCGTGACCTATTGTAGTCAGAGTGAGACGATCCAATATGTCGCTGGCATTTTGGGTGGAATTTTCCATGGCAGATATTCGGGCTCCCATCTCACTGGTGGCATTTCCTAACATGGCATTGTGCATCATGCAAGCAAATTGGAACTCTGCCAAGTTCTGAAGTACCTCTTCTTTAGTATCCGCTCCCTCGATCTCATAAGCATCTAACTCTCCAGTGACTTGCTGGTTTCCAGCCAGCAGCTGCTGCGGAGACAACAGAGTGGCAACAGTGGGAAGGAAGGAGACGACGGAGTTGAACTTGTTGTACACCATCTGGATAGCATCGTACTCATTGGACTTAAGAATCTCATCAGCCATCATAGAGCACTGCGTGAAACAGATGCTTTGCTTCCGCGTCTCTCCGAAGTACATGCTGATGAGCTTCTTAGAATCTCGCTGCACCTGTGCCTTCCCTTTCTCGCCGACGATCACATACACGACATCAGGTTTATCATCTGGACCATGATCAAGGGCATTCAACCTTACCAAAGCTCTAGAGTACTTGACGACAGTGGAGTTTATTCCCCCGCACAATCCCTTGTCAGATGAGATGGTGACGATCAGCTTTTTGTCCATTTTGGATGCTGGTGCATCCCCCAATAGAGCTGTAAACGGCTGTCAAAGTCCCCGTGAATTCTCCGCCTTCACCTGTACATTACGTAGCTTCGAAGCTGCCACCATCTTCATCGCCTTTGACCGACCTCAACCTATTCCCTCACGATCTGCCCTGAGACAGATCTAGCTCCAAAGGGAGCTATCTCCGCGGAGGATAGCTGGCCTGTGGATCTCCATGCGGCGGTAGACGCTTTCTCTGCTCCGGAAGACAAATACGAGTTCACATTCCCAGACAAAATCCTTGCCAGTCTCAGCCCTCCACGGCGTCCGCTTCCAGAAGCCATAGCCACCTCAAACTTACAATTCTCCCCACAATCTCAGCAGAACTAGATACAGTACAGAAAGCCGACACCACGCCGAAGCTCTTCGAAGCTCTCGCGTCTCGTCGCCCCCAACCGAGCGCCCCGCGCGGACACTTCCCGCACGCACACGAGCACAGAAGGAAAAGGGTGGCAGAATGAGAGAGATGGTAACCGGTCAGGACCGGTTTCCGGTTACCGGACCTGCAGCCAGCCGGTCACGAACTTGACCTGCTGCTGCCAGCTACCGGACCTACAACCGGTCTCTGGGTAGACCGTTACCGGTCCTACAGCCAACCGGTCACCGGCCTTTACGTTTAATGGTTTTCGCACAGCCAAGACATGCCGGTTTGGCTCAGCAAAATGGTTTTGGCACAGCATTTGGAACCACAGCATACTTGCACAGAGGCTGGCAACAGGCACACCAAAGCCTAACACCTGCTGTTATTTGGCTGGATGGTTTCATTAGTCCAGGTAGGTTGTGCCATTATTAGTCTCCCACCTTTTGCAGTCCAAGTTTCAGTTCCATGGGTGAGGTTGGACTGAAGTAAATAACTAATCTTGAATGTGAGAAATTCTCTTAAGAGGGCAACATGCTGAGCATGGGTGGAGCTGCTCTAACTAAAACTTAAAAGCACTCTTGCAAGAAGATTGGAACTTGGAAGCTCGGAATGTAGCATCTGGTTTCATGGGTAAGAGGCACAAGAATTGGACCAACTTCCTGTCTCAAGATCATCAAGATCGAATAGAGAGGTTGCACATTCCATTCACAGTTTAAGAGGAGAGAAATCAACTGAAGACTATATCATCAGTAAGATCATATCCAGGGAGAAAGAAATCTAATCAGCACATGCATGCTCCACGAGGGAGACAATCACATGATCACAAGTGGTGGGGCAAAGTCTAGAATGCTTTTATTCTTGAGAACTGAGAATTGGGTAGCTGTGTGTTTTGACAATAAGCTACCTACTGGATCTGCAACGAAAGTACACATTCCAGAGACTGATAAATACCTGTCAAACTAAATCTCTACAAAACTCTGCAATGTCATCATGCCTACCAGACTTTTCCCTCAACAAATGATTTTTGTCTCTCGTCTCCTGTTGCAGAGAAACAACAGCAGAAACACAGCTTCCTCCTGATTCGAAGCACCAGAGTTAAAATGCTCAGACAACAGCGGGCATGCTTGAGAAACCATGTCTGAGCAGTCTTTCATGTCAACGAAATCACCAATGGCCCCCAATTTGAGGAACCCTCCAAATCTAGTGTACATTTGAACAGGAGAAGCAAAATTTATTGCCTGTTGGACCTCATCTTGGTTTCCACCATGATGACCTCTGATGCAAGATCAAACATCCTTTCCAAAGCGTACATATTCTGAAGAGTTTCTCCCACTGCCTCTGGATCTGTCCCATCTGAGCGTAAGTGCTGCATTGGTCCATGCAACAACTTGTTCACAATCCCCCGACTAAGCTCATCAATAGCTTTCCGTTGCTTTGTCGTTAATTCCTCTCCCATTTTGCCCAAAGCCTTTTCTAGCTCCAATGCTCGAATCCTTTCTGCATAAGCCCTTAGCTTTTTGATTGTAGGAACCGTTTCCAGAGAATCTCGCCAGGCTTCAAAGCTTTGAAGCTCATCATCAATTATGACTTGAGCTTCCAAAGCCTTGCGCCTCCTCTCCTCCTTGTTTGCTGCCACAACTTCCTTCAGATCATCCACATTGTACAGCATTGTTGATGGAAGTTCTGTGATGCAAGCTCCCACGTTTCTTGGTACAGAAATATCTATAAAATGCCTTGTACCTCCTGCAGCCTGATAACACAAGCAAGACAGATTCTTAGAGGCAACATGGACGAGACATGGTTTCCCATAACTGGAACTCTTTTCCTAATGTTTTCAACAACATGAAAAGATACAGCAAAGTGTGTCATCATGCTGCGACCACCTACCAAGGACGCAGGAGGAAGCTTGGCAACATTCTCCTTGAAAAACAGAGGGACATCTGATGCTGTACTTGTGAAGATGACATCTGCCTCCCCTGTACGTTGGATCATCTCTGGCAAACCATGATAGATGATCTTGGCATCAGGGAACTCAGATTGTAAATCCAACACTCGTTGCTCTGAACGGTTCACAATAACCATTCGTGTGCATCCTTTCGAAATCAAATGCTTGACAAGCAATTTGGACATCTTGCCTGCACCCACAATCAGAACATTCACACGAGGAAGACTGTTTTCTGCAAGCTTCATTACTGCCAGCTCAACCGCAGCTGAGCTTACAGATACAGCCCCTGCAGAGATGCTGGTCTCAGACCGCACACGCTTTCCTGCAGTAATGGCTTGCTTGAAAAGGCCTGTTAAATTTCTGCCGAATCCAACAGTTCCTTGACCGACTTTCAGTACTTGCTTTACCTGTGGAAACAAAACCCAACAACAGCAAATTCAGCCCAAAAACCACAAACTTGGGTTGGTACAAAGAGTAAGGAGCTGAAAACAAATGATGGGTATTGCACAAAATTTGCAAACCAAAGGATTAGAGAGATGAGTTGCAGGCAGGTGGTCTAACCTGAGCAAGGATCTGCCCTTCTCCAAGTACCAGTGAATCAAGGCCTGCTGACACTCTGAATAAGTGCTGTGTTGCATCCCGGTCCCGAAGAATAAAGAGGTGCTCTCTAAGCTCATGAACAGGTATGCCACTTGTCTGTTCCAAACAAGCGAAACAGAAAAATCAAGCTGAGACTGCAATTCAGACAGTTCAAATTGTTGCAGGGCAAATGGTGCTTGAAACCCAACCAAATCTGAGTGCATCAGGAAAAAAAACAGAAGAGTCCCAAGGAGAAAGAAAAACTCTGACCTTGGACATCCATTCTGTGACCTCACGGACACCCCGGTTCCAAGACAGGGCTACAACATAAATCTCCATGCGATTACAAGTACTGAGGACAGCTGCTTCCTCAATGTGGTTTTGCCCTGAAAGCTCAGCTATGGCTCGAGGCCATTCAGCCTCAGGGACAGCAAGCTTCTCCCTCATCTCCACTGGTGTGGAGTGTACACTGAGGCCCAACACCATTATGCTGCTCTTGGCACTGGTATAACCTGGTGGGGTGGTGCACAACAACAACACATCATCACCCTCTAGACCCATCCATGGAAAGACACAAGGAGGAAAACAAAAACAAGCAAGTAATCTTCTTCTTCTTCTTCTTCTTCTTATCAAGATTGAAAAATAGGGAAGACTTGACTTACGGTTTGCACTAGCATTGCGAAGCTCTTCAAATGCCTTGAGACTGGCAGCTTTCACCTTGTGGTTTGCAGGTAGTTTGTCAGCAGGACCCATACTTGCCCTTGCTTGCTGCTTACATCTCTTCTTTTCCACATCCTCCTCCTCTACCATTACCACTAGCTTACCCTTGTGCAACATTCTGCTCCGGTCCTGCAACGCTCTACCACCAAAGACATCAGAGCTTCTAAACTTCATGCTTTGCAGCTGCTGCCCTTTACTCGCCATACCCTCCACAAATGCGGGAGCTACCACCGGAGATCTGATTGTGGCCATCTCTGAAATCCCCGGATCTCTCTCTCTCTCTATCTCTCTCTCTGGGGATGATGATTCTACAAGGATTGAAACAGTCAGCCGAAGAAGGTCTCCAAACAACCCTAACAAACCCCTCTGAGAAGCTCTTACAAAGACCCAACCCTCTAGATTCAATCCACCCACTACAAAACTTCAGACTGTGAGCAAAACTTTTGAAGCAACCTTTTTTTTTCTTTTTTCTTCTTTTTGGTTTGAGGTGACGAATTGCAGATTGTGAGAGAGAGACAAAAGCTTTTTTGAAGAGACAAGAGAGAAGAGAATAGGAGGTCTTCAAAGGGCAAAGAAAGCCCCAGACAGACAGACAGACAGACAGCAGCAGATGAGAAGAAGAAGAAGAAGAGGGCGGTGTGGCAGGCACAAGCCCACGCTCCTTCCCTCTCCTCTTCTCTTCTCTTGTGTGCGTCTTTCTCTCTCACTTTCTGTGTTTCGCGTGGCGATGTTTCTTCTCTCTTGTCTTTTCCCATATCCACAAAAGAGAAGGGGCCCTGGAGACGGACAACAACGAGGGGTGGGGGGGGAGTGGTGGGGTCCACAAACTGGTACCTACCAAGTGCCCAATTGGTACCTACCAAGTGCCTCACCTAATACTGTTGTTTTTAAGGACTAGTAGTAAGTAGTATTCACTAGTTTTTTGGGGGGCTAAACCAAAGCTTAATTAATTGCTAATTAACATTCAGAAATTTCAATTATTGCTAATTAGTTTCTTGCTACTCAGATTTTTTTTTAAAATTTTTATTTGGCTCTACGTTTAATAAATTTTCACCAACAATTTTCGTCTTGTTTTATTAACCTACAAGTGCACTTTTGTTCAATATAGGTGATTTTTTATCGGCATTAATTAGCAATAATGCTGGTTTTATCCTGATTAGTGTTTTGTTAATTATAAGCTTAAGAGTAATCAACGTCTGCTAATCAATCTCTTACTAATTAGGGTTTTTTTTTTTTTTTTTAAACCTTCATAACTACTCAAAATACTTGACCAACACTGGTTAATAGTTACCAATTCTTTTGGGTTGCTTTTCAGGACTAGGGTAACCAGTGTCCTCAAGCCGGTTACTAGACATATAACCTTCTGTTTAAAGCTTCGAAAGAAAGCTAACCCCTCAACCATCCCTCATATGGGGTGGATGAAAGTTTTCACAACTTTCTTATTAATGGATGAAAAAAATATTTAACACTATCTCTCCATGGATGAAAATCCATAACCATTCTCTGTCCAGATGATTTATGGAAGAAAAGAAGAAGAGGGAGAAGTTAGAGGCTATGTTTCATAAACATAACCATCCATGGTAAGACTTAATCATAGTTGAATAGAAGGTTCAACAAAAATATATTTTTAGACATGCTGAAATATTATCTTTTTTGAAAAAAATTTCCAAGAAACAACTTTTTGTGAAAAAAAATGAAGCATTTTTTGTAATCTTCTGGAATAATAATATTTTGTTCATAAAAATTTGAAAAATCTTCAAAATTAAATAATTATTCAGCAGCAGGGAAGTGGTGAACCTGCTATTCAAAATACACAACAAATATAATAATTATCCCATGATTAGATTAGATTAGATTTGTCCAAAATTGTTAGATTTGAACTCAGAGACCCTAATTTAGTCTTAAGCATGTGGATATTTGTAAATATTTATTTAAAAAATAATTTTAAATGGATTTTTGGGGTTTTGTAGTTTTAACCATGGTACCAACACAGGGTGTTTGCTGGTTCACCCAAGGTTGCAAAGAAATGGACCCATCTCTAACTGAGGTAAAAGAGTTCCAAAAAAAAGAACCAAAAAACACTTAAAGAAAAATACATAGGTAGTAAGTAAGTAAGTTACTAGGGACCCACCAACATATATCTCTCTCTTTACAAATATTCTTGTGTTTTCAGCAGGCAGAGCACAATTATCTAAGTACAATGGAAATTTGAGCAGCCATTGGTTGATTTCATACTGGACTGATCCAAGAGACCAATCAAATGCAAGGAACTCCATGCCAGGGTTATCCAAACATTAAATAAACCAGTCCTGATGCCCGGGTGGGTGGGTAGGTAGGTAGGTAGGTAGGTAGTACCTGCTTTGATGGGTTGGAACTCAGAACCTCCCATCCCGGTTTGGTTAATTAAAAACTGAACTGGAACCGAGTCTGATTTTCAAAACAAGAATTGGAGTTGGATTATTATTAATGTTTTCTGTGTTTTCCAATAAACCACACTTTTATTTGTGACAATGCCAAAACAAATCCCATCGAAACAACTCAAAACCACAGTATAACTCTTCTTTCCCGCAAATGGATTCATCAATGAAAAACTACTTAGAGCATATCAGTATGTCACTCTGGATAATAAAAATTAAATGTCTAAGTTTAGTTGTTTTTCTTTTGGCAACCCCACCAATAAAACTGTAACTGGAATTGCCTATACTAAAACTGTAACTGGAATTGCATATACGTGGTGACTACCAATCGCAAACCACCTGGACCAATTTTATCATGATCGACCAATCAGAAATACTGAGTTGCAGTCAGGTCCAATTTATTACACTCTTTTTAGGAGGTGCACAACTGTGTTGCGCCTCAGCCACGGCAAGCTGCACGAACTTGGTGCAAAAAAAACCAATTTCCTGAGCTAAACTGGCACATTTTGAATTCTTCGCAATAAATTTTACTGTCTGGAGTCACATACTGAGCACCGGTGGAGATGCTTTTAGGTGATGTGCTTTGGAGCTGTGGAATGCATAGGGCTAACCTTAAGGTTTAGGGCCAAACCCCCTCATTTCTCCATACCCATTGTACAAAACACAAAGGTCTTTCCAAGTGAATTCTGTCCTCCAATCAACCTCAAATCACCTTGAATAGGGTTTTCCAAATTTAGCACAATTTCATTTCTAATCCAATTACCATCTTTGATTGAGGCACAATGAAAAAGTCTCTAAATGAGAAAAGAAAAACCCCATCAAATTTAATTTCTCCCAACACAATACTACCCATGGTGTCAAAGTGTGCATATATACCATAACATATTCCCAGGGACTAGCCCTATTCTCCAAAGTCCCAAAGGATTTAGGGTTTAGGTTTTAGCACATGAAAGAATATACCAGATGCACCCATGAACTTGAGATTTTTTTGGGAAATAATTGGAGAGAGCTCTCTATCCATCCAATACTAGTGTTGCCTGTAGTGTTGGCCCAAGTGTGAACTGGTTACCCAACAAATTTCTCAATCCAAACCCATTTTTTGTAATTTAATTGAATTAAATTACTCCAAAAAAAATTTAAACTACTCAAAACTCCATTTCTCAGGTACCTTACGTTTTAAAATTTCCAAATCACCCTTGTTAAATCATACTCACAAAGGGCTCTCCACAAATACAAAGAGCATTGCCCCATAATTTTTGTTTTGATTTAGATGAATTTTCAGTGAAATTTTTTTTCAATATTCAATAACTTCTCCACCATAGGTCAAAACATCATAAAACCAACCTGATGCAAGGGACTCATCAAGGGCTTTCCAGTGGTAGTTGCGGCAAGAGGTGCCATGGTTTGGGAGATCCCAACATGACAAACAAATGAACTAGTTTCCTTCATAGATAGATGGACAATAGCAAGTTGATGGATCAGCTCAAGAAAAACAATATGTTACATAGCCGATGGGGATACAAAGTCCAATTTAGGTCCTATCAGCACTCCTGGATGGATGAAAAAACTGATTATTGTTGTCCACCATTTCACTTTCATCGCACAATCTATGTAAGGAGACTGAATATAATGGGTGCTTTTGTACTATGCATGAAATTACTTATATTCGTGTGGGCATTACAAACTTCTGAAATTGCTTCAAGCACAATTTCTTTCCTAGATGACATTTGCAAGATCAGAGGACATTTATAATGAAAATAATATGGTTACAATACATGGAAACACAAATTACATTGTAGAGGTCAATTTGTATGGTTGGTGGTACAAAATACAAAAGCACTAATACAAAAATCACAAGAGACTTACCAAGGTTTCAAGAGGCCATGGAAACGTGTGAGGCTAGGTTGTTTAAGAGGCTCATATTTCATACAAATCATTGCCAAAAGCCTACATGGTATATGTTGTGCCTATTCGTTTCTTATAAAGGTTTTCGGTCTCTTTGTCAACAAAGGACACACCACATTTGATATTTTACCCTTGCAAAGAGAAATTTTTCAATTTCTTTTAAATAGATCCATCAATAGCAATATAATGACATCACTAGTAGAAATCAGCCAAAATGTAACCACTCCATTTATGACTACATGCGACTTATAACTGTTTGCGACTGGATTTGGGAACATTTGCAACTACAAAATCAAATTTCAACTATTTTGGTCATTCTCACAACTATGATGCAACTATTAAAATTTTCATCCTATTGGTTGGATCGATCTTACATTCATTTTCATCAATTAATAGGTTGATATGTCCCATTAGTTGAAGTAGTCACCAAATTAGTTGCATCCTAAAGGTATTCTACAATGACGTGTGTATTTTAATGTGTGTACTAAAATTATATATATGCATACGTATGTATATTGTTCATATAATGAATCTCAAAATTAATATTTGAACTTTGGATTTTTAATTCAAATCTGAAAATTGATATTTCAATTATGAAAACTACTA
>Ga0209611_10002602_pt1 | contig 31742 bp, 29 predicted proteins | sample S1TSphgellanicum_3_FD_187693 | JGI IMG/M metagenome (GOLD analysis project Ga0209611, IMG submission 187693) | Host-associated microbial communities from peat moss isolated from Minnesota, USA - S1T2_Fc - Sphagnum magellanicum MG (SPAdes) (version 2) | ecosystem: Host-associated > Plants > Peat... | reverse complement strand
GTAGTCGGCATGAAGGGGATTGTTCTAGGACCAAGAGACTCCTCACACCCCGAGAGCGCAGCTCCGTGATGTCGCCAGGAAACGACGTCATTCCTGTTCATACTTCCAACCGCATTCGGAGATCCTCAAGGGTTTAAGCACGGGCCTCGAGTCCGATGAAAAATCTAGGGTTTAGAGTTCTCCTTGCACGTCTTTGCAATGAAAGGCTCCTGGGAAGCGGGTTTTGCGATCTCGTGATGTTGCGATGTTGTAATGCATAGTGGGAGTCTGCGGGTACGTGATGGTACATCGTGAAGGGAACATTATCTGAGAATCTCGAAGAAAATTTTCTGTTTTCGTTGCTTGGCGCACATTCAACAGATGGGTATTTCATACGGCAGGAGGTGCTCTTGGATAGCGAGTTGGAGAAGCAATTTGTGTGTCGCGGAGCAACCATGAGAATGGGTTTTGCACTGTTGAGTGTATCCAGGCGTCTGCCATTACAAGGCCTCGGCGGAGTGTGGGACAAGTACTTTTCTCACATGACTGAGGAGGTTGTTAATTCTTCTCATCAGGAACTTCACGGGATACCGAGGTGTTCTGCATCTCTATTACTCTTTATACGCTGTTCAAGTGTTGTCTTCTGTTCCTCTCCATGTCATTGATCTCTTTCCTTCTCCAATGCGTTCATGGTTTAGGATTCTCCGAGCTCCAGGACGTTCCCCACTGTGTTCAGGGTTTAAGGTTTGGATTTGAGCTTGAAACGAAAGAGAGAGAATAGAAGGAAACTTTTTCCCTGGTGAAGTATTGACGGTACTTGATGTGTGAGTGAGGAATTTCGGAGAGGGAGACTCCAGCAAGTGTAGGTCCCATCTTTCAACATTGCAATGCAGTTGCAGAGGTCAAATGAGACAACTCTTTGGAAAACGTCTCAGCAGAAGTTCTTGGTGAATGTGATGCTGTGGTTATTGATAATCTGAAGGTGTACGTAGCTTGATTTGGGGTGTGGACAAGGACCTTTTGCGGCAGGGAGGGGCAGCAATTGCATGGTGGAATACTCTATACAAACAACTGCCATTTCCCAGCATTTGTTGGCTTCCACTCCAAGAGATGCGGGCACATGACAGGCACTATGGATCATTTGCTCTGGGTCAAGGGCACACACATTCTGGCTCTTTCCAGACAAATCCATTCATCACTGGTGGAATGCGATTCAAGAGTAATAAAAGTGCCAAGAAAAGAATTGCAAAGAAGAAGAAGCGCAAGGTGCTGCGGGGAAAAATCCATGAGCTGAAACGGGAGAAGCGAGCCAGGAAAGCCAGTATGACTCCAGAGGAGATACTTGTCTCACGCATTGACCTGGTTCTTTTCTCCTTACTCATATTCTTGATTTTGTCCTATTTTTAGGTGTGGTTCCATAAGTCTCCAGAGGATAATCACCTTGTGGCTGCTGGATCCTGTGATGCAACTGACACAACTGACTGTCGAAGTGTCTTCAGAAAGAATTCTCAGGAACCTACTTTGGCAATGTCTGGACACTAACTGTCTGTTATAGTATTTGAAGATTTCTGGCAGACCAGTCTCCAGACACTTGCAGTCCAAGTTCTCAATGCATAAATTTCTACTCATCTTATTTGCAGACTGACAAAACTATTACCACATTGATATAGTGATATAGATCTCTTTTCAAGGTGGCTAGCGCGTGCTTAATCTCATACAATGGTGCTATAGCAATGTTGAAATTCATACCCACATGGTCTATTAGACCAACCGCTCATTCCTTCACATCCACCTTGTTGAGGTCGCTTTCTTCCAGGGTCTATGGTGATAGTGAACTCAGACTATATACCATTGTGTTGGACTCCTGGATTCATGATGCATTGTCTCTATTCTTGATGCATCTTCTAATGCAAAATGTGCTATTTTGCAGCTTAAAAAGAAGGTAGCTTTGCATGAAGATCAGCTGAAGAAGTACAAATTGCCAGAGTTTCCAGAACCTGACCCAGATCCAGAAATTGTAAGCGCAGCACAGCTTTATGCCTTGAAGAAACTTGGTTACAAAAACAAGAACTATTTGCCAGTGGGGCGGCGGGGGATCTATGGAGGTACAATCCAAAACATGCATCTGCACTGGAAGAAGCATGAGACAGTGCAGATACGCTGTGACACATTTGCCAAAGAGAATCTCCAGGGAATGGGTGAGCAGCTGGAGAGGCTAAGTGGAGGCATAATGGTAGATATCCATGAAGCAAACAAAACTATAGTCATGTGGAGAGGCCGAAACTACAAGCGTCCTAGCAGTCTCATCCCAGCTGTTTTTGACCATTTCAACAAGCGTAAGGTAAAATCAAACTTTTCTATTGATTTTGTTTTGAGTGATGGTGCAAGTTAGATGTTTATGCTGGTGAGCTCTGAAAATCATGTCCGTTGCTGATGTCCTCACAGGCTTTGTTGAAGTCAAAGCATGAGCAAGCCATTGCCTCCCTGAATGATAACATCAGCAAATGGGAGAAGGACCTTAGAGAGTTGCAGACTCGCATGGCTGAGGAGGCAGCAACTAGAGCAGAAAGAGATGCTGAAATTCAGAGTGCTCCAGTTACTGATCCTCAACAGTTTCCTGTCCTTCAAGAAAGAGAAGCTGACAAGGAGAGTGACTCCCCAGATGTTGTAGGTGCCAATGAATTGGACTTCAAGGACTGGAGAGAGGAGACTGACTCCGATTCAGAGAGTGATATCTCTTGCTCTGATGAGCCTGATGGGCTGCATAGTGATGAGTACAGTTCTTCCTCAGATAGTGATGATGAGAATAGCAACAAACATGTCTTAGGCTTAAAAGGTGTGAGGAGGTCTGCAGACTAATGGCAGGGCTTGGTGTTCACTGCTTAAGAAATCAAATCCCTTTATTGGCAACCTTGGGCTGGAAGCAAATATGAATTTTTGATAACCAAGTCAGCAGCAAATCTCTGGTGTTTGATGTGGCAGATCTCAATGGGTTGTTATGTTTATGGTTCCTGTTCACCTAAAGATTGTTTTTGGTGCATAGGAATCAAGTAAGGGGTGGGGCCAAGGTAGGAAATGGCAAACAAGTGGGATTTTCGTGGAAGCAATCTGCCAGAATGTGCCTCACATGAATACATTTCAATCCTTAGAATTTTTCCTTGCCCATCACTCTTATTGCAAACAGTGAAAACAAATGATCCGAATTGAGTACTTCAATAGAATGTGGGGTTCCTCTTTGGAGGAAAGAAAGAGAGCAGGTTTGCACATCTACTATTGAGTCCTGAATTGTTTCATTTCTGTCATCCTCACTACTCAACCTCCACAAGAACAGCAGTCTTTGGAAATTGTTGGATAGTTGGCCATTTTCAATTCACCCCAGGAACATGTGAAGAGACTCTCAATAGGCCTAATGAATACAGTGTGGGTTGGAGGAGAATTCCAGTCAATAACTTCCAAACTCTTTACTTGGAGATTCAATTGTAGTTATGAATCTCATAACACCACCATGAATTGTTCTAAAGTGATAGGATTTTTATGACCATGGTTTAGTGCACATATTCCAAAAATTATTTTGAAAAAATTGTAGTGAGTTCTTTACATTCATGGACCTTGTCCTTATATGTTGATGAGCAATTCTCCACACTACTTTGGAGATGACACAACTGGTGTGGTCCAATGTACAAAGTGACATAAAAATTGCTGAACTCTTTACCAACCAAAAATTACAATGAATAGTTCCAAATAAGCATCTAAATCAGAATTTCATATCAGTGTATGGCGAGATCCCCACATGCGGCAACACAATGATTCTTCGTATCACCTGCTGGAGTTGTGACATTTAAATGGACTACTACCCAACTCATGCCTTGAGCCTTTCTCCTTGATCTACCTGACTACAGAGCTTGAGGAACAAGTTGCATATGGTATGTAGTTCATATGCTCCTTGCAAGACCATCAAATTCTAGAGTCTACAAGTTAAAGTTCTACAGGTAGGCAAGTTGAATTTTTTGTAAAGTTCACAAGTAGGTTGAACTTTATATTTCAGTACTAATTTTAAATAGTTATCAAACTTCATATCTATATAGATCTCTTTTTTAATTTGATGTAAAAGTTTGTATTTAACTACAATTTCTAATGTTGGGGAGTGTGTAATGTGTACATGAAACGTGAACCAATTTTTTGAAATAGGGTCAAAGGTTTTTGAATTTGAAAAAATGCATCAAAACTGAAAACCAAAAGCTTTAGAAATTGAAAGAATCGGAATCAAACCTACACCCAAAGAACCTCCAAAAAAATCTTAAATTTAAATCATGATTGAAGATTCTCTTCAAAGAAAGAACTACACAACACTAATTTTGACCTCAGCAATGGGAGGTTTCATACAATATGGCACAACTTGTCTTTGCATAATTATTATGCAACTATGAAGTTCAATCACATAAGCACATAATTACACTACAACTTGTTTGGTCAACATGTTGTGGCATTGCATCTAAAGGTCTCTTTTCCATTAGATTGTTGTGATCATAGTTACGAACAATGTGCTTTGATGACAACATCCTAATGAAAAGCCATTGACATAGGGTCTTATGTCTTGCCACAAAGACAATCACTTTCCATTGTAGGGTACAAATGCATTGAAAATATGTAATTAATCATGTTAGAAACTCTAAAAACATTGTTCTCATGACAAAGAAGGCAAATCTCATTTTATGGTGAATCATTGTTTCATTCATAGCTTCTATAGTTGGCCAATGCTTGATTCCTTGAGCTATGAAATCACTATGAGCACAATTAACAAGAAAAACATAATGGAAACTTGTTTGTGATCTCAAATTTTTTTATCACAACCTAATGGAAAGATGTCCTATGTAGCTGCATCAGCCTCTAGTTTAGAATAGCACAATATTCACAAAACTTTCAATAAACCTAAAGATTTGTATGTAGCAAACTAATTTAGAAAAACAATATAAAAAAAGGGATGTGATCACAAGAAAAAATATATAGAACCAATTATCAAGGCCCACAACATCACTACACATAAAATTGTTTTTCAACAACACATAATGGGCAACAAGAAGAAGAAAAAGGTCAAATATTAATAATTGTGTCATTCTAGACCAAAACAACCCATTCAAAAAGGGAAATAAAAATTACCTAATGTCCCCATTCCTTTTTTTTGCAAGATGAAAATATTTCATATGCCCATGGTTCACACAACGTGCAAAAGATAGCATCCCATGTTTAAAATTGACATATGTGTAATGTATTATGAAGTTCAATGTGAATGAAATAAAAATGAGAAATTGTGTTAACCTAAGAAAGGTCAATTGTGTACTAGTAAAAGGGTTTATGTGAGTGTCAAAATTATTATGTTGCCAATGCATTAATAAGGTCAAAATGCATTAATAGAAATTAAAAACAATGTCAAAAGTCTTTGAAAATTTCAAACTATAGTAGAGATGTTTTGTTTTGACATTTAAAATTATGTTAATCATTCCAAGTTGTATTAAATGATTGATACAAATGTTGCATTTTTCAAATTTAAAATTCATTAAATTCAATTTTGGGTTTTGGTTTTAATAAAAGACCCTTGAACTTCAACAACAATTGTGTCAAAACCAATCAATTTTGCAAAGGACTAGGGTAAAGGATTCTTTTAATAATTTTTTTCTTAAAAAATTAAATGATAGTAACCTACTACCCACATTCAAAAAATGCTCACAATTTAAAAGTTATGGAATTTGAAATTCTTAAATAATCAAAATATGTCAAAATCTCAAATTTTCAAAAGTATTTCATCACATATAAATGGGGTGTAATGTACATGACATATAAAACAAAGTTGTAGTTTATGATACAAGAAACTAAAACTTTATTGGAATTATGATAATTTTTCAAAATGAAACACAAAATCTAACAAAATTTATAGATTTTGAAAATCTTATATTTATTCAACAACTACTAACATAAACATGTGATATATTGAGACAACAATATGTATTTTTAATAACAAGTTGCAAAAGATTTCATTTAAAAACTTCATCATATGAAAAATGAAAATGATTAATAAAATATTCACAATCCTTTTGTAAAATAACCTTGTTGGCTCCTATTAATGTGTTTTGACCCTACAACCATGCCACCCAAACTTGATATCATGCAACATCCCCATTGCATAGAGCTTGGTTTCCAATCAAAATACAACTTTAGAATTTGATAAATCATTTGGAAGATAAAATTGAGCAAAAAAATAATGAATCCCATTGCATTCAACCAGTTTTTTTTCATCAATTGCCACTATACTAAAATCATGAAGGCCACCACAACACTCCCCATCATAATAACACCTCCCACTACCATCTTCACATGTGTATTGAAATCATCATTTAACAATTTAGTAGATTGACATGAACATGAAATTTCTTTTTGTTGTTCAAGGTTCAAATATATAACAAGCAAATGGTGACTATGACCTCTTAAAAAGGTGGACAAGAAAATGAACAATGATTAACATGTTGAAGGCAAACCTAATACCTTCTACAACCCTATACACAACAATTATAATATACCTTATTGCTTGGATAGAAATTATGGTAGTGGATACACCACTTTTAACTTCAAAAACTAATTTGGAAGGATATCTCTTTTCAATAAAGCCTTTTTCCATATTTCATTTGAAAATATTAAACTTGAGTTTCATGTACCTTATGGCCTATGGTCAAAGCATTAATTATAGCTTCCTCTCAAAATGTTTTGTAATTTTAGACATTGTGTCTATTTGGTGATCCCATTGACATATTTAATTCTAACATGACTTTAATTCCAACAATTATTCTCATAAATTCCAAAAGTGGTGAATTGTTAATTGAACCATATAATAAAATAACAATGTACCATATGATTTTTGGTAAACTTTTGAAAGAAGCTAGTTTAGGATTCATTGACTTCACGAGCATTTGGTGAAATGTCAAGTGAGTAAACATAGTTTGAAAAGTGAAAAAAATGGCAAATAATGGAAGCATTGGTCCTAACAAAAGCACCCCAACTAACTGCCAAAACAAAGAGTGAACACCTAGAGGGAAAGACATTGTGGTATAAACTATAAACACCCCATGTGTCAACCATCAAACTAAAGAAAGTCAAGGCACCACCCCACAACATGGCCACCAATGCTCGCAAATAGAAGCATTATAACACCCTTATGTCATTTGGCACCTACACCCTTGATGTTGATATAAATAAATAAAACCATCAAAGTACAGCCCCTATCTACTAGGTTCGATATTTTTGGAAATTAACATTCAAAAGGTGGTTACAACACTAGTAGAAAAACATGTCTTTTTCAACTTGTCTTTGTTGACTAAAATAGTCAAAAAAAAGTGTCATTGTCAATTTAAAAAGTCATTTACAAGCCACTTTTGGGGCTTCTTACTACTTAATGACTTTTTTTTTAAAGCCACATAAATGGTTTATAACCATCCCTCTTTACAAAGTTTTACAATTCCAAAAAGCTTGGAATTCATTGTTTCCTTAACCTCTTTTATAATAGACCTAAATTGCCTTCCTCTTAATTTTCAATCATTGTTTTTGACCATTTGCACACTTCTTCAACAATAATTTCAAAACAATAAGGAAAATTGCCATAACCCAAGCCACACAATGAACCATACCTAAAATTCCAAATCATACATCACTTATAATTTAAAACTCCAAAACTTGTACATCATGTTCAAGCACATGGATTTTACACCCAACCACAAGTCTTGGAGACTCTTAAGATGTCATCATTATCCAACTTATTTTACATTATACATATGCTACTTTGCTTCTATTGTCTTTTTTTCAAAACTAAATTCTTTTAAAGATCACTCATTCTTGATGTTTTCCCTCCCTTTTAGCTCCAATGTTTTCACATGTGCACATTTCTTACTATCTATATATCCCTATTTACAACACTCCTAAACATTTCATTCATGTTCCCCAACCACATTCATTACATGTCATGGAAGAAAACAATAATAAACATGATGATAGTTTAGATACTTCACAAGCAACCACCATAGTTGACACTAAAGTGGCCATACTGTCGCAACCCCACTTTGAGGGAGTTGTGAGGTCGCCACTCACCCTCCCAAAAATGGGATTTGGGAGTCCTCCGGGAGTCCCGAAAACTCAGAGCGCGATTACAGGGGTCAAAACACTTGCATTGAGGCGTTCTTTATACCATTGGAAAGGTCTTGAAGTGTAGATGTCCATAATGGCCTTGCATGAGCCATTTGGACATCTGCAACACAAGTTATGGTTGAAAGAAGGGCCGGGAGACAAATTGGCAATTTGACTCCCAACCATTAAAAGTCGGGAATCGACCTGATTCTGGTGCGTGCAGGGGAAGTGCGACACACCGTTGGAAAGCTATTGAGGAGAGCTACAACTTTGGTTTAGACCTTGTCCCGATCTAAATTTGGGGCGAGAAGCTATGAGCGTCCAAAGTCTCGGGAGTCCAAACCGGGACAGTTTCGCGACTCCACTTTGGGAGTCGTGGGAAAAAGAGCCATTTGGATGCAAGTGCGGCAGAGAACTGCAGAAAATACTATATGGGGGAAGGTGGTGGCTTCCCCCGAGTTCAGGTCGTGGTGAGTCAAGTGAGTCCAAGGTAGCCCGTGGCTTGTCCCAACACCGAAAGGGTGCAGAATGAGTTTTAACCAACTTGTTGGTTGGATTTGGATACATGACCGTATAATTGAGTAAGCTTGTCCTTCTTCCTAGTCTATCTCGGAGCTTTCAGCACGCCCCTCTCACCCCCTTTAGTGCTGGAAGCTGGGAGCATGCCCCGAGTCCCAGAAATTTCGCAATTTGAGTGACTTAATCCCAACTTGGGGTTAACTTGGGACTTGGGAGTGCATCACAGCCATTCCTTTTTAAAGGCTAACTCAATGCTAGAATGAATGTCATGGTCTTTGGTGGGGTGGTGAGATCTAATGGCCTTCCATGTGGCCATACCAACTTCAACCGTGGCCACCCAGGCCTGTAGGAGAACTTGTTTGAGAGAGTAGTGGTCATCGAAGTGCCTTCAGCACCTCTCGAACCAAAGGTAGTAGAGTAAAAAACTACATAGAATGTCCAAGGGCTGTCTAAGGTAGGTGAAGCCGTCGGTGTGGTACGTGAGGAGCCCGGGCGGGTCATCCTCGCATTCAGTGGTTGCCTCCCCAAGAAGCACAAACGGCTAAGAGATGGTGATGTCACCAGGCGCCTTCCATTCGTTCCAAATTTTCTTGTAGGCTTCCCAAGCATGCTGCACCATGTGGCACTCTAGCAAGCAGTGCTTGGGCGATTCTACGTGTCCTAAGTCGCAAACTTTGCATTGTGGGGAGATACCCATGAGTTGAAGCCAGGTGCCTACCAGAAGGCCCTGGTTGAGGGTCAGCCAGATGAACGTTCCTACCTTCCTTGGATGAGCGTTGTGCGAGATTTTGGCAATCACCTAGGAGGCTGTGGAGTTCTGGAGGTTGAGTCCTTAGATGAAGGCGAGCATGTTGGAGGTGTGTGCCGTTTTTCGGGCGTTCTTGTAACCCCTTTTGGCGGTGTAACCAAATAAGGGGGCGTCCCCAAGTGGTGGGGAGGCTTGCCAATGCCACTCCCCTAGGTCCCATGGGAGGTCTTGGAAAAACCCTGTTTCAAAGATCCAATAAAGAGGGGGTTTCTTACCTGGTGTCGACGGGTCCCTAGCTACTTTAAGAATTGTCCCGAATCTTTTCGGTGAGAGAACTCTTATCGGGCAGTAGTTTTCCATGGAAATAGAGATGACCTGGTGGGTCGTGGCTTGGATGCGGCCGTTGGGCGCGATTCTCTTGTATTCTATCACTTTGGTTTTGCCTTGGGCGGATTGGAGCATAAAGTAGACCCAATCGAGTGGGGTGTTCGAGTTTGGAGTTAGATTGCCAATCCATTCACCTAGTTGAGGGTGGCTGATGCATTCATCTGGGCGCCATGGGATGCTGGCGGTGATGGCATCCTTGCATCATTTATTTGATGCATGGTAGCTCATGCCCAGTTCGGAGAAACTTTTCCATTCTTTTTCCACGGGGTTCCACAGATCCTTGATCCGTGAGCATCCATAGCAAGCAAATGCGCTACCTTCTCTCAGGTCGCCTATTCCAAGTGGGGCACCACTTGTGTTGAGGATTAACGGGTTGCCAAAGAGAGGCTGCCTAAGAGTTTCAGCCGTGTTGGTTGGATCCGCTTTGGAGAGACCTGGCCTCACGTTTAACCAGGCTTCGACTATACTTCTCCACATTGAGCAATGGATCCTTTTGAGCTTGGGAGCGATGAAAAGCCAAATGATGTCGGGGGTGTTGGGGCCTTTTCCATGGACAAGGAGTGTGATCTGGTCGGCCTTGTGCCTGACCAACTCCTTCCAGGGCTCCCCACCCGGGGCGAGGCCTCTGACTAGTAGTTTGGCCAGCATGGCCTCGGATTGGGTCTTTGGGTCTATGATGCCCAGTCCCCCTTGGGGGGTCAGGAGCACTAACGTGTCCCATTTGACCTTGGTGCACGCGGGCACATCCTTGCCACTCCAAATGGTGTTCCTGATTACCCCCCTCACCTAGGCGCACATTCGCAGGTTGGGATTCCAACATGCTGCTAGATACCACATTGAGGCGGGTAGGACCTGGTTTGCAACCAGAATCCTACCAGCCAATGAGAGGTTATTGTGACTCCAGTTGATGAATTTGCTTTTGAAGGCAAGCATCATTTTATCGAAGTTTGTTTCGGAAGGTAGGTGGAAGCCTACTTGGATACCCAAGTATCGGGTACCCTCTCCTTCCGATATCCATCTTAGACCAACCTCCCCACCCCAAGTCCAAGTCCTTTCTTTTTTGCTAGCCCAGATGGCGGCGAAGTTGTGCCAATTGATTTTGGCTCTGGAGGCTTGGCAAAATAACTTGAAGACGTTTTGAGCCTTTTCCATGTTGTGGGGGGACCCTCTAAGGTATAAGGTTGTATTGTCCGCGAACGTTTGATCTCTTATAAGGCCTCCTCTGGGCAAGGATAAACCCTCCACGGCGTACCTAGGGTGCGCCATCATGTGCCCCAAGACATCGATTGCGAGTATGAATAGGTAGGGCGCCAAGGGGCAGCCCTATCTCACGGAACGAACCAGTTGGAAGTCAGGTCCAGCGGTGCCGTTCACTTTGATGGCTAATGAGGCCACTTTGTAGAGCGATCTCACCCAGCGCACCCAGGTGTCATTGAAACCGAGCTTCACCAACGCCTTGAAGAGGAATTCCCATTCGATTTTATCGAAAGCCTTCTCAAAATCTAGCAGGAGTAAGACAAGGTCCTGATCGCTCTCTTTAGCCCATTTTAGGGCTTCTTGAGCCATGAAAACGTTGTCAAGGATAGACCTACCTTCCACAAAACCCGTCTAATTGGGTCTAACTATTTGTGGGAGGACAGCTTGGACTCTTCCGGCGAGCATTTTCGCCAAGATTTTGTAAGTGCTACCGAGGAGGGTGATTGGCCTCCAGTTGCTTAGCATTGCGTGATTGCTAGATTTGGGAATGAACGTGATCAGGCTTTTGTTGATGAAGGCCAAGGTTTCTCCCATTTTGAACATAGCCGTGATGGCATTGAAAAGATCCGGCGTGACTTCTTGTGCACATTCGTGGAAGAATTCCATGGGGACGCCATCGTGTCTGGGCGCCTTTCCTTTAGGAAGGGTGCAGATGGCATCATGAACCTCTGTTAACATGAAGTTTTTGGTGAGATTCGAGTTTGTGTCTCCCGTGACCTTGGTTGGGACACTTAGCCAGCATTGTTCTTGGGCTTTTGTGGTGCCGGGAGCGCGAACATCCGTGGTGTACAGGCGTGTGTAGTAGTCGGTGATGTAGTGGGTGAAGTCGCGTTGGCCCGTGACAGTCCTAGACTCGATTTCTAGTTCTCTTGGTAGAGCCTTCTATTTTCCAATATGATGAAAGTCAAAGAAGGCTTTGGAATAGGTGTCACCATACCTGAGCCACTTGGTTGAGGAGAAATGTCAATTGCGCGCCACGGAATCCTGGAAGACTTCCGCGAGCTTGCCCTAAGTGTCGGAGAGGATGTCTCTCACCTCCACGTTAAACGGGTCTCTTTGTAGCTGGATTTCCGCCAGCTGTATTTTTTTGGCATGTGTCCTAACGCACGCTCCTTGAGTGCGCTTTTTTTCTATTGCGAAACGCATGTTGTTGTGCATGACTCTCCCAATTGTCGCCTCAAGCCATACCAACCAGTTTTGGTCGTTTGACGGGTGTGATTGATCCTTGACCCATGCCTTCAGCATCTCTTGCTTACTCTTTTCCTCATTTAACAAGGAGGTGTCGAAGAATTGCGGGGGGTTGCCGGGGGGTGGGTGTTGTCCCCACACCGTAATGATTAGAGGCGAATGGTTTGATAGTTTCCTTATGGACGTCGCGATCTCAATTTTGCCTCCCCTTTCATCTATGTCTTGTGATATCATGAATTTGTCAATTCGTGACACGGCCGGCACGTGCCTGATCTCCCGTTGTCAAAAGTGTATTCTTTTCTTGACATCTTTCGGAAACTGTCGAGTCACCAAGCGTCAACCAGTCCGTAGTGAAGTGTCATGTGGTGCCAAGAGGCTACCTCTTTCCTGTGCATTTGTCTTTCGCCGGAGGTACCTCTACGGTTAGTTTCTTCGAGGTGGTTGAAGTCGCCTCCCACGATGATGTGATCGGAGGTGAATTCGGCTTGTGTTAGCTTACGCCAGAGTGGGGCTCTGTCATTGGAAGAGCACGGGGTGCAAACGTTGACGATGGTTAGGGACCCGTTATCGGGAGATTGGAGCGTGATGAATTGCGTTCGTCCTTCCATCAGGATTCCGTGTTCTTTGATGAGGGGGGCGATCGCCTTGTTGACCAGGATTGCTGTGCCAGCACTAATCCTTTGTGAGCGACCCATTGGAATTCCTTCATTCTAGAAGGAGCTCCCTTTCCAATACTCGATTCCTTTGGCGGAATTCTGAATTCCTTCCTTCCCTAGATGATGATTTTGAATGAGGAGGATTTGAAGAGGGGTGGAGAGTGAGGCCAGCCAAGCTTTTATTTTTTTCGGCTTGGGCGTATCGCCCCTCAAGCCCCTGACGTTGAGAGAGGCCATGGTTAGTGGTTTTTCAATCATAGGTAAGACGGTTCTGGGCGGCTGGGGGGACCGATCGATCCTGAGGTCCTGGTGATGTCGTTTGACGAGAGCTCTTGGTCATCGTCATTCGTTTCTCGCTCGGTGTGGGTGGGAGTGGTGCTGTCGGTCCGTGTGCCCACCAGCGCCGAGATGTCAAGTTTGGTGAAACCTTTCTTTCGTGCCGCCTGAGGGGAAGCTTGGATGCTCGCTGAGCGGTTTTTGTTTTTTTAGCAGGTAGAGTTTTTCACTTCGGCCTTCATCAGCAAGCGGTGTGCCAGGGCTACAAATTCGACTTCGTTGTTCATACCAAGTATGAGATACAACACTTTTTAATGCAAGTGTCGCTTGTTCTAAATGCTCAGGGCGCTTGCTCCCGTGTCTATGTGAACCAGGATAGTGCATTCCACTCCCCCCTGTTCGTCACCTCTTGCCAGCTCCATTCCAACTAGGGCCGGTCTTTGAGTGTTAACTTGTATCTTAAGACTTTCTCTTCTAGTTCAACTTCTAGACGTTGTATAAGGTCCGCCCAGGCAGAATTGTGTGACCATTCGACTTCAGCTGGGCCCGTGATTCTAATGTTGAACGGGAGGCTCGGCCGGGCTTGGTTCTTGGAGTGCACAAGTGTCTCCTTTCGGGAGTTCTTCTCCCTGACCAAAACTGGCCACACTCTAGCCCTGAGGGGTTCGCGATTTGGTGGAATTGAGATGCCCAGGGAGGTGAAGAAAGAAGGGGGTACCTTGGAGTGTAGTTGTCCTCTCTTGCCTCCCAGCGTTATCTCTTGTTGCGAGGTGTGGGGGATCGACTATTGGGATTCTTGCCTAGGGGAGGCAAGTTTAGGAACGTGCCTCCTTCACCTTTGGAAGGACCATCCATTGGTTGCGTCCTCTTGGAGCTTGTTTATTATTTTTGCCCCTTGGTTCCCTTTGCCGAGGCTGGCAAAGGGGTTGGCGCTTGCTTCCAAGGCGAGTGCTTGTGGGTTGGCCAATCTCGGTAGCCCAAAGCATAATTTGGCCTTTGGTGTAAAGTCTTTTTTTGGGCGCCTTTCGGCTCTTGCTTGGGTGTTGTTCTTGGCATGGTTTGGAGACTCTAGGAGTTTTACCATGACTTGATCCTTATGATCTACGGACATCGAGTTCCATTGGCCGGGGCCCAATGTTGAGCTCTCGATGTGTTTTTTGGCCTAATCGGTTGATCGTGTGCAAGTGGCAGGGGGTTCGTTGAAGACTTTGTTTTCACGCGTGCTTTGCCACTCCCCGTGGTGTGAGAGTCGGTTGGGGCTTTCAGGAAGGGGCCCTACTTGCTCTCACGGGTCGCACCTTGTGATGTCAGGCGTGAACTTCCATGCCTGCCTAAGTTCGCGTTTAGGAGGGAGTTTGTGATGTGCTGGCCCTTCCTGGGGTATAATTTTGTTGGTGTTGCAAATTCGGGCGTGGTGCCTGAATTTATGACACTTCCAACACTGGTTCGGAGGTCCTAAGTATAGTATCCATTGGCGAATTGTGTCCGTGGCTGAAGTGCCTTCCGCCATGGAGGGGATCCTAATGTATCCTGCTAGCTTAGTTATGTCCCTGACCTCAATGGTTACCATGGGACCAGTTGGTCTCTTCATGTAGGAGTCGGCGGCTTCAATGTCCAGCACTTCACTGAGCTTGCTTGCCATAATGGTAAGAGCTTTTGCATTTCAGAACTGTTCATGGAGGTCGGGGAACTGGACTTTGATTGTGTGCGTGAGGAGCGCTTCCGCTCCTTGCGCGCTAGCATCAAAATTTGGTGTGTATCTTGAAAAGGATAGGCTGAGTCCACTCCACTCCACCGTTGTGAACTTTCTGGTTGATATAGCTCCTTTTTCATTCTCGAAGAAGATCAAGAAGTAGCCTCGTGTAAGAAGTGTGGCTGAGATGATCGTCGCTAGGAGGTGGAGCTTCAAGCATTCGTGTAGAGCTTTGAATGTCGCTCTTCTTCCCAAGGTTCGTCCTATTACCGTTCGACGAGCTTTTTTGGCTGCATTGCCTTGCATTTCAAGCACCATGTCCTCCGGGAATTCTGCTTCCAGCTCCAAACTGAAATCCACTAACGATGGACCTTGGATGTCCACCCCCATGGGGGAGGTTGTTCCTAGTTTGCTTCTTGAGTGTGCGATCAGAGTCGGGTTGGGAGGAGCCATTGTGGGGGTGATCGGTTTCCTTCTTGTTTCGTTTCTTTCATTCGGTTCCTTTGCTCTAGCAGCTGAGACATCTTCTCTCGCCACTTGGCTTGCGGCGGCGGCGCTCTAGCTTACCCGGTCCGGTCTTTGCCCAACAATTACAGACAAGGATTCTAAAATGCGAAGGAGAGAGGGGGATTACTTTGGGAGTACCTGAGTGGAAAAGGATCTGCCAAACACCTCAGCCGTGCTCGTTGTGGCTCGCATCGGGATGCCTCGATGGGCGAATGTCGGAGGTGACCATTGGGGGTGACCTTCGCGCTCTCCACCATCGCTCCTCACTGAGATCGCTTGCGTGTTCTTGTCTGGGAGCTGGCATCCCATCGAATCACTGGGAACGGCCGAAATCTTCGGTGCTCGGATCGCACTCGTTCCTTCTTTGCTAAGCGGGCTTCCCAGGAGAGGAAGGCTTGGCGCTAAAGGAGCTTTGCGAGATCCTTGCGCTAGTGGAGCAAAGGATCCGTTAATGGAGGATGGATCCTTTGGTGGAGGATGGATCCTCATTGCTTGTCAGAGCAAAAAATCGAGCGCCATCGCCGCTAAGGTTTAGTTTTTTGAATTTCTCGATACCTTGCCGCGCACTACGCCTGACTTTCTGGATCTTGTCAACCACAAGAAAGAATTCATTGAGTCTTGAGATCTGAAGATCATCAGACTCTGAGTGAATATTCATCTTTACCATCTAAAAGCGCTTAGAAATCGATCAAGAAAGGGTGCATTATGCTTAAGAAAGAGTCGGTCTCTCTGATACGCGCCTAAAGAGCGAACCCGCGGTGCAACGCATGGAGAGCTACAGAGAATACTATATGGGGGAAGGTGGTGGCTTCCCCCAAGTCCGGGCTGTGGTGAGTTAAGTGAGTCCAAGGTAGCTCGTGGTTTGTTCCAACACCAAAAGGGTGTAGAATGAGTTTTAACCAACTTGTGGGTTGGATTTGGATGTAGGACCGTATAATTGAATGGCTTGTCCCTCTTCCTAGTCTATCCTAGAGCTTTCAGCACACCCCTCTCACCCCCTTTAGTGCTAGAAGCTGGGAACGTGCCCCAAGTCGCAGAAATTCCGCAACTTGAGTGACTTAGCCCCAACTTAGGGCTAACTAGGGACTTGGGAGCGCGTCACATACTAACACCTTGGATCAGTGGCACTAGTCTCAACTCCACATTCTTAGAGCTTGTACTAAACTTGCACCGACACAAAGTCATATTTACAACTAAATTGTTCAACAAGTTCTTAGACACTTGTCTCAAACATCTACATGTTTCATTTCTTGCTTTGAAATAAACACAAAGAGCAAAATAAGGAGTGGTGTTGGCAATGACCATAGAGTAACAAACTATCGAACATTGAATCAACCCAAGTCATCAATCATTTTTTTTTATGCATGAATAAGAGCTTTGTGTTCTAGCTTGAAACAAACACAAAAAGTAAGCAAATGAATCTTCTTGGCAATGAGAACAAAAGAAATAAAAATCAAAAAATAAACAAACATTAACATGGGCACATGACAACAAACCATGGAAATTGGAATGTTAGTGTGATAATCAACTCATTGAGTGGAAATGGACCACAAGTTCACTCAATTTGATGATTTGTTTTGCCAAGATTTAATCTCTATTATAAAATAAGAGCTTTCACTAGAGGCTTTGGAAAAAAATCCAAAATTTCCCCAATAATAAAACATTTTCTTGTTCACACTTGACCAAAAAATATAACTACAACAAAATTGTTCATTTTTTTCCATGCTTGCTGTCTATAAAAACCTCTACCTTCCTTTTTGGAGTTTCATCTTAGGGTTTTTTTGTTATTGTAAAGAATGGATCATCAACATTCTCACCAAAATCCTTTTTGAACTTGCTCATGGATGATGAAGGAGGTTTTTCTTCCTCCTTTATTCACGATTCAATTATTACAATGGTTCGTACAAGAGCTCGATAGAATGTAGTGCTTGTTATATGGGTTCCCAAGGTTCCACAAAATGTTGTGGTTTTTACAACTCTTCAAAAAATGTACAGACAATATGGACAAATGCCCAATTTCAATTTCTTATAGATATTTATGAAGAAAAATATTGGAAGTATAATTGTAAGCCCTTCAAAAAAGCAAATTGCAAGGAATTCATGAAACAATTAAACATGCATTTTTCAAATATACAACAAAGTTGAAAACAAATGCAAAACAAGTGGAATAAAATGAAGGAAAAGTATGAATTTGAGAGAGATAAACTGAACTAACCAATGCAGCCCCCTTGGATTGGTCGTGGTATGAAAAGTTTCATCAAATATTCGGAAGCACCACTAAGATCAATGGTGTGTTAAATGTAATTTACTAAGGTGAGCATTTTACCCAATTTAAAATCCAAATTGTGAAGGTGAATGGTGATGAGGTTATCTTGGAAACCCAAGAACAATGTAGTCCACCATGTCAAACTCCTATTTTTAGTTTTAGAATCAAAGAGGAAACTCATGCTCCATTTATAGGTTCAGATACTCCAAAAACCAAAGCATGTAAATTGCCTAGTGTGCAAGGCAAACCTAAAAATAAAAATAAAAATAAATTGAATGCAAGTTCATTTGCAATTGCAGATGTCATTAAAGAATTTGTTAATGGTGTGAAAAAAATAAAAAAGTTAAAGATGGAAATGATTAAAAGGATCAGATTTCAAATATGAACAAAGATCTTACAAATGATATTGCAAGGTTAATTACACATGGCAACATTATTTGTTGAGGTTTTACAACCTAAAACACTTGAATATCATCATTTATGTGTTTAGGCCATGGTAATAAAAGCGACATGTTTTCAATTTTTGTCTATTTCATTGCGTGTTCCTTTGTCAAAACTTGTGTTACTTTGTGATTTGGAATACACATATTATGTATCTTTTGAAAATATGTTTTTGGATAGGTTGGATTAAGGTTTTAGGGGATATTTGAAATAGTTGTTCTTGTAGGTTGAAACCCTAAACATAAAACCACATGGCAATGGAAAAAATAGCCAACATTGGTTACAAAAAATATAAAAATTATGTATTAATTAGGTTGTCAATCAATCATTGTTCAACAAAGCATTTCCAAGTTTTTTTCCTTTGCCCTTTACAATTTTTTCTTCTTTAAACATTGATAGTTTATTTCTAAATCCCTAATTATTATCTAAAGAAGTTGTTGCATTTGAAGGCATTATGCAAAACCCATGCTTCCATTATGCAAAACATAGGAAACAACAACTCTCAAAACTTTATCAACTCTTGAATTTAAATGCTTCAACATATGCCACCTATTCTTCAAAGGCCCAAGGCTGACCTCATAAAATTCAGACTTGAAACATATCATATTTTATTTACATCATTAGGATTATGGGTTTTCCAAGTCTTTTGCAAGTATGGTTGAATTGGATATGTAACATCACCAATCAAAAAAAGGCATGCATCTAACACCTCTAACAACCACCATGGGCTCTTGTAATATTTCACAATTCTTCAATTGCTTATAAATGCTTGACATCTTGAACTACCCACCATTGTGGACTCTGCCAAAGTGACTAGCACACACATGCCAACCACTTGCAAGACAATGTTATGAAAAAAAGTTCTATTAAAAAGATCACTTGCAACAAATGTCATTCTTTTGTTGGGAAGGTCAGTTAATGATATGTGAGTACCATCTATGGCTTCACAAATAGTAGATATGCCCATAATATCACAAAAACAAGCAAAAATTTTATGCAAATGTTCACCCCCACAAAATATTAATGTGCTTGGTAAATAACGTCTTTTATCACATAAGATATCACAAACTATATCTATGTATTTCCTTACATTAGATGCTCCTATGTTGAATCAGTCAACAATGTGTGTAGCATTAGTTCCATGAGCAAACCAGTAAAGCACAGTTGCTCTAATCTCTAGTTATGGTCTAACAAGATTCAAAAGTTAGGATTGAAAAATTGAGGTTACCTTTAATACCAAACTGTGGAAGGCTTCAAAACTCATTTGTGGTACAACATGAACTTCCTATCCCTCATTTTTTATGTTGTATCCCACATATTATGCTCCACAAAATCCCATTGAATGTGCTACCTAGGTTCTTTCCACCTCATGTGAGATGGAGCTCTCTTCCTACTTGAGATTGTCCCCAAGATTAGTAGCACATGCAAGCCTATCGAAGATCCAAAAAACTATGAACCCTTCACTTGAAAAATGAACAATCCCCCAATGTAAAAAAAATTGAGCATCCAAATAAACACAACCTTCCTAATTTATAGTGTGATCCATCATGCACAAAAACTATGCTAGGTCAAAATCGCATCATCAAAATCACTCCAAAAATTGCATGAAAACTTGAAAAATCAAGTGCTGAAAAATGGAAAAAATAAATTGAAAAGTGAGATTTGAAACATAAAAAATGAATAATAATAATAATATAATTATAATCAAAGAAAGCATTGGGTGGAAAAAAAAAACCCTCTAACTAGTTTGGTGGAAGCTATGAAAAAAACCCTAAAACACTCACTCTGCTCTCTCTGCTGGAACACACCTGCTCCCTGTTGCTCTCTGGAAAAAGCTGTTGTTCTCTACAAAAAGCTGTTGCTCTCGGCCACAGTGAACCAGCACCCACCAGCACACCATGAAGTATGAATGGTAAGTAAGTGGTCAGAAACAGTTTTCTGTTGGGTTTCAAGTTCACAGCTGGGGCTTGATCCCAGCAAAATGCCCCAGCTTTAAGAAGGTTATGCAAAATCCTTCTTAAAGTGGGAAGTTGTGGTTGGGGAGGTCCCCAGATTACTCTGCAATTTTCAGCCAAGGTTGTTACAGAAGTTGCAATCAAATCACCAAGAGTGATGGAACCTTGTAATCACCAAGAGTGATGGAACCCTTGAGCATTGGGAGGGTAATGCATGATGGGTTTTGCAAGAAAAAAGCATAGCAAGTAAAGTACTCATAGGTCTCTGACTGTGACTCGCACCTAAAATTTCTAAATCCTAACTCTAATGCCTTGTACAAGTATACAAGGTGAGGTGCCTGCCCTACTGGAGGCATCTCACAGGCTTCACAAAACAAAAATCCATACAGGGAAGGATATTGCCTGCGTATGAGATACAAGAGGACAGCCCTGGTTGGTCCTCTTGGTGTTTTAGCCATGGTGAGTCTGTCACATCATAGTATTGTATGCCCTGGTAAATACCCACCCAACATTGGTATTCCAGCTGCCATGGCGACAATAGTTGGCGACTACCAATAGCACAGTTGTTGTGCAATCATTTACAGTCACAACTAGAAACTGCAGTGGTCTTTCAGCTGCCCTTGTGATGTCAGAGACATGTTTTGTAGATATGTTGTTCATCCAGGTTCATAAAAGCCACTGTACTTTCTGCTCGGTACCTCCTAGACTCCTACCACCATTTTCAGCTGCAACAGTTTGGACTCTAAGCCTGGGGAGTCTAGATGCATGTAGATACACATGAGGGCTAGTGAATTGTTAGTGGATAAGCAGTAAAAACTGCAACTGAACTAACCACCCTGGTCCACTGTGGAACTGGAATCCTCAGGCTCATGTGCAATTGCTTTCCACACTGAGTTTACGTGCCAATCACAAACCTCAAACTTGTTCATTGTGCATACTCCTGCAACAGAGTAGTAGATGGCCTCATAGTATGAGTTACAGTTGTTATCACAATCCACAATGGAAGTGTAGATCTATGACTTGACTCAAGCTGTGACTGGTGCCATATAAATAAAGCAATTTGGAAGTAAATGTAGCCACTGCCACATAGACACTTACAATGCAGATCAAATGCTGTGCTGAATGTTTTCTTGCTGCTACTTCTATGTCACTATGATATGCTTCACCCTCAGTCACCTAACTATCAATACACAGAGAGGAGAGAGTGAGAAAGATTTGCTAGGCAAATATTTGGGTAGTGTGCCATAATGACAGTGTTGACAGATCAACATGCACATCAACAATGCACATCACTAGACAGAAAACTTGCCACTTGGTTCTCAATCTGGGCTCTGATCCAACTCCTCATAATCTTGAGGATATTGTGTTAGAGTCTGCAAATTGACGCATGAAATCTTCATTGAACTTCTTGAAACTCTCCATGATCTTTGGCATATCTTTCTCTGCAGGCAGAATGGTTGTCCGGATGTGAAATGTCCTGCATCATAATCCCCATCACTCATTCAGATCCCAGGAAGTGTTTCATGTTTCAGCAACATGATGTGCAGGACAAAGGATTGCAAAAGAGTACGCCAATCAGAATTGGTTTAGGGTTTCAATGTATTGATGGCAATGCAGGATTTGAGGTGAGGGTAGCAGATGGATAGGTTTGGTAGAATACCCATCCTTTTGCCCAAATCCTGACCCAGGGACTGTTGATATTCCAGTGGCCTCCAACAGCCTCAAGCAATAGAACACATCAGGTGCCTTTCCTGCTTTTTGTGCTGCAGATATGGCAGCCTTGGGCAGCTTCACTTGTGGGAAAGAATACATAGCTCCTGCATTGACAACACTGGAGAATGGTGAAAGGGTTTACAGAATCTACTGTCCCAGTTTAATAGAACTACAACAATCATTCAAATTGTCTACATATCAACACCAGTCCATGTTCAGAGTTCACCATGTATGCAGTGTTCACCTCACCAAGGTGCTTGGTTGACCTCTCAACCTCTATCCAAGCCACTATCAGTGTCATTGCAATAAGTCATTTGTGGTCATAGGCAGCAAAGTGAAGAAATAATGGCTCAGGTTAAACAGTTATCAAACCTTCTGTGAAATTGCAAACAATATTCTGGCAGTCATTGAAGCCATCTGTCATAATGTGTGCTCTTGCTCGTAAAGACTCCAATATTGCTTGACTGAAATATCAACCTCACAAAACACAAAAGACAACATTTTATGAGAGGTGCATAGAGAAAGAAAATGAAGGATACCTACTAGCAAACCAACATTGTAAAATCAACAAAAAGAGTGGTAGAAAGAGAAATGAAGAGGGAGCACCTTTCAGCTGCATACTGAGGATAAGAGACATCGCCTGGTCTAGGAGGCTTGACCATCAATCCCATCTGTATTATCATTGCAACCAAACGCAAAACACAAGAAAGTTTTAACAATGAACCTAGCTTCAAAGTGCAATAGGGTCTATGGAGTCAAAGGGCAATCTCTGCAGAAACCAGTTCTAATAGACAAATCTATCATTGTCTTGAAATTCATATCAGCTCCATGTAAACCAAATTGATGGGTCATTCTCTGAATCTGACACAAGTGGGAGACATATACCAGAATCTGGCCATTAACATTAGGACTGAGGGAAATTGATGCCACCTTGTAGAGCTCATCCACAGTCTGCAAACATGAAGGACATTTCATGGACACAACTTCAGTATTCATATGAAGGCATTACTAATCTCCTCCATATCTGCTCCAACAAATGGTGACTACTCTGGCCTATTCCCTCTGTGTCTCCCCTACCACCCATTGTAAGAAGTGGAACTGAGCCCCTAATTATCATGTGCAAAAGTAAAATCTAGGGCCTATGTTTCAGAAAGGATGTGAACCTGGGGGTGGATGTTGGTCATCTCAAAATATCCACCTCGCTGACCACACTCCCCAACAAAACCCTTTGAGACACTGTGGAAAGATATCAACTCGAGAGCTGAGCTAGTTGGTCGAACCATATCCATGAGCACCTGCTTCACAGGACTTCCACACATCACAGGATATACCACTGACGATTCTGCATGTATCAAGCATGTAGGCTTCTTAGCCAATGAGCTCCTCATTTGCAACAAAGGAACTGCAAGAATAATGAACAAAATGACAATCTGACTGTATGAAGATGGAAATTGATGAGGGGACAGTTGACTTGAGTCATGTATTGTACCTTCTTAGCACTAATGAAAGGGCGCTCATCTTGATAGATATTTTGCTGATAGACTTCATCAGCCATCAGCACTAACCTTTCTTTGATACACAACTCAATCAGGTCTCTTAAATTTGTTTCTGATAGGCATTGCCCTGTTGGATTTCCTGGATTGATAAACACTAAACCACGCACCTGCATCAAGAGGATAGACCAAATCACATGGTTTTGGTCTTACAAGATGGATTCAAATGGACATATCCATTGAAAGCAAGGGCTGATCAGGCAAAAAGGCAAAGTAGAAGTGGGAGATCTCTTACAGTGATCCCCTTTCGACGAGCAGCTATGATTGACTTTCGCAACTCACTAACGTCCAGTCCCCAGTTTGCCTCCTCTGACAAGTAATATGGCACTAAAGTCCCTCCAAGGAGTGTGATGGTCGCCGAATACAATGGGTACTGTGGAATAGGCACCAATATCTGTGGCCCACCATCGCAGGTTGATGGTTTAGCATGCTCAAATATCAATGACTCCAAAGGAATGGCAACACACTAGTGCCATACATAATGAAACTGGCATATCAAGAAACCCAAATGAGAGAAAAGTCAATTGAATCACCCCATCTTTCTCGTTGCGGATCAGCGCATTGAGGACCTGCTGCACACCCTTGCTGGCTCCATCAGTAAGAAAAATTGTTTCCGGGTCACTGCAACCCAAATGGCAGAATCCCATATAGTGTAAGCATGAGCAACAGTATTCACATGACAGAAACCATCTCCACTGTAACTGTTATAGGATATCACTCATGATATCAATGTAAGGATGGAGGCCAACATTTCTGGACTCAAACTCCATAAGCCAACAACAATAAACCTGTGCAAGAAGCATATATATGTATACCTTGGGTGACCATCTCGTTCTAAAATGAAATCAGCAACCTCTTGCCGAACTCCAGGAACTCCTCTTGAGTCACTGTATGCCCCTGTCCAGCAAAAGTACTCCATCACATTTGAACCATGACTTGACTAAACTGTATGGTAACCCCTGCCTCCAATTCATGTGGTACAGGAGATTCCCCAACTGGTAGTTGCAACACAAGGCTTGTAATTGAGTATAAACATATATGCAACAAAAAATATATATAAGCTTCAAATGTAGAGCAATGTCCCTGCTCAAGTATAGCAGGGGCTGTTCAGGGGACAAAAACCACTATTATGTATTTGGGTTTTATAACAACATATTTGCAATGGGCAAAGATACAGTTTAAAATAGACTTCAACATACCCACACCGCCTGCGTTCATTGTGAGGTACTTCTTAGCTCTTGCAATAGCATCTGATGGAAATAGAAGCCCAACATGGGGATCATCCATCAGGAATGGTGCTTGACACAGAGCCATCACCTGCAATTTTGCAGAATCCAAAAGTTTTGGCACCAAACCCCCCCCCAAAAAAAGATAATTCAAGAAGAGCATGCATAACTTAGTATGCACCTATTGTAAACAAATTAACAGGTTTATAGATAAAACTCTGAAGCAGTTTGGAGATAGTCACATGCATATGTGGAGCAAAAAGAACAAAAGAGATAAAGATTTTGCCTGGCGGGGGAAAGTTAGAGGTTTCTGGCCAAGTGCATGTGGGTTACCAACATTTGTGAAGATGATCTGCTCCCAAGACACAACCCCACACCCATTCAGCCACAAGGAATGCCTGGAATCAACACAAAATGACTTCCGGAGGACAACAGCCAGCAAATTCTAGCTTGTTCCGGCAGCATGCAGTTACAACACAAGGAAGGAGATCTTCAGAAGAATGTGTGCAGTTGCATTTCTAGTGCCTAAATGCGGAAGTGGGTACTGTGCTTCCGTGAGAAACAAGAGACGAAAGGGTTCAAAGCTCTTGACCTTTTTGCCCTCTTTCTGAAGCTCTGAAGCTCGCAGGTAAAGCTCTCCCCTCACTGCATATACCGTCTTCTTCACATTGGCGTTCAAACTATCGGGATCCATCACCTTGTGTGCCATGACTGGCGGCTGCTGCAAGAGCTTTCGTTGCTTCCTCCCCCCCTCACTCCCTAATCTCGAGACTCTAGCAACACAAGCCGGAGCTCCTTTAAACCATTCCAGGGAACTCCAACGCCTCTCAACAAAAAATTCTGCCCCACAGCTTCTAGGCACAGAAAAATCGCATCAAACGTAAGAAAGAAACTCTCTGACAGAGATGAAGAAGACACAAAATCATCGAACCTTTTCAGGAAAATCCAACCACACAAATTGCTACCCAAATTCTGTGTGTCTGTCTATCTGTCTGTCTCTCTGCAGAATGATATGAAGGAAATCCAAAGGATCACAAGACGAGACGCAGCTGCAGCAGCAGACTTGAGTTCTAAACACGCATAAAAAAGCAACAAACGGAAAGATGGCGTGGATGGTGGGGAGATGGGGTTGCGGGTGACGGCGTGGATGGGGATGGGGGAGGACGTAAGAGGGGAGAAGAAGAAAGTGGTCACCAGAAGATTGGGCCGGCCACAAACGAACGGTGACTATTTGAGAATGAATCTTGTTGGGTACCTGAATCGGAAGTGAAAACCTGTGAATGAATCAAGCGAAAGCGGTGAGGTTTGGGACACGGCAATTCGATCCAAGGCCAACTTTAGACCACGCGACAATCTCGCAGAAAGAAAATGCGCAATTGAGCAATCTCAGCCTTCCGAAAGTTTCCATCTTGCTTCGAGCCTGATTGACTCATGCTCATTGGGTTCTTTCTTTGGTCCTTGTTTGGGTCCCTGGTTTCTGGCCTATCCGACTTCATTGGCGGCCATCGATCCCTTTTGGTGACGAAATCATATCGCTCTATGTGGCAGGTTGTGAGGACTTTTGGGAAATCGAATGGAAGAGGAAGAGGAGACCACAAACATCTGCGACGACCACAAACGTCGCTTCTTCACGGAGGTCCTTTTGTTTACTTTCCCTTTTTTCCTTCGACTTTGGCGGGTAATTTTGCGTGGCCCTGGAAATTTTGCCAAGAAAAGAATACCTGATCCATCCGCATTCAGTAAGAATCGTAGAAGAAACACAGCACCTGACGGTAGCAATGACTCTTTACACATGACCCACTTCTTCTCGAGTCTGAGAAGAGATTGAGATCGATGAATCAACAACAATCAACAACAACAATATCAAAAATTTGTTGCTGCTGAGCTCAATTTTGTCAGGGCTTTTCCAAGAGCGATTGGAGGAGGAAGCGGGCACACAGAATTGGCGCCCCTTCTGCAAATCACCACGGAGAGAGCACTGCAAAAGCCTCTCTTCTGTTTTCCTTACAGGAAGAGCATCACCATGGGGTAACATTTTTTGATACAGTAGTGATCCAGTCCTGAGCAATATCATGGCCAACTGTATACCACCCACTGTGAGAGAATTGCAACGAATGTCATACCGTTGCAGACACACAAAAGAAATTGCAGTGAGAAATCAAAGCCCTGAAGAATTGCATACACTTTCATGAAGTAAAAGCTTTACATGTTTCTCAGTAGACAGGTTCTTAGATGCTTAACCCCTCGTAAGGATGAGTTCTGCTCTACACACAGGTGTACCAGAACTGCTTCTCTGATGGACTCAGAGGATCAAAGCAGATAAGAATGCCATTCTTTCTAAGTAAGGGCCCTCTTCAGACATCTGTTGCATAAATGTTGACAATCTGCACAAGAGCAAAAACACAAGTTTTGCTTCTTGAAGACTTCTCCCAGGGCATCACATTGGCACAGATTTCACAAGCACCAAACGGCTTCCAGACATGCCAGAAGTTTTCAACATACTTGAGTCCCTCAAGTCATCACCATGGATTTTGCAAACACCAAAGCCATTCCAGACAGAGTGTGATCACTTTCAACATCCTGAACAGGTATCAAACCAGAAATGGCACCAACAAATGGTTCATACAATGCTCAAAATTTCAGCAAATATTCTCATGTAAGAAGAGTTGAGGAAACTTGTCCTGCACAAAACCACAACCAAAAGTGTGAGGTTTTTAAGCTGTAAACAGTTTACCCCTACTTCCATTTTCTCCAATTCAGAGGAGGCAGCATGAATCCTTGATCTTCAAAATCCTTTGAACTTCCTTCTGCATCTTATCTCAGGCAAACTGTGCATGATTCCAAGAGTTGGATTCGTAGTTATTTCCACAAAAAAAAAAATTTCAGCTCATTACATCCTCCACTGCCAGGAAAATAAGATCACTGCAGGTTCATGCACACGATTCCAATGACCTCATAATCTGATACTTGGTAGAGGAATTACTTCTGTGGTACATTCAGAGCTGCAGCTGCAAATGATCAAGCCTGTTATGATCACCTCTTGGGTTTAAGCACTGGTTATGTAATACTATCTGGCAATGATTCTAAATCCATTGACGACTGCACCCAGGGAAACAGAGCAACTGTTACAACTCAAGACCATCCATTCATTTTCACCTTTGCTTGCTTCAAATTCCAAGCTTGCAGGGTGCTTACACACTTTGGTGAATGCAGTCATTTACTTGTTGCATTTCAGGCTGCTTGCATTTCAGGCCCACATTTCATATAGGGCATTGCTAGCTACAGAGAGCTCTGTCCTGTCTCAGCCAGCTGATTTCTTACTTGAATATTCTATGATTATCTATTCTTTCTTTTGCTCATAACACATGAATCAAATGAAGAAAAAATGTACAACAAACACAAGTTTGAGACATTGCAGCTCTTCTCTACCTGGAAACTAACTAGATACATGAAGAAACATTAACTGGGTTCATACACAAAACTCCCAACAGAGTTCAATGCTCTAAACAAAAATCATTCAGAAAGTAGAGAAATTTCCAAAAATTGAGATCACCAGAAAGAGTGTAACTGCAGATCACTACACTTGGTGGAAGATTGGCTCGGTGTGTACAATTTAAAAACCTGAGTTGCACAGGAAATTTCAACATTGTGAAGTTGGACTGTCAGTGGACTTGGTTTATAGAGAAACTTGGAAATTAGTTCAAATTGAGCATTTCTTCCTGTGAGGGAAAATTGTAGGAGCATGTACCTTGCCAGAGGCACATCAGATGTCCATAAACCAGATGTTCCTCAGCAAAGCATTAGATCCATCCACAAAGCAACTTTTTGACCACTGCGTCAACAAGTCTTTCAAGTGCCTGTATACTTGTATGGGTGTGGTGCCTGAGAGAAACTTCTTCCCTCACAATCACCCACAAGTGCCCCCTGCAAACCTCAACCAATAGGTTATGAAGTCCCACACAAAAATACAGATTCTCCTCTTTGGCAGACACTGAATTTGTAAGCTAAGTGTGCAACCTCTTCCCCACCCTTCAAATCCTCAACCATACCACAGAGAGAAATGAGAAGAACCCAAAGGTATATACATCTTGTTCTTCAGGGCTTAGGATGTGAGACATACAGATAGAGGGACTGAGAGGGAAAGACATACTCCTGTCATTAGGCTTTGCCTTAAGTTCATCGCCATAGAACTCGCAATCCTTTTCAACTCCCAGATCCTAAACCTCTCAGTTGGAGGAAGATCCAGAGAACTGCATAATCAAAAGACACAGAGAACTCTGCATACAGGTAAGCAAAAAGAACAGAAGAGATGAAACTGATACACAGCAGCATCAAAGGAAGAAGACAAGGGAGTTGAGAAGAAATCAGGTGATCTGTGGGCACAGAATCAAAGTTGCAATCAACACATCTTCCTCCTCAAATTCCAACCATCTGCCACAATGTTTGGTCATGACCACAGCATCTCAGAACATCAGTGGACACCACTCTCACATGAAACACAAATGCAATGACAACTGCTACAATCCAAGCCTTCAACTTCAAACTGAGGCAAAGAGCTAGAGAAAAGCTTCAAGATCTCATACAGAATAGACGAGAAATTTTGATAGCTCAGCTTTGTGTGGGCTTTCCCTCTTCTGGAAAGGCAGCAAAAGAAAAAGCTCTCTGCACACAATGCACTTGTGAAATTCCTCTCATTAGGCTAATGTGTCAAAGTTTAGCATCCTTCTTTCTGTTTCCCAAACTTCATTCCTGCAAATGAGTAGTCAGGAGATTGCATATGGAGATAGATCTGTGTCATGTGATAGATTCTCAACAGCCACTGTTTTGTTATGATCAGAACAGAAAGGAGCTTGATCTTTCAGTGGAATTCTCAACCACCTCTGTTTCACATTGATCACAACAGCAAGGAAAATCATCTTTCAGTGGAACTCTCAACCGCCTCTGTTTTCCACTGCTCACAACAGCATGGAACTCAATCTTTCAGTGGAATTCTCGACAACCTCTGTTTTATATTGATCAGAACCATAAGGAACTTGATCTTTCAGTAGAATTCTTGACAGCCTTTGTTTTGTAATGATCAGAACAGAAAGGAGCTTGATCTTCAGTGGAATTCTCAACCACCTGTGTTTCACATTGATCACTACAGCAAGGAACTCCATCTTTCAGTGCAACTCTCGACACTTCTGTTTTCCAATGATCATAACAGCATGGAACTCAATCTTTCAGTGGAATTCTTGACAGCCTCTGTTTTACAATGATCAGAACAGTAAGGAACTTGATTTTTCAGTAGAATTCTCGACAGCCTTTGTTTTGCAATGATCACAACAGTCAGGAACTCAATCTCTCAGCGGAATTCTCCACAGTCTCTGTTTTGTTAAGATCAGAACAGTAAGGAACTCCATCTTTGAGTGGAATTCTTCAACAGCCTCTGTTTTGTACTGATCAGAACACCGAGGAACTCAATTTTTCGATGGAATTCGCGACAGCCTCTGTGTTGTAATCATCGGAACAGTAAGAAACTCCATCTTTCGGTTTCCACGTTGATCGCCAACTTGTGGGCCATTTGTAACTGGAAACAGTGATCAAGAATTTCTGCTCAATTGAACACGCAAAAGTAGACAAACAAACGCAACAAAAAGAATACCTTGGCAACACCTTGCTTGGCTACTTGGCGATTCGGATTAGGTGCTAGGTGCTCTCGCATGATTGTCTGGCGCACGAAGCCCTGCGCTCGAAAACAGCGAGTTTGTTCGCGTCTCCAGTCATACGGTTCATGGAAGAAAACCTGCAAATTGATGAGAGAAAACAACCAGCCATCAAAAATGGAAGACCAAAATCGCACAAGGAGGTTTGTCAGACACGGATACTCAAGTTAGAAGATGAGAATGATGAGCGATCGGCAGGACAACAAACTCCGGATGACACTTCAAAAGTCTGGATCTTTCTTGTTGAGAAAAACCAGAATCCGAGTCCAGACAAGCTCAAAAAAAAGTTCTGCCGCTCATTCTTCGGCTTCAGACTTAAGACCGTTTGCATTTGGCGCCTTGTGCTCGGATGTGCAAAACTCTCACCTTTGCTTCATCTTCAAGAAGGTTTTGTCTTGTAATTTACTCATCGACGGGAGGAGAACAAGCAATCCAAGCGTGTCTGCCTATCTGCTGTTGCTTCACGCTCTAGCCATGGCGTGGATATTGTGGCGTGCCTTCCTTTGCATGTTCTGACTGCAGCTGCTCACGCTGAGGGACCCATTGCCTCCTCCGATCTGCAGAAGCAAATTGCAGTTACGATTTCTTTCTCTCTTTTTTCTGGGAGCGTCGAGTCTTTGTGCACAGGAAAAGCTGGGAATCCATGCCCTATGCAAGCTCCTTCACCTGCATCTTTATAGTTAATAAAAGCTCCATCTTTGCTGTCTCAAGGATTTTGTAATATTCAGGAGGAGGAGGAGGAGGAGGAGGAGAAGGAGGAGTAGTAGTTGATAGTTGCCTCTATCGCCTCCTTTCGTTGAAGCTCTTGGATTTGCAGAGAGCAGTTTTGACTACAAATCTGTTCCTGGGAGCGGCAGGTTTTCCGGAGAAGGAAGAGTTCTGAATCGTGCCTTATTGCAGCATCTTTCTTGTGTTCTTTTGGTTTGCAAACCTCAAGAGATTGTGCACTGTGAACTCTTTCTGCAATCCTTCTTGTGTGAAGGATTCACAATCGTGTAGGGGAAGAGATTAGGGCGTAAGGGTTTTGGACTGGTGCATCGTTTTGGTTCTGGAGATGGATGGAGCTGGATACTATTGAGAGTTCGGCAGAAGAGAGAGCTTCTTGTGGCGATGGCGCTTCCCGAGTCCACAGGAGCGGCGGATCCAGCTCTAGTGGACTCCTCGTCGATGTCACCTGTTCCCGCCGCGAGTCCTTCAAGTCTCTTGCAAGATGGGGGAGAAGGTGATGACGAGTTGGGAGATGATGACGATTCCTTGTCCAGAGATGATGAGGACGAGGACGACGAGGGGGAAGATGAGGAACCGCGGCTTAAGTATCAGAGGCTGGGAGGGAGTGTGCCTTCGTTGCTTTCTTCGGACGCTGCTTCTTGCCTCACTGTTGCTGAGCGCATCATCGCCCTCGGGACACATGATGGAACTGTGCACTTGCTGGACTTTCAAGGCAACCAGGTTCTGTCTACCCCCCCACCCCGCTCTCTCTCTCTCTCTCTCTCTCTCTCTCTCTCTC
>Ga0209611_10002601_pt1 | contig 31745 bp, 18 predicted proteins | sample S1TSphgellanicum_3_FD_187693 | JGI IMG/M metagenome (GOLD analysis project Ga0209611, IMG submission 187693) | Host-associated microbial communities from peat moss isolated from Minnesota, USA - S1T2_Fc - Sphagnum magellanicum MG (SPAdes) (version 2) | ecosystem: Host-associated > Plants > Peat... | reverse complement strand
TTTTTTTTTTTTTTTTTCCTTTTTTTCTTTCTTTCTAATGTAAATTTATTTGAGTAAAATGTTTCTAGTTGTTTTTTTTTTGGGGGGGGGATCATTTCTCCACTTTTTGGATATTACAAAAATTGCACAAAAGAAACTCACTCTGTGTGCAATGCATGCAATCCCTGCCTCCCTCCCTTGCATCTAACCTGGTCGTACACTAATAATGCATATGCAAAAGGTATCCCCAACTAGCATGTGATTGTATGACACTGCAGTGTGATACGTCCATGCATTCTATATACCTGGTGGCCGTGGAATCTGGATTTGATAGGCCCATTTTATCCCCACAAATGATCAAGGTTCATACAAAAAATTCTGACCAAACAACCCATTAAGAATAAATCGGCAATCAATGCCATTTTTTTTATAGCAGCCTTGGCGAATTTTTTAAAAAAACAAGAAAAAGTCCGTCACCAAACAAAAGAATTTAACAATGGGTCATCGGCTCACAAACAAATCATGGTAATTAATCATTGTGAATTTCATACAAGGAGTAAGGTTCCATACAAATCACACCCAGCTTTTTAATTTTTTTCCCGGGCATGAATTTTGCTTCAAAAAAATAAATTCTGTTGAATATTGCCATGTTTCTACTTGTTGTTCTAAAATTTCTAAACAATACCTATGTTTCTACACATTGTTCAATGGGCATATTTAACATGCATATATATTTTTTGGCTATGTTTTTACACATTGTTCAATGGGCATATTTAACATGCATATATACTTTTGGCTACGTTTCTATATACATTGTTCAATGGGCATATTTAACAGGCATATTTTTTTGGCTATGTTTCTACTCATTGTTCAATGGGCATATTTAACATGCATTTTTTTTTTTTGGGCTATGTTTCTACACATTGTTCAATGGGCATATTTAACATGCATAAATTTTTTTTGGCTATGTTTTTACACATTGTTCAATGGGCATATTTAACATGCATATATGACTTTGGCTACGTTTCTATACATTGTTCAATGGGCATATTTAACATGCATATATGACTTTGGCTACGTTTCTATACATTGTTCAATGGCCATATTTAACAGGCATTTTTTTTTTGGCTATGTTTCTACACATGGTTCAATGGCCATATTTACCATGCATATTTTTTTTGGGCTATGTTTCTACACATTGTTCAATGGCCATATTTAATGGGCATATTTTTGTTTCACTATGTTTCTACACATTGTTCAATGGCCATATTTAACGGGCATACTTTTTTTTCACTCTACCATTGCATGGAATCAGATGCAGTTGTGTGAACTTTGACCTCGTGCTATCAAAGGATATAGGTACCCCATTGTGACCCACATTGGGTTCCTTCTCTTCTGGTTTGGACTTGGGTCCTCTCTCTCTTTGTTCATTCTATTCTTTTCTTTTCTTTTCCCCCTTGGCCGGGTGCTTTGTTTAGTCGAGTTTGCCAGGGTTTTCATCATATAGGTACTAATAAGTTAGGTTTGTTTTCCCAGTTTCTTTGCATGTTCCACTTCACACATATCTCAAGATAACATTAAAAAAAGCAAACAATTTGTTTGCAATTTTAAAGTCAATTTTCAATTATTACATGGCCTTTGTGCTTAGGAGGGTATCTCTTTGGAGTTGGTCAAACTTCACACAATTTAGAGATGATGATTGAAGTTAGCTGGAGCTCCTTTAGAATGGTACACCCCACCCCCCCCTAAGTAGCCACATGGTCTTTCACTCATAGACCAATGGTAATAAATAGCCCTTACAATATGGGAGTAAGGGCTATTACCATAGTAGCGGAGTGGGGTGGCCTTAGAACAGGTCTGTGGAAAATATATATATATTTTTTGAATATTTCATTTTGAAAAAAAAAATTATTTCAAAAGATTCTTCATTTTCCTTCACAAAAGATTGCTCACTCCTTGAGAAAATTAATTTTTGATCATTTCAACATTTTAAAATATATATAATTTGTGTTGAAGTCGTCAAGGTACTATGGTAATATAGGTAACATGGTAAATGGGTGTAATTCAAACGACAACAATTTGCAAGTTACTTTAGCACCTTGGCAGCTTCAGCACAAATTATACTGATGTTTGAAAGGCTGAAACTTTTTTAAATGTTTTTTTCCAAAAAAAAATTTTTTTTGTGAAAGAAAATGAAGATTTTTTTTTAAATATTCAAGAAAATTATAATTTTCGAAATGAAATTTTCAAAATTAATTAATCATAATTGCTGAAGCTGTGCCTGCACTTCGATAGCCATGAATCCCAACTAGTTGGGTTATATACACTTCATGCTTGGACATATATTAGAAGGGGAAAACAAATAAATAGTCCGTCCAATTTTATTTGTCTTAGCTTGGACTTGAAGGTATTTATTGCTTGTTTGGATTTTATTCGGCTTCTTCTTCACCCATAATACAAGGTAATTACCATGTTTGGGCACTATTGAATCCTTTTGTATAGTGGCTACTTGCTTGACCAATGTGTATAAACATGACAACTTTTTACAAGTGTTCTTAGGCTTTTGGAAAATTTTAAATGGAATAATAAACATATTTTATTTTATTTTGATTTTTTTTCACCAAAAAAATTTCCTCACAAGAAAAAAGAAAAGAAAAGAAAAAAAACCTCGCGTACACAAAGTGTGAAAGCTGAATGCATATAACGACCTCAGAAAAACAACACTTTGCTCAAAACAGACTCACTACTATGACCTGAAAGAATATAGTGTACATTATGCCCCTAAATGATATACGAGATGTAAGGACAAAGCCAGGTCCACCTCTTCTGAAAGCTTTGAAAAATAGATACAAAGTCTAAAGCCCTGGCCCCTTACAGGATCAACCAGTTAGTCTGTTCAACACACCTCTTAGTGTCTTCATAATGTACATAGTGGCCTAGATTCTCCCCCTCCACCACCCCAACCCAAAAAGCAACACCCAAGATGCTAGCCAGACCAGAAGCAATAGATCCTCTTCAAAGGTTACCCTAAACCCTACTCCTAGTCTTCTTCTTCTTCTTCATCATCTTTTAAAGCCTACCCTAAACCCTACCTTAAACCCTAGCTCTTGTAGTAGGGGCAAATGAGAACCTTGGAGTTGGTTTGGGTTTGTTTCTCTTGTGGTAATTTGCATCACAAAACCCTACTCCTAGTCTTCTTCTTGTTCCTCTTCTTCTTTTAAAGCCTACCCTAAAGCCTAGCTCTTGTAGTAAGGGCATATACTGACCTTGGAGTTTGTTTGGGTTTGTTTCTCTTGTGGTAATTTGCACCCCTAAACCCTACTCCTAGTCTTCTTCTTCTTCCTCCTCTTCTTCTTTTAAAGCCTACCCTAAACCCTAGCTCTTGAAGTAGTGGCATATATGGACCTTGGAGTTTGTTTTGGGTTTGTTTCTCTTGTGGTAATTTGCACCCCTAAACCCTACTCCTAGTCTTCTTCTTCTTCTTCTTCTTCCTCTTCTTCTTTTAAAGCCTACCCTAAACCCTAGCTCTTGTAGTAGTGGCATATATGGACCTTGGAGTTTATTTTGGGTTTGTTTCTCTTTTGGTAATTTGCACCCTACTTCCTCATCCGTCCAGCCTGGGAATGGAAAGGAGAACACAATCAAACTCAAACCATGACATTGGGCCCTCATGCATACGCCCTTTTTGTAGATGGCATGTTGAGAGTGCTCTCCAAAGTGGCCATATAGGTTTATACTCTATTGTCCACAACAGAGATTCCCAAAGTGCCCAATTTACACAATTATTTGTTCTTGCACCGTTGCATGTGAAGAATATGGTCAACTAAAAATCCACTTTCATGAGTTCAAAAAAAAGTTGCTATCTATGATGTGATGATGTTTCCAACAAAGGACACAAATAATCACCAACTTTCATAATATCGAGTCTTTCCATACAAAAAAACACCCATGATGTTGTCTTCTCAACATTGTTGTAATCATTTCATAACTCAATAGTTTATTCGTCATCTTTAGTTGCAATAAGCCGTTTTTTTTTTAATTGGTGAATTTTCATTGAAAAGAGAATTTTAAAATTCAAAAATCAAGTGATTTTGGAGGTTTTCAATCACCACAAGTGAAAAAAAACAAAAAGTAAAAAATCGTCAAATTCCTATGTTTGATTGTCAATGTGTAGCCAAGATTATAAAAGGATGATTAAATATTTTTACTTCATATCTAGTCTATAGCTAGATTTGGGTAAATTTTCCTAGCCACATCACCACTTTCTCAACATCTTTCTATGGATGATCCCCACTTTAGCTACAAACAAAAATTCGTAAAAAAAAACATGGTTCTCAATGTAAAATGATACATAGGACTAGTGCTAGGTTTTGGTGACAAGCAAGAGGCTATATATATATAGTGCAGGGTTGGCCTCAAGGTGAGGGCATTCACAAGATGAGGGGCTTAGGATGAGGCAATAGTTGAGTCCAACCGCACATTGTGGGAATGTCCCCACCCATATAGCAAGAGGCAAATATGAACCTAAAAATAGGTACATAGTGAGGCCTTGTAGGGAGAGGGTACTTACACCTACTCCCTAAGAGTAGGAGAGATCTTATGCCTACTAAGATGAATCTATCACAAGTGCTTACTCTTTCTTTTGTGCTTGGGTTTGGAGTTTATAATACTACCTAGTTATTACTAAAAAATATTCTTAGATTGAACCCAATGTCCTTCTTCTTGAGGCAAAAAAGAACAATACAATTATGGCTCCCCATTTGGTAGGTTAGTGAGCTTCATTATAGCCCATTTTGTCCAAATTGCATAGTAATGAAATCATGAACATCTGTGGTGAATGAGTTTGCCACTTTTTCATTCATGTTGAAAACCACACTAAGGCTAGTCAATGTGGATGCTCTTCAACTTGGGACATGTCATGTAATGACAATTCATAATCTTCTAGGGTGGAAAATTATGTTATGTTGTATAATCTTCTATGCTAGAAGATTACATATTACCTAAAAGGTTCCCATCATGTCTTGTTTTCTCATTCCCATGTTCCAATGATGTTCTCACAATATTCATGACATTTTCCACGTGGTTCCCTTGGCGTTCACACAATGTGTTCCAATAGTTATTTTATTTCATGAATACATCATCCACTCTTATTATTCGAGGACATTCATATGCTCCCATGTTGGGGGTGGGTTTATGGAAGAATATGTAAAGCAAACCTCATAATTATGAATGTAGATTTGATTAAATAACATGAGGATGGAGGAGGCGACACATGGTCGTCCCTATTTTGTAAAAATGCTCCATAGTTCTTAGATTTGTGTTGAAAGGAAAGCTTGTAGCCGATGACCATATAAGGTTTTGGGTTGTTCCAAAGAGCATAGGTTAAATCATTAAATAGTATGCATTTTTCTAGCCTCTTAAGTGGCCCTTGGAAAAGGGTGGAGGATCTTGTATGATAACAGCCTGATTATTATTTTTGTCAATAGCTAGAACTAAAAATTTGTGGTCTTGGCATTATCATAACATTATTTCAATATGTTCAACACATAGGGGGGACATAAAGTATTTTTTAAAAATCATTCCTTACTAAAACAAGGTATTTTTTGGGTAGATTATTTGAAAGAATATTTTTTCTCCAACTTATTATCATTACAATTTTAATATGCACATATCTAAACCATCGTAAATTTAGTTATAATTATTATTTGGATCAGATTTTGATTTCATGCATTTATTATTTTTAAAATAATGATACTTGAAATTGTGATGAGTGACAAGGATGCAACTAAAGATAGTAAGATCATGTGATAAAACTGTTCAATTTTTCAACTTACAATATGTGTTTAGCATATTTTCCAACTAGATAATTAAAAGACAACAAACCAAAATACCCATCTAAGTGTAATTTTTTTCAAATCGATTGAGGTGTTCCTTCACATTTGGCTATTTGTTCACTTATATATATATATATATAATATCAGAACATGGATTTTTTTTTCACTTCATTTATTTTTCCAAATGTAGTTATCTAAACAAGGAAATTGCTATATATTACTCATCATGCCTTAAATTGTATTGAATGCAATCATTGGCTTCATGCCCTTCTTCATATTGATAACACTATCATATTGTTCCAATATAGCTTTTTTTAATTTTTACTTTATATATCCATTAAATGAAAGTTTTAATTTTAAAACATGCAAGTGAAAATAAGAAATTTTTATTTTTCAAATATTGATATTCAAATGTCATATACAATATGTTTGATCAACTTGTATGATTGAATTTTATTCTTTTCATTGAAAACAAAATCCATACAATTTGTTGTAGGACAAATATGCAAATTGAAGGGTCCAAATATATTGTATGTAATCATTTTTATTACATAAATGTTTTATGCATTAGACTACAAATATAAATTACCACACATATTTCAATCCAAACCATAAAATTTTTATTCCATGCAATTATCATATAACTTTTGATGACATTTCATCACTTGTATATTTATAATGTTTTTGTTGATGCAAACACAAAAATACAATGCACCTTAGGTGTAACCAATGGTTAATTTTGTATGACTTCAAGTGGTTGTATGTCAAGTTAATATTGAAAATGTTTGATATACTAACACAAAAATGTTTTCAATATATTATGGGAAATTTTGAATAAGTTTGAAATGAATCCAATGCATATTAAATTCCTAAAAACAATTCCAAAACATGATAACCAATGTTTTTGTTTTTTTTTCAAATTTTAAATGCCTTGAAAATGACATAATTATGACTAATATAATTTGCACCTTTACATAAGAATTATTATTTCTTGGGTCATAAAAATCTTATGATTACTTATAAGTTGTGATTTTAGGATTTAAAAAAAATTATACCAAATATTTTGCTTTCTAGAATATGACAAAGGTAGGTGGGTGTGGGTCGTGTTTACACGTTTGCACCTATGACATCCATTGTGGTCCAACACGCCATGCTTTCACCCAATGGATAACCAAGAAAAAGTTATTTTATTTGATTAGTTGGTCAATTAGCAAGAAGTGAAAATGGCCAAAATGTTGGAAAAAACACAAGAAAAGATGACGAAGTGACATTTTGTTCAAATATGTGGATCATACATTCAACAAATTGATGATGTTGATGAACATATTCATCAATTGGATGCTTCAAAATTAAAAGAAGAGGAAGAGGATACCATCATCATTAATAGTAAAATATGCAAAAGAGTTCTTAATGTCATCACTCAAATGCCAACCAAGGTGCCTCAAAAAATTGCAAACATACCCAAGACAAGAAGAACATGAAAATATAACAACATTTCCAAATTAAATTATTGAAGATTATAATCTATGTATTTGATGTTTAGTATGCAATGAAAAAATCAAATATTGACTTCCCAAACCAACATGTAGACAAAAACAATTGGTGTTGAGATTATGTTCATTTGATGACACAATGCACATCTTCAAGGCACTCGAATACCTATTACTAGTATTGCTAAACCTAGAAACCTATTGCATGATTTACAAATTACAAGTCCATGTGTTAAAATTCGATTTTCACCACCAATGTTATGAAAAAGGTTTCTTTGCAACATGGGCAATAAATGATTTGAAATTTCATAAACAATACTCAAGGTCATAGCATTTTGTGTGCCTACATTTTGATCAATGATTCAAGAGGCTACATGGAGCATTAAAATTTATCACTAGATGTTTAAAGCATGTATGTGTTGTTATATTATTGCAAGTTAGAGTTAGCATTAATATAACTCTAACTTATATTATTGTTAACTAAATAGTTAAAACAATTATTATGTGCAAAGAGTTGGCACAACTCGATGACTTCAATCCTAACACAATCAAGGCAATCAATTGGCAATGTGCTACTAATGGAATGAAGCAATATTGCCATCAAGTTTATTTGAGACAAACACCTTGGACTTTAGATGCAACTATCAAATGTACTCATATAATGGCTCACAAATAGGCAAAGAAATCAAAAGAATTTGGTTTTTACCATACCAACAATGTCTTGCACATGTTTCGGATGAGGGAGAAGCCAACTTGTACAATATCCAAGAAGACATTGTTGCTAAGTTTGAAGGAGGGGAAATAATTGAAAAAAACACTTGTTGAAAAATTATGAGGAGCAAGAGGTGAATAAGCAATTCTTGTTTTCTCAACCAAACCTTTTGTTAAACATAATGATTTCAAGATTTACATTTTTTTTTTACATTATGTGTCAAGGGGGACATTATGTGTTAAAATTTTAAAATACCTTCATCAAACAAGGTATTTTTGGGGGTAATATGTGAATTTTTTTTTCACGCCTTATTATTACCAATATACACATATTGAAACCACCCTAAAATTAACTATAATCTGTTTTCCATCAAATTTTGATATCTTATATTTATCTAAAATTTTCATTTTAGTCCTTAAAGTTGAAAAGAATGATGAAATGCAATTAAACATGACAAGATCATGTGATAAAAAAGAAAAATTGGTGACATACAAGACGTACTTAGCATATCTTTCAACAAGGTAATTAGGAGGTGAAGAACAAATACCCATCTAAATTGTATTGTTTTTCAAAATGATTTTTCTATCTATGATGTGGAAGGATCCTTCATTTCACATTCCTTCATAGTCAATTATTAATTCATTATTAATCAAATTCACTTATGAATATATTAATTAAACATATGAGTGTTAATTGAACCTACTAACAACTAACACTTTAAAAAAAATTAGATATGTTTTCTTTGTAAAATTATAATACTAGGAATAAACACATACCCTATATTAAGTGTATCTTAGTATTTAGGATACAAATATTCCTAAATTATAACACCAATCCAAAGCAAGACCTAACATACTATTCCAATATAAATTTGATCACAAGACAATATTTAACGAGTTCTTCACTATGATTATGTCGAGGAAAAATTGTGGATTTCCACTTAAACTTTCTTTAGGACTCAACATAGAATCAATATGGAGCTTATAATAATTCGTAAGCATTAGTCCAACAGATGCAACACATGTTCCTCTTTTAGAATTTCCAATTTAAATGTGATACATATGAAATGTTTCCCATGAAATGGGAATATCAAAATTATAAGAAACCTGAATCCAACTTTGTTTGTTGATCATTTTGCCTTTCAATAACATTGAGCCTAAAATTGCATTGAACTTGTTGCATCATTTAACATATTGTAAATAAAATGTTCCTTTTTCTAGCTTGAAATTTTTAAAAATTGTTCAATAGATATTACAACTACTATTAGCTACATTTCCACTACTTTTATTTATTAAAAAAATGAAAAAAAAAGACAACTAAGAAACCAAGATGTTACATATTGAGATATCTTATGTGATATATCATTATATGTCACCAACGAATCATAATGTGCCACACACAAAAATTATTCCAATGTGAATTATCATGATGAATCTTTTACAACCAGGTTTGTCTTTTTTTCAATTTTGTCAAGTAAGTGGGCTGCAATCATCCACAAGAGGAATGAGCCAAATTTGCCTAGAAGTCAAAGAAGACAGGAAAAATATTTTAGCATCCTGCATAGTTTTGGTCACCTACCCGAACTCATTATCTAAATCTGGCAACTTTTAACTCTTTTTTTCTTCAAAATATGGTGACTTTTGTGTTATTTTCGCAAGGAAAAAAACCCTTAGAGCAATCCACGTTAGATTTCCTTTTTGTATACACAATGAGAAAACTTGGCCCAAAACAAAAACACTACTCACAACTTATTCAACTTGATTGTGTTCATTGCAACTTATTCCATGAAGGCTTTCAAATCAGATACTTGTCCATCCTTTCTACATCTCCCAAGGAAGGAAGGAAGGAAGGAAGGAAGGACCAAACTCTATTGGCGCTTAGGTATAGTAGTACCCTAGCTGCTTCTTCCTTCCTTGCAGCACAAGTGCTGCTGCTGCAATGCGGCGTTTGAGATGCTGACATGAGTACTTTACGAGCATCCCAAGAGGTGCTCAGTTTGTATGCGACCCTGCAAACATATTTCTCACGTTCACGTTTTCTGCAACCCCACCCATAAAACGAAAACTGGGACTGTAAGTAGGTAGTGGGAGACCACCAACTATTCCTAGGTAATAGCAAACCACCTCGACCAATCGTTATGATTGGCCAATCAAAAACAGGGAGCACCAGTCAGATCATAATTATTACTACACTCTTCCACTCTGCCAGCCTCCTCAGCAAACTTACCTGTGGCAAAATGCCAGGCCAAAACCATTTTGCTGAGCCAAACCGGTATGTTTTGACTTTTTTTCATCTAATTTTAATGTGGAGAGTCACATACTGAGCACCGCTGGGGATCCTGTAAGTATTATGAACAGTAGTGAGATCAGAAGCAACAGCAAGCAGCAGCAGCAGCAGTCATCAGTGATTTCAAAATTCAAAGGAGTAAGTAGTAGTAGTCTTCTTTGCTCCCTCTTTTCCATCTCCCACATGAATGCCATCCATCTCGTGGCGATCTTCATCATCATTTTTCTCTTGATGCTCAAATTTCGTAGACTTCTGTGTGTGGGTACGTGAAAGCGAAACTCTCATTTGGTGGTTGTGATTTTTTTTCAAAAATAATTTGATCTCTCTTCTTGGTGGGAGTTGGGGTTGTTGTTGTTGTTGTTGTCGTCGTCGTTAAGATGTTGGCGAGAAGTGGGCCAAGAGTTGCGGTGCAAGAAGCGCAGGTCGGTGGTGGTGGTGGTGGTGATGGTGGTGGTGAGGAGAAAGGTGCGGGAGGGGTGATGAAGAAGTATCACAGTCTGAGTCGTCGAGAGCTTCAAGCATTGTGCAAGGAGTACCACGTTCCGGCAAACAAGAGCAATTTGGCTATGGCTCAAGCTCTGGCAGCACTGCACAATACTGTATAATATAGTCCACATTTCTCACAACCCTATCTCTCTTTCTTTGAGATCATCAACAAAGCTGCTCCATTTTTCATTTGCATTGCAACATATCCAAATGCAACAAACACATTTTACTGAAAAGCAAATCTGCCCAAAAAAGGCTCCATTTAGTAGCTTCCTCTTCCCCACAGCATTTGAATCTCTCCAATCATTCTTTGTTGTTGCAATTATTAGGGTTTGAAGAAGCTCTATAATTCTCTTGGACTTCTTTCCTGAGACGGTCTTCTTTTTCTCTGATGTTGTACCTCTTGCAGGCTGCTCCAGCACCAGGTACAAAATTGCTGACAGTTGGAAGGCCCAGCACTGTGACCCTAGTTGAAGGTTTGGATTTTCAGACCATCAATTCCCATTTGTGTCTGACGTTGTTGGCTGGTTTTGAGTAAGGAAACAAGAGCTTGTCTTCTTGCAAAGAAAGCACAGAAGTGGAAGGAAAAAGCAAGCTGCAGTGGGTAGGTACTATTATTGCATGTGATTGATGAGCTGATGCTCCATGAGGTTGCTGTTTGTTTCTATGGCTGATTGATCAGGAGCAAGGAGATTGAAGAAGCCATTGGAGAAGAAACAAAGCTCAAGGATTAGCTTTGTATCAAGGTCTGTTGATCAAGAAGTTGTGAGGAGAAGCAGCGAAGGAGCAGCAGGTGCAAAAAAACTACCAGCACAAAGCTGCAAGAAGTTCATTCCTTCCATCACTGTAATGAATGTTAGTGCAAGCTGCCGCCAGACATTTGATCAAACTGTGCAAACTGATTCCTCTTCCATCCAAGCTGCTACTAGGGTTAGCTTCATCTCTCTCTCTCTCCACTGTTTGCTGGGACAAAGGCTCCCCAGCTGCTTCAAGACTGACTTCATGTCGCAGTGATTCTTTTATCTTCTTTTTGTCATTTTCTGCTGCTTTCTGTTTGATTTCTTCTTTTGATATATTGTGCACAGCAGATGGTGATGCCCACAAGGAAAGCTCAGGCTTTGAAGCTCAGGCCAAAGGAACTTGTGAATGGCTCTCATGAGAGAACCATGATGAGCACCAGAGAACAACCATGCATTGAGCTTTTGCCTTCCATTTCACCAATAGAGAAGAGCAAGATGGGAAGGACCAAGCCTGTTGTGAAGAGGGAACTAGGCAACAAGGAGGGGGCAGTGGCAGTGAAGAAGATTGATGCTATGTATAAGCCTTCAGGCAAGGAGAATATTTTTTTGGCAACAAATGTGAAGACACTGGCAGAGAAATCTTCTCTGCGAAACGAAGAAAAGTATCTGATTCAAAAATGTCTGCAACTTGAGGAAATGAGAAGGAACATGAACTTCAATAACTGTGTGAAAACTGCTGCTAAGGAAACAAGTGCTGCTGCTGCTCCTGCTGCTACTGTGAAGCCCTTATCTTCAGATTGTGATTCTTGTGCTGCCATAGCTCCACATGATGAAGCATCCGATATTGCAACTGGGTGGGGAAATGCAACAGCAGAGAAAGGTAAAATCCTGTGCTCTTCTTCTTGCTGCTCTTGTGCTCCATGAAATAATTGTGGGTTTGGGGTCTTGAAGATTGTGTAGTGGGATTGATTGATTGATGATAGGGTTTTGTGATCTGGGTTTTGGCTCATGGGGATTCTGGATTTTCAGAAAGCTTTCCTGTGATGATGATGGTTGAGAGAAGTGTTAGTGCCCAAAGTTTCTCATGTGCATATGAGAACCAACAGGAAGAGGTTCTGAAAGATGGCACATGTCATAACAAGAAGGTACCATCTTCAGTTCCAGTAAGTGCTGCTGCTATAGAGCTCGAATCCAAGGCCGAGGAAGAAGCAATAGTCTCAGTTTCTGCTGCCAAGACAACCCCTAAAAGAACTATACGATCCTTCTGTCTAGAATCTGAGGAGCTTAGCAACAAGGAGACCTCCTCATCTGGGTTTAATGAATCTGATGCTGGATTCATATCTGTGCTGCCGTACTTGTCACCTCTCAACATCCAGTCTGTGAAGAGTGAGAATTCCTCCACCCTTTCAACTCAGCGTAGTGTGATTGACTATATTTTGCTTCCGCCATGGTCTCCACCAAAAACCTCAGTTGTTGCAGAGCAGTCTATGTGTCACCGCCGCCACCACTGCTCCAAGAGGCTTACTACAAATCAAAAGACAGGAGGAAGAGCTAGAAATTGCGGGGAGAATGGAAGTGCTGTTGCAGAACAGTCATTGAGGAAAAATGATTCTTTGATACGAAGCTTACTCAAACTACGTACATCAATCAGAGACAAAGTGATGAGAAAGGACAAGGTTGGTAAACTATGATCCGAAAAAAAAGGGTGGATTTTCTCTTAATGCTCAGATGATAGCCAAGGTGTGTCATCTCACTTAGTCGTCTAAAATCCGTGTACAAAAAGATGGGCCGATTTCAATTTCAAGACCTTCAGAAATTGCACTACTGACGTGGTTACAATGAGACTAGTAGAATTGGAAATTGGACTGAGAATTCATTGACCTTCAGGGTACTAGAATTTACAAGGTGATCTTTCCTATGGCACATGTTTTGCCTCCACACACATCCTCTGCACAAATTGTATGCTTTGGGAACATCCCAAATTTTGTTCTAAAATTTTGACTGCAGTGTATACTACTGGTTCAGTTCTAACCCACCCATCAACCCATGTTAGCCACCTAGCACTTGGTCATACCAATTTTGTTCAGGTACCCATTATAGCACGTAAGAATCCTTGTTGTGTGAGTATATCTTTTACCCGTATATAGTCATTGGGTGTAGATAGGATATATTATTCATCCTAACTTGTTTTCTTAAAATTAATATATATATATTTCTATGTATTTCTGTGTCTAGGTATTTTGTGTGTTCGTTGTTGGGATTGAGATTGGTTAGTGTTTCCAAGTCTGGTTCCTTGGTCATCCCGAATGAGTCATTAGAGCTTGTGGGTTGGTATTGGAATTTCAAAGTGGAGGAAGTGAGGTCAAAGACTTGTACATGGTTATTAAATATTGAATAAGATTGGAAATTTGATACACAAAGGCCTCACTTATTTCCTTAATTGCAACATTTTGTGTGTGTGTTTTTAACATTAGAAACTCGAATTACAACAATGTACTTGACATTCATTGAGCAATTCAAAGTTTATTTAATATGTTTGTGTATATTTGTAGTCAAAGATGAATCAAACATTTTGATTCTCTTATTTTGACTTTAGATTTAGCCTTTTAAAATTTTCGTTCAGTTTCCAAAATGTGGGCATTTTTATTTTTAATTAAATGAATAAAAAGTGCATAGCAATGTCTTACCCCTACAAGGGGTATATGATAGGAGCTACCCAAACCTTACACATCTACTTCGGAAACTCAATTGTTGTATTCCCATATCCTAACCTAATGAGAAAATTTGAATGTTAATATCGTATGAATGGTTTCGGCATAAATTAAATTATTTCTTTTTTTTTGGCCAAAATATTGAAAAAAAATTTATTACTTGTGTCAAAATTTTAATAATTATTATAAAATCAATTTCTGAAGTACGTTGAACTGTCGAATTTGAACTTCAGACCTGCCACTTTCTAAAGTGAAGAACATGACAGTCTAAACACACTTAGATTGTCTCAAAAATTGAAAATCATTTCTATTATTTTATATAAATATTATCTGCCAAAATTTTCAGAATTAAAAAACCAACTGTCAAAGTTAAGATTTGAAATTTAATTAATTATTTGACAATTTGTTGCCAAATTTGTTTCAATGATATTATGATATATTCTTACCCAGTGTTGGTAAGAACAGTTGATTCTAGTTTCAGCTTGGAAAGAACCAAAACTGGAATTGGGTCTGATTTTCAAAACTAGAATCAAAATCAGATTTTTTTTTATTTTTTATAAGATGTGTATTTATAAGAACAAGAATCATAACTAAGAAACCACATGTTTGAAGAAGCAAAAAAGTGATGAGAATTCAGTTTTGGGTCTAGTTCTTCAAATTTGTGAACCAGAGAACCAGAATCAAGACAATTCTAATTCATTTTTTAAACTGGAACTGGAGGTTCTTCATAAAAGTAAAGAATCACCCGCAAACTGATTCATACCAGGGTTGGTCGGGACCAAATTTTCAGCCCAGGTCTAGGTTTGAGTATGGTGCTCAAGGATTCTAAGACCCGACACAAGACCCACTTTAACGATACCCTTGAAACTTGGCCCTAGGCCTCACCCAAGGAAACCCAAGTTCAGCTAGATCCAGCATGAGAGACCTTGCCCCATGAGTTTTAGGGCTATTTTGTATAGGAGAAGCGGCTGAGTGCAGGCCCTTCCATGATTTGAGATCTGTGCCCAAGGCTGGTAAAACAAAGGGAAAAATCCAGGCAGTGCTTTCCGCAAGGGTTGAGTCTTAGATTTAGATTATAGGCAGGATTTTGCGGGTTGAGGATTAGAACCCCCTTAAGAGTGGTGTCTTTCCCTTCACTAATTAGGTTGCCGAATTTTTTGAACTGATTTGCTTCAGTCTGTTGCAAGGCCCGTTGCTGAGATTCACATCAGGAGGCTTCAGAACCTTGGACTGCTTTCTTTCCCATATTTACTCATCTAATGAAATGATAATTGGCGGTCTATTTGCACTCTTTACATTATTTTTAATCAAATTCAACTTGCATTCAAATTACTTAAGCATAGGGTCCAATTCGTTTCTCACAAACGGTAAAAACCTTTTGATTCCATCTAGTGCACCTCCATGGCTAGCCGATTTGTTGGTAGTCAATGTTTTTTTTTTATTGGCCTCGCCTTGGTAGGCAAGGAGATTGTGTTTATATTCATTATAGAATGTAATAGCTTAAGGGATTTTGGCCCCTAGGTAAGTAGGTCTATTTTTATATAAGGATTTTTGAAAGATGATATTTTGGCTTGTGTTGAAACTTGAGATTAGTTATGGAGTTATGATATCTTGAAGCATTTTGGCTTTTTTTTACAGGATATTTTTTAAGATTATATTTTTGCATGGTGAAATATTTGAATTTCCATCACTCTTCTTTTGCCTTAAGATACTTTGTAATGTAAATGGCAAGGCCACACTGTGACAAAACTTTGTTATGAAACTAACACATAACTTTGTTATGCCAAACATTTTTTAAAATGATTCTTCTACAGCATTTCTTTCATTGGTCCTCTAAAATTTTCACAAACCAACCAAATCTTATTATTACACATTAAATTATTATTTCACTCAAAATAACTATAAAAAATTTAAAATTAGACCACCCAATCCAACAATTTCACTGGCCATAACAACTTTTTTACACACCTACACACAAAGCATATTCAACACCCTCTGTCTTGTGTAATATTAATAACCCTAATACTATAACAATAACAAGGGGTGTGTCACACTGTGGCCTTGCTATTTACATTAAAAAGTATCTTAAGGCAAAAGAAGAATTATGGAAACTCAAATATTTCACCATGCCGAAATATAATCCTCATAAAATCCTCTAAAAGAAACCAAAATCCTTCTAGATATTATAACTCTATAACTAATCTCAAGTTTCAACACAAACCAAAATATCATCTTTCAAAAATCCTCAAATAAAAATAGACCTATTATTTATTACCTAGGGGCCAAAATCTCTTAAGCTACTATACTTTATAATGAATCTAAACACAATATCCTTGCCTTGGTAGGCAAGGCCAACAACAAACCAAATGGTGTGAAAAATCCTGGCAACCCAAATGCAAAATACCCTAGTACCTTGGCCAATTCGACACTAATTATATTATTTTCAGAAATGTTGAAATTTTCAAAAATTATTTCTTCCAAATCACAAAATATTGTGAAGGACAATAGTGAAATATTTAGGAATATCCATTTGTGGAAATGAATTTTTTCAAAATTAATTAATTATTCGACGGATATGTGTTGAAATGGCCAAGGAATTACACTATGTAACTTTCAACAATTCAAATTTTGATTACTAAATCATTGCAACCCAAATCCAAAGATCTAACTTTCAACTAATCAAATTGTGTGAGAAATCCTTGCAACACATATGCAAGGGAAGAAAGAGAGATTGAGAAAGAGAGAGATGACTTTCAATCAAGTGATGGATCAGTGATGAGTCGGGTTGTCTGGTGATGGAAGGAGTAGTATTAGTAGTAGTAGTAGTAGTAGTAGTAGTAGGGATCATCATCCATCCTATCCCCAAAGCATTTTGTGAGGAAGAAGATTCACCATGCTTTTGTTTGTCATGGGTTGAAGAGGAGCTGGTGAATGAAGAAGTAGAGCAATTTGTTTTCATGTTGAAGATCATCTGATTGATTTTGGGTGTGTGATGAATTGAGTGTGTTTTTTCGTCTCATGTTGGTTGTGGACAAAGACCATGCTATGATGTTGTAGAGGAAAGAGCAAGAGGCAAGAAGAGGAAGAGAGAGGAGGAGCAGGAGGAACATTTGGTACACTGGGGTTTTGAATGGGGAGTTTGTCGAGAGTTGTGTGCTGGGAGTGTGTGGGTTCTTGTAGCCAGTTGCAGCAGCACAAATCCAGTTATGCACTCACCTCAACATCAGCGCCTGCTGCTGCTGCTGCTGCTACTGCTGCTGTTGTCGCCTCCAAGTTGACAGTGGAAGAAGTAGGAGATTGCAATGGCTTGCTTCTGTGCTTGAGGAGGAGGAGGAGGAGGAGGAGTGGGGAAGTGAATAGGAAGGGAATTCTTCTACGCTATGGTAGTAGTAATAATAGCATTGTCATTTGCAAAGGAGTTGGTGATGGTGGTAATGACTCACCCCCTCGGCCTGAATACAGGTTGGTTTCCTTTGCTTCTGAACCCTAACCCTAAAACCTCCTGATGATGATTCTTCACCAATTTTGTCGATGTCAATCAAGCAAGAGCTCTTTATCTATACCTGTTGTCAATTTCCTTGCACTGGGAAGCTATCACAGTGGAAAATTGAAGGAAAGTTAGTTGCAACCAAACTCTAAGCCAGTTTGGGAGCCTCACTTTCATGAAGCCAGCCAGCCATTCCACAACTTCAAGGGTTTTATGTGTCAGTTCCACTTCCACATCTGGGAGATGAATGCAGGAGGAGATTCAAAGCATGAATCAGTCATTCATTCTTCTTGCTGGAAATGTTTTTTTTGGGGTGTTTGTGTTGTGCAGTTCTGATGCAAAGATACGAAGTGAGGTGATTGCACCATTTCGGTCATTTCGGATGTTCTTCTATGGAGCATTCATAGCAAGTGGTAGCATCGGTGGTCTCATTGCTGTTACACGTCTGATTGGAGCCCTCAACCATGCTCCTGGTGCTGAGGCTCCAATTGAGATTGCCAAGGGATTGGGAATTGATCTTGCTGCAGTCATAATCTTTGCTCTCCTGTACCAATCAGATGCAAAAGCGAGGGAAATAGCATTGGCCAAGCTGTCAAGGGAAGAGGATTTGGCAAACTTGCGTTTGCAGCTTGACAACAAGAAAGTTGTTACCCTTGCTCAGTTGCGAGGCATTTCACGCATTGTCATTCTTGCTGGCCCTGGGTCCTACATCGAGGAAGCTCTAAAACAAAGTGAGCCTTTCAAAGCTGCACTTTTGGAGCGAGGCGTGCTGCTGGCTCCTTATGCAACAGATGGAGCTACTCTCACTGTTGACAACCCTGCAGTTGCTACAATAGCTGGTACCTCAATCCACCATTTCTACTAGTCACATGGGATACGGGTCATAGATGCAATGATATAGAGAGACTGAAGTGCATGCACAACATGACAGAAACATCTAAACAAAGGCCTTTGTGGAAGAGTTCAAATCTTGTGTTTTTGGCAAGCTTTGCAAGCCAATACATCAGAGAGAAAAGTGCATGTGTGCACATTCCTTCCACAACAGATGCTATCATGTCATCCAGACAAAGGAGTCAAAATACACTTCACATGTGCTAATAGCAATTGTTGAAGAGTCATTTTGTTTTGTCTTCTTTCCCTCCATTCCAATCAGTTTCTCTAACACATTCTATTCATGGACATGATTGCAGAAAGGATCCCAAGTGCCAATGAAGGAGGTACAACAATAGTACAGGCAGAACGTACAGATGTGAAACCTGGAGCTGATGCAGAAAGAAAGTGGATAGCAAAACCTATTTACACTTCTGAATGGGGAAGGTAAGGAGGGATCACAAAACACAATAGGGATGACTTAATTGAAAGTGTGTTTCTGGGGATATCAACTTGATAAGCTTACTTTTCATGCCAGACTTGCATTCATTAACTGGAGAGAGAATCCTTCTTTGAGCATCTTTTATGGTCTACTCCATGTTGAACAGGTTTGCATCAAACTTCATGATGCTGATTGGGTTACTGTTGTTTCTGTTTCCCTCCATCAAAAGTGACAACGGGGGATCCATTGCTTCCAATGCAATTCCCAAGCATGATCCTTGTAGCAGCATGGGTTCTGGCCACAAGTGACAAAAGAGACACACTCTTGAGTATTGTCTTTGTTTTGTTTTTCCTCTCATTTCTAAGAGTCCTTTTGACTTCTGCAGGTGGATAAATGAGCAGAAAAGACTAGCAAATGTTTCATTGGAGAAACCAGTGTGAGTGCTCCTGAAGCACCCTTTTAAAGTGCATCATCCACTGTCTGAATTGAGTGATTGAACTTGTTACCATGTCAGTTTCATTTCTGATTGAAATCAAGTCAGATCGCTGGTTTTGGTTAGGTCTGTCTTTGTTTCATCAGATGACTGTCTTCAAAGGATGCAACAGTCAGTGCTTCAGGTTGGAGCTCTTATTGAAAAATGGCACCCTTGTAGCAAGGAAGACAGAGATACAATGTGGGCTTCAGCACTCTGTGCAGCAATGTCTCTTACCCACCCCAAGAAACCAAGACTGTCTGGGAAGACTACAGCAGTAGTAGTAGTAGATGATCATGAAAATGTAGCTGATTTTTTGTGTCTTTCTACTTGCTTTTCACGCAGCTATATTTCCCTCAGACTAGATGGTCGAGTGCGAGGAAGTGGAGTTGGTATACCCTCATGGCGTGCGATGTCACTGCAGTTACCTCCTCTCAAAGGTATGTGGGGTGGTGCTCTTGATGGCATGGATGGAAGAGTTTAGTGTATGTTTTTCTCTAAACCTAAACCCTAAGCAACAATCCATATAGATTCGATTGTCTGCAGCACAAGTTTGCAATAAAACAAACAATGTGACAATGTACTTACTTGAGCACTTTTCTCCATTTGTAGAAATTGTGGGCTTGTTGTGACCATAACTGGTTCCAAATTCCTGTGCATGTGGGATGAACCATCTGTTGCTGAACTTTTCAACTGCAGATTGGCAGTGCTTGAATTGCTTCAAGAAACTTTTAATTTTGAAATGAACAACGTTTGCTTCATTTTTGGTTGGTGGGTTGCACCTTTTGTGAACAGATTGTTAACAGCTTAAACACTTCCTTTTCTGAAATCTTTTGCAAAATTCTTGATAAAGAGGTAAGGGATGCGCATGCAGGGCATCACAAGCCATCATGGGTTCTTGCCCCATTCACTTGTTTGAACCCAAGTGAACAGGGGTAACACCCATATTTTATATCCTCCTATATTTTCCTTCTCCCCAAGGGGTATGCCTGCAGGGTTCAGGGTTTAGGGTTTATCAAACTGCTAATCACAACCATAATAAAAGTTGGAAAAGAGGGGTAAAATCTCTCTTGATGGGCAAGACCGAATTAAGTCAAGTCAAGACTTTGTGCGTTACAAAAGGTGCTGCGCTAGCCCATTCCAATGTATGTAGCTGATGCCCATAATTAACTTTGAATCTAAGAATTATCTTGAAAGGCAAATTCCCTTTTTCAGTGGAACTATCTCAAAACAATGATAAATTTGTCTTGTCATTGGAGAGCAATTTGAAAATAATATTTTCAAAATTAGGCCACTGATTATGGAAAATAATGCTCCAAATAAGTTTATTACATAAACAAAATTATGTTCCAAACAGGATTAGCTTATTTACAATGCTAACACTTTACATGTCCTGATTATAAAAGGAAAAGTACTGTTCTACAGGGGCAGCTGATTACAGAAATAATCTGTTGCTAATTATGGATGTAGAGGAGGGGGAGGCATTTTCTGTGCCTTAATTTATACAAAGAATGGCAGAATCAACAGTCAAAATAGGGCAGCTGCTTACAAAAGGAATTTGCTAGCAATTAGGGTATGTATGGGAGGAGAGGCAGTTTCTGTGCTGTAATTTGCACAAAGAAATGGCAGAATCAACTTTTTAAATTATGGCATGTGATTAATAGAATTAATGAGCCAAAGTAAGTTGATTAGAAAATCAAAACAATTCCGCAAAATAGGGTAGCTGATTACAATAAATAAACCTGCTCCCAATTACGTATACCGATGGGGAAGGGGGAGCAAAAAGATTCTGTGCCACACATAACCTATCCAAAGAAATGGCAGAATCAACATTCCAAATAGGACAGCTGATTACAAAAAATAATCTGCTGCCAATTATGTTCTGATGGGATGGACCAAGGCAAAATTTTCTGTGCCATAAAATATACCAAGAAATGGCGTAATCAACATTCCAATGAGAAGGGCAGCTGATTGACAAAAAACTCTTGCACCAATTATGTATGGATGAAGGGAAGGCATTTTCTGTGACCTTGACAGGTACCTAACCCACCCATCTCCACAAAGGGGGTGGGAACCCGTGAGGCCTCAATCCCAAATGAGGGCCTTCACACTTATTTACAAGTGTTGTGTGTGTAAGTGTCAATAGTTGTATATATGGTGTGTAAATGTTGTGTAAAAGTAAATCATTTAGATTTACGTATTTGAGCTTTTTACACTTACACTTATATTGTTGTTGTGTATTAAAATATATATATAGTTACACGAGACCAACATAAATATTTGTCAAATACATTTACACAGCCATGTGTAAATGTTTTGGGGCATGTAAATGTATGTATTATATATCCTTAGTGACCATACCTTTTTGCAAATCCATATTAATTAGTTATGAGTGCATCTCAAAGCTTTATTTTATTTTTTGCAATGGGCCACCTTGATTGGATCCTTCACACAAAATCATGGTACTTTGATACTCCCCAAACATTAACATTTTTTTAATCTATATGGGACTATGGTGGTTTTATTCCACGAAATATCTTATGCACATTTTGCCTCCCCTCATTGCTTGAATATAATTTCTATTACGCTATTACTTTTATGGGCAGTACTCAACAATAAAAGTAGTACTACTTATTGTAGCTTTTACAAGAGCTTAAATATTTATTGTACTTATTAGAATTCATGTTAATTATATTTAACTTTACACTTTCATTGTTTTACATGGCATAAAATAGATTTACTTAGTTTTACACTTAGGTGGAATGTAAGTCTTAAAACATTTACATCCACAACATTGGTAGGGTAAATTAACCCATCACCAAACATAGGTCGGTCACCATGCACCCATAGAATGTAGCAACGAGCTTGTGTGAAAATCAAAAAAGTCTTATGGGCGTTGTCCTTTTAGCCCATTACCAAACACTTGGTTGAGAAAAAAAATTGTTCTAGGTTTTTCATATTGGTGACTGGCCATCAAATTTTTGTGTTCAATATTAGGAGTTTAGGAGGGCACATTTGTAAAAAAATTGAATAATTTTACAAAGGACTAATTTAGTGATGGGCCATGAGTTGATTTTCATTATGCAAAGGGGGGAACACAAGGGTTACTTTTAATGTTTGGTCATGAAAAAAAATGGTCCAACTTTATAGCAACCCCAAGTTTAAGGTGGGAATGAATGTTTGGTGATAGGCAATTGAATGTACACTAAAATGAACATAACTGATTTGGTGATGGGGTGCAAAGGTCATGTTAAATAACACACAATTAACCATAAACAAGGATTAAGGTTTACAAGAATCCAATGAAAGAATAACTACACGTTAATTAGGGAAGGATTTCCAATTTCCCCCCAAGTGCAAACACATCCCATTCAAACCAAAAACAATTTGCCCAAATTCACAAGGCTATGGTGCAAGGTTTGGATTCACAATCCTCTATTTCAAATTCACAAGTAAAACTCTTTTAACATGTTAGAACTTCCAAATTGTGAAAGAAATAGTTTGAAATCTTTCATCAACATTTTGAAAGCATTTGGGCTAGACCAACAAAAAAAAGTAACATAAGAACTATAAAAAATTCTAGATCATAAACAAAAGTTTCAACATATCAACTAGAGCAAGGAGGGCACAAGTAGCCAAAAAACAACTACAATAGTTACAAGAAAATCGACAAAATTTAAATAGTAAAGTAGACAAAAAATATTTATAATAATTTGAACATCAAGGATCAAATCTTAGTGCTATTGAAGAATATATAAAAACTCAAGATTCAGGGGTGGATGTCAAAGGACAACTAGAAAAGCTTGCAATAAATTAGCTTGACAACCAAAAGTTCAAAAAAACATTATATCATCACTAGGTGTAAAGTTCTATAATTCAAATGCAATCTAGGTAGTCATAAGAGAGGCAAATTTTATCCGACTCCAGGAAATCATAATTTGTTATACACACATAGCGCATGTACAAAAACAACAAACCAGAATTAATTTAAGATGATTTTGAACAATTATATGCATTGATAACTTCTTCCCAATAATTAAAAACATGTGCATTTCAAACATACCCAAGCTTGTCATACTTCCTTAAAAGCTAGGCAAAATACATAAAATTCAAGTTTATACCTCTTGTAAAGTTAAATAACACACCCCCAACATGCTAGAGGTTGAGACCAGGGGAATTTAGATCATGGTGATCAATGTGCCTTGTAGGAGGCGAAATGGATTACAAGACTAACCAAACCAAAACAAGGAGAATTTCCCACCATTTTCTAGATAGGAACCATCAAGAAAACATTAAAAAGTTAATAAATGCAATCCTCTAATCACTAAAGGCAAATGGTCTAATGAAGCATTGGAGGAGGCCATGGATGCAATTGAAAATGGCACAACTTCATTAATGAAAGCAAGTAGGCATTGGAACATACATCTTACTTCATTGTATAATCATTTGTATGGGAAAACAAGATCTAGGAAACCTAGACTAGTGGGCATGATAATAGTAGAAGAAGATTAGGCTATGGTTGTTTGGGTCTTGTCCATGCAAGAAGTTGGGCTATCAATTAACCTACAATAGGTAAGAATGAAAGTGGTAGAATTAACTCAAACAATGCTAACACCTTTTCAAAGAGGGGTACCAAGGACCTTGGTGGTACTAGTTCAAGAAGAAACATCATGAGCTCGGCATTTGTCAAGCTAAATGACTAGATATTAGTAAAGCACAAGAGTTGACAATTCAATCTTGTTAGAGCTTCTATCAAAACTTACAATTCCTTTTCAACAAACACAATTATGTTAGATACCATAATTGGAATTCCGATAAAACATGCATCTAAGTAGGAAGACATTAAAAAAAAAAGGTTATTGCAGCACAAGGTTCACACCAAGTGTGTAGCATTATCCCGAAATCCAAGGAGTGGATGAATGTTAACTAAGTAGTTAATGTAACAAAAACAACACTACCAGGGTTCTACATATTTAGAAGAGAGGATACGTGATGACTACATACAACTCTACAAACCAAAAACTTGTATGTTTATGCAATTAAAAGCATGGATGACTACTCTCCTTTTCAAAAAAGAATTGTCTTTTATTCAAAGGTCTATACCAAGTGGAATATCCCTAACAAATAGGCATTTGCTCATTTTAAACAGGCATGGATCCCATGTCACCCTTGTGACAATTAAACAAGCTAAAAAGTTTGGGTTGTATATGATTACTCTACCTCTACACACATCTCTACACTTCAACCCTTGGATGTGGCTTGCTTCAAGCCTTTCAAGACTACTTTTAAAAAGGAAAGAAATACAACAATGATTAGGAAGAATGACACAAAACCAAATAAGATAACATTAACAAAATGGGTAGACAAAGTAGTAGACCTAGCATATATTTAAAAAAATATCGCGTCAAGGTTCAAAGGTACAAAAATTTGGCCATTTAACCCTAAGGCCATGGATTCAAAAATTGGCCTTAGTACTTTGTACACATTGCAAAATCAAGCTAGGGAAAAAAAGAATTAAAATAAGAGGATGGTGAACAAGAATGGACAAAACATACAGCTGCAAAAAAGTTCATCAACATGGGTTCAACAACAAAAGTTACAATTATTGGTCTATTTAAATATCAACATAGGTATTATGTGAACATGCCTAGAATTCCTATAGTCATTAACCATGCATTTGTAATAAAATCAAAGAATATGGTTGAAAATTTGGCGTAACCTTCATTCAATGAAGCTGCAGAATTCAAAAATCCTGAAAGTTCAACTCAAGTTGCATTGGCACATGGTTGGCACAGTTTGATGTCATTGTCACATCTACCTACAAGAAAGACCAATGGAAAAGAACCATTAGTGGAATATCGTGACTTTTTAAAAATATTTGAGGATTATGTAACAAAAAGCAATGGATAGAAAGGTAACATAATAAATCATAAAAAACAAAAGGAAAGAAAGATAATAAAAGCAAGCAAAAAAAACACTTATAGTGTTTACTACAACTAAAAGACTGACTAAAAGGGAACTTGTAAAACAACAACAAGACAATTTCATTGTAGCGTGGTCATCCTCACTAGTTAGAGAAACAAGAAATAGATTTCACTACAATTTCAAGGCGAGTATACAAGCTCACCCTCTTGGATATAGGGGTGTGAATCTTGGTTCAATAACAAGTGTAGAAATAAGTTTAGCAGTGAACCAAAAAGGAAGTTGTAACATCCTTGCAACAACCACAAATACATAATTGAAGTTAGAATGTGTAGGGGGGTTCTAATGTTTAATGAAATAGAACAAGGTGATAATGAGCAATAGGGGGTTAGACTAAGCATGAACAAAAATATTGAGAAGAGTAGTAATTGTTGCAAGAAATGAACAAAAGGATCAAGAGGAAGAACAACTACTATTGGGGTGGAATAACGAAAAGGAGGAGTAGTTGTAGCTAAGGATGAATAAGAAGTTAGGAAAAATAACTACTATTGGGGTGGAATAGTTAAGAGGAGGAATAGTTGTAACTAAAAATGAACAATAAATTAAGAGGACCAACTACTACTGGGGTGGAATAACTAAAAGGATGAGCAACTACAATTGAGAATGAAGGATAAGTCAGGAGGAATAGTAGTTGTTGGGGCGGAATAGCTAAAAGGAAGAACAATTGCAATTAAGGATGAGCAATAAGTTAGGAGTCTAAGTAGTAGTTGTTGGGGTGGAATAGCTAAAAGGAAGAGTAATTGCAATTGAGGATTAACAAAAAATCGAGAGGAGCAACTGTTGTTATGGTGGAATAGTTATAATTGAGGATGAACAAGACATCAAGAGGAGCAACTACTATTAGGGTGGAATAGCTTTAAAAAAAAGTAAATACAACTAAAGATGAATAAGAAGTCGAAAGGAGTAGTTGTTCCTAGGGTGGAATAACTAAAAATAGGAGTGTAGTATAGTTGAAGATGAACAAAAACTCAAAAGGAATAATTATTATTGGGATGGAATAGCTAATAGGAGGAGCAACTATAGCTAAAGATGAATAAAATATCAAGAAGAACAACTAATGTTGGGGTGGAATACTTAAAAGAAATAATAACTTTTGTTAAGGTGGAACAACTAGGAAGAAGAAGAACTATTGTTAGGGTGGACTGATGTTGGGGTTGAATAACTAAAAAAAAAAACAACAACTATTAAGGTGGAACAATTAGGAGTAAGAGCAACTACTACTAGGGTGAACTAATGTTGGGGTGGAATAACAAAGAAAATGAGTAATAATTGCCAAGGTGGAACAACTAAGAGGAGGAACAACTATTGTTGGGGTGGAATAATTAAGATTAAAAGTAGTTATAGTAGAAGATGAAAAAGGAATCAAGAGGAGTTGCTACTTGGGTCGAACAACTAGGGGGAACAATAACTACTACTAATGATGAACAAAAAATAAAAAAGGGTAATAGTTGTGAATGGTTTGAACCAAGGAGACGATGAAACAAAAACATGATGAGGAGGTAGCAACTATAAAAGGTTCAAACCAAGGAGAAAAGATGAACAAAGAATGTGATGAATAGTGGTAGCTGCGAGAGGTTCAAACTAGGGAAAGAAGATGAACAAAAACATCATGGGAAACTAAAGTACATCAACAATTGGTGAATAAGAACAATAGGAAGGCCATAAGCTGATGAGTAATAATAACATAAAAAATCATTATGTAAGAGAACCATGAACTAAAGAGCAACAAGGATTTCAAACTAAAGAGGTTCAAATTCCTTTGAAGACCAGCTAAAAGGTCACGAGGTCTGTAACAATGGTGCAAGAATATGAACTACCATAAGCTGGAAACAACAATGGAATCAAAAATTAGTTTCTGTTACAAGAATTGAGGATGTTCAACAAGAAGCTCGAACTAGATGCTTAACAAGAAGTTCAAACTAGAAAGCTTTGAACTCCTTTGAAGACCATGAGGAAGATCATAAGATCATTTACAATGGAACAAGAAATGAGTTTCCACAACCTAGCAATAACAATGGTGTAAGAATAATAGTTGTTGTTGCAAGAGTTGAAAAGTAGCAAAAAACTCAAACCAAGGAGGTTCAAGTTCCTTTGAATCTTAAAAAATAGTCATAGGTTCACTAGTAATCTAGAGGAGCCACAAGCCAACATGCACAAAGAGAAATAAAATGCATAAGATGAAGAGTAGTAGCTATTATTCAACATTACAAAAAGACCTTGTTCTTAAGGGGCCATGTTAATGCCAGCACTTGCACAAATGCACACACAAGCAATAATAATCTAGGCCTCAATGTGCACCAACACTTGCACACACAACAACCTAGAGTTAAAACATCTAGAAACTTGATTTATACCTTTAGCAAATTTTAGGAACACTAGAAGGCAGCCCATAGATAGTGACCACAAAAGCCTCGTGATGGGAAACTACCATAGCCATAAAAGCTTCGCACGCTAGAAAAAAACTGGACAGGTGAGTGGGAAATGGGTTTGTGAAAATTTGACCCATGCATGGAAAGGAAAAGGAAGGGGGAGGGGGTAGGGAGGTTTTGGAACAATGTTGTGTGTGATAACGACAACTAACTTAAGGTTTAACAAACCTTCAAGGTTTGATAACCAAACAATGTTTTGCCCTTTTTAGGGTTTTGATTTCAACACTTGAATTAAAATGTTTATTTTTTTCAAGGAACATGATTAGTTTGAACTTGAAATTATTTGGTGATAAGGTGGATTTGTGATGTGTGTTAGTGCAAGGATATACAATGATAGGATTTGCATTGCTCAAACATAGTTAGGAAAAATGTTTGGTGACTTTTTTTTTAAACAATTAGACCAAGAACTTCTAAAGGCCATATCTTTTGCATCTCTAGTCCAAATCCAATTATCTAAAGCGCACTAGGTGTGCTTAAAACTCCTCTACAACTCATCTTTAGACCCTAGAAGCAACCGAGTTAGACTCAAATCACAAAGTTCCTCTATGTTTTTAAGTGTACTATGACCGGCTAGTTTACCCATCTACTTAGTACCCTTGTCCACAAAAGGGCCAAGAACCTATGACACCTCACACCGACATGAAGGCCTTCACAAATACCTAGACACTTACCACCCTTCATCCACAAAGGAGAAAACTTGTGAGGCCTCACATCCACATCAAGGGCTTGATAGGTACTTATTGTCCTTTTGTCCATATGGATGAGAACCTATGAAGCCACACATCCACATGAAGAATGAGTAGCCCCCGGGGGGGACATTAGTAAAATAAAATAAAAAATACACAATTAATAAAAATAAAGGGTGCAATATATTAGTTGTTGGGTAAAAATTATAAGTTAATTAATTGAAAAATAGGGTACGTTGGTGGATTTAATATGTATATTAAAAAATTAGATAATAATAAGGTGATAAAAAACAAGTTGGACAATTATCTAATACCCCCCCTAAAAATGGTCATTTGACGCAAATAGATTTCAAACTTTACACTAAGTGTCCCCCCCAAGGAATAACTTTCACAAGTACCTATTAACCTTCATCCACAAGGGCATGAACATGTGGGGCCCCACTAATCACATGAAGGGTTTCAGATGTACCTACCAGCTACCTACTAGTCTTTGTCCATAAGGGTGAGAACTTGCATGGCCCTACCCTACATGAAGGGCTTTTTAACATGTACTTTAAACATTCAAATAAATTTATCAATAAGTCTAGAAAACATGGCCTTATATCCTTGTATATCCTTCCTAGGAAAGTGGAAGGATCTTATGCATTTTCATAGGTGTAAGATCCATCTCGTGCTTTTAAGGTGTAGGTGTAAGAACAAACAACCTTCCCTCTCCTAAGTGATCTATGTAGGTTTGGGTTCATGATTACACACAACTTGTGTTTATGATGAATAAAACCCACGTATAGGGGACATTTTCAAAATGTGAAGCAAAATTTAACTACCACTTTGTTGTAGACCTTTTATTTTGGGAATGCCCTCATGAGTGGGTTTTGCCACACATGTGAAGACGTAAAGACCTCCTATGATTTTTGTAATGTATCTAAACAATGCTTTGCAAAGTGTAAAATCTTGTTGGAATTTTCAAAACTGGAAAGTTTCATTCATTTTGGCCTTCCATTTTCATAAAACTTGACATCATTTTTTCCCAAAATACCCAACAAATACCCACTAGGTATCATGAAAAAAACAATTTAAAACAAAATGCAAGGTTACTCTTTACGCATGGTGTAGTGCATGGATGAAGGCACTACTAAAATTGGGCAGTGTTTGACCACCACTTGATGAAGGATATCTAGATGTTTTGTTTGATTATTCAATCATTTGGTAACACTTTAACATCCTAGACTTTTAATTACAATATAACGCTATTTTGGCAACATTAATTCCAGGGATTGGAACCATGATTACACCCCATGGGAGTCATTCATAAGATTCAAAATGGGGAACAAAAGCCCATTGATGGGCAAACAATGATAGCCTAGAGCCCATTAGATTATGACAAATCTCAAGCTAAGGAATAATGGTTCCTAATTTTTGCAAACCATCATTTTTACATGGTGTTCATTAAAGCAAGGTTAGGACTGCCTCCCACCAACAACATGGGTTCTCATAATTAAGAACCTTTATATGGAAATTCTTTCTTCACAAATAGGGAAGGGGTTAAGTGGGGAGAGGTGAAAAATTCAATATTCAAAAGGTGGTATTTAAAAGGTTTAATGAAAATAAAGCAACATTTGAACAAATATTTTAACAAATGGAGGCCATAGAAAAAGCTTACAAGATAATATCACCTACGGGGAGGTCCGCAAATTAAAAATATCATTGACATCATCTACCACAACAACTAAAACCTTTTGCCACAATCTAATTTTTAATTGGGGGAATGGTTATTCATTCAACTTAACTAGCCTTTAAAACAATTTATCAATTATTACACTTCAAAGATAAAAATGCACTACGAAGAATCCTATCCATTCCAACCCATGTGTTTGCAACTTGTGTCCAAATCAACCATTTTTGCGAATATAGATGTAATTGTCTTCCATCACACTTGGTAAAAATCACATGTATTTGCATAAACAACTACAAAGTGGCTTACAATTGCATATGCAACTTATAGTTGTAACTAATGTCAATTTGGATGAAAATGAAGATGAAAAACACATTTATATTATCCATTTTTAATGGCATCCCAAAATAGATTCAAATGTAGTTGATCTTGTGACTTAATGGGTGGTTCATAGGCCATTAGACACTATGTGGCATCTTTCAACTTGATTTATGATTATAAATCCTAATTGTAAATGCACATGTAATTATATGTGAAAAAAATGAGTTGGCCAATGAAATTGTTAGATTTAATGGTCTAATTTTTTCCTTTAATTTTTTTCAATGATCTAACCATTAAATGTGTAGTACGCACTACTACAAATCATGGCTTTTGAAAAGGTTCAACTTGACTAAAGTGTTCACATTGATCAAAAGGATGTTCGCTTTAACTAAAGGCATGGGGCATGAAAGACACATGGTTTTTTTGGTTGATTATTTAACTAAATGTTAACTTGTACATCTAGTAAAAAAGAATAGTTTTTAAAAGTGGTCCAAAAAGATGCCCATGGTTTAATAAAATCAGCCATACTAAATAGCCAAATTGGCCATATTAATTTGGTTAAATAGCCTACTTGTTATGCCTACCAATCTACCTACCCACTTACTTAGTTAACATACACCTACCTATGTTTTACCTACGTCTTACTTACTTAACATCTAAATATCTCCTTCGCTATCTACGTATTTACCTACCTAACATCTACATATCTACCTACATATTTATATATACCATATATACCTACCTACATATCGACTTACATACCTATTTATATTTTACATAACTAAGTATGTACATTTAAAACCATAGGTAAGCAAGCATGTGTACCTACTTATATACCTAGTTAAATACCTACTTACCTACTTATTGAATTAAGTCAAATGTTGATAAAAAAATTCATTGAAATTCAAAAAAACGTCAAATGCATTTGGTATCATATTGTTTTACAAAATGGTGTGGTGGTTTTGACAGTCAAAACATTGGTTTAAAGTCAAGGAAACCAAGGTTCAATCCCCCTTATTAACATATATTATGTGGAATATGTATATATATATATTGTACATGTATGTAAATGTATAATAGCTAAGTGGGTTGTGGATAAATAGGTAGGTAGGTCATGGGTGGGTGGGTAGGTAGGTACTTACTATT
>Ga0209611_10002599_pt1 | contig 31747 bp, 24 predicted proteins | sample S1TSphgellanicum_3_FD_187693 | JGI IMG/M metagenome (GOLD analysis project Ga0209611, IMG submission 187693) | Host-associated microbial communities from peat moss isolated from Minnesota, USA - S1T2_Fc - Sphagnum magellanicum MG (SPAdes) (version 2) | ecosystem: Host-associated > Plants > Peat... | reverse complement strand
TGCTACTTTCTAAATACCATAACAAGACTAATGTTGTGTTGAACACCGTAAATTTTGGTGTCTACTTCTACCCCCAACCCTCTAGAGATTTCTCGCCCCTAATTATGCAACAAAGTTTCTAAAACTACGGTTATTAGCCTTTGCTGAAGAAAAGAACTAATCCAACTCCTTAATCACCAATAACGCATTTCGGAAAAGAAAATAACCCCTTTCGCACCATGCACACTCATCACCCTATGTAGTCACTAAAAGCCTTTAATAACCTCACCCCATTCAAATAACCTTGATGTAACTGTTAAAAATTGAGACTACCGCACATGGTTGTGTCGGTATGGCTCACACCTTACTAAACTTGAGTTAATTTTTCAACACATGGATGGTTCAAAAGTGATTTTGAGCTTGAAGAAAACCATTTTCCAAAGGGAAGATGGTTGAACATTTTGTGTCAAAGAATGGGGTAGCCACGGATCCTGAAAAGCTTGGTACGATTTCAAAGCTTTTTTTCCCCATCACAAAGAAAACCCTTTGAGGTTTTTTGGGGAAGGTGGGTTATTATCAAAGGTTAATACACATGTTTGTAGCAAAAACACGTCCTCTAACACGATTCATGCGTGAAGATGCACCTACACCAATGGAGGATGAGGCGTCAAAATGTGCATTCAAACAACTCAAATGTCGCAACCCCACTTTGAGGGAAGTGTGAGGTCGCCACTCACATTCCCAAAAATGGGACTTGGGAGTCCTCCGAGACTCCCAAAAATTTAGAGCGCGATTGCAAGGGTCAAAACACCTTGCATTGAGGCGTTTTTTATACTGTTGGAGAGGTCTTGAAGTGTAGATGTCCAAAATGGCCCTGCATGAGCCATTTGGACATTTGTAACACAAGTTATGGTCGAAAGAAGGGCTGAGAGTCAAACTGGCAATTTGACTCCCGACCACTAAAAGTTAGGAATTGACCCGATCCCGGTGTGTGCAGGTGGAGTGTGACACACTTGGAAAGCTCTCGAGGAGAGCTACAACTTTGGTTCAGACTTCGTCTTGATTCGAGTTCGGAGCAAGAAGTTATGAACGCCCAAAGTCTCGGGAGTCCAAATCGGGACAGTTTCGGGACTCCACTTTGGGAGTCCCGGGAAAAAGAGCCATTTGGATGCAAGTGCGGCGGAGAGTTGTAGAAAATACTATATGGGGGAAGGTGGTGGCTTCCCCTGAGTCCAGGGCGTGGTGAGTCAAGTAAGTCCAAGGTTGCCCGTGGCTTGTCCCAACATTGAAAGTGTGTAGAAAGAGTTTTAACCAAGTTGTTGGTTGGATTTGGATGCAAGATCAAATAACCAAGTAGCTTGGCCCTCTTCCTAGTCTAATTTCGGAGCTTTCAGCACGCCCCTCTTACCCCTTTTAGTGCTGGAAGTTGGGAGTGTGCCCCGAATCCCCCGTATTTCCACAACTTGAGTGATCTAGCCCTAACTTGGGACTAACTAGGGACTTGGGAGCGTGTCACAATAAGCCTTTTAAGCTACACTAATCCTTTAGACTTCGGATTAGAATAAATCATTTTTAGTATATTGTGATGCATCTAGAATAGTGGTGGGGAACACATTATCCCAATTATATGAAAATGGGCATGACCATCCCATTCATTTTGTTAATAGACAATTAACTTGAGTAAAGAAAAATGATACTATGATCGAATAGGAAGGTCTTGTAGTTAGTATTTCTCTCTTAAGAAATTTCGCCATTACATGTTGGGGTACAAGGCCAAAATTGTGACAGATCACAAGGCTTTAACCTATTTGGTCAACAAGTCCAATCCAAGTGGTTAATTTGCTTGATGGCTACTATTAATGGAGGAATTTGACATTGACATTATCCATCGTCCGGGAAGGCGACATGGCAATGTTGATGGCCTTACAAGGGCATACGAAGGAGTGGGTGATGTTTCAAAGGATGATGACTTTCTAGATGCAGCAATAATGACCATCAATGTGGAAGAAATGCTTGAGGAATAGTGAGAAATCATTCAATACTTGGATGGCATGAGGTTTCCAGTTGGAGCCACAAAGGTGGTGCAAACACAAATTACGCACAAGAGTCAAAATTATTTGATAATAAGTGATGAATTTTACTTCCAAGGAAGCAATGGTGTTTTGCGATGAACTATTAAAAAGGGTGAAACCCCATGTCTTTTGTATGAATTTCATGATGGGTTTTGTGGAGGTCACTTTGCGAGACGAATCACAACAGAAATTTTTTTGTAGGTAGGTTATTACTAGCCCGCCCTCTTTAAGGATGTCCATGATTATTGTAAGAGTTATGATGTATGTTAAGTTTATGCACAAAAATTTATTATGAGTGGCCCTCTACACCCCATACCACCTTTGGGACCTTTTAAAAAATAGGGAATTGATTTAATGCGGCCATTGCTAGTGATTAAGAAAGGGCATCAAATCATTGTGGTTACCATAGACTACTTCACAAAATTTGCAAAAGTATGTGCCTTGAAGTCTTCAATGAAATAAGAAGTAACAAGATTTTTGTATTAACAAGTTTTTACTTGATTTGGGACACCATTCGATTGTTTCTGATAATGGTCCTCAGTTTTTGAATAAGGTTGTGCAAAACTTGGTAACATGCTTTGTAGTGAAACATAGGTTTACCACTATGTATAAGCCTAACACTAATGGTTTAATAGAAAGGACCAAAAGGACATTATGTTCTATGCTGGCAAAAGAGGTTGAGGTTCATGTGAACATTTGTGATTAGGATTTCAAGTTCCACCATGTTGTGTGAGTTTACAACACCATATACAAAACTCCCATAGGGTATTCACCTTTTCATTGAACCTATGGAATGCAAACATTCTTACCCATTGAGTTGGAAATAATGACTTTATGTACTGCCACAACAATGAAACTTCCTTTGGATGAATCCCAATGCAATCAATTGTTGTAATTTAATGAGTTGGAGGAATTGCAGTTGAAAGCCCACTAATCCATTAATGTCACGCAAGCTCAACAAAAGAAGGCTTTTGATAAAAAGGTGGAAAAAAAAAAATTCAAATAAAGTGACCTTGTCATGAGGTTTGATGTTCAACATCATCATAGGGCTTATAAGAAATTGTTGCCCAAATGGTTTGGACCCTTTATTATCATGAAGGTGTTGGTGTTTGCAGATAATGGATTTTATGAGCTTGAAAATGTTGATGGTTCACCATATCTAGATCACATTAATCATGACAATTTGAAATTGTTTTGGATATGTGATTTTGAGGATAAAATCCATAATGAGTTTGGAAGTGATGTAACTTGATAAAGTTAAACTATTACCTATGTAATTATTTAACATTTAAGTTAAGTGAATTATTTGTTAGTAGGATTTTATAGTTTAAATCTGATTTGGTCAAAGTGCATTAACTTTCACATGATAATTTAGGTGAAAATCATGTGAAAAGTCTTTGACACATTAAGGTGCATTGATTCACACATGATAATTTATGTGAAAAATCTTTACCACTTATTATGCATGTGAAATTACATGCGGAATCATGTGATGTGTAAATTTTAAAAAATTTCTTATTTAATTTCCTTTTGGTTAATATATAAGTGAGTGTTTGTGACCTTTGGAAACACCTTCACTTGATAAAAATAAGTTGTTGTATGAATGTAAAGTTTCATGAAATGGAATTGTGAAAGGAATCAAGATTTTTGTTTTGAAAGGTTTTGGTGTAATTTATGTGAAGTCCATGGTAGGAAAATGGTGTGGCATGCTAGTTATACATAGACAATAGAAAAGTGAGTAAATATCTATGCAAACAAGAACATAGATTTCCATAGTTATGTAATAAACATACATAGTTTCGATCCTAAACCTACTTGTGACTTACAATCCCAGCTCCAACAATTTATTTGTATATAATTATATATGAAATGCATATTTGGGGAGTTGAAAAGTAAAAAAACATGTGGACATGAATTCAAATTTTGGATCATGATTACAACATCTGAGCTAAAGAAAGATAAAAAATCTTGAATTGAAAATAAGCTCTAACAAAAACTAGCCTAGTTCAATCCTTGGAATGAAACAAATTTTCTAGGATGTGAATTCAATATACAAATTGAAGTCTAAATGTTATACATATTAAGTGTGGATTTGCCCATTGATTTAGGTTTAATTCTAGAAATGTTATTGTAGTAAATTTCATTTTGTTTAGCTTTTAAAGATTAAACAAGTGTGACTTGGGTTAGATTGACATTGAGAAAAGTTTAATCATGTACCTTACATTTTGATCACAAACTGAAAGAAAAATAAATACACAGCAAAATTAAATGTCTCCACTTAAACCCTATCTCAGATTTATGAAAACAAGCATCAAAAGATTGATTCAGACCTGAAAATGCCACCATTGAAATTTGAGGCCAAACTTGACTAGGATGGGCTTTTTTGAAAACATGACAACTTTCAATGAATGATTGAGGCTTATTGGAGGTGAGTAGACTGGTAATATTACAAAACAAACTGTAGATAATGATCTAATTGTATGAGAGTGGGGGCAACATGTATGATTTTATACTGTAATATAATACTTTAGCTTCATGACAAAATAGGGAGTTGATTTACTATAACTTCTAGTATTGTAAAGTTTACCAATTTCAAGTGTTGTTTGAAACCTAAAGCAAATGTTATCTTTCCCATTGATCAACCAAGAATCCCTAGTGATTTGAGATCACTACACGTTTTCCCTACAAATACGTGGGTCCACACTAATAACCAAGAAAGACCCACAATATTTACACAAGCTTGCACTAATGGTGAAGATACATTTGTCTTCTATCCACCAAGGCACAACCCAAACTAGGCAGGACATTAAACACTCTCCCCATTAAACTTTGTAGAAGTCAATGTGAAGCCCTGTGTGGCACCCACATCGTTGTGCTATAGGATTGGACAAATGAAGGCAGAAATTAAGAGAATGCTGCAGCATTGTGGCTAGAACCAGGCTAGTACTAAGCACCTGGTCCTACAACTGTCACCATTTGTAATAAAAATCAAAACTTTTTGTTATGCATTGCCAAACATGAAATATGTTCTACAAAACAGAACATGCAGTATAAATACAGAGGACAGTGCAAGGTATTGTATTTGATGCCCACAAAGTTTGATGCAGGTATTCAGTTCATCTTGCCTAAATTGTTAGAAATACTATTCGTTTATAATTCCCAATGTTGATGAATGTGTTAAACATTCATCAAAAGGATGAATAGTATTCACATCCTTGTAGTGGTTAGGGTTAAGGTTTGGTGGCGACTAGGTTAGGGTTAAGTGGCAGCTACTTTAGGGTTAGGAGATAGTATATAATGGAGTGGTTTTGAGTTGTCTTTCATTCTTTCCTTTCATGTTTTTTGAATGCACATAAAACCTTCAAGCTTTGTTAGTTATTGCAAGCCATAGTTTTGTGATTGCATCAATTGAAAGCATAGAACCTTTGTATTGTTCTTGTTAGTTAATACAATTATTTTATTTCATGAACCTTGAGTGTTCCATTTCTTGCTTGTTTTCAACTTGTTTCCAATACAAATTAGTTAGATTGTGGCCTTGAGCACTCCTTGTGGCCTTCCAAGTCCTTTGTTTCTCCATAATTTCACATGAGAAATGATGGTGCTCCAACAATATGTTGAATGGAATTTTCTTTGTAGATATATGTTTTCAACCAGTCAAAAAGATAATGTACATGAATTAAGTTACAATGTGTCTTCCCTCCTTGCAGCCCTCCAAGTGGTTCGTTTTTCCCATAATTTCACATAAGAGATGAGGCTGCTCCCACAATATGTTGAATGGAATAGTCTTTGTAGATACATGTTTTCAATCGGTCATTAGATAGACAGTTTTCAAATGTGATAAAGTTTAACAGGTTTACATGGATAGACATAATCAAGTGCTTCAGCCTTTTTGGAGGGTAAATGCCAGTTGTTGGGCCACGCTTTCTATTCCAAAGAAAATATCAGTGCATAAGGGGTTCGGTTTATGGAAAACTCGTGGTTCTCAAATATCAAAGAACCTATCCTGAACCGTTTGTTCTTTGCCAGTTCTTAATGAAACCTGCTAGTTCTTCAAAAAAATTCAAGAACCCAGGATTGGCAGATCCTGTATTCTGAAGCTTTCTTTAAAGTACTTTAAACCCAAGTACTCCTTTTCAAAACCACATGAGGAAATTATAATCAAACCACCACACACAAGTAACAGTGAATGTTGTTGACCTGTAAGACACAAATTATCAGCCTTTCTTTTCTGAGGAGGCAAGGCTTGGCTCTAGAAGTCCTGAGCTTCAAGCTATTTATAGGAGTCCTTAGGAAACTTGATGACGTATGCACCACCTTAAGTAGCTCTGTGAAGACTTATCTGTGATTTGTTGGAGAATGGGCTCATAGTGCCAGCCAATATGGGGAACGGAACAGGGGACAGCGTGAACATCATTTATTGAGCCACAATCTGAGATGGAATGGAATAGTGGGCCATATCCGCTTACCATAATAATTTGAGTCCATCATGATCCATGTCTGATGTGGACATGATGCTGGTATGCATCAGTCTTGGGCGGTTCTTTACTTATTTGAAGAACCTCTGGTTGGAAAAAAGAAAAATAGAACTGTCGCAGTTCCAGTTCCACACACAAGTGAAACCCACAATCTGGGTTTGGTTTTTAATCAAATAAATTCAGGTTCTGGTTTCTGTTTCAATTTTGAAAATCAGACTTGATTCGGATCCAGTTCTTATTAACCCACATTGGAACCAGTGGTTAACCTCATTTCCAAGTCTGCTTCTTAAGAAAATAAAATTGGATTCCAATTCCAGTTTTGAAAATCAGACTCGATTCTGATCAGTTCTTAGTAACCCAAATCAGAACCAGTGGTTAACCTCAAGTTAACCCCCATTCCAGGTCTGATTCTTAAGAAAATCAGATTCCAATTCCAGTTTTGAAAATCAGACTCAATTCTGATCCGGTTCTTACTAACTGAACTGGTGGTTCTTGCCAGCCAAAGGGGGGGTTTCTGCCCAACACTGGTAAGCACGCTGGAAAGTTGACTAATTGTTCCCCAGCGCTCAAGAGCAGGCTCTACATATAATTGTTCATTTGCACATTACTACCTATACTGCTTTAGTACGAGCACAGAGTCCTTCTCTAGATCTTACCTCAACACTGTCGAGTTTTGAGAGTCGTTCAGCTGTTATACTAGACTTCTATACTAGTGTCCTTACACCTGTTTTGCTTTCTTGTGAGCGTTGTTGATCAATTGCCGGATCTGCCAATGGGGTCTTCCCGGAACAAATCTTACAATGCGCTGCTGCTCTTGGTTGTGGCTATGGTGCACCTAGTGGTCGCTGCCGCGTCGGACACCTGCATCTCAACCTTCATACTGCAGGGCAGGAGGTATACAATTGTGAACAATCCTTTCCCACCGGGGTCTGGCGTATTCTGTCCAGATGCGCACCCCAACTCCGTCGTTTTCTGCAACAATGGGGTGGTGAAAATTATCGGAAACTTTGCAGCTCCAAATGTTGGCGTGTGCGACCCGAGTATCAATCCGTACACGCTTGCACCGAACGCCAACGTTACCTACGAACAGTACGCGGACCAGGTCATTTTTCGTATACCTGGAGTTGTGCCTGCAGCGTTTCGCGTCCTCGACGTCGCCAATAAGATGGTGGGCGTAGGACTTTCCGGTCAGTTGTATGGTGTCTCCCATTTCACAGATGTAGGTGCCGCGTACTGCTGAGAAGCAGTTGGCCGCGGGTCTCATATTGGCAAATCCATTATGATCAGTGTAAAAATGTGAGTATACTCCAAAATGGCAAGTCATGTCAGTAATAGACGCGACGGTTAGATCCGTAGATCAACATATCAAAGCGGTGATCTACTAGGCAATTGAGTTGCCGCTCGCTAGCCTCTCAAAAAAGAAGTACTAATTCGTATGAATATTTTTTCTCTCCTCTGGAAATGTTTAGTAATGAAAATCTCCTGTTTGATTCACAATCTTTCCGTTCTGCACAAGGAAATGAGATCGATTTCTCTTACGGACGAAGGAAGGCAACACATTAAATACTCGTCTATCTGCTAAACGTTCAACTGTCCTTGTTTATATGGATGCATAAGATTCTGCTTGGTGCATTGAACATGAATTATATTTGTTCGATATGAAATCAGACGCGATTTGAGTTATATATTGATGAAGAGTCGAGTGAGCATATTTTCGTATGCGGCATTTTTCATGTACATGCACTATAAGGACTACTATGTACAAGGTTTCCATGTTAAAACACCCCAAAATCCTGATGGCCATGTTTTCGATTCTCTACTTTAGGAGTGATTTGAAGCCGCAACCACGGGGAAATGGATCAAAACTGCACAAGTAGCTAACATCAGCTCCTCCTTGTTCTTATAGTCGAATACTGAATTTTCCGACGCTGTGTCTGCAAAACAATTTCGTGTAAGGCTTCCAACGCTCTGAAGTCCCGCGTGGACAAGCCAATCAATCTCCTGTACTCATGTCGACTTGATTGTAGAATTGCAGGTCACAAAACAGTGGTTCGCCAACAACTTATCGTTGGGTTATCATCGTTTCGTAACTGATCACAACCTTTGTCCAAGTACCAATATGCAGATACCGTCACCAATAAACATGTTGCTTGCTATATTGATTGAGTTCATATGCAGGGTTTGAAGAACTTCAGCTCCAAAAAGTCCACAATGGCCTCGTGTACAGTAGATCAATCGAATTGCATTGTAATCGTCTAATTAACCAAGAATCTTAAATTAGCTCAGAGCATCTCCACCAACACATTACACAACATGTTTTGGATGAATATCAGTAAAAATTTGCTGGACAAGCTCAGTAAAATTAATGTAGGTTTGCATTTTGCTCAATATCCTGAGGCTGGCAAAAGCCACAGCACAGTCTAACACTGCTCTTGATTGACTAGATATATTGATTGGTTCTGGTGGTTTATTATTAATAAGTTTCGACTTTTTACTATCCCAGGTTCATGTTTATGGGTGAGGCTTGGAATCAGTAAATAAGTAATCTTGGACACGAGAAATAGGCGTACTCTTGTTACAAGGCCAAGTATAGGTGGAGCTGCTGTCAGATATGGATAGCCATCAGGTGTTGACATGAGCACTGATATGAACGTACGTGGATCAAATTGGCAGAGTCAACATGCCGGCCAATCTGCAAATAGTATCTATTCGATCATAACGTGAGGCGTTGACATCCGCCCTTGCTCATAATGTCGTCTGATCCCAAGTCAATACAGGAAAACTAGATTTAATCGATTCCTTGGAAAGATGGACATCGCTTGGACCCACTCTGTTCTTCCTTCTCCCTTCCTCCAGGTTTAGTTGACACCGGGTCCACAGAACTGAACCATAAACTGGACCAGGAACCTACTTAGAACCCGGAACTGGTCAACACTGGTTGCTCCTTTTCACCCTATTTGCATTGAGGTACGCGATGCAAGCTCCTTTTGACGAGGCAGAGCAATGCACCCCTTATTTTACAGTAAGAAGTTAATGCAGCTACAGCTGTAGCTTGGAGGTTCCACGACTCATGTCAACATCATGGTTTATGAAAAACATCATTTATTGAGCAAAATACATGCCATCATTGATCGAGACTTTCCTCGATCTCCCTCATTCTTTTGAGTAGTTCGATCGGTGGCCATGGCCTGTCTCAGATTTACCACGAACGTAAGACCCACCCTGAATGGATTTGGTGAACCAACCCGCCCATACACTCGTTCCACAGTAAAACCCACCCTTCTGTTTGGATCAATGTTTTCAAGATCGAATTTGGTGAGTGCCATGAGACCTGAGCAAGGCATTTCATAGAAGAGTGTAAATACAAGTGTATGGCTAGTTTATCATAGCCAGAACAAAGGACCAAAGATTGTCTTCATTAACACCCTGTCTTAGAATTGGTTAAATCTCTATGTTGAAATTTTTTTGGCTGGCCTCCAGGAGACACATGTGCTAACGGAAGGGTGACATGTTGGGATTGTAAAGTGTAGCCACTTCTTTAAACTGACAGTTTTCGTAACTGAGTGGTTCAGTGAGCGAAAAGGATGTTGTGAATCACATTCTCTACTTAGGTGAGATGTTGTCTTGTGTAGTTGAAACTGTCCCAACATGGCAGGAGAACTCCAGCAAGCTTACATGATTTGAATCTTCTGCATGCAATTTCTTAATCTGTAAATAACAATCAAATGTGGAAGCTTCTGCTTCATTGATCAACTTTTCAAAATCAATCTTCATAAAAACCAAATTTGTCAATTAAATTGTGCATTTTTTTCATGCAAACTCTAAACTTGCATCCCAGGTAAAGGCTTCCAGGAATTGTCATATAGCACTAACTGTGTGAGGAGGAAAATTTTAGAGCTGTCAATGTAGGAGTCTGTGAAGATCATCAACCTGATTCTGAGAAGTGTCATGTCTAAATAGGTTTTTACAGTTCTCAAAGAAATATTAACATACTAGGGTGCCCAAGAGACCATCTACAGCGTCAAATTATCCTTTTTATTTCAGGGTTTTATGAAGTGATTTGCAAATACTTGTCAATATCTGCTACATCAGCTGTGCTTTGTGCAAAATCGATGCAAAGAGATCTCATATCATTTCCTCCATTTTGCACATTATATTTGCTTTTAAAACCCATATCAACCCTGGACTATAGCCAACATTTGATTTAATACAATTCACGCAGAACACTTCTACTCATGACAAACAAATCAAACACCATACTGGTAATCATCATGAGCTCCTTCTCTAAATGACAACCAGTTCTACCCTAGTGTATCACCCTGGAATTCACTATGATTCATTTGATGTCCATTCTCCAATAGTTGCTTGATTTAAGTTTGCACACATCAATCACATTGGGTGTTCCAAGTCTTGCTTACTGAAAAATATATCCTGGGATTGCTTCTTTGCTCTTGCTCACCAAAATTAAGGTTGTTCAAGGATGAATTGAGCTTTCCATTAAAGCCTATGTTGTAAATTTCCTTTTCTTGGACACATCCATCACATGATTGAAAGGTGAAGAAGCAGGCCACATAATCTACTTCAAGCCTTACCTAGTGAGAGATGGAAGAAAATGTACCACAGCCTAACCTTTGTGGCAACTTATTGACCCCTAAAAACATACACTGTCATATATATGCAAACTTTTCTTCAAGCACAAAGGGATACATTTACCTCCAACCAATGCCCAAAGCTAACATGGACATGTTCAGTCAATTGGAACGAACATTCCAAGTGTAAATGAACGTAAGTGTTTTTGGGAAATTCAGTTACATTACAATTTGTGTGATTGTAAGTACATAACATCAATTGGAAGTGTAATTGTATGGTTGGGTGATGCCATTTCATGGCCGATAAAACAAATTTTAAGTGTAAATGTAATTTACCTAGATGGGCCTCTAAATCCAAATACTTACTTGCCATCGCCCTACATAAATGACAAAATCAAAATATGGATAATGAAAATTTATTTTTATTCATCATTGTAAAAATACACCACTTATAAACCAAAATCAAATTCCCATACATTTTGTAAAGAAAGAGCACGTCAAAAATAAAAATTATGTATATATAAAGAATATTGTATCCATTCTCTCACAAAGAATTAAAGTTTGTAACAAAATGGACTAGTGCACCTCCCACTACCATCGAGAAAATTATAGTTTGCAAAACAATAAAATCTTGCACCTCTCACTATCATTGAAGATTATTAAAAATAAAAAAACCATTACATCTCTCACTATCTTTGATGATTGCTCAGCAAAAACTAATCCCACTTCATTAATTGACATCCACATATGCAATTTAAGTAAACGTGCCATTGTTCTATGTGTTTAAGAAGCTTACAAGCAAAGAAGGCATGCATCTCACGATGCTCCTAAACCATCACTACAACAACAGTTTTAAACTTGTAGACATGAGGAGGGTGGATGGTTGCTGTCTTTGCAATAAAATAGGCTCCTTTGCATTAACAACATTGGTTTGGAAGTTTGGAAAATTAGTTCAAAATCTCCTATTAGAAATTCAAAGTCGTTCTCCAACACATATTATCACAGTTGGGTCAATGTAGCATTCACTGCCAAAATCCCAAAAGGGAACCTGGACTTGATTATTTACTTCACACACATTGGAAAAGCTCTCACCATTGCCTATTTAGAATGAAACTCAATTTTGTGAATATTTAACTTTGCAAAGACAAAATCACAAATGGTGGCATCAAATTTAATGTGCCATGTCATTTAGACCACCATTGTGAACTCATACATTATGCATAAAACGCATAAGACCCAACTCAACAAGTCAATGAAAACAATGTCACACTTGAAGTTCAATGTGGCTTTGGCTAGGGTTTTCATAAAAAACAGCATGTTTTACTCCAAAGGCAATAACAATGATAAGGGCTTTTGTACCCAATCCCAAAGGGTTGTATAATTCTATGCAATGAATAGAAACATAAGGACAAGAAGGTTGTGTGTGGTATGTAAAAAGAAGGTGAATTGGTTTTGTCCTACTTGTGATGATACTATGGTTTGTTTTGGTGCATGCTTTGTGACATTACATAATAAATCTACATAAATTGTATGTTAGTTTAGTGTGAGGATGGGACCAATGCCATGATTGGTTGACCTCTCATGTTCAACACCTAAGGCTGGTGATGTTTGACTTTATTTGTTTATAACATTTTGTCCCCCTTTTCAAAATTGCATTAGGTTTTGGCTTTTCATTTTTTTTCAAAACTCTATTTGAAAAAGGTTTCAAATCTAGATAGCTACTAAGGGCTAGTATTTCAAAGCATTCTTAAAAAATCAGAAAAACTTATAACAATGTGCTTTTGGTATTCCAATGCGTTTGCAACATTTTTGGTCCCTTTTTTCAGAGTTGCATTACTTTTGGACAAACTGTATCATGAAATGCACTTTATCCCCCACCATGGGATCAATGAAAATGAATCCCTCTTGAAACTCTTGAAACTAAAGGCTGATCACAAATGCATTGAATCAATGCAAGAACTAAAAGATTGGGGAGGCCCAACCTAGTGCACAATGCAAAGGAAAAAACATCAACGACCAGGAATAAAAAATGAAATGACCGAGCACGAAAAATCCATGCATCCACACTTGGGCCCACACAAAATAATTATTTTATGTAGATTTTGACTTTTAACTTAATATTTTATGTAACTTTTTTTACTATTGGTTTAGGTTTTTCCTTTCATTTCTTCATTCTCTACTTTCTTCATTCTCTTCATTTCAACAAGTAGGATCACCATAGATCATTATAAATATATATATGTAAAAAATTCAACTAACCACCCACTTTCAAAAAATATTATATAAAAAATTGAGAAAATATCATGACAAAAAGTTCATAGACCAATCATTGTTTTTGGGCTTATGGTCTAACAAATGTTTAACCCACCTCTCAAAAAAATTATTAAAAAACATTTGAGGTTGGACCATCAAGATCTGACCAATCAAAATTAGCAGATGAAGTGTTTTTGGAGATTTTTTATCACCAAAAGCGAAGGAAAAAATAGTAAAAATTGCAAGCTTCCTGTATTTGGTTTTCAGTGTGTAGCCAAATATATAAAAGGATGATTAAAGATTTAAACTTCATCTTTGGTCTATAGCCAGATTTGGCTAAATCTTTCTACGGATCATCGCCAGTTTTTCGACATCTTCATATGGATGATCGCTGCCACTTTGGCTCCAAAAGAAAATTCCTAAGAAAAACAACTGCGCAGGACATGCTCATCAAATGGGGAATGTGCTTCGCAGGCAGCACACAGCATTGGTGCTGTGGAGGTGAAGGAGATATGCACTGGTAGTGGTGGTGCGAAAGATACTGGATCTGGGTCGACTTCGGAGCTCGAGAGGGACTGGATTCGGGTCCACTTCGGATGCTCAAGAGGGATTTGCATTTGGTCTACTACTTCGGATGCTCTTCTCGCCAACTGGATTGTGAGCAGAGAGAGCAATTGTTCAGGTTTTTGTGCGGGAATGTCTTCATCATCAGCACAGAAAGTGCAATTGTTGCGCGCAGGATGCAACTATTTTCTAGACCACAAAAGCAGCAGCTCCAACACCGCATGGAGAAGACTCTTGCACTATATCCATCAACAACTTCTGCAGTACATCCCACTTTTTCCGAGAGCATACCGGATAGAAACAAAGGTGGCCCACAGAGATCAAGGCAATTGTAAACTTTCTTGTTTTGTTCCTCTCTTTTTCTCTCTCTAGTGCCAACTTCTCACAGTACATGTGTTTTTGTCTGCAGAAAAAGCTTGACCTGATTATGGTGATCTTCAAAAGCGAATCAAAAGATTGGACTCGATCTGTGCAATATTTAATAACTCATGGTGGCCTCTATGTGAGCAAAGTAAGTGACTAGATAGGAAGTTTTTCTGCAGCTCCTAGAGGTCCGAGAGAGGAACTGTGGCAGGACTTCTTTTTGGATCACAATGGTGGGAGCACAGATCAGAGAAGGAACATCAATCCTGTCAGAGTTCACATGTCAATGGAGCCATAGGTCTTATTGGTGTCAATCATGTGGCTCACTCTTAGTTGCTATACTGCTATGGTCTAGACTTTGGCAGAAACGCTTTTCAGATCCTTTGCACTTGTGCGATAATAGTAGCAGGCTGGAGAAGGTAAGTAGATGCAATATGCTGTGACAAAATTCTCTCGCTGATGGAAAATGTTGGTGCAGCTTTCTCTGTTCTAATTATATCACTGGTGTCTGGGGTGTGGAGAATGCATGTGTGATCAGCTTGATCAGCAGATGACTGCAATGGCACCAGGCATAGTGCAATTGAGCATTTTTGGAGGGAATAAGAAGCTTGCAAAATATGTGAAGGATGGCAACCTGAGAAGGTGATGCAGCTTTTCCTACAAATGCAACGAGAAGGAATGAATCCTGACAAATTCACTCTTGTTCAGGTGATTAACACATGTTCTAGTTTGGGAGCACTTGAAGACAGCAGGCTTGTTCATGAATAACTCATTCCAAGTGGTTGCAAGCCTGATGTCTTTGTGGTGAATAGCCTGGTTGGCATGTTTGCAAAATTTTGCAGCATTGAGGATGCTTAGCGAGTGTTCAACAAGATGCCATCTTGAATTGCAGTCAGTTAGACTGCCATGAAATTGGGACATGTGAAATGTGAGCAAGAGCACAAGGCATTGGAACCATTTCAACAAATGCAACAGGAGGTTGTGCCAATGTAAGTGCACTTGAAGAGGGCAGATGTGGTAATGAGCAGATCATTCAAAGTGGATGTGATTTAGATGTCTCTTCAGGGAATAGCTTGGTTGACATGTATGCAAAATGTGGAAGCATGGAGGATGCTCACTGGGTGTTCAACATGATGCCAGCTCGAAATATGGTCTCCTTGAATGCTGTACTTGGAGGATGTGCCATGCATGGGCAGAGTAATGAAGCTCTTAAACATTTTGAACAGATGTGTGAACGTGTACAGTCAAATGATATCACTTCTGTGTGTCTTCTGTCAGCTTGCAGCCATGCAGGTTTGGTGGATGCCAGCCTGCACTGTTATGCTTGAATGAGCATAGTTTACGTGATTTCTGCAACTTTGGAGCAGTACGCCTGCATGGTCGACCTCCTTGGCCATGATGGGTGTCTACAGGAGGCAGAGAATATGATCTAGGTGATGTCCTGTAAATCACTGCCTGGAAGGTTTTGCTGGGTGCAGCTTGCAGAATTCATAGTAATGTGGGGATGGGAGAACAACTTGCTAAATGAGCTCTTAAATTGGAGCCTGAAAATGCTGCAGGTCATGCGCTGCTGTTGGCAACAGGCATCTCTGTGAGAATGTTGAATGGCAGAGAAAGGAAAGAGCTGTGAAGAAACAACTGAGTTGCACCTGGATTGCAGTCCACCTGGATTGTAGACAACAATGAGGTGCATATGTTTGTAGTAGACAATCAAGACCACCCTGAGATGATTGAAATCTGTGCAGAACTTGTGCATGATGCAGGGTATGTTTCATACACTGAATTTGTGCTGCATATGATATGGAAGAAGAAGAAAAGGTGTTGCATATGTGTTACCATAGCAAGAAGCTGGCTATTGCATTGGGGATCATCACCACAGCTCACTGTACTCCACTCTGAATATTGAACAATCTCCTGGTTTGTGAAGATTGCCATAATTCCACAAAGTTCAATTCCAAGATAGTTAGGAGAGCAATCATGGTGAGGGATGCTAATCCATTTCATCACCTTGAGGACAGTGTTTAACCTTGCATGGACTGTTGGTGATGCCAGTAGTCTGGACTTGTCAATCTTTAAATGAAGTCCATTTTTTTTGTAGCATGCCTGGTGGCATCATTGCACTGTCATAGTTGGAACACCCTTATCAGATGTGGTACCACTGAAAAAATGACCATGGACCTTCCCCATAGTCCCCATAGTCTTGATTTCTTGTGTCTACCATTTGTACCACCTAGGTCCGGTGCCTCTTTCTCCTCGTGTACAAAGTTATTTTGGAAACTGAGTGGAATTTGAAACTACAAACAACATTCTGGGAGTGAAATTGTTGTACTATCAGGAAGTCAGCAGGGATGCCCAATGCATGTTGTGCTTAACAGCAACTTGCACTCAATGATCCCTCATTGCTTCTGATTTCTCAGATGTAGTCTAAGATGTAGAGCTTCCTGGAAGCCAGACTTTTGCCCTATCTTAACCAAGGTGAGGCAAAAGAGCATCAAATCCTTGGACCTTGTCACTGGTGACTGGGTCATTTGGCCCCCTTCTTTAGTACTGTGATTAACCCCATGATGTTTCTTCCTCCCCTCCAAGATGAAGATTTGTTTTTACCTGTGGGTGGGGCAGGTAGGGACCATAGTAACATAGAAATATTAGACATTTGCAGCAGGAACTGACATAAAGAAATGAAGGACAATTTCTGTTTAACTGGAATTCTGTACCTGCAATTCACAAACCTGTCATTGCTACTGGGAATGGGTGACTCCCTTTGTTTTTCCTCACCAAATCAACTGTCATCAACTTCTCTCTTATGCATGAGCTTGTCATTCTTTGGCAGTCTGAGCTTTTTTGACATGCATGTGGGCAGATTTTATTATGTTTTGTGATGGTTGATTGCCTGATGGTTCATGATTGAATCACATGAGCATAATGCCAGAAGAGGGAAGGGGAGGGTTTAATGTATGCACCAGGAGGAGCCATGTTGTGTGGATTGTACTTGCAAGGGACAAAGTTTTAAGTTTGGACAACTAGAGCTTGCGACAATTCCAGGCATTGATGGTGCAGAGTGACTCATCCAAGAAGTCATTCATGAGCACTGGAGATGATCCTCACACAAAACACTTATGGATGCTGAAGAAGTGACACAAGAAAGTCCTTTGTGTGGTAAGATTCTCTGTGAATGATCATACACACTGTGAATGTGTATGGCACCCTGATTATGAATCAATTTATTCTTTATGGTCAAAACAACTCTGTCATATGAATATGATATTGGACAGGTTGTCTGTAACCAAACTGTGTGACCAATCTATTGTTCATGTGAATGAATTGCTTATTACTTATTCCCAAAGACAGATTTTGAGCTATACAGTCTATGCCTATTGATGACACGAAAATTACAATCTCTGGGCTAAGAACAACCATCAAAATCTTTTGCACAACACCTAACTCAAAGTGGATCACAGTCATGAATCACTTGCACATATTTGGTGCCTCTGCATGACAGAGTGGAGATCATGGTGCCCCCACGATACATTTGAAGCATTTGATGTGGAGGCTCTAGACATGTTTTCCTACTTGCTTGCAAGCATGCCAATCTCAGCAAACCATGGAGACTGTGTGGCCAAAACTTGAGGGAATTGAGGGACCTGCTAAGATCGTTCATCTTCTATTTAATCAATGTAGTTGAGCTAGTTGCTTATGTTCATCTTGGTGATGTGAAGCCAGATCCATAGGAGAAAAGACACTAAGCAAAGAAGATGAGAGTGGAGGCATATAGAGGTTCAACAAGGTGCAGAAATGGTTGAGAATGGCATTCAGAGTCTAATTGCCAATTTCCTTGTATTAGTTGTCTGCTTCTGCAGCAGATTCTAGTGATTTATTAGTTTCTGAATTCAAGAGGTGTATTTGAACTTGTATACAGAGATAGAATTTGTGAGTTCTCTGTATGGTCTACCTGAATCTGCATTTGGTGTTGCCATTAGAGGTTTTATTTGGGTGCAAGCTTTGATGGCAGTATCCAAGTGCTAAGAGGTCCTACAAATTAGCTTGGCCTTACATGGCAGGCATTGGAGCAGTGGAGGGATGCAAAGGAAGCAATAAAGGTACCCCAACTTTTGACTGTGCCATGTGTGTATTCTTCTGACTTCTAGCTCGAGAAGCAAAAATGTGAAATATGTGAGAGCAATGGAGAGGTATGATTACATGTGGGTGGAGTGGAGTAGAATGGCAGACTCACTCAGTGGTGATACTCACCACAATGGAAAAGTTAATGCAATGCAGTGCTTCCACACTAAAGACAAGCACTTAGAGTCCTTATTAGGTTCTATGACAAACAAAATATGAAATGGTTCCAGATTGGAGTTGCTATAGCAGAGATACATGTAGCTTAGTGCCTCAATTCTTCTGAAAGGGGGGTGCGGGTGGTAGGGGGTGGGGTTTTTGTACATGCTACAAAGTCATCCCTCTCCGCCAAGCCTGCTGCAATTTAGTGGAAGTCTTTTTTTAGTGTAGAGCAGAGCACCCTACATAACCATATCTGCCTGAGATATGTGGATTTACTTGATCTGGATCATCAAATTGGAGGTTTCAGCATTAATCTACCTATCACCCACAACCTGCAGGTCTAATTTCAGTTTTAGTCTAGATGGTTGTCAACAGTCCATAGTTGCAAAACAGATGAAGAATTATACATGCAAAAGAAGTGATTACTAGATGGTTCAATGGGGAGGTATGTAAACTCAAATCTCCCTAACCTAGTTCCCATTCAGATACCTACATCTTCTGGTTGCTGAGCTGAAAACTAACTTGTGCATGTGATGAATTCATGGATACTGAAACACACATCCTCACTCTTGGTGCCTACAAACTGGTACAGGTCATCAAGAACATGACAACTGCATACCAGTGGCATCCAGACAGCTCATCCAGTGAAATCTCACAGTGCACTTTCAGAAAATCATGCATCCCATCCCATTGTGGCTAATTGGGCCCAGGAGAAGCACCCCATTAATATGAGTAAATTGTATTGTTGTCATCATCTGTCTGTATATTGGATGTGGATTTCAAACTATAAAGGCCTTGCAGGACATGTCAGGGAGCGTCTCAAGTGGAAATGGCACTTGGAAAACTATCTTTTGCTTGAACAGAGCAATTGAACAATAATTGATGTAGGCCATAGACCATATAGTGATAGGGAGTAAGAGAGATCAGAAATACCAATTTGAAAACTCAAGTTGTTTGTCAATTTGGTCATTTCATTGTGTATCCCTTCAACAAAGTCACATGACTACTGAAAAATAAATTGCTTTGTAACTCCCCTTATGTTGATATTGCATCCATCTTCAATGTGTCATGCATTACCATATCAACACCTACAACTATTGTTATCCACACACATGTAAATTAAATTATAACACCCTAAATGGTGCCTCACCTCCAAACCAAAGGATTTCCTCACCTATAAACAATAGGAATCCAAGCCCAAAACATGAAAATGGAATATGCACAAAACCATGTGGAACAATGGAACTTGCATAGAAACATAGAAAATTTACAACAGTAAACTTGTGTGTTTTTAAATCTCCAATCACTAAAAGTGATTTGAGAACACACAACTTGAGATTATATTCCAAACAAAAAATATTGCAAGCCTAGTTCACACTTAAATTGGTTATAAATTAAAACATAATAAACTACATTAACCTCACTCAACCCTAATATAATTAAGACTTAACTAGGTAACTAGACTAACACTTTTGAAAATTGTTATGCACTACCATACTAGCATTTACAACTACCATTATTCACACACACACATAAACTAAATGACATAAATCACACTAAATGACACCTCACCTTCAAACTACCTCCTTATCTAGGGTTCACACACACACACACACAAGGAGGGCTTTTGTTGAAAACTCCTTCAAATTCGTCAATATAGTGTCATCAAAAGAACTATTTTTGTTGAACTTTTTTATGAATTCTGAATGGTTGCATGGGCAGAAGATCAATAATAAACACAAGATGTTGTGATAATTCTACTACATTATTCATGTAATTACAAATGCCTACAATCACCTAAATAATGTGTTTCTTGGCTTCAAGAAATTAGTATCTTTAAAACCAAGAACAAAGTTTTTTAAAACTATTCATGCCACAAAATTGAATGGTATTTCATTCAGCTTTACAAGACACTTATCTATACTTGATCAACAATAAGAATTTACATTACAAAATAAGAATAAAATTGGACAAAACATTAATAGAGTTCATAATTCAAGTCCAATTATTAAATGGTTTACGTTGAATGCTCTTAAAACTTTAAACAAGGTGGATTGTTTACCTTCAAAGCAAAGAGGGAAGGTGCAATCTCCATGTCAGGTGAAATTGTCCTTCAGTGATACCACTAGGAACCACTTCAAGGAATGAAAAAAGAACCAAAAACAGCCAAATCATTTTCCTAGGCCCTTTATTTTAAATGTTTTCACAACTATAAATTATTTTTTTCTCATGTTTATCAATTGCATGCACTAATATATGGCTTGAAGTTTATTTTGGAAATTGTTTTTTGAAATTGATAAAAAAAATTATTCTTAATTAAAATGGCCCCTTCATAAATCGATAGCCTTAACTTTGGAAATTCGTAATTAAACTATACTTATTCAATTAATTTCTTAATAAAAAGCTAAAAATAGAATGACTTCCAAATTATTTTAGGAAAATCATGCCCAAGAAAATTCTTAAATTATGTTTCAAATTTTTGTTCTTAACCAAAAAGTTTAAGGATAAGAACTAGCATTACATTCCTAAAACTTTTTTTAAATGTAATGATTAAAAACATCAAATACGCAATATTTTTAATATTATTGAAATTTCAAAATCTATGGAACTTAATAAATGTATTCATTAAAAAATTATGAAAATATTTATTAAGTGTTTCCTATGATTTTAAAGTTTGATGGGTCCAAGAAAATCAACGTGTGATGGTTCCTAGTGGTACCACCCAAGGAAACTCTTACCCTGTTGTGTGTATGGAAATGACAAAAACATTAATGCGTTTTGTGGTGTACCATCTCTGAAAGGATGCCTTCTTCAAAATATCAAAAAACTAGTTCATGTTTTTTGATTCACCTCTTATGCATGTTTCAAGGATGCCAAAGCTCAATTGTGCAATTCGCATCATGTTAATTTGTTGGTACTAAAGGATTCAAATTTGATTCAATTGAAATTGTTGTCATGACATAGTCTCAAGTTTATCATAAAATGTTTGTTTTTCAATGTTCAACTATGTTTTCTTTAGTTTCATGATTTTCGATGGTAAACCAACAATTCCATCAATAAAGGTGTTTGCACCAAGGCAAAAATATCACCATTAGGATCTATGAAGCATTTTCAAAATTGAAATTTTCTTTCCACCATATGTGCAAGTGTTGTGGGTTCATATGGTGGAAATAAAATTTTCTTCTAAATTCAAGCTTACTTATGGCGTAGCCTTACAAATTAGGGTTTTAACATGTGCACCAATTAATCGCTTTTCAAATTATGTTGATGTTTTTTGAAGTTTCATTATTTTTTCAAATATTTTCCCCCTATATTAATATAGGTGGAGTTTTCTATACTAATATCCACATGCATTTCAAATTTATTTTATTATCCATGGAAAGAATAGCATGTGAGTGGTTGAATATTGCACTTTCTGGAATTTGGGTGATTAAAAATTACTCCCCAACCTAACGTGTTTGGAAATTTTGTTTTACATATTATGAACTCAAATTAAATGGCTTAAAAGATTATTGGCTTTTAAATGAGGTCATTAAGCCCACCCTCTTTCCTCAACCCCACAAATAAATGTAAACATGTAAAGAAACCATATTGTGTACAAATAAATTTGAATTTTTTTCTTTTTACATGCATAGGCACTAAATCCCTAAAAGGTTTTAGCACTATGCCCAAACAACAATAGATACTTGGATGTTTTGAATGAATGAAAGCAATGGATGGACAAAAATTTAGATAAAAAGAGTTCAAAAAGCTTTGGTCTTAATTCTGACAATTCATTTTGCTCAATAACTTCACTTACAACTTCAAGGGTTTGGGAACTATTAGATAATGTAGTTTTTTTTATTGCATTTTGGATTTAAAGATTTCAATGAAGGGTGTTATGCTTGGTGTTCTACCTAAGGAGAGAAATATCCATTTCTTCCATCTTGTGGTTGCCAAGTGGAAAAGTTTTATGCATGGAAACCTCAAAAATTAAATATAAAGACATAATAATTTAGGCCATGAAGTGCCCTATGCATCTAGTGACCAATAGGGGCTTGTGTAGTAAATAATGGTAATAGATGTGGAAACCATAATCCATTTCGGGGTCACCAAATGGAAAATTCAACATGTACACAGATGCACATGTAGTCACATACATTACACTTCAATTAAGAAATGGAGATGTTAATGGTTTTTTGTTATAGATTGGAAGTGTTTGGTAATGTGAATGCAATATAAATTAGTTTGTGAAAATCTAATCAATATGCTTTAAGGCGAAAATATACAAACAAGTATACCACTTGGTCATCTCTACCAACAAGTAAAGTAGATTTGGAATCTTTTGCATTTTAGGCATTTTAGTCATGCCATAAATTTTGGGATGTACTTATCATATTAAATATACCATATATGGTCATTCCTAATGTATGTTATTACTCCCACTAATTTATGTATTTATTACAAGTTTATTGTTCAAGTTGATATTGCACACTTTCCAAATCTTCAAATGACGTGTTATTAATGTTTGAATCATTATGCACCTTTGTACACATTTTTTGAATATTGAATTTTTGGATATGACAATGTGAAACCCTTCAAAATTAAATTTTTCATAAAGTTAGATTTGGCATCCAAAACTTATTTTTCAATATGATACTAAAATGCATTACATGTGTCTAATTCATTAAATCATGCCCCAAACCCTCTTGAAATGGAACATGTGAATGAAATTTCCAAATTAATTTTTTTTTAACCTACTTTCAATATACTTTCTCACAATGCGGACAACTAGAAAATCTTGCAAAGTAGAATGAAAGTAGGTAATTAAAAAGGTTGATACAACTTTTCAAACTTTCAAAAATTTCAACATATCACATTTGATGCCCTCATGTAGTTCAAAAGGACAATCTCACAAAGCATCACCTACTTTGTAATCTACTTGGTCACAAAATTTTGTTTTTTTTTACTTATGAAAATTACTCTTTGGGTATACATGTTTTGGCCCTTTAGTTAGACCATATTTGCATTCATTTCCAAGGATGTTTGCCCATACATGATCTAATTGAAATTTGGCTTTTGTGGTGCTTCCATTGAATTGTGATTTTAATTTGAATTTATCCATGAATTTTAATTAATTTATTTTTATTTTTATTTTATTTTATTTGCTTTTTTATTGTCATTCAAATTTCAACGTTAAAAATGTTAAATTATAGTTTGAAGACTGTTTAAGAACATAAAAACTAATATGAATGACCTTTATATATAATATGTATTACTAAATTTCATGTAATACCATTAAAAGTTGCTTTGAATTGTCATTGGTTTTTGTATTAAAAAAATCCAAGTGCATGTGTATCATGTCATACATCAACATTAACCAATGGCCATATATGAATATTTTGATAAATTTATAAATTTGCGCACATTGGTCAAAATACAAGGTGTATTATTATTTTTATAAAACATAGAATGTGAGACATTTGAAGGCTATTGTCATTGTTGATGCTTTCATAATTTTGGCATTAAAAAGTTGTATTCAACATTTGGATAATTATATATGAAAGATATAAGTTCTTTAATTGAGGAATGAAAGGTGTCAAAGTATAGTTGTTTTTAATTTTTTATTTATATATCTACCCTTAGATCATATAGAAGTTTTCATGTTGAAGATAAATTAATAAAAATATTTTTTCTTGAATGCAAATAAAGTTTTATATGTTAGGTCATGTTTTTTAACATTTATAGGATCAAAAAACCAATTCAAAGTATAAGCAAGATAAAGTGAACAACTTGATTACCTTGTCAAAAATGAAACAAGTAGATTTAAAATAACAACAAAACCCATTATAGAATTATGGAACATTGAATGTTTTCTATGACTAAATATGATATATGTTTACCCTAATGTGCAATAATTTTCATATTTCAAACTGTAAAAGTAAGTTTTAAGTAAGTTTTTCAAAATACAAATAGCTTTTGATGTTTGTTTCACTATGGGCTTTTGGTTTCAAGTAGGTGTTAAGTAGGTTCTTACAAAAAGGAAATAGATTTTTTTTGATGACTTGCTAAAAACATGTTGATATTCATTTCCTAATTTATTACATATCAATTTCATTATTTTTCTAACCAAAAAATAGGTTTGAACACATTTTTCAATCGATATCAAATGTATTTCTTTTAATTTTCTTAGAATTAAATTCTTATAAATTTAATAAAACCAACTAATGCTACTTGACATATATTTTCACCTAATTTGATGCTACTTTATAATAGTTATATAAGAAGCGCAAAGTTAAAGTGGAGATGTTTATTTTTTTTGTATATTTTATTTTGCTTTGACCTTTCATGTAGCGAAAATCCTTGGGAATGATAGATTTGGTTTTTGCTATTACAAGTTGAATTGAAAATTGAATCATTGTTATGATAAATGATTCGGTCTTATCAATGTTACATCTTTGATGATAGGTTCAATTGGTGTCCATTATAATTCAATGTCATTAGTATAATAATGACTAAGTTTTTATTTATTAGTGTTCCAATTTTAATTTTTCACTATGAGAAACTATGTTCGTTGTAACCACACTACCCTACAACTAGAGTTCCAAAACAACTAATATACACATACACTACAATTATCCCATGAAAATACAAAAAATCAATAAAAAAAATGCCATGTTAAAAAATTAAGGAATTGTATTATAGTGCAAGTTAGTTACAAGAAAAACACCTATACATTGGATTGTATGCACTGTATATATGGTTATAATCAACCATGTTTGACTTTTTGGCAAGTTGTATTTTAATTAGATGTGACTGTTGAAAACACGAAGAACCACAAGAACAAAGGCTAAAGGAAAGGTCAAAGTCTAACTTTCAAACAAGGAACAAAACAAGATTATGTGAATCAAAAACAAAAACATAAGAACTAAGAACAAAAACACAAGATGTGTAAAACGAACGTGAAAATGGATTTTCATTATGTTAACATATGCAAACATGAATATGAAAAGAACATAACAAGGCTATCGTGCAAGATCGTGCCTAAAATTGATGTTGAATAAACTAAAGGAAATGAGGGTTCCTATTTTTATTTATACCCTTTTGGGGACCTAATTCAAAGAAGTTTCTAGGGTGAAAATTCTTTAAGGTGTACCACATCGGACAAAAAAGGTCTAGTCCTTACTATAATTTTTTTTTACCTTATATTTTTATCACCATAAAAAATAATGAATCAAATGTTGTCAAATTTTTCAAAAGGACTATATTATAAACCATCACAACTCTTGATTCCATCATAATCATCCATAAATGTGTCTTTACATGGTAAAAAAATTTAAGTAAAAAAGATAAAAAAGGGTGATGTTACGATAAGATTTTTGTACACGTTAAAGAATTTGGACCCTCCAAAAAGGCTTTTATGTGTGCATTGAGTAAAGAAGCTTCTTGAAAACCTTCCTAATTAAAAGTCACTATGAGTTAATTAAAACTTAACTAAAAGTCATTTGGGACTTAACTAAGAACTAATTAGGAGTTAATTAAAGTTAAAATAAAGACTTAACTAAGAGTTAATTATTCTAATTAACTAAAACTTAACTCTTAAAGAGTTAATTTGGATTTAACTGGAACTTAACTAAAATTGAACTAAAAATGAACTAAGAATGAACTAAAAGTCAATTGAAAGTGAATTAAAACTTAATTAAAAGTTAGGTACAAGTTTAATATAAATCATAAATGAACATCCAAATGAATGAACTCCATGGTATTGACATCTATGATAGTGGCAACTATGTTACAATTTATGTAAATGTGATTCCCAATCAACTACTTTGCAATTAGTGTTGCAACTAATGAATGGCCTTCACACATGTATACAATCATGCCACCTATGTGCATTTCCACCACCCATTAAATATGAAACTTTCAACTTGCTTCCAACTAATTTCAACTATGATTATTATTGATATAACTAATTGTGCCACTAGATTACAACTATGCAAATACTATAGTCCTACTTTTTGTGATTAGTATTCAATTATTATATTAATGATATTACACTACATTGCAACTCACGATATCATGTTGGCATACATACATATCAAACCATAAAATTTCATGGAAGGTGAAAATATACGTTTGAATTGAAACTAAAGACAATTTGTATATTTTATTAAACATTAAATAAAGGTGTATGTATAGATATGTCTTTATATACTTTGATGTCTTCTATTCAAATTCATGTCTATTATTTAATATTTCATAATTATTTATTAATAAACTAATAATTTTAACTAATATGTATTATATTTAATTACTAAAAATTAATTAAATCAATTGAATAATCAAATATCCATATGACTTAATTAATCAAATTTAAATAAATATTTTTTAATTAATTCAGATATAAATAAATAAATATTTAAAATCTGAAAATTAATTAATAATTAAGTAATTATCTAAATTATAGTAATTAAATATTTAAATTTGATTAATTAATTCAAAGAAGTTTGATAACCTAGATTAATAATTACTGGATTTTATTTGAATTCAAATCAACAATTATCAAAAAAAATATTTTGATGATTAATTATCAGATATTTAATTCAAAATAAATAAATTTAAAATAATTATGTTAAATGATTAATTAAAAAATTAAAATCAAACAGAAAATAGGTGGGAAATTTTTTTTATAGTTGCAACCCAATTTGTAATTAAGGTGCAACTAAAAGATTTAACCCATATCTTTTGTTTTCAAGATTTCATTTCATAAATTATACAAAGGAGGTGTCTTATTTTGCATTATCACATTAAAATACATGCGCCTTGTTAAGTTAAGCTCATAAAAGCTTAACCTTAAAAGCAAAACACAAAACAAAATTTAAAAAATTATGTGACTATTTTTTAGTTCACTTACCTTTTTACATTTCTACCTACTTGCCTACCTAAATAAGTAAGTAGGTCCTACTTTTCTACCTGCCTATGGCTATGTACCGACCTATATATATATATAAGTGTTTCCAAATTTTGATTAATATGCCACATGATAATTTTTTTATTATGTCACATGTCATAATCTAAGACCTCTTAAAATGAATAATCATAATGGATGATGGATATCAATATTTCAAAACAAAATCACTTAGAAATCTTCATAGTGCCACATGTTAGATTTTGATGAATGGATGAAAAGTGACATCAACATGACATTATGGTTATAATCATAGGGGAGTTGCATAGTAATTGAAAAGGAGTTGTTGAAATGAGTTGCACTAAAATGAGATTGTATATACAATGAGTTCCAAGCCCAGTTGCAAAACACCCCTTTTTTCAGTGTTTAAAACATTATCCATATTATGGTTTTGTCATTATATGTTGTTGATTCCTTAAATATGCCATTAGTTCCTTCCAATGTTGCATGATTACCAGTACATAATTTAACTAACATATATTTTTAAATATGAATTATAAATGTAAACTTGTAGTTTTGCTTGGATCATTTAAAAGTTTGTAAAATGGTGGCCATGACAAGTGATTAATGTCCATTGCTTTGAGAATAAAGGTGGGACCTAATGTGTTAGTGAACTCATTCTCATATTGTTCAACATTAATTTGTTTGTAATGGGAATTGTAGAATGTGAATCATTTATTTCATAGTGGTGTTATCATTCCAAATATCAAACAGATGTGATGCTTTTGATTTTGAATCAATTTAATTATTTTGTATATGGATATGGCATTTTGTAGTTTAAAATGAATCTAATTTTACAAATTCCATTATGTAATTGAAAATATGCATCATGCCATGTGACATTAATTCCGAATTATAATTTTTATGAGTTTCTAAATGGTGAATACAATGAATTTTTTTTTCTTGATCAATTTTTAATATCTTTATATTTATTATAATTTATAAACCTAATAATTTTTGGTTTGTGACATTTAGATTTTTTTTTTAATGTTATAAAAAAGACAAACTTTGATATTGACAATGATTCATAATGTTTAGGATGTTTAATATATTTGTCTATGATTAATTAACACATTATATTTTAAATCTAGTTTTGATTAATTTTATGCAACTTGTGATTTTAACATAGAAACACATTCTTCCAAAAGAAAAATATTGACAAATTGAAATGTTAAAGATGAATGATATAATGGTAAAGAAATCATAACATAAATAACAAGTTGAACAACCATTTATTAAACATTAAAAAGTGTGTTACCTAATTGAATTCTTGTATTTGCATCTATTTTATTTTCAATACATTTTTGTATGATAGAATGTAGTTTTGATGTTATTGACTTTTTTTTTTTTTTTAAATGTCTGATGTGCAATATGTCATAACTACATTTGGGTCTAAGATAAATTGAATATATATATTTGCAGATCATGACTAATGTGTATACTAAAAGCATTGGTTTTTATGGTTATAGGATTTCATTTAAAAAAAATTTGTGACCTTGTCAACCTACCATGCATCCACCTTGTTAAAGGGATGACCCACCACTAGGAATTCCATTGTTCTACCACCGTCCTTGTTCATAGATCCTTGGCCACAAATTTTCTCTCCATCACCTCTTTTTCTTGTCTTTCTTCCCTTCTTTCATTGCTTCGAATCCACGAACTTCACCTTTTGTTGATTAAAGTCTTGAAAAGCTTCGAAAGAAATCTTTGCCAAATTTCTCTCTCTTTCAAACCCAATATTTCTAGTAGTTCATTCCAAGAAAACCAATTTCCTTCTTTTGCCTCCTTAACACAAAATCTTTTAAGAGCCCTCACACGCTCTTTTACTCAATTTGTTTCGACTTTCTAACAATTGTTTGAGCACCACCATCATCACCATTTCCAATGAACACAAAGTTCACATTTCTTTTGGCAAATTTTTTTAAATTGCTTGTTGTGCAATCCAATCATTAAAAAACATATGGAAAAAAAGGTCCGGTTTATTTTTTTTTTTCAATTTTGTGATATTGCTCAAAAATATTTAGCCACATATGACTATAGACCAAATATGAATGTCATTTTTATAAAAAAACCTTCTATATTCTAGTTATTTTTCAGAACCTAGTGTAGAAATCTAGCAATTCAAAAATAACAATTGATTGAAATTTGGTGAATTTTGGCCACTTGGATTTTTTTTTTAAAAATCATTTGATTTTTTTTTTGCCCCATTTAATTTTCGAAAAATGGAAAAAATTCAACAAATTTTAACCAAAAAAACTATAAATGGTCATATATATGTCTATTTTATGTTTTAGGAGGTATCCATAATATAAAAGGAGTTTCCAAAAATTCCCACTTTGAATATAAAAGATTTTTTTTAATAAAAACCATTGGTTCTTAATATTATTTCTAATTATGTCAAGAAATATATTTAAAAATAATATTTGGATATCTAACAAACAAAACACAACTAGAAGAGATATTTTTTAAAACAACTATTTCTTAAGGATCAAAATCCTTCAAATTATTAGACTCTATAATGGATCTTAAGTTTCAATACAAGTCAAAATATCATCTTTGAAGTATTTTTATAAAAATAAACTTATGAACTAGGGGGCCAAAATGTCTAAACCTATTATATTTTATAATGGACTTCAACATTATATCCCTACATGTAGGCAAGGCCAACAAATGTGAATATGCACATTGTTATATTTGAATATCTTAGGAACTATTGATTTTAATATTGAAATAAACACAAACTTATCAATTGCTTTGCTCTATGAATATGAGACCTACTGGCAAATAGAGGAAGACTTATGTTAATGAAGTGACATGTAAATGGTTATCAATTCATTGTTTCCCTTCTCCCAAATACAAATAACACCACAAAAAATAGGTTATCATTTTTCACTTACCTCATACCTACTTGGGAAATATGTGGTTTCAAAGTGTTTTTTTATCAAGGTTCCTAGAAGGGACAACCTTAAAGTCCTTATTGACATCCCTACTGACGGTAAATTTGTTCTACAACCTTTTGCACTTACATTTATAATTATTATTTAGGTTTTGGAAAAGGTTTAGACTTATCTAAACATTGGTGTAACAAGGGAATGATGGGCTAAATCATCGCTAGCCATTTCCCCATCCACCATCATTTCATTAACATTCCCCCCATTGTCTCCATCCTTCACATTGCCATAATTTCCTTTACGTCCCTTGTTATTTCCTTGACATCCCCATAATTTCCCAACATAAAATTGGCATTTGTGGTGTCTCTTGCCATTTTGTAACATTGTTGTTGTCCTTTACCATGGCATAACACCTCCTACAAGTTTCCCATTCCTTATCTATCATTGCCAAACCTCTATAATGCGTCCCCACATTCTTCCTACCACTACCAAGCTAAGCAATTGCAAGCCTAAGCCACAAATTGGGATGTGTTGGCAAAAGTTAGGTTGCTTAAGCAACTTGGCAACCTCTTGAAGCTCTTTGACTTGGTGCCAACATGGATATAAAAGGGACCACTTTGTTTCTCATTTCCACATGCCCATTCTAAGGAATTAAAAACAATTCCCTCATTGGCTAGTATGCTTGTAATGTTGAACAATAATTCGACAAATGTGCATAAAGTTGTGTCACAGTTTTGTTTCTATTATTATTTGTTTTAAATGTTGCTCCTTAGATCTTTGGCTTTTCCCTTGAAAGCTAATGCAATTGATTTTTGAACCCATTACCACATGGCATGAACAAATTGAAAGGCTCAACCAAACTTTAAAAATTTTAAGCCTAAACTAGAATTTAAAACCAATGGCTACATCGAATGTAAGTGGGAGCTTGAATGGAAGTGGGGTCCCAAGAAGTTTGAACCCAAACCAATCCTTTTAATCTTATCATTTGGGTTCCCAATGACCACAATCCATGATATTTTTGCAACTTATTGTTTATATATCCATGATATTTCAAAGCTAAGATGCCTTTGAAGAACCTAATATTCAACTCATTGTTAGGAAAATGAATTATTGTCCAATAATTATACATTATTGAATTATTTTTACATCAACCATTACTAAATTTGAAACCAATTTTTTTTTTCGTAAAATAATATTAGTTGGAGGGTAGTTACTTTTGTTCATCTCTTAATTTGGCAACAATGATGTCATGCCCAACTTTTTTTTCCAAGGATAATGGCAATGGGTTTTACACTAGCTTGTTCTCATTTGAAAACAAAAACTTGTTCCCTTCCCC
>Ga0209611_10002596_pt1 | contig 31753 bp, 36 predicted proteins | sample S1TSphgellanicum_3_FD_187693 | JGI IMG/M metagenome (GOLD analysis project Ga0209611, IMG submission 187693) | Host-associated microbial communities from peat moss isolated from Minnesota, USA - S1T2_Fc - Sphagnum magellanicum MG (SPAdes) (version 2) | ecosystem: Host-associated > Plants > Peat... | reverse complement strand
TGTTAAATTTTCAAAATAAAATTTTTGTGTTAAAATTTTTCCATGCCCAAAAAAATGACATTGATTTGTCTAAAATATTTTCTTGAGAATAAATCTTCATTAAGTAATCATATTATGAAAAAAAAATAAGGAAAAAATATATATCCACCCCATCCCACACCACCAAAGAAATTATTTTTTGGAAAATAAAAAAAAACCCCAACCTTCCTACCTTGAAAAACAACCAAACTTCTCCCTCCCATGTCACTAAAAAAAACAACCCTTTAGGATAGTCTCCATCCCAAAAAATAAAATCACCTCTCCTAATCCCACCCCAAAAACTCCTTTGGAAAAAAATGAAATCATCTTGTCCTCCTCTAATCACCCAAAAAAAACCCTTTTGAAAATACAAAATTCAAATTCTTAACTCATAATCCTCTGTTCTTAAAACTTTGTTTACAACTTATAATTCTTTCAATCTAATTGAATTATCCACTCCTTATACCCATTGAAACTCCATAGTCAAAAAACAAACCTGCAAAAGAGAAAAAATAATTAAATGTTTTAAACCCTTTACCCTCCCTAAATTTTCACCTATAAACCTCACTGTACCCCCCCCCCCCCCATCAACTTCTTTTTATAAATTACACACAAACCTATAACCTTATCCATTCAGCCAACTTTTGATTCTCCAACATCTATACCCAACTCAGGATGTGTTGCCACAAATGCCTCTGTAAGACAGAGCAAATAAAGATGAAATGCTAAAAAGAGAAAGATTGGGTAAGCAGCTTGTCTCATCTCCTAAATGAAAATAAATTTATCCGTAACGTCAGAAAAAGACGACATTGGAACCCCCTGTTTGGTCACATTGGGGATGAGATTTCAAAAAACAGGAAAAAAAGAGTACACTGGGCTTCAACGCGTCTGAAACTCAGTTTAGTAGCAAATTTGGTGCTAAACTGAGTTTGCCCTGTCCTTTCTTTTCCTAAAGGCCTTCAACCAATCACTGTTGCTGCGATGTGTACTGTAGTTATACATGTTCTCGAGCTTGGTGCATTTGATCGTGCATTTGATCCTGAGTCCCAGTATTTCACACGTTTATTTAATAAAATTTCATGACTTTGCGGACAACAGCCAGGAGGGGACGAAGCATCAAATGAGGGATACAACTCAGGGCCAAAAGCGCATGACTTTATGTATACCTCTAATATGTCGTCAACTTTGTCTCAACTCCTAAAAGGACAATTGTCATCAACCTTGTCTCATCTTGTTCACCATCACTTAAAAGTATGTCATCTTATAACTCCTCATCCTGTACCTCACCTCCCACACGAACCCAAAAATGGGCAGTTGTTACACACAGAGTGCACACTATCTCTCTCTCTTCACACACACACACACACATAACCGAGTCAAAACAACGTCTTCACAAATGGTACTTGTGGGGTTCAAAAGTCTGGCTGGGCCTCATGTGTTTTTACATACTCTTTTTTAGCTTATGCAATCAGGTGTTGTGTGTTGTCCTTTCAAAACTTGAAAGTTGGGGGTGGGAGGTATTTGCCCTTGCTAGACGAGTCGTATGTAACTTAGGCTGGTCTTCTTGCATATGTGGAATTTTACATGAAATTCAGGGATGGCTTACACAGACTATTCCTGTTCATTGCATGCCATATGTAAAGCCTGAGGGCAAAGGCCCCAACATTTGGTGAGGTCCTCAACCATGTTGGTTGAGGATTTGGCTCATTGGAGGAACTCTCGGAGCCAGTTCCTAAAATTTTCAAAGGCTCAATTCCAGTTTGGTTCTAGTTCTTTTTTTCTCAAAATCAAGACTCCATTTAGGTTTCCATTTTTATTTTAAGACTGGTTCCAGTTCCAGTTCTAGTTCTAGAACCTACAGTTTGGGGTAACCTCTGGTTCCAGTTCCAGTTCTAGAACCTACAGTTCAGGGTGATCTCCGGTTCCAGCTTCAAAACTCAAAAAATCACAAAAACCATCTAAGTTTTTTTTTAAAATATTAAATCCCCAAAAATCTGAAAAACCGGAATAGAACCAAAACCAAAGGTTCTGCATAAAACCAAAGAACCACCCAACACTCAAAAAAAAAACCCTTTTAAAAATGTACATAAATAAGGAATTGGAAAAAGTATAAACATTTTTGCTTGGAAATCGTAAGACAGAAAGGCAGGGCTTCAAGTACATTGTGCTATTCCATCAGGAGAATCACAGATTCTACCAGGGCCTGTTCCAGAGATTGTAAATGGTGTTTCAGACCATTGATTCACATCTCAGTGGTAGTTCCTCACCATTGATTCACATTACTAGTGGAAATTGGTGGAATGCAAAGTGGAACCAGCAGATGACCGCCTGTCCCACCAAGGAAAAAGGCCTGTGGCCCACAATACCAAAAGAACAGCCCCAAAAGACCAGTTACGGAACTTGCAAGGGAACTGTCCATTGAGAAAATGGAAACATCCCCTCCATTTTCTAAAGCCACACAGCCATAATCTGCTTTTAAAGAGTACATACACAATGAAAATCTAGCCGGGCTGTTGTGAGGGAAAAAAAGGGCACAAATAAACGGATGCGGCAAATTGGGTGTTTGGGTTACCTACTTAACAATACTTTTACAAATTTAAAAGTTCCGTCTGGACTCCCCATCTTGGAAGTGGAATTATGTTTGGAAGTTGTTGGGTTTGGGTTTGCAGTTCGGGTTAGAGAACAATTTCATAAAACTTAAAAGCCCCTTTGTTCCTCTCAGACACATCTAGGAAGGGGAATTATGTTCTGAAGGTAGGTTGGGGTTTTTGGTTTGGGCTGGCAAAAAAATTTTAATCCAAAAAAATTTAAAAGGGAAATATGTTCTGAAGGTGGGGTTGTGGTATCCATTTTGGGATCACTGACAAATTTTTATCCAAAAAAATAGAAGGGAAATAGGGAAATATGTTCCAAAGGTGGGTTGGGGTTTCAGTTCGAGATAGTAAACAATTTTATTTCCTAAAAAAAGAAAAAGAAAAAGTGAAATATGTTTGGAAGGTGGGTCGGGGTTTCCCAGTTCTGGATATCAAACATTTTTAAAAAAAAAGAGAAATCATTAATTTTTAAGACCCACCTGGGAAGGGGAAATTCCTTCAGAAGGTGGCTTCGGGTTTGATATCCCAGGACGTGGCGCTAGGTACCTATTGTGAGGAAGAAGACAAGAGGAAGGTACCTGATTCTCTAACCTAGCTGGGAGTTGTTGGGTTTGCGTTTCCACTTCAGGTAAGAGAACAATTTTATGAAACATAAAATTATAAATTATAAAATTCCTTCCTTCTGAGACACATCTTAGAAGGGGAAATTATGTTCCAAAGGTGGGTTAGGGTTTCTGCTTTGGGTTCGCAAACAATTTTTATCCAAAAAACACTAAAATGGAAATTATGTTCCAAAGGCACGTTGGGGTTTCCAGTTTGGGCTCACTAGAAATTTTTATCCAAATAAATTAAAATATGTTCAGAAGGTGGGTTGGGGTTTCCCAGTTCAGAATAACGAACGATTGTTTTTTTTAAATAAATTTTTAAGACCACGCCTTCCTTCCACACCCATCTAGGGAGGGGAAATACCTTAGGAAGGCGGATTGGGATTTGATATCCCGGAACGTGGCGCTACGTACCTATTGCGACGAAGAAGACAAGAGGTCGGTACGTAATTATCTCAGCTCGCTGGGATCTGTAATCCACGCGCAGAGGGATTGCATGTCCCACACGTGTCCCCGCCTTCCGACCGCGTCGGAAGCGTCGCGGTCGGCAAGCACGAGTACTTAAATGGCGGTATCTCCCCATAGAACGAACTTGGGTTTGCCTTTCCATCAATTGGAATCAGAATCCAACAGACTTGATCCGGGGAGGCATCAATCAATCTGAGTTATGTTTTAGGTTTCATTTTTTTTCCCTGCAAAGAGTTCAATTTTTTGGAGTTTAAAGATCGTTGAGAGTATTTTAGGGTTTGCAAGTCTATCGAGATTCTTTGTTATTCTGTGAATATTTGGATCTGCAAGAGTGGTCGAGAGAGTTAGACAGACACAAATGATGGTGAATTCGGCTTCTCTGGTGAGAGGCAACACAATTGAGGGTTCGGACCTAGCAGGAGCGCCATTGAAAAGAAAATCTGGTGGTTCGGCTGGTTCCATACAGAAGCGGAGTTGTTCTTCTTCACCTTCTTCGACAAATGGCGGAGGCAAATCTTACAGGGGTGTTAGAATGAGGACATGGGGAAAATGGGTGTCGGAGATCAGAGAACCCAACAAAAGATCTCGCATTTGGCTAGGATCCTTCCCGACAGCAGAGATGGCGGCGCGAGCTTATGATGCTGCAGTGTTGGCATTGCGAGGACCCAATGCGCGTCTGAACTTCCCCGAAACTCCACCCGTCCTTCAAGGTCGTGACTGGAGTAGCGCTGCACTCATGTCGCCTCGCTCGATTCAAGCTGCGGCAGCGGCAGCTGCGGCTTCCGCTGTCCCTCCAGCAGCTCCTCTTCACATTCCACAATCCCACCAACAAACATCAAACACCTTTTCCTGCTCAGGCGCTATTTGCTGCTCAGGCGAAGAAGATCTAGAAGAAAAGGTTCAGGAAGAATTACATAAGAAATACCCAGACCACTATAATCAGCTCGGTAGTCTCAAAGACGACGAGAACCTCAACCTTGCAGCGGAATCTCAATCCGGAGCACCACAATCAGATCAGCAATCAAGAGTTCAATCAATGCCAGAAGCGCAACAACCCATTGGCGTGGAATGGATAGAATCCCAATTCGCGGGCCAATTTCAAGATTTTGAGGAATTGGGTTACTTCCACGAACAATCAGTTTTACGAGAAATCGAGGAGGATGAGGACGACGACGACGATTCAGAGTACGCGCCTTTCTTGTGGAGCTACCTGTGGTAGCTATAGTCCAATGGACCAAATTCATGAGAGTCTTTAATTTCAATGTCCAATAACAAAATAAAACAAGATCGCTACCCAAGGCGAGAAATATAATACTTACAGAATCTCCACCAGCACAAGACATTGCACAACATGTTTCGAATGAAGATCCCGAAGGAAAAGTTTGCCCTACAGACACAAAGGCTCATATATTACTTACAGCATCTCCACCAACAGGACACATTGCACAACATGTTTTGAATGAAGATCCTGAAGGAAAGATTTGCCCAACAGACAGATAGGGGGCTCATATGTCGCTTGCAGCATCTCCAACCAACACACTGCACAGCATGTTTTGGATGAAGATCAAGAAATATTAGTCCCCCACACAGACAGGCTTAGTAAAATGACTAAGGCTCAGCATTTTTACTCAATATGTTGAGGCTAGTGCAATAGCCAGAGCACTGGCTGTGGCTCAACGAATTTTGCTCTGCAAATTTTGCCCAATAGGTTACAACAGAGAGAGCAGCAGTAGAGTTAGATACCTAGTCTTGATTGGCCAGATATATATAGTGATTGGTGCAGGTGGTTTGTGATTAGTAGGTTCTCACCTGTTTACACCCCATTAAAATTCAAGCCTGAACAATTCATACCTGTGAATTCACAGCAAGATAACTTCCATTTGAACACACATGATACCAATAGATGCATGGATTGTTTGATACTTGTAAAAGAGCAATTTCGCACTCTTGACATCAGGATTCAGGAGGAGCTCAAAATCCTATTGTTTCCCAGCATCAAAGGCGATCTAGATACTTAGCGCGAAAGCGTATTAGGAATTCCACGAGCAAATTGGCCATGACGGATGGACGGCAATGCCCACTATTTTGGAATCTTTCATAAATTTTTAATCACTTTTTTTCTTAAAACTCTGCCACCAAGTGGATATTATCAGAGTCTGGAATTTTGCAGTGATGACAAGACGACAAAAACCTACGTAATTAATTTTTCAGGGGAAATGGTTTTGGGGGTGAGTGAGTCGGTGGCATGTGCTGACTCCTGAGAGCGAAGTTACCGAGTGTGAAAAAGGAAATCTGCGTTGTCGGTTGCCGGGGGGGAAAGTTGATGACACGTGGCGAGTCCACAACAGAGAGCCCAATTGGAAAATATCGAAAAGGTCCCATTCATTAATTAAAAAGGCACCTGACTGTTCTAGAAGTTTCTGCTGGCTGGAATCTCGTCCTGGGTTTTGGAACGCCACAAGAAGAAGAACAAGAAGAAGCTCCGTCGCGGAATTTCACTTTCCGCTTCTGTTTGCTGTTCATTATGGAGGATGCATATCTTGGAACCTCCCCTGACTCCTGTCGGCAACCAAGTGGGTGACGAAATAAAAAACGAAAAAAATGATGAAATGAAAAGAGAGTTCAGGAATGTAGAACAAGTCAAATGGGGCTTTTTTTTCCTCTTTTTCTGGTGGAGGCAGCCTGTCGGGCCGGTTAATAATGCCAGCTCCACAGCCCTCCATTTCAGTGTTTCTTTTTTGAGTTTTCAGTTTGACGTAAGTTTGCTACATGGCAGTCTGTGCTGGAGCTTGAATTGCCACATGGACGCACTGAGGGTCTATCTGTCCAACTACATGGTGCGAAAATATGTAGTTAGACAAAGGAAATAAAATGATCAGTTCTGATTTGCTACTGGGACTTATTCTGAGTCAAATTTTGCAGCTACATTTCATCATCCTTAATCTGGTTTCTTTTGCTAATGAGTGTTATTTAAAATCTCATTTATAGCAACATGCTATATGGAGGAATTGAACTCGACCAGAAAAGGCCCTACCCATTGCAGCACAAAGCCTAGCCTGCAAAGAAAAACTCATTAGTCACTAATTATATAGAATACAAAGAAAAATCCTTGTAAACCCAAAGAAAGGGGTTGGATGTGGATTTCAAAGAACTGTAGATTATGAAAACAAAGGGAAATATCTTCATTTTGCCAATGAAAATACAACCAACTTGTTGTTGGGTTGGATGTAGATTTCAAAGAACCGTAGATTATGGAATCAAAGGGCAATAGCTTCATTTTGCCAATCAAAATACAACCAACTCGTTGTTGTTGCCTACAAGTCAATTCAGATTCCAAATCATCTTAACAACACCCAATGCCCTTGTTACTATCCAATATCCAAAAATTTAAATGCCAAACAAGTCTTGCATTTTTTATAAAAATAGGTAAGAGGAAGGATACAAAGGAAAAAAAACAACTTGCAAGTTGATAGCAACTCAAGCCTCAACTTTCTGCATTGAACCAAATTTTGTTGTTGTTCAAATTTTGAATAACTATTCCAAAAAGAAAGTTTTGCAAAGTGAAGAACTTTTGGTTGAACATGTGAATGACAAGGTCCAATTGCATGGTAAATCAATTTTGTAATTTTGTTTTCATGAAGGTCAACATAAAAGAACTTCATCTTCAACATAACCAATTACTTGCACAATAACAAGTTTAGCCAACTTGATATACTCTGGGACTTTATTTTCCAGATTTCAAGAGGAAATAAAGGTTTTCCACAACTCAGTGACTAGGTTGACATCAAAAGATTTCTACATTGCTAACTTAACATTGTTTATCATGTTAAACACAAACAAAGATCTTTGAAAGTCAAAAGCAGTAGTTGAGATTAAGCCAAGAATCCATACCTCATCAAGTCCTACCTTTTTAGGTTAATAGAGCATTACCTTAATGATTGCCAAATGAGCATTGAACCTTTTGTTAGGTTCTAGTTATGGCCAGTATTGTGGGTAAACAAAACCCAATGCATCCATAAAATCTCGAGCAAAAAACTAGCCTTGTAATTCAACAATAAGTTAAGTGGCAACTTCTTCACATTGTTGATTCATAAATGTAACAACATTTCCATATGTCTCGCTTGTAACAAAAATTGATGCCCCAATCTGATCTAAAAATGTTGCCCAAATGTGTTACCCAACAAACTCAAAAGCCAAATGATCAATTTTGTTGTTCAAATATGTAATCCAATGGAAATTAATTTTTTCATTAACAATGTTGATCAAGATAGTGAAATTATTGAACACATTACCTTCAAAAGAAGACTACTTGTCACAGAACATGTGGCACACATCCCCTTCACATATCTTCACTATTGCTATGAAATCATAGACAAAAACATCCCTTAATTTTGCAAACTTAATCAAGGAATGTATTGCCTCTAACATCAACATCATTACATTCAAACCCAACAAAGATTCCAAATCAATCAACAAAGACAAATTAGATTTGGCAAAAGGTATTATGGGTGCATCCAATGCCATTTTCATGAAAAGAATGCAATATTTAGACAAGACACACTTAACAAGACTAATCATAGAGATCCATCTTGTCTTAATGTTTCACAAAATTTTTGTTTCCTTTAGTTTCCATGATCTTTGCCATTTTGGTACACTTTAAATGCCTTTTAAGGCTATGACTGAAATAACCATACAAGCATTGCAGTAGATTTTCAATGCAAGAAACCAAAGATAAGTTTGAGAAGGTTTGTACCACAAGATTGGTCTAATGTGCCATACAATGCACACTAACAACAAATGAAGCATATTGTCATTGGATCAGGGCTATCACTCTTGATTTAAGGCCTTAAAAAGGGTTAACCCCATCAACACCAAAACACACTAACTTTGAAGCTAAATCTTCTTGCTTCAGATCTCCTTATGTCATCAAGGAATTCTTGATCAGTAAAATCAAGCTATCAACACTAGATCCAAAAAACACTTGTTACACATACAACAATAATGGTATCCAACACCAATCTTGCACAATGTAACCATGCACAATTGCCCAACTTGCATTGTCCATGGATGTAACTTCATGATAGGTAAGAAAAATAAGTTGGAATTTTGAACTATAAGCTTACTAGCCTTTAGAACTTCATTATGTATGTGTTCTACAATTTTTCAACCAACCCTGTCATACCAATGTTTCTTGGGATTAAATCAAAGTTTCAAAAACTCATACAAGGGTTAGAAATCCTCATAGTTTCATTGGCTTACCTTTACTCAACAAGCTTAAACTAGTTGCAAATCAAATAAGTTTTCATTTGTCTTCCACTGCCTTACCATTATTCAATTGTTGGAAGACAATGGTTGTAGAAATCTAAGCATAAGAAATCTTATTTTTAATGTGCATACATTTCGGATCCATGATCCACTTACCACCAAAACCTTTCCTCTTGTTTGCATGTTTTTTAATAGAATCCCAATTAACAACCAAATTTTTTTCCTTCCTTTCAATTTTGGTACAAACACGACATCTCACAATACAAACCAACCCAACATCATTAAAAATGGGCTCTACCCATGGCATTTTCACAGCCCAAATCTCTTGAAATTATAATTAACATTAGCAACAACCTTTTTAATTTTTTTGGGAAAAGGAACACATTCATCATCAACATCTATGACAACAATTTCAAGCACAACATCTAATCTACAATAAATATTTCAAATGAAAAAAATTACAATTTAAGGGCATGAGGAAAGTTTTTTTGTTCACCATTGTTGTTGGATTCAAGTACATTGTAAGCAATAGGGCTAACAATGGGACGTATAAAAATCTTTGTGGGGATTTGAACACCAAAGAAATATTTAAACTTGAAATTTCTTAGTAGCACTAAAGGAACCATGCTCTAAAGAAGACTAACAAATTCACATATTGAAACAACAAAACCTTAATTCAAACATTAATCTAGACCAGAATTCCTACCTAGAATTTATGTAAAGATTATGACTAGCACATGATGATGGCATGATGAAAAGTAGCCTACTACATAAATCTGAATATGTGCACCAATAGTTGAAAACCCAAAATCACCTACATTGAAATTCAAATACCTATGCTAATCATGATGAAACAAAACCCGAAATAGCCTACATTGAATGGATTCTACAACTATCAATCACAATGTACACAATGCACACAATGCAAAACCTCAATGAACACACATCAAGACATCAAGGACAAAAACATCATTTGAACACAAGCCATAAGAAATGAAATCAAAAGCGCTTGAGCTTTTTAAAGGTTTAAGAACTTCCTAAATGTGCAAGGGTTTGATTGCAAATTGAGAGCTCTTAACTCACTACTTTAGCCTCCAACGATTTTCAAAACACAATGACTCCAATCCGCCACTAGTTGTAACACTACTAATCACCAACTCATTACTCAATGGCTCATCACTAAGTCCTAACAACAAAGTTTCAAGATGAATTACTTTCACTAATGAAAGCAAACAAAAATGCCAAGTTGCTTGACCATACGCTTCTTCTCATTGAAAGCTTTAGGATCCAAATTTATGCCCAGTGTTAGTAGTTAGTAGTTATAAGAGTCTAGGCATGGCAAAATAGGATTTCGACTTGGTGTTAGGGTTGTGAAATTGATGCATTACAAGCCTAAGATCCAATGATCCATGTTGATCCTAAGCAAGGGTTGCGCAAATTGTCACTTTCTTAGGGGTGTAGGAGGGCGACATGTGGCCTATTGTTGTTTTCGTCATCATAACATTATAAAAACCCAAGGGATTTTTTTGCAAAATGGGGGAAGGAAACACAATAAATCCCTTTGTGGGATTCACTAGTTCATAGTTTAGGTCCAAAAAAAATCGCTCCAAAAAAAAATTGGTTCATGTCACTTATTATTATTTGAGATCCTAATTGAAGTGTTGAAAATAAAACAAAAAGAAACCTTGAAAATTTATAAAGAAAACACCACTAGTGATGTAGCAACAATAGATGTTTCTCCCATACCCTCATTGCAATTAGCAACCAAAATATCTCTTTTTTTGTCTTCCTTTTTGTAAATATAATAATGTTCATAACCTTTTCCACAAGAACCAATCTTCTCCTTCTTTTATTTTTGTTATTGCCACAAACTAATAGAAAGACATTTGGGTGTGGTTGTTTTCAATTTTTATTTGTGTTTTGCTATTGCATGTTCTTTTTAGGTTCCAATCCATTGTCATCTTTGTTGTGATGATTGTGGGTGTTGGGTATGGCTAATGGGGATCAAACCTTTTGACAACTTTGGGGTGACTCATTGATTAACTTGGCTAGTCTTTTCAAAATCACTTTGTACTTCGTCACAACTTGCTCATCCTTATCACACAAAGGCATTATTATTTCTTCCCCCATCCACACATGACTTACTTCCCTTTCACCACCATTTATCTATTGTCTGTGCTACTCTACAAACTACCTTTGTTTGTTTGTCTACCTTTCTCTCTCTTTTTCTTCCACGCACAACTCTCGATCTCAATAGTTTTAATATTAACTATCATGTACATAGAATTTCTTTTCCTAAGTTCATGTTATGGTGCATGTTATGGACATCACCAATTTTTATTTTTTCTTCATATATGAGAGGATAGTTGTTTCATTCTTTGATGGTGGTTTGCTCCCCCCTCCCCCATGTTTTTTGTGTGTATAGGGTTATAGATTGGGATGTTTTGTTAAAAAAGAGGAATTTGTTGAAGTGCAGGTGGAATTCAAAAGTTGTTGTTATATATTGGAGTTTTGAAAAAAAGTAGTGGATCTAGTGGTGGGTGTACATGAAAAAATCATGCAAACAACCAAAGCATGTAAAGGTAATGCTTCAATTTGTTTTTTTCTTTGTAATGGTATATTAAAAAATTGTAGACTAATCTATGAGTGCAAATTTGGTCTTACAATTTACAAGGAAAAGATGAAGAAATTCCAATTTTGTTTAGTAAAGTTTACAAGTAAGGACACTTATTGTAGACAAAGTTGTAGTTGTCAAGCTTTCATATATATTCTTGGAATTTTCATAGATTGTGATTCATAATTTATACATTTTTTTAAACCAATTTATTTTTTAAAAAAAATTCAATGTGGAAGATAGGTAAAATAGTACCACACAAAACAAGTAAAAAATATGCAAATGCCACCATATGGAGTGTAATAAGATCCAAAGCTTGAATTGTTTTCAAGCTATCAACGGTTGAAAATATTTAGCAAAAGAGCTTCACCCTAGAAGTTCCCAATTGTTGCAACATTCCTTGCAACTCAAGAACAACTAATCTCTATTTGTGTAGCCTCATGTATTGCACATTGCACATCATGTATGTGGACAAAGAAACTTTGGCAATGGAATTCATGGCTTGTTTGAACAAAAAAACATGGACAAAGAAACTTTGGTAGTTTCAACCTACTAGAAGCTCCAAAGTTCCATCACCTTTTTTTAAAGCATGGTCACAAGCTTGAAACCTCCTTTAGGTCCTATATATAGTAGTAAGAAGAACAAATAATGATTCGGAAATTATCGTCTTACAACTTTGCAATTAGACTTTTTCTCAAACAAGTGAAAAAAAATTCAAAGTTATAAATAAAATTTTCTAGTCTAGTTTTTAAAAAGAACGCAAATTTTGCATTTGTTTTACACAAAAATATAAATTATACAATACACAATCTATTGTTGTACATAATAGTGATTCATTTTCATCACCATGAAGTTTTTTCTTGCCATGCACACACCATACATTTTTGTTGAAACAATTGATATTTCTTTAGAGAGAGAAGAAGCCATAACAACAAAATCCTGGCACAAATTGATTAAGGAAAAAAAAATTCACCTATCAATAGTCTAACTCTTAATCAACTCCTCAATCTAAACACAACTAACACTTAGAATCATAAAAAATTCCAAACCCCAAACGAAGTAGGATCAATATGTATTTGCATCTAGTTTTTGAAAGGCTAGTCCACTTCGGATACTATTCCAATCCACTTTGGATTCATAAATGTACATAACTTAAAGCAGAAAATGGGTAATCATAATGATTTTATTTGGCTTTTGGATTATTGGTTCAAAGTGGTGATGATTTTTCATCTTGAAAAAGCTCATTAATCCATGTGTTGAAGTGTTATATAAATAAATTCATGTTTGTCATACTTCATAAAAAAGGAATGAAAAATATATATTTCATGGACAATATATCTAACCTCAGATTGTTTGGGTTGTGATGTTTAAGGGATAGGGTTGAAAATGAATCATGTATATTGGATGTGAAAAATATTTGTTCAATTTAAATAATGGTATTTTTAATAGTTTATTTAATTTGAAATATTATTACTTTGGATTATTTTTTAGAGTAGTTTTTTATATTGATATGGTTTCAAATTGTTGTGTAGGGATATGGTAGGTTGAAAGCCACATGTCACAAGCCACATTTAAAAAGGATGTTTATGATTGAGTTCAATTGCAACAAATGCAATGTTATCAACCTTATGATTGTAGTTGGAATGCTCAAAATGAATTGTATGATAAATGGATTAGTTATTCAACAAATGTGTTTATGAACATGATATGATGCACAATATGTGGACTAACCAAACTTTATATCAACATAAACATTTCAAAAAAATTAATAATATGTATAATAATTTAAATACTAATGAATTTGGATGTACACTTTATGATATTGTTAATTGCTTACTATCTGATTATAGAACTATTTCAAATAGAAAGGATATATATATATATATATATATATATATATATGTTTAAAATGTTATATTGAGCATGATGCACCAACATATGTAAATATATGTTGCTTTTCAATCACTAACTTATATGAAAACATTTTTGTTTGAATATCCATTTTATATGCAATTATTGTCTTTTTGAAATATTGGATTACATATACAAAAACAAAATTGGGGTTTCAACACATGTGAAGTAATAGATTCAATTTTATTAAATAGTTTCAATAAAAGATCACAATTACAAAATTTACTAACAATGGTAGAAGAATTTGGTATGCTTCATTTTTTCTTAACTTTAACTACATATGAAATGACATCAACAAAATGGCTTGAATTTAATGATATGGAATATCTTCTTAAATAAATACATCAAATTATGACATGTAAAGATTGTCTAGTCGAATGTACTACATTATTTCATTCTTGTGTTAACATGTTTATGCATTAACAATTTAGGCCAAATAAAAAAATATGTTATACATTATGAATTACAACATCATGGATCAGTTCATGCTCATATCATATTATGGGTTAATGAGAATGATTTGCAAAGAATAAAAAATGAAATAATAACTTTTATTCCAATTGTATTCATAAAACAAATAAAAAATTTATTCCACCAAATGATAGTTTACAACTTAAATTACTTAAAATGTTATTACAAAAAGAACTTCATGAATATCAAAATCATTATATTAAAAAAGGACATAATGAAGATTGTAAATTTGGATTTCCATATTCTGCACACAATGAAGCTAATTTTTTTAATTAAAAAAATATGGAAATATTTCAAACCATGATATGAAGATTGAAATGTTGTACCATATCATCCAACATTATTATTGCTTTGGGGAGCACATTCAAACATATTATGTATTACATCTTCTTAGTGATCTTTTTATTTATTTTAACATGCCATAAACCGTGAACCACATAAGAAATTAAATTTGAATACAAAAAATGCAAAATGATTAGGTTTTAAAAATGCATCCATAATACAATTATAAATAATTTTCAATTTAATTCTATCTAAACCTATATCACTAGTTGAACTAGCATTTGTATGTTTAGAACTACAAATTATACAAAAAGTTGAAGTATAAAATATATTGATTCAAAACCACCATTACTTTGAACAAACTTACTTACAAAATCAAAAAAATTAGGCTTCCATCCAATTAGTATTTATATTTCTAGACCAACTATATTTGAAGAATTAACATTTATGTAATATTTTAGACAATACACACATGATCATAAAATATACCCCATTTATAATTTTTTGGAAAAGATGATCTTGGTTTTATTATTTATGAAAAAATAAATAAATAAATTTACAAATTTTCATCATGTGTATAATAGTGAAGCATTTTTATAATATTTTATTGCAAAAAATAACATTTTGTAATGAAAAAAATAAATTTTCAAAATAGTATTAAAAAGTCTTATGTACGTGAATGTCAAATAAGAGGATTTTTACATAATGTTGAATTATTACAAACATATTTGATACAATATGAAAATCAAAATTTGTTTGAAAATGAAAAACAAACTCAACTTTTTCAAATTTTAAAAAAAAAAATCTCCAAATTTAAATTCAAATATGAACAATGAAAAAATAATGTTTACTTATGAAACACATGTAAATGATAATACATCAAATATTGTAAAATATATTCAACATAATTTTAAAGATGAAATACAAAATTTTGGTATATTATTTAGTTGGACTGATTTTCTTCAAATCAATAGATCCTAATGAAGCCCATGTTCAGGGGCATGTAAATCTAAGAATTAGATCCTATTTGTAACCTTCGATATATGTAAGAAATATTCATAGGCAGACATGTTTTGGCATCCAGGTAAAAAGAAAAGGGAAAGTTTAAAATAATTTAAACCCTAATGTATTCTAGTTCTATTAATTAAATGAGGTGACTCCAAATTTCCTTGTTTTGTATATGACTTCTGCAAATTGTTTTTAAAATTTCAAATGTGGACATTTCCCTTCATTTTAAAATTTTAAAAATAATACATACCCATTTTTGGCCCCAAAAGTGGTACATGATAAGGGGGTACCTGGACCCCACCCATCTACCCAAAAAAATGATTTTGATAACCATGGTGAAATTTTTTGAATGCTAATATACTCTTACTCCAGGGGTAAATAAATTGATCTATATACATATATACACCCTTACTTAAGGATATATCAAAATATATATACCCACATAACTAGTTTTTTTATTTTGGTAGCAATGGTGACCCCTTCCTCTTCAATGTGTATGTGTCCTAATACTCTAGAGTTATTGAGGTTGTGCACTTTAGTGCCATTTCTCCTCTTGGTGTCCTAACACTCTCTAGAGTTATTTAGATTGTGCACTTTAGTGCCACTTCTTGTATTGGTGTCCAAGTATCAATGAACTTTTGTGTGTGTGGATGTGTGTGTGTGTGTGTGTGTGTTTGTTTTATAAAATAAAATAAAAATTTATATTCTTCACTTCCAAGTTTGAAGCTTTCACTTTTGATGTTCACTTGGTGCTTGCTTTGCATCTAACTTTGGTGTTACATAGGTGCTTGCTTTGTATCTAACTTTAATGTTAAATGGGTGCTTGCTTTGCATCTAACTTTGGTGATACATGGGTTGCATGCATGTTGGTAGTAGTACCATTGATATTCCTCATGAATTTTTCAACTGTCTTTTTTATCTTTCAATTTTGGTTAGACATGTTTTGTTTATTTGAAAGTTTTGGCAATTTTGCTTCCCTCTCAAGCTCTCTTGCATCACATGCTTTTATGTATCTCCCTTCAACTGGCTTGTTGGCAATTTCATTGAAGCTCAAGCTCTATTTCTTCTCACAGATTAGAACACATTTTGTCGCTCTAAGATCTGAACTTTTGTTGCATTTTGCTTATGAGAAGTTCTTCTCTTTCTGCCTGACAAGTCTCGTTCTCACATTCTTCCCATCTAAATTCACTGTCCTTTCTTTCCTTTCCCTTGCTCTCTCTCGGTTATGTGCCCAATTGACCACATCTACACATTTAATACGCCAGCAGCCATCTCTCAGAGCTGTGATTCCAATCATGGGCATATGTTTCGGCAAATGTTCCAAAGCTGGCCACTACTCACAGGAGCTGAACAACGACTCGCTTACTACACCAATATAGAATGCACTGGTTTGAACTTGCCATTAAGGACAGAACCATTTGGGGATGAGCCTTTTGTTAACAAAAGAAAGCTTAAGGTATAAAGGACTTCTGGACATAACTGAAATGATACTAGCCAAGTTCAAATCCTTTTCAAATAGGCCCTTGGCTTGCACATTTTCACAATGCGTGTGCAGTTGCTGCTGACATTATACTTACAGAACTAGCTGTTTAAGAAAGACAGATCTTCTGAATGATGTAAAGACACCCATCATAAGTATTGTCATCAACTCGTATCCAAGACATAATGCTAATGTGAGCACAGCAATCACCAGCTCTTGATTGCAGCTACCTGAATAAAGGAGGGCAAGTCCCTCTCTCCCACCCAAATTTACTATTCAAGCAACTAAGCTGTACACAGTTAGAAGACATGTCTGCCAGGCAACCATGCTCAACCAAAACTGGTTACTGAGATCCAAAAAGACAACCTTGGTATCTCCAATATAGCAAGCTCTAATGGAGAGATTATCCATGTTTACTAGCTTATCATCACAAAGTTCTAATGTAAGCTGTCCTGCAGATTGAGTCCAAGCCCCCACCCAATTGGGATTCTTGTAAATTTCCTCCAGGAGACACAGATTCTTGGAGCTGGAACATAAAAGAGCCACACAAAACTTGAATTGAATGTCGGAAAGATGCAACACATCTGTTGGACAAATGGTAAATCTTCCACTTTACTAAAAGAATTCCAGTGCTAAAGCTCACTTTCAGGAATCTTGTGCACTGAAGAATGGTAGTTTTATCTCTACAGATATGCATGGTGGTCATAGTGGCCCTCCACAAGCCTATAGCTTATCATCCAGCTTCCATTCATCAAAAGAGTCCAGAATGAGTCTGAATACTAACACTTTGTGCCTTCATAGACAAATAGGTCTCTTCTCAGAAGTCTGATCCTCAAACATGCTTTGCCAAAATGGGGCTGCATAGGTCCTGAACTCCCATGACTCTTACAAACATCAAATGTGCAACTCCTAGAGTCATACAGACCATCAAACTGCAACAGCAGTTGTGACACACGGGAAGAAATGGTTGCATGACCATGAACCATAAAATGATGGATCTCTGCCGCATACATGACACCCAGAAATTATGAACCTGTCTACTCAGTGACAGCAAAGTTGACAGACAACTATGGGCTCATTTGTGTATATCTTGAATCTGCCACGACTTCTCTTGGTGATATGCAGTTTCTAAAACCACCACCATAACCTGGCTAATTTTGTTTCTCAGATGCAAAATTGAGCGTCAGTTTGCATCGCTGTTACTCACAATTGCTCCAAGATATCACCTTGATATGTGCACACAGAGTGCATGCATCAAAAGACGTTTTTCAGATGCTCTCCAGATGCTGTCAGGTAGTTCTTAAGGTGGATTACCCACTCACCCACCCATGAGTTGCTTCTGCTCTACCCAAAAAGGGAAAAATAGGTTCCTCGTAAGCAGCATCTGCAACTTTACACGATGCAGTAGATGATAAGGAATATAGGTGTCTTACTTCCAAGCTTTGAGTAAAGACTTCTGTTGTTGAGAGAGCTGAGCGGTTGCAAGACTTGTGGAGAGAGGTCGCCTCAAAGAATGCATCAGGGCAAGGACAATCGTGAAGAGAGTAAGGGCCCCAGCTTGATGAGCTGCCCCTAGAGATGCTGGCACATATGTTAATAATGTTGATATTCCCAAAGTCACCTGTACATTTCAGGCATTTACAGCAGGCACATTTCAGAGCTGATTCATTGGGAAGAAGACGTCCTGTGCTTGTTTATGAAATGATCAGGCAGACATAATATATCCAAACAAGTTCTTCATGGTTTTTTAATTACCCATATACTCACCTGAAGAGTAGCCATGCCAAGTGTGGCATTTAGAAGAAGACGAATCTGGGGTTCCACAGGCAACCTTCGAGTTGCAACCCACATCCCTGTTATGCTTATGAGTGTTGTCATTGCCAAGATACGGTGCTGCAGCTATACAAGCAAATTCACAGTTCACACTAGTGTCAAGATGATACAACCAAGTAAACTAACACATATGTACATGTTCTATAAAATCTCAATCATTATTTATAGTTTATAACCTCAGTGAAATCCATGAGATTGCAGAGAAAAAACTACCCCCCAATAACACTTATTGTAACCATTCTGTTCAGTTCCAGGCAACCAAAACAGTAGTACCTCAATAAGGTCAACAGAAACACAAGTGCTCAAGTTGCCAGAGAACAAGAAGTACCTGTACTGTGGCTGTATTCTCAAAAAAGTTGCGAAAGAATGGCTTCATTTCCATCAAACCTTCTGGCAACCAATGATCCCCCATCTTTGGAAACGTATTGTATGCATGCCCCTGCAACGATTGTGACATCAATACACTGCAGATCAAATGTAATAGATAGAATATCTTTCATAAGAATAGAGAAATCTCCATTCTCATGATGAAGAAGAAACAGCAAGGTTAACTCTTCCTCAGGAAGCCACAGAAAGAACCAAACAAGGGAAGACAGAAACAAACAAAAACAAAAAACACACACCGGTATGAACAAAAGTGCCAGTCTCACACCTGTTCAGGGACCATCAACGGTAGTATGTATGATAGTGACTTGACTGCCACAACTTCCCCACTGACTTCATCAGCTCCCTACAGTGGGTAAAGGCCAATGATGAGCACCAACCTACGAACTGAGTTTCTGCTGCAATTCCGGAAGCAACAGGAAGACTCAGCCATACTACTGGCTAGCAACAGACCACAACAACAATGACAAGACAAAGAAACAAAGAAAGACAGAAAGGGAAAAAAAAAACTAAAGGAAAGGACAAACAGGGAAAGACTATGAACAAGTGGGCTTACAAAAAGCTCCCCACTTACAAGGCCTGAAGCAAAATCATTCCGAAAATGCCAAAAGCGGAAATTCCAAACACGAATTTCTTTTTAAGAAGCAACCCTCTAGTTCTCTTTAGAAGAACTTTTAAAGGGTAGCCTTTTGTCTTCAGAAAGACAATAAAACTGACCATCTGGGAGACAAAAAACTTCTTACAACTACAAAGTCTCAAGAATCTGTAAATTTGACTATTGATAACCCCCAGATTCGCAGTCATTGAGATGTTGGAATGAACATGAGGCATTCTAATCATTTCAATACTGCATACTCTGGTTGAGAGCGTTTGTCAAAAATGTCACAGGATAAACCTTGAGGACTTTGTCTCACAGCTAGATCCAAGAAATTACAAGAGAAGCCTTTAGACGTACAATTCAACTCACAAGATGTTTTTGGGTATATGCCACTACCAAAAGAGTCCTGGTTAAGGTACATGAAGTTCAGAAAATCTGGAAAATCAGGAACAAAAAGATCGTCCACAAACCTACGAACCAGGGACAATCTATGAAGCACAACAGGAGATGTGTTACTCTTCAAGAGATGCTTAATGAAATCAAACTCATAGGTAAAGAGATAGAAATTAGCCAAATAGACCGCACAATTAGTACCCATGGGGATACCAATGCATTGTCTATAAACACCCTGACAAAAACAAAGAAACAAACTATCTAATAAGAAATCCAGCCAAGAGATCAAATCTGAAGCCTCTGCGACTTTGAAGCTATGAAGATTTTCAAACAAATTGATCTCTGCTTTATTTTTCAGCCACAAAAACCTAAAGTTCAAAGCTGTTTTTTGAACCATCAAAAACTTAAAACAATGAAGCTTCAGCATCCAATTAGACACTTTATTTATCAGAACTCTCATACGAGCTTTTAGATCCACTAGGTCAATTTTAGTGTATAGAGTTGAGAAATCAAAAGAACTATATCAAAAGAAATCAAATGTGATAGATAGAACTATGTCTCGAAGCCCTCTAAACCTTCAGTACACAGCATGATTGCATAACAATTGAACAAGAACTTCACAGAAGAAAAAATGAAGTTCGCACCGGTTGTCAAACACAAGGCTAATGGAGTTAAAGCTGGGCATGGGTGAGAGAAATTTGTGCTGACGGATATTATATTAATCTTACCGCATCATTTCCTGCAACAAAAGCTCCAGAGACAGCAGTGATGCCAACCAGGGCAGCCACTGGTAATGCAATATTCCGAACAATCATTGGAGCGCTGCCAGAGGATAATTGGGGATACGGCAACATCACTGAGAGGGCAGTCCACAAGAGGCCTGAATAGATGACAAAGGCGGATGTCAGATGAGCAGCAAGCCTGTACGGGCTCACCCTTGGCTGTGCATATTCTGTCTCTGGTTCCTGCATCATCACACACACCACTTTGTTCAATAACCAAAAGTACAGTGAGACCATCACAACCACCAGAGTCATAATGAGAACACAATAAATCTTGAGAAACCTTCCTTAGTGTGTTGGAAGCATACAAGCAACAGGACAAGAAAGCTCTCAGAAGCAGCTTGTCATTCAAAATGTGGACATGCACAAATGGCTTTGTGAATCTCTAACCTCAAGGCCACTCTTCACCATCCACCAGCCTACAAGACCCTGCGTGGCACCCATTGTCATGAGAGTAGACAGTCGCAATGCAAGGCGTTTTGTGATATAACCTCTCACAAGAAAGTAAGCAAACGGTCCTGCAAAAACAACACCCAATGCACGTCCCCACATTCGATGTGCATACTCCATCCAGTATATGAACTTGAATTGATCAAGGCTCATCCCTTTGTTCACCCTGCAAAGACCTACATCCATTGTAAGCAAGCAAAGATGTTTTTTGTTTGAGCAGCAGTCATGGAAACAAAAAAAACACATAGCTACAGGAAAGGTCTTCTTCTTCTTCATCACCATCATCTTTCTGTCTTCTACGCACCGTTTATATTCTGGAGAATTCTGATACTTGAGAAACTCCATCTGCCATTGCTCCACAGTAAGTGGTGGCAAGCCACCAGCAAACTTCCAATCAGTCATTGAGAGTCCAGATCGCGTGAGACGAGTCACACCACCAAGCACAACCATACTGAACACCCATCCTGTGCAACCAAGCAACCATATGCCCACTCGTCTCTGGTTTGTCTCCCCACCTCTGACCAATGGAGAAATCTCTCGCACCACACCCCTTGCATTTTCCGCTAGTGAGACTGTGGAAAAAGGATGGCACTTCACTGTACCACCACCACTGCTGCGTGACTGGAAAAGAGAATAAAACACCACTGCCCTCTTCTCAGAAAATCAAACAGGACAGTCTGCCCTCGGAAACCAGCTTGCAGTACAAAGAATTCAGAAACCCTAAAAAGCTGTTTACTGCACCATGCACTTCTGGTTACAAGGAGGAAAAATCCACAAAGAAGCAGCTTTCTGAACCATGTATGTATGCACTGTGGACACCCACCCAGCACCATGGCTCTACTACTGCTTACAAGGAGAGAAAGGCTAAACCCTAGAAACAGAACCTTACAGAACAAGGCCCAGAAGAGCAAAACTAACCATTCTGAGAGAACCACAACTCGTCACAGCCATGCGAGATTTGCAAAGAGTTGTCGCGAATGCCGTTTGCACGATCTGTTCACAAAACCAGCAATGGAGTCGAATGTATAAGTAGAAGAAATGCTAACCCAGATGGAAGCTGAAACCCTAATGCAAGCTCTTGCATGTTTGTGCGAGTTTGTGTTGTATGTGTACCTTGGGAAAGAGTGATGGAGTAGTGGAGAATGCGCGGACGCCTGCGCCTTCCAGAACACGAACAAGAAGCACAGGTGGCTCCCGACATAGCTCAGACTGTGAGGAGAAACCTTGGCAGCGGCCATGGATTCCTTTGAGCAGGGACCTGGAATCAGAAGAGGTGTTGTGACGAGCAATGGAAGCAAAAGCCCGGCTCAATAGTCTCCCTTGCATTCTGCCGACACCCAAAGCTCACAAACAAACACCCACCACGTCCAGAGAGCTCTCAGATTCTCTTCTTTCTTCGGAAAAAAACAAGGAATGGAAATTCAAGCTCGAGAAACTGATACAGAACGTCGATCCCAAACCCTAAAATGGGGACCCTTGGGGGAAAGGTTACCCACAGAAAGAGAGAGAGAGAAAGAGATTCTTCCGTGTGAGAGTGTGTGCGGCGTAGCGGAGAGTTGGGATTTGCAGCAGTTTGTTGTGTGTGTGATTTACAGCAGTGATTTGATAAGAAGAAAATGGCATTGCCTCTCATGGCAGAGGAAGAAGAAGGAGATGGAGAGGATATGTTGTTCCAAGCGCCAGTAGGAGTACTAGTGCCGGCTGATGTTGAAGCTGTGATGGTAGCAGCTGAAGAGGGAGACGCCGATGCTCTCACTCGTGCTCTAGGTTTTTTCTTTTTCTTCCACAAACTCTTTTCTTCAAGTGTTTTGTTGTGAAGCTTCTTCTTTTCTTCTGCTTCTTCTTGACTGGTTTGTTTTTTTGGGAGAATTGTTTGGACAGACAATCTGAGGAATGACGTGAATTGTGAGGGAGAAGATGGAGATCGACCACTTCATTTAGCCTGTCTCTATGGACATCTTGAATGTGTGCAGGTACGGTTGTTGTTGTTGTTGCTTCTTATTCTTCTTGGGTTGTTTTGTATACATATTGAGCTTCTTCGTGGCAATGGCAAAAATATTGAAAGCTTACGAGTTCACCAGATTGATGGATTGCATGATCTGCCTCTGAACCGATTGACTTGTGTTGCATCAGGAATGACGATGATGATGATGTTAGTGAGATAGTAATGGAGTTTTGTGGCAAAAGGGGATGATGGTGACAGATTCTATTGACGGCAGGTGCAAGCATGGAAGTGAGAGATGAAGATGGAGGAACACCACTCCATGATGCATGTGCTGGAGGTAGGTAGGCCGGCCAAAAGCGAGTGTGTTAAATTCTCACTCTCTCTCTCTCTCTCTCTCAAGAGCAGCTCTCTAAGCACAGGTTTTGGATACCACCACCACACCTCAGAATGTGTGGGGATATGTGTGATCATATTTCTGTTGGTCCTTGCGCAGGCTACAAGGAAATTGTGAGCTTGTTGCTTCAATCCGCAACTAGTCCAGAGCAAATCCGCCGTCTCTTGGATGCTCATGATGTTGATGGAGACACAGTGCGTGCCACAATTCTCTTCCAAAATATACTATTACTACTGTTCATTGAGTGTGTCTCTGTAACTATAGCTCTCTTGATTGCTAGCCAACAGAATGAACCCCGAGTCTTCCCCATTGCTTCTGCTAATTCTGCAAAAGAAACTCAGATTCTGTAAAATCTGTTAGCCCAGATTTTCGGCGGATTCTTACATAATACTTATCTACACCCACTGTCAGGAGCTGATTAAGTCAATGGGTAGGTAGTCATGGCAGCTTGTCATTATTATTTGTGATGAAGGTGGTGATGGTCTGATACTTTGTGAGAAATGCTCATAAGGTTGTGACTGCTGCACTCGTTGTTTGTGTTTACCTTCAATTTGTTGCTGGGGAGATTTTTCTCTGCAGTTGTATAGAGATGTGTCTTTGTAACTATCAGAAGGTAAGTATTATGAATATGCATCTTTATAAACTGAAAGGAGTCAATTGCATGAAATCAGTTTGTGAATGTGGCAATTTAGCCTCTGAGGTTGTGGTGGATTGGGTTTTTGTCCACGGTGGCTTCTTGCAGCCGTTGCACCATGCTTCTAGGGGCAACCATGCAGATGTCGTTCAGCTGCTTCTAGACTATGGTGCTTCACCCGAGGTCTTGAATGCTCTGTCACAGGTACAAGCCCAATGTGTCTGTTGCTCTTTTTCTCCTCCTTGCTACAATAGAATGACTCTCCTCCTATGGGCTGGCTTTCAAGGGGCAATGAAATGTCTTGTCTCATGCTTTGTTATATACTACCATCCCTTGCTGAAATTGGGACCTGTGCAAAACTCAACACTATAACACAAGCTTGTTATGATATTTTGTACTTAAAATGTGAATTGAGTACCGTGGGTGGTGCTGCAGAGTCCTGCAGATTTGGCCGATGCTGGATCAATGACATTTCATCGACTCCTGGAGTCTGCACAGCACCAAGCGGCAGATTCTGCTTGTGATCAAGCTTCATGAATGAAATAAAAATATAAAACAAACCCATGCTTGTTTTGGTGCCAAGAGCCAAGGATAAATCTCTATGATGCATGTTCCATCTACCAGAGTGTCATGATTCATCAAGAAGAGATCAGTTTTTTTGAGAAGAGAAAAATGTGGTCTTTGTGCTACTCAAAATTCATGGATTGTGTTTTTACATCAGCAGACTGGTTCTTGTTTACCTTTTGATCCCAACCTGAAGCCAGGGATTCACAAATTTCATCATGGTGCACAAGATCATCAAAATGTGGAAAACTCATGACGTTGTAGAGCTTGGGCTACCTCCCTGTTGACTCTTTTGTTTGAAGGGCAAAGACACAAAAGTGAGGATGGTGTTGAAATGTCCAAAGCCAAGAGAGATTGCAACATGATTGCAAATGTGAAGGTCGTTGTATATGCAACATGGTGATATCCAATGAAGTTGAATGTCATTGATGGAAATATGTGTGTTACGTACACTATGGTTCATTTTCCTTCACCAATGCCAATCGATGTATGCCATCATCCATAGTTGTAGACATGATGTCAATTTTATGCATAAAGACAAGTTTGAAAGCCGGATCTTATTTATTCAGAAATTTTACACCATAGATCATAAACTGAATTTCACACCATAGATCATGAACCCTATCACCATTTCCATATTGGAAACCCTATTTTTGAAATAGGGTTGAAGCTTTTTAAAAGTTTGGTGAAAAGATTGTACATTAAAGGTGGGGTTTTAAGGTATTTCAAAAGGGAGCTTTGGGTTTAAAGTAATTTAAACCCCAAATCTTTAAATGAAATTACAATGTTTAGATGAAAATAGGCATGGAAACAAATCTTATAAAGTGAAAAACCATAGAAAACAAATAACACTTGTCAACAAGATTTGGCTTTCTTTTTGAAGTGGCATGTTGTTGAAAACTACAAGCCATCGAAGATTAAGGTACCAAATGCTTTGTTATCAACATAAAGTCTCATGATCTAATGGAAATCTAAAAATTTATATGAGAACACCATGGGTAAAACCATTAATTGGAGAAAAGTCATTAAAAGAGAAAACATACATTAATAACAATTGGGCTTTGCTAAAAAAAAATTCTCGAAGTGGTGTATCACTCCAAATTACAAGCCTTTGGGAATTAAGGGACCAACTACTTTTGCTATCAACATAAAACTTTGTTTAAAATCAAATTTTAGTGCATTCTTGCACAAAAACCTTGTATGGTTGACCTCAAGGCTCAAGCAAAACCTAGCCCAAGTCCAAATACATAGTTCAAATGGGTAAAAGCAAAGATGATGTTGATAATCACAAGATTCATTGGTATAATATTGAATTGTGCACAAATTGTTACCAATGTTGGGCGGTTATCACTTTTTTTTAAAACATGAATTGATTTTTGAAAATGCATTAAATGTCCATAATTTCATCACATTGAAATGCATGTTCAATTTTTTTTTTAAATTCTTCTTTTAAATCAACATTAGTCTCCATCAACGAGACATTGGGTTTCAACGGGATTAACAACCAACCCTATAATCATTTGGCTAATTTTTGTTCACAAATATCAACATATTTAAATTGATTGAAAATGACATATCCTTAAATTTGTAAAGATTCCATTAAAGGAAACAATTCTTTTTATTTTATTTGAAAGTAAAATTACCCAAAATTTGACAAGCAAAAAAATCAATTATTGGTCACATGGATTCATGTTTAGTCCATTGTTCCAACAACCATTTAATGTCCTTCACATTCATGTGATGACATTTGAAATTGTTCAGTTTTCTATTGATACGTTCTTTAACATGTTTGTTTGTGCTAAAGGTTGTCTAAAAATTATGCAAGTTACAATCATCATCAATCTTGTCATTTAAAATATCAACCTCATGTTGAAATAAAAAAATGCAAGTGGTAATGACATTTTTAAATAATAAGAAATAATGGTTTCTATTATAGTTTGTAACAATCTTCACACCTTGACCACGACCAATGAAAAAATGAGAAGACATTTATATCTTAAGTTCAACATCAATGAAAACATATAGTGTGTTTCTTTCCTTTCATGTTTAGTTTGAAATGAAAGGAAAAAATCAAGCACAAAATGCACTCTTTTTTTAATGCTAGAAGGCTAGCCAACTTTATTTAATTACTAAATCATTTCCCACATTTTCAACCAAAGGTGGGTTATTCAATTTTTTTTGCAATTTAAAACTTATTGATATGGTAGAACACAAAACATCACTTTAAAGCAAATGGCTACAAGATCAATTCAACACACAAGCATACACAATAGGAGACAAATAGTCCACAATCATTTGAAAAATATGTCATGTGAAAAGAAGAAATCATGCATTTAAAAGACCCAACAACAATCTATATGTTGTAGCATAAAACATTAGATTCTCATAATTAAAAAGCCTCTCGGAACATGATGATTTTATTGGAAAATTTACAAGACATTTCAAACATAATTATAATACCTAACATTTGCACAATATTGTAAAACTCAAGCAAAAGTTTGATCATTTTGAATAATTTCATAATGCTTTGTTTTGACAAGAATGTTCAATTTCCTTGGTGGTGTTCCAAAATCTATAGAAACCTTGATCCATTCTTTCATTCCCTTCCCAATTTTTTTAGGCCAAATACACTTTTGCATATCAATATGTGTAGTTTTTATGGAAACACATTTTAATCTTTTATAGACTTTCTCATCCATTATAGCAAACATTGAAAAATGCACGCCCAAAACAAATGCTTTAAAAATTTTCCTCCAAACCTAGATGATTTCACAACTCGTAATAGATTTGAATGCTACAATTATAAAATTCAAATTTGTCCTTTCATCTTTTACATATGCAATTATTTTGTTTTCCAACCCATATTGATCCATTAATTTCATCGAACTTCTTCCCAATTCTTGTTTTAATGTTTCTTGTGATTCAAATAATCATATGGTTACATGCAACTTGAGTTACCAATTTGCCTTCAAAATTTTAATGACAAGAGCAAATACATCATGAATTGCCTTCAACATCCATAAATCGAAACTTATAATGGTAGAACAACATTGTTTTGTTTTTTTCCACCAAATTGTAACACATCTTGAGAAAAATGTTTTTGCAAAAGAAATATAGCACAAAAGCACAAATGCATGGCAAAATGCTTTAACCAACTACTTTCCACAAATTTAATAGTCAAATTATTTTTGACAATTGAAATACCTAATCAAATTGTTTCATATCATCCTTCTTGAAAGGTTATACAACACCCAAAAAAATTGAAATTGAACTCAAAAAAACATTAAATATTTTTTTAGTTAGTTTCCTCTTTAATGATTCATTTAGATGAATGAAAAAAATTTATACATTCATTACTTTATATTAATGTTTAATTCTAGCACACTAAACTCTAGAGATTCATCATCAACCTAGATTGTTTAAATTGAGTTCAAGGTTACAATCATAAGGACACATAAAAATGTGATCATAAAGTTTTAGCCAATAGAAAAATAAATTTAATTTTAAAAGTTGGTTTGCTAACTTTTAATTTGGCACACCATATAATGTGTAATGGAAATTGATTTGAGAAATATCATGTGTTCTTGATTCAGATATAGCTCTATGTTTAACTTATGTGGTTTAGACAAAACATAAGTTTATACAAAATGTGGAACAAAAAATAAAGAAGTTACTTTGGACCATTTTCACCATTTAGGTGGCACTGATTTTGAGAATCACATAATATCTTATTTACATTATGTAAATAAATCAAGGACCAAAAAAAAATGAAAAAAGATTATACCATGGATCATTTCATCCACCACATATTCATTTCAAATTTAATTTGTCAGTGGAAATTAATTTGAATTTTTTCCCTTGACTACAAAATATAGTCACAACAACACCATGCATAAACAAGCAACTCAAAACCCCATAATCATCCAATGATAGGTAGCTTATAACTAGTAGCATAACCATCCAATGATAGCTAGCTTATAACTAGTAGCTTGTGACACTTAAAATATAAGAAAATTAAGTAGTAACCATATCCTAGTTGTTTAGCACACCAATCTTATTTGAGGCTCACTATTAGACATTAGAACATTAAACCAATGAAGGAAGATTCATAACTTCTAATCAAGGAATCCCAACAACAATATGCACAAATTGGAAGAAGACAAACCCAAACAAGGTGTGTTCCTTGTAGACTACCAACTCAACAAATGTTGGGTGATCCTTTACAATTTTAGACACAACTTTCACAACATTGCACTAAACCATAGGTGCAATCTTAATAAAACAAATGTGGGTAATACAAGAAAACAAATTTCACACATTTATTGTACCTTTATTTTTTTAGTCAACAACTCTAACCTATTGCAACAAACTATGACCCAAAACAATGGAAAAGTGAAAGATGTGATTTTTCATAGGTGTAATTAACATGACACTCCACAAGCCCATTGATCCAAGCAAGTGGTATTTACATATTTACCCACATGTCCCAAATTTGGGTTACACATTCAAATCAATCTCAAAACATTTTTGTTTGTTGAATTATTTTTCATGCATGTTTTTCCTCACTAGTACAAAAATGTTGAAAACTCACCCAAATGAAACCAACACAAATTTTTGAACTTAAATCACAAAATTTTTGCTCATTTTCATATTTGGTCACTAAATCCCAATAACACCCATGGGTCACAAGCAAACATAAACTTTAATTTCATAATTGAATTTCTTTTCAAAGAATATCCATCATTCATCCACCAATTTTCAATCATCAATTGTTGTTTGTATGTGGACATGAATCTAAATGTTTGAAACAAAAATGAGATGATACATATAAAATATGCTCCCACCCATGGATGAAAAAAAAAAGCTAGCAAACCTAACCAAGGCAATTGAACCATGTGATCTTCCAACTTATGGGATTAAGAATATAATTTTTTTAATGCCCACCTCATTTCAATGATAATATGTCCTTGCTTCAATTGGAGTGATCTCTAAGGGGTTATCATATGTGCAATTAAACTTTTGAACCAAAGTGATGTTAAATATAACATAGTTTTAGTAGCTAATATCAACACTAACAATAATGTGTGTGTGCAAGTGTGCACACTTTTTTTTTTCCCCCCTCAATTTTGTGGTTTCAAGATTTTGACCAAAAATTCCAAACTTTTTAGCAACATCAGTTGTATTTACACTTTTTTTTTTTTAAATTCTATTTTTTCCAATTTTTTAGGTCACCACTTGGGGGAGATTTTGGCCAAAAAAACCTACTGAGAATGATATTTAATTTCAAAACACAATTCACTTACAAACAACATGAATCGAAGTATGCAAAATAGAATGTTTAAGATTTTTTAAATAACACAACCAATCAAGCTATCATGAAATTCAAATAATTGCATAGATTTAATCATTCAAAGAAGACATTAATCAAAACCTTGTTCACATTAAATTCAATCGTTGGGAAAAAAATACTTTATGATGAAAAAATTAATGTAACAACCAACTTTGATCATATGGACAATTAATAAAACCCTCTATCCTATATAGTAAAGTAAAACTAAGAACAAAGGAAAAATTCACATTCACAACATCAATAATTTATCCGGCAAGCTTGAAATGCCAAGATGGTAATAATAACATGCTTGAAAGTGTCTCATCTCACCTCCATGTGATCATTCATGCATCACCCACCCATGTGTGACTTAAGTTGAGTTATTCTTGAACAACATTTCCATATTTTCGTTCGCATTCATGTGAAAGTGTTAGCTTGGTTTCATCATCATTATCCCTTATGATTTTCACACACGTATGATTTCTCCACCTCACCGCAACGGTATGTGAATTCTAGATATCATAATGTTCCATTGCATAACTTCATAGGTTATGATCGGTAAAGCAAAATCAATGGTTGGTGTGGTGACTACTAGATCACCTAAAACATTATTGATCATAGTTTGCCATATCTCTAGAACAATTGTCATTGGCATTTCTCTAAGTAATATTGTAGCTAGTTTCACACATGTCGAGTCCCATATACACTATATTGGCATAACCTATGGCCATAGACATTTTAAAGACCATTTCATAGTTATAGTAATAACAATGAATTAAATTTTTGTGATTCACCATTCTTACATGGAAACAACAAGTGATAATTCCACCTCCAAAAATAACAATATTCAAACATAAATGAAGTGTTGACCACTAACTCTAATAAGAGAGTCTTTAGTCATGCTAGCTACAACTCCCACATGTATATTACATGTGTATGCACATGCATGCATGATGCATGCATGGGTCCTAATTTAGGCCAATGACATGGAAAATAGTAACAGACATTTATAATTTAATATCAACCATTTGCCACTAAATGAACAAATTATAAACAAATCATACAAACATTACCGACACAAAAACACAATCTAATTGCTATATTCACCTTGATTACCACAAGGCGAAAGTGAGGAACCTAAATCCATAAACATTAAGGTAAAAAGTTCATACCATAGTATTGATATCCCTTATTATGATCAAAGGTATGTAGGCTACCATTGTTTATTTCTTTTTTCGGTGTGTTTTTGGGGGTAGTAGGTGAGTGGGTACATGTACCATGATACACTCACCAATTGTGAGTTCTCAACCACTACTACTACGATTAACATCGGGTCAATATCATACAATGGACTCATCTAATACTATCAACATCGGGTCCATATCATACGATGCAACTCATTCAAGTTTCCAACTCATGATGGTACGTGAATGAAAGAAACCATCCCCAACACACCAATTCATGATGGTACGTGAATGAATGGAACCATCCCCAACACACCAATTCATGATGGTACGTGAATGAATGGAACCATCCCCAACACACCAATTCATGATGGTACATGAATGAATGGAACCATCCCCAACACACCAATTCATGATGGTACTTGAATGAACGGAACCATCCCCAACACACGGAATGGATATTCCCTTCATTATGCAATGCAATGCAAACTACATTTTCAACTCATGATGGGTACAAAGCACATATTATTGTCCCTTACTCATTCAA